>Ga0209427_10010614_pt1 | contig 10180 bp, 9 predicted proteins | sample DeeMarSWOR136_30_FD_187465 | JGI IMG/M metagenome (GOLD analysis project Ga0209427, IMG submission 187465) | Marine sediment microbial communities from White Oak River estuary, North Carolina - WOR-1-36_30 (SPAdes) (version 2) | ecosystem: Environmental > Aquatic > Marine > Intertidal zone >...
TTAGTTCCTGCTCGTGTAGAATGTCTGGAATTCAGCCGCCAAATCGCGACCATTTTCGCTGCTTTGAGTGACAAATTCGATAAAACACAGGAGCTTCGCAATGATCCCCGGTCCAAGGGCATGCTCCGCTTTGCAGGCGGCTTGCTGGGCAACGTCCGCCTCTACGCCTAACACATTGATAAAAAAGGACTTAAGAATGTCGTGCTTGCGAACGATCTCGGCTGCGGTTGCCTGACCGGATTCGGTCAGTGTAACATAATCGTACGGCTTGTAGTTGGCCAGCCCCTTTTCCTTCAAGACCCGCAGCGCGCCGGTCACAGAGGATCTGGAGACGCCAAGCACTTTCGCTATGTCCTTGCTGCGGGCCATGTTAGACTCGCTGGCAAGATTGAAAATGGCCTCGAGGTAATCTTCCAGAGCTGCACTTAAGTTGACCTCTTGGGCCGGGGCCATCGCTATTCCTTCATCATTTTTTAAGTTTTCACTAATATAGTTAGGCATCCCTAACTTTGTCAAGGCTTTTTTCCGAGATTTGTAGAAAATTGGGCAATTTTTTGGCTCGACGGCACGGACGCCGTTACGCCTTTGCTGGCAGGAAGTTGCGGCAAATTGTCGTGATGCGGACGGTGTGTTCTATCTGCTTGTTTGGCGCGGGTTAGATCGCTGATTCGCGCAACTCAAGGGGCGGAGAGCAAAATCCGAGGGCCGCATCCGACCCACGGCGGCGTTAACACGTGTTGTGAAGCCTTGGCTTATTGTGAACCCCGGGTGGTAGCCCCGGACTTATCCAGCGCATTGAACTTTGAAAATTTGTTTGTTTTCGCAGGTGTTTGCTATTAGAATGCTCTCATAAGTTCGGGGCGTGGCGCAGTTTGGTAGCGCGCTTGACTGGGGGTCAAGAGGTCGCTGGTTCGAGTCCAGTCGCCCCGACGTGGTCTAATCTTAGCGGCATCAAGAGCTTGCAAAGTTCTTGGTGCCGCTTCTTTCTTGGCCTTCTTGCGCATTGTACTGTGGCAATGATCAGACGGTTTTGGAGAGCAGAGAAAAGGGACTGCAAGCGCCAAGCTCACAGCCCCTTGGCTGCAATACGCTACTTACCCATAGCCTGCATCTCCCAAACAGCGCCAATCCACCAAGCCTGCGATAGTCAGTTGAAGAGTTTCCCCCGACCTACAATCCTAATGCCCTTCTAAGCGCATCATACATCGTCTCAGCCTGTTGATATAGGCCCTCTTCATCGTACTCTGGGTTTGTCTCCAACATCGCCTCAACAAAGCCTTCGATGTAACCCGCTTTCCACCCAAGTGCAAAACCGCGAGATAAACCAAGACTGCGACGGATCAATTCCTGGATCCCCGCATCTGTTGCTTGGCCTTTCACATGCTTCTGACCTTGCTGAAAGGCCTGTTCGTAGAAACCGTCTTTGAGCGATTGGTTCAGGATATCCGCATACTTTTCTCCGAGCGCCGTGTCACTCGTCTCGGCGTACGCTGCCTTGAATCCGTGCAGGAACTCATCACCCATATCTCCAGAAGGTGATGACCGCCATTTCTCTAACTCAATAACAAGGCGGTAGGGTCGGATTTCTTCATTCCGGCGGTTCAGCGCACTCTCGTAGCCGTTCTTGTAGGGCTCGGTGTTAGCGTCATCGACGGAGATCGTGAAAGGCCCGCCGTTACGAACGCTACGGCCGTTGCCGTCGATTACACGGTACTGCCAATCTTCATTCAAGTGCGTGAAGCAGTATTGGTACGTGCGGCTCGCAGCGTCGATCAGAGTCATTGGTTCGGGTAGGTCCCACTCAAGGTCGAGTGCCTTTTTCTTTTGGATTTTGAGTGGCTCCGAGCACGACGCCCACCAATTCATCATCACTGTCACCGTAGTCTGGGATTTTCCAGACAGAAGGGCGACATTTCCAGGGGCAACCACCCCGCAGCATCCCGAACCCAAGAGGCAGAAACTGAAGGTTACGAACACGATCAGCATTAAGCTAAATTTTGATTTCACATTCGTTCCTAACGATAAGAAGTTGCTGCGCTCTACACATACTACTGACCTCTAAATCGCCAGTCGCTTGGTGCCTTGAACGCCAGAGTCGTAAGCCGGGCTCGTTGACTCATCGCAATGCGTGCCAGGGCGTCTTGTAGCTCAGGTATACCGTGTCGACCGGCAGCTTCGCCGGCGCGAATACAAATCTCTTTGAAAATCTTGCCTTCGCGAGTCCTGCAAATCTCGAGCGCATCATAATCCTCAATTTGGGTGCTCTTTTTACAGAAAAGTAGATAGTGAGCTTTAATCAGCGCAACCAGATACTCGGCCAGCTCCCTGTCATTGAAGGGAATAGGCACAATGTTTCCCTGCTTATCGGTACCGCGCGGCGAGCCAAATAACCTGGCGTCATCAGGGTATACTGTCATAATTCTTAGTGGGCTGACGGCACGCCGATCGTGCCGGACATAGATAGCGGGGTATATTTCTAGTGCGTCACGAGTAGCCTGAAACTCATGATAGTCCGGACGAAAAGGACCTCTGATCCGCCACATTGGCACGTCATCCGGCAAGTCGTACGATGTATCGTCAGCTATCTCCAAATAACCGCCCTCATCCATCAAATCCCAAGCTTTTGAGAGACGTGCAGCGATAGACTTTGCCCGCACCTCTAAAAGGTCATAATCCTTTTCTCCTCTGGGATGGTGCCTTCCTTCGTGCCCTATGCTAAACATAGGGATGTGGCGAATTCCCGTGCCGACCAGTTCCACATCAAAGGGACGATGCACGATTTGTTGCCCGACGGCAACGACGCTTCCGGTCCAAATGTCTTCCTCGGTCCCAGGTTGGACTGCAATCTCTGTCTGCGCCACGACCAGAGTCACCGTAGAATCGGGTTCTAGTGATGTTCCTGGCTTTGGTTCCTGGCCGATCACATAGCCTGCAGGAACCGTATCACTGTAGTCGTAGATTAATTTGGGTCGTGCTGTCAGGCCAGCCTGAGCGATTGCGTCCAGTACCTTCGACTGGGGCATTCCGGTGAAGTCCATTAGGTCCACCAGTACCCTCTTATCTGGGTCAATAAGTTGCTGTCCCAGTGTCGGCGAGAACGCCTCTGCCAGAACTTGACCAAGCAGTTCTTTGACGTCCGACAGCTTTGGCTTGTCTGCCTCCCGCTTTGCGACGTTCGCCCTGCCTTTCTTTGGGTTGTCTGTCTTTGTCTTGGTTGCGTTGGCCTTGCTTCTCTCTGCCTTGGCCTCCTCTTTCTGAACATCTTTGGTCCCAGGCGCTTTGGCAAACGCTTGTTCCAGAAAGGCTTCCGTTGTCATGGCTTGAACTTCGGCAACCATCCCCAGCGCAAAGACGACAACCATGCAACAACATAATCTGGACATTTTTGGCCTCCTTTCAATTAACGAGTCGTTGGTTTAATGAGCGGCAGTGACACTGCACACGAACAACCGCTCCACAATCGCACGTCAAAATCCAATCTTTCCATTATTGGCGATGGATGGTTCCTGTAAAGAGGAATATATAGACAAAATTTTACTTTTTTTCATCCTTCCTCCTCCGGGCAAAAGAGGGCAGTTTTATCGGACATAACGCAAAAAATACGTAGAACTACGTATATGAAAAAAGAGGGCGAAATCGAGGCAATTTACATGGAACTTGTCATGTTCAGACCTTACACGTGGATAGCCCGGGCAATCCGTTCTGAGCACCGATTTCCCTAAACCTATTTTGACCATTCGCCGATATATAGAGCCTGAGCAGAATGCCGAGAAGGTGGTGTCTGCATGTTTGAGGCGTTACAGATTTATGGCATTCGCACGCTGAAAGGCAAGGAAAATTGAAAGGTGCTTGTCGTGGGTGTTTGCAACATATCCGAAGGCATATGTTTGATGAAAACGTTGTTCAGACAATCCATAATCGTGGCAATGACCATAGGTATTTGCGCCGCCGGCGAACAGAAGCACACGCGCGTTTCCAAAGAACCGACTGAGACTTGTACGCTTCCGTCAGCGGATATCGAGATGCTGCACGCACAGATCAGGCGGGTGGTCAAAGAATTGGAATATTCAGATGCGGTGGCCGAGGCTTTCGTCAAAATGGTTAGCCGTTGGAAGGATGTGAAAGGACGGCCTGCTCTTATCGTCTTGAAAAAAATGTTGGACGGTTCAAAAGAAGCTTGTAGAAGAGGAGAAATATCTAAGGTTCAACTTGCCGAGATTGAAGAAGGCATCATGGTGGACCTGGGCTTAAGCATACAGAAGCAGATTGCTTATAGGACGGACTACTTTGATCTGGCCAATATCATTAGAAATAAAACAGCTAATTGCTTTGGTTATTCACAACTGTTTTACATCCTTGGTAATTCTGTCAGATTATCCGTCTGGGCCATGAGCGTGATGCCGGGGCACATCGCCAATATAGTGAGTTTGTCCGATGGTACAATGACCATCGTGGACCTGGTAAGAACGAGCGGTTTTATCAGTGAACGCATCATAACGGAGGGCGGGTCTGAAAGAAACGGTAGTCACTGGAAATTCAAGGACAAAAGTAACCTCGTAAGAGGCAACAGAACAATTCATATATTGGATAGAAACGAGTTAGTTGGCGAGATACATTTCTGTCGGGGGACGGTCCACTATATATCGGGTCAGGGCCCTGAAGCTATATTTTACTATGATCGAGCGATCGAACTTAATCCGAAATGTGCCAAGGCATACAACAATCGGGGAGGTGCGTATCTGACGCTCAGTGAACGCGCGAAGGCTATCTCCAACTTCAATCAGGCCATCGAGCTGGATCCGGATTACGCCAGCGCGTACCATAACCGGGCAAACGCCTACCTGGACTCCGGCGAGTACACCAAGGCTGCGTTAGATTACACCAACGTCATAGAACGCGACCCTGAATTCGCCAAGGCATACTTCGGGCGGGGATATGCCCGCCTAGCTCTGGGGCACTACACTCAGGCCATCTCCGATTACACGAAGACCATTGAGTTCAATCCAGAATTCGCCAGAGCGTATTACACGCGTGCCATCGGCTATGCCTACTTGACAGAAAATGAGAAAGCCAAGAAGGACATGTTGCAGGCAGTCGAATTGGATCATACTCTGAAGACAGATGTCGAGAGAGTATCCGACGAGCTCAAGCTAAATCTCAAGCTCGATTAGCCAACTCGCCGGTGAGGCGCTGTCCAAGCACGGGGTTGACTTTTACCGTGAGATCTGGTGCGGCATGGGCAGCGAGGCCGCTTCAGCCCGTTACGTCGAGTCGGTGCGAAAGAGGTGCTCGCTTTGGGACAAGGCGCTGCTGGGTCGGCTCGTTCGAGTCACTACCCAGCATACCATTTCAAGCAAAAGTGCGGCCGCGATGCGAATTCCTGCACTTTGCCACGAGCTGACAGATCATCGTCAGCGGCGATATTCTGATGCAGAATGATCTGGGCTCGATGCCGCCGAACCGGTCTCTGAGCATCAATAATGAGATAACTGGCGACAGCCGGCTCGTAGGTACGGACGCCCGGGTGAAGGCTGCCGCGTCCATTCGGTGCTGACGCTGGGCGGTCAAGATGTCGTCGTGGGACTGGATGTTAATGAACCTTTATACGTCCTGACTATACTGCGGAACAAGTCTGAAATCGTCCGAGAGAACGTCAGATAGGCGAAAAGCGGACGAGAGGTTGTTTGGCCCATGAGATGTGGGTTGTTATTATTGGGGTTGACTCCTTCTTGGCTATGTCCGGCATTGGCCCAGAGCAGCCTCATTCGCTCGTGCAGCTTTCGAATACCTTGCGAAAATGGAACCCACAGATGGCAAGTGTAACAGCCAGATGGAGATATCGCGGCCTTCTAACTGACCAGAAAATGAGTTTCCAATAATAGAGTCGGCCTTCACTCATTATTCCGAGACGCCATATGGATTTCAGGAAAGCCTTAATATCACGGAAGCGAAGCCTGACCTTGTTATTTTTCCCCGGCTTGTAGTGCCTGAGAAATGTCAGAACCCGTTCGTAATAGTTCCTCGGTGAGTAGATCGTGCTTACAACTTTCCGATACCCTTTGAGAAGATCCTCAGCGTTCATTTTGGGAACAAAATTCATTGATAAATCCGTGTTGTCACCCGTAGCGTCTCTCAACAGCCTGTTCTCAGTCATAAGTCTGCGGTAGAGTTTCGTTCCCCTGGGAGCATTCAGCAGTCCCACCATAGCGGTCGCGACTCCGCTTTGTTGAATAAACTGAATCAGACCGTCGAAAACCGAAGTCCTGTCGCTATCGAAGCCGAGAATAAATCCACCCTGAACCTGCATGCCGGACCTCTGGATCTTTTTGACGCAAGCCACCAAATCCCGGCCTTTGTTCTGGACCTTATTGCATTCGGTGAGGCAGTCTTCATCGGGGGTCTCAATCCCGACAAATACGCAATCAAAACCAGCCTCAACCATCAATGTCATCAATTCTTCATCGTCTGCGAGATTGATGGATGCCTGCGTATTAAACGAAAACGGGTACTGCCTCGTTTTCATCCAGCCGATGATAGCAGGGAGTAGTTCCGTTTTTAGACGGGTCTTATTTCCAATGAAGTTATCATCTACAAAGAACACTTCGTCTCGCCAGCCAAGAGAGTAAAGACTCTCCAATTCCTCCAACACCTGATCTGTCGTCTTCGTACGGATCCTGTGTCCGAAAAGCATTGTAACATCGCAGAAATCGCAATCGAAAGGGCACCCCCGTGAATATTGGATGCACATCAATGCGTACTTTTTCTTGTTGATCAGATTCCAAAGTGGAATCGGGGTTTGATGCAAATCAGCTTTCTCGTGCGTGTTGTACACTTTTCTGGGACAACCGTTTTGAAGGTCTCTTATGAACAGTGGCAAAGTCAATTCGGCTTCTTTGAGCACCAGGTGATCCACATGCACATACTCTTCAGGAAGACTGGTAAAAAGAGGGCCACCCGCTACGACTTTGGCTCCAATTTTCCTGCATCGCTCAATCACCTGATCTGCAGATTTCCGCTGTATGACCATAGCCGTAATGAATACGTAATCAGCCCACTCAACGTCTCGATCTCGCAATTTCGTTGTGGTCATGTCAACCAACTTTATTTCCCAGTCTCGGGGCAGCATCCCAGCCACCGTCAATAGTCCCAGAGGCGGCAGAAAGGCCTTTTTCGAGATGAACTTCAAGGCATTCTTGAAACTCCAGAAAGTAAGTGGTATGTCCGGATTGACCAGAAGTATCTTCATGGTAACGCTCCCATTTTGAAATAGGCGTTGCGAGTAAAGCAAGACTAATCAGAAGTTTCTTGTCGATGTTGAAATCAACAACAGACGAAAGAAGTGATCCGGTTGCTTACTTTACTCAACGAGAGGGATTAAACCATCCCGGGTGATAAAGGCGATCTCTTCACGACTCCGTTCTGTTTGCTTGGCGTTACTTAGAAACGCCGTCTGCCACCACCTTGTCTGGGCCGACCGTGAGTTCGACGGCCCTCGTCACGAGGGCGAGCCTCATTGACTTGAATGACCCGGCCCTTCAAATCCTTGCCGTTCATTTCATTGATTGCAGCTTGGGCTTCTTCCTTAGAAGGCATGTCCACAAATCCGAATCCTCTTGATTCACCGCTAAACCTGTCCTTGATGAGGTTGGCAGATTCGACGCGACCGAAGGCGTCAAAAGCCGTCGTCAGATCCTCTTCGGTGACGTCACGGGACAAATTGCCTACATAGATGTTCATTTTGTTCTCCTTTTTCCTTTACCAATAACTCCCAAATGGCCACCTTGCCGGCGGGAGTACTTGTTCTGTACCCATAGCACCTTTCCTGACAAAGGGCGGCAGAATGATAGAAATGATGGATAACAATAGGCGTCGCTGGTGATTCAGTAGCTTCTAATTCCGCTGGAAGCGCTTCATTATGCAGTCATTTCAATCAACTATATTCCACACAAGTATACGGTGATCCGCTGCACAAAGCAAATATTTTATTTTATTTTTTGGGTCCCTGCCCAGAGAATCGGTTGACCGAAACCAATAGAAAGGGATTGATCGCTTTTGGCGTGCCCGCATACGGTCATCAGGACGCTCGGCCCGCTTGCCGGCGTTGCTCCATCCTGCCTGATGGCGGCGGCATTATACTCATTCATGGGGACCAGCTCATGAGCAGCGAGCATCGGCCCAACGCGAAGCCGGCACCTGCCGTGCGAATTAGTGCAATAGAACAAAAAAACTGGTATCATACCGCTTGTGGAATATGGCTAATTGAATTGGGCATTATCATTACGGGAGTTCGACATGAAGCATTGCGATTTATCGGAAATAACACGGCGGGCTTTTCTCAAGCGTACCGCTTTGGTCTCGACAGGCGTTGCATTCGCTACTGATACAACTTTCTCAGCCGTTCGGTCAAAGCAAAGGCCCAATATCCTGTATCTGATGACCGACCAGCACCGGGGCGACTGCTTGGGATGTGCAGGCAACAAGGCGATCAAAACGCCCAACCTGGATTCGGTCGCAGAGGATGGCGTTCTTTTTTCCAATGCCTATACGTCAACGCCAAGCTGCACGCCGGCCCGCAGTGCGATCCTGACAGGCTTATCACCGTGGCATCACGGTATGATCGGCTACGGACGCGTGGCAGATGAGTATCCTTTTGAGCTGCCCCGAGCCCTGCGAGATGCCGGCTACTATTTGTTCGGCATCGGCAAGATGCACTGGTATCCACAGAAGAAGCTTCGCGGCTACCACGAGTTGCTCGTTGACGAGTCAGGCCGCGTTCAGACACCCGGATTTGTCAGCGATTACCGCCTTTGGTTCAAGGAGCAGGCACCCGACATGGACCCGGATGCAACGGGCATCGGCTGGAATGACTATCGAACCAAGGCCTACGCTCTGCCCGGAAGATTGCATCCGACACGATGGACCGCCGATAGGGCTGTCGAGTTCATCGAAGAATACAGCCGGCCCGAGTCATTCGTGCTGAAGGTTTCGTTTGCCCGGCCGCACAGCCCTTATGACCCGCCGAAGAGGTTCATGGACATGTACAACGAAGATGACATGCCCGCTCCGCATGTGGGTGACTGGGCGGCTCGATATGCCGAGCACAAAGACCCACCGAATCCGAGCCTTTGGCGCGGAGACCTCGGTGTTGGACAAGCCAAGCGATCGCGCAGGGGTTATTACGGCTCGATTACCTTCATCGATGAGCAGATAGGTCGTATCCTTACCGCCCTGAAGAAACGCGGCCTGTATGACAATACGCTGATCGTCTTTTTCTCCGATCACGGTGATATGCTTGGAGACCATCATCTGTGGCGAAAGACCTACGCTTACGAAGGCTCTGCCAAGATTCCCATGCTGCTGCGCTGGCCCAAGACGATGGGGATGGATCATCAGAGAGGTAAGAGGCTCCCACAGCCCGTCGAGCTGCGGGACGTATTGCCGACGTTCCTCGATGCGGCGGGCGAGCCTGTCCCGAATCATCTCGATGGCAAGAGCATGCTCGGTCTGATTCGCGGAAATACCAAGAACTGGCGTCCATTCATCGACCTGGAACATTCAATGTGTTACAGCAAAGAGCACTGGACGGCACTCACCGACGGTAAGGTCAAGTACATTTATTACGCATACGACGGCCTCGAAGAGCTATTCGACCTGACAAACGATCCGGCCGAGTTACGTAACCTGGCTTCTGAGACGGCTCACCGAGACCTGTTAATCCGGTGGCGACGGCACATGGTAGAGCATCTTTCCGAGCGTGGCGAACAGTTCGTCTCCAACGGCGAGCTGGTCGTGCGAAAGAAGCGTTTGCTGTATTCGCCCCATTATCCCAAAAAAACGTAAGTTTTCAGAACCTGGCCGATAGCCGGACGGCGAGCTGAGTATTTGCTATTGCCCTAAACCGTTGATGAAGAGATTCATTGCTTGCGGACTTCCATACATAATGGTCGAGTAAGTCTTGCCGAGTCCCGGTCGGGCCGTGGGCGCGACCACGAGGCGCTTGAACTTTTCGTCCCATGCTTTTTGCAGGATTCTCAGATGTTCAGGTTCCCGGTTCAGCCTCACGCTGTTGACCAGCGCCGAAATCGTCACGCCGGTTTGGCCGATCGGCTTCGAGGCCGGACAGGAAGTGTAGCGCCAGTCGCTATATTGTTCCATCCAGGTATCATTATTAAGGTGGGTG
>Ga0209427_10010618_pt1 | contig 10177 bp, 6 predicted proteins | sample DeeMarSWOR136_30_FD_187465 | JGI IMG/M metagenome (GOLD analysis project Ga0209427, IMG submission 187465) | Marine sediment microbial communities from White Oak River estuary, North Carolina - WOR-1-36_30 (SPAdes) (version 2) | ecosystem: Environmental > Aquatic > Marine > Intertidal zone >...
ACTCAATGAGCTACAATCCCCAATGCCGATCTGCATCGAGCCCTCAGGTAAACCTGAACAGGTGCAGGCTTTGGTCACCTTCTACGCTGGGCGGTTAACAGTCAAAACTTTGACGAATTCAGGCTTTTTAAATGGAATTTTCGCAACAATGTGAATCACTTCACCTCATCAATTGATTTAATTATTCGGAATCATTAAGAATTCATTCCAGTGAAGAATTTCGGCACGATTCCTGCCTGGGATGTTCCTCTGATCGCGCTCACTTCCCTGACAGCGCAGGAATCGAAAAAGTGTGGTGCGGCTGGATTTCATGCCTGCTTGAGTAGGCCGATCCATTTGATGTGCTAAAAAAATGGGTATCAAAGCAGAAGTCTTTATGGATGTTGAAGCACTGGCTGAAAACTTAGGATTGGAAAAGCATGAATATATGAAACTGCTTAGCCTCTTTCTTGAGACAGCCAGTTCTGACATGAGCAAACTTCAGTCTGCCATTGAAGAAAAAGACGCTCAGAAGGCTGCCGTTGCAGCCCACTCGATAAAAGGGGCTGCGGGTAATCTAAGACTGATTAAAATTCACGAAAACGCAAAAGAAATCGAAGAGGACGCACGGGAGAAGTGCCTGGAGGCAAGCGCTGTTCAAGAACTCAAGGAAAACCTGGAGCTTCTTGCCGAAAGTATTCAAACACAATTCGGATCTGCCTAACTGCTGGGCCTTCCCTTCGCAAAGAGTTATTCGTCTTCAGCAAGACCAAATAATCGTGACAGCCAGTTTTGGAGTCACAGGTTTCGATCCCGATACCCCAGGGGGAAAAAATCGCGGCAGAAGCAATGATTGACAGCGGGGCACATCACATGAAAAAGAGAATCCTTCTAGTGGACAACCATCCGGTAGTGCTGAAATTCATGACCAACCTGCTTGAAAAAGAGGGCCATGCGGTCCGAACTGCAGGGGACGGAGTCTCTGCCCTTGATATACTCAAAACTTACCTTCCCGATGTCATATTCATTGACCTGATAATGCCATATATTAGTGGAGACAAACTGTGCCGTATTATTCGAAGAATGCCGGAGCTGAAGGATGTGTATCTTGTCATCCTCTCTGCAATCGCAGCTGAGGAAAAGGTGGACTTTGCCAAGATTGGGGCCGACGCCTGTATTGCAAAGGGTCCATTTGACAAAATGGCAAAACATGTCCTTTTTGCCCTAAGTCAATCGAATCAGCGGCTCAGAGATAGCTTATCAAGGGAGATATTGGGATCTGAAGACATTTGTCCACGGCAAATTACAAAGGAGTTGCTCACTTCCAAACGACATTTTGAAGCAATCCTAGGGAATATGTCCGAAGGGATATTAGAGCTTACCCACAACCAAAGAATAGTCTATGCCAATCCTACGGCCTTTTTAATTATCGGTATCCCTGAGGAGAGCCTGTTGGGTTCAAACTTTATGGAACTCTTTTCAGGGAAGTATCGCAAAAGAATTAGAGACATGATGGACGCTAGGGGTCAATTGCCAGATGATATCTCAAAGTCGGCACCGGTGAGATTGAATGGGAAAGAGATTTCCTTAAACTTTTTGCCAGTCCAGGACGAGGCACATGAGGCCACTATTGTGATTATGAACGATGTCACTGAGCAAAAGCGAATGCAAGCTCAGCTCCAAGAAGCTCAAAAAATGGAGGCGATAGGCACTCTGGCAGGAGGCATAGCCCATGATTTTAACAACATTCTAATGGGTATCCAAGGAAATGCGTCTTTGATGCTCCTGGACGTTGATTTGACACATCCTTACTACGAGAGACTGCACACGATTGAAGAACTGGTTCAAAGTGGATCACAGCTGACACGACAAATTTTGGGATATGCTAGAGAAGGTAAATATGAAATTAGAGTTATGAACCTGAACCAGATCGTTCAAGAGACTTCCGAGACCTTTGGCAGGGCTAAAAAAGATATCACCATTCAACGAAAGTTAGCCCAAGATTTGTTTGCAATTGAAGGAGACCGGGGACAGATCCAACAAGTTCTGTTGAGCCTTTTTGTGAATGCGTGGCAGGCAATGGGTGAAGGAGGAGAGCTTTTCATTGAAACGATGAACACCAACCAAGAGAAAATGAAGGATAAGGTATATAAACCAAAGCGAGGCGACTATGTGCTTTTGACCATCACCGATACCGGGGTAGGCATGGACAAAAAGACCCTGGACCGCATCTTTGATCCATTTTTCTCAACTCGAGAAATGGGCAGAGGTACAGGACTGGGTCTGGCCTCAGTTTACGGTATTATCAAAGGGCACGGGGGATATATTGATGCCGACTCACGGGAAGGAGCAGGAACCACCTTCACCATCTATATTCCAGCATCAAAGAAGCAAGTGATCGCAAAAAAACCACTGTCAGCCCAGGTCATGACGGGTACGGAGACAGTTCTTCTGGTGGATGATGAAAACATGATTATTAACGTTGGCAAAGACATTCTGAAGACCTTGGGCTACCGGGTCTTGATAGCGAGAGGTGGCAAAGAAGCCATTGAGATCTATAGGGCGAACAGAGACAAAATCGATATCGTGATTTTGGATATGATAATGCCAGAGATGGGCGGTGCAGAAACCTTTGACGCCCTAAAGGCAATAAACCCTGAGATAAGGGTGCTCCTTTCCAGTGGATACAGTATGAACAGTCAAGCGGAGGAGATACTGCAAAGGGGTTGCAATGGCTTCATTCAAAAGCCCTTCACTTTAAATCAGCTGGCTACTAAGATAAGGGAAGTTCTAACTGGCGATTAGCCCCTTTTTCAAAAGTCATGGCAGCTCAATCGGACCGGCACATCGGCAGTGTTTTTCTATACAAACAAGTTGACTCGAATCGATTCATTCGAATCATCAGCTAGATACCGCTCCACGAGATCTAACATGACACTTATTTTGAATGGCTTCGAAAGCGTATGATAACCGTACCTTAATATTTCCTCATCGAGTTGCCGCTTTAATCTATTGATTCCAAAAAAACCGCTGATGTATATGACCTTGATCTTGGGGTTCGTTTTTCTGACCTTTCTTACCAGCTCCAAACCAGTCATTTTCGGCATTACAACGTCGGTCATAATCAGGTCCGGTCGGAATTGTCGGAAAACTTCGTAACCGCTATCTCCGTTTAAAGCAACCCTAACGTCATAGCCTTCCATTAGGAAGATATCTCTGAATATCTCCTGCAAGCCGAACTCATCTTCAACAACCAGTATTTTCTTTTTCCTCTCGGCATCTCTCTGGGTTCCCTTTCTGATTATTTCAACGAGATCCTCATCTGAAACCTGACTAATCAGCCTGCTGATATGATTGATTCTCTGCTGGGTTTTCTTTGCTCTACCTGTGTTGTTTGGATTCAAATCTGGATGATACACCTTGCTCAGTAGTCGATAGCTCGATCTGATATAAGATACGACAGCTCTATCACCCAGCTCAGTATAGATTTCTCTGGCTTTATCGAGCAATCCTAAGTAGGCAAATTCTGCCTCAAGGTCAGTTCTGCTTTTCAATATCAATTCTTTCTTTTTTCGAAGTAGTGTTTATGAGCTCGTTGTTCAAGTCTGAAGTAATTGTCTTTTAAGCGAGCATCATGCCAAGATAAGCACACATAAATTTATCAGCACTTTCGATAGGTTATAAAGATGCTATAGGATGTTTAGTTTCGATGTGTAAAGGAATACCCTTCTTCTAAACGCTGTAAGTTCTACTAAATGGCAAATTATTACATGCGTTCAAAAGGTGCATGGATGTTCCGCATTGCAGTCAGCAACTTCATGCTGGGATATAGAAGGAGACAACAGAACACTGACCTAGGTAATTCTCCAAAACTAAGCGTCCCATGCCCTTGGGTGTGTGACCGTAAACACAAGGCTGGGGCAAGATGCGGAAGCTGGCCGTATCCAGATCAGGTCTAATCACTTTTGCACTATGCGAAGTGTAACCGCCTTGACACCACAACAGCCAATAAATTGGCATTTATAGAGCCTAAGGCAAGGCGGGTATAACTTTGGTTCCGCTCCGTTGGGCATAGTTGCCGATCTGAAAGGCGATGAGCGAAAAATCTGTCATTTCTGGATGGAAACATGCTAAATGCCTTGGGAAATGGTGCGTTATTTGAGTGGCATGGAAGTTGCTGTTAATAATACTCCATCCTTCAGATGGCGGGTGAAAATCAAGACCGAACCTGTGGTTGAAAGGCTTGACCGAACGGCCGGTAACGGAAGGGCACACTTAAACAGCTTCAACAAAGGAGAATGTATCATGGAAGCAGGCTCCGTAAAGGGAAATGAAACGGTCCATGGAATATCTATGAGCGCCAAGCCAAATAGAGAGCGCGACTTTCCTGGGGTATTAAGTAAGGAAATTGCACAAACCAATGGTAATTCACATTACCTAAGTAGCAGTACGCCGACAAGCCAGCAAGTTGAAAGCGAGACCGGAAGCGCCCAGGATCTGATTACTTTGGGGAGCATCTCGAGAAAGAACCCAACCGTTTCTAACCTCCTTATCAAGCATCCGATTTACGGAAAAGACTGCTGGTCCATAATTCACTCCGTAAGGAACCGTGACAAGCCTTTCACTAGAATTCAACGGGGTACCACGGTCTATCTAGATCCCAAGACTCTTGAAATCAGTTGGAGGAAAGCAGGCCTAAGGCCAGAAACAGACGCTTCGCACATGAAAGCAAATCGATTTGGATCAGGCCAGGAGGCGGCTAAGCAAACCGATTCCTTCTCCACAGATCTGGTCGGTGCTGTGAAAGGATATCTGGGGAAATCTTACGCACAGATCAATTGTTATGGTCTGGTAATTCGGGGTCTGCGAAAACTGGGAATTCAATACCACGGCTATGGTGGACTTCAGGATAAACTTATTAGGATGGCAGTAAATAGGGGGCGGCCAATTAATTCTTATCTGAACGGGGAAGGGCTCGTCAAAGTTTCTGGATCCAGAGTATATTCTAAATCAATCAGAAGCGTTCGAGATTCAGGGAAGGAGGCAAGCAGAATTTTTCAGGAAATGGAGCCGCTGCTCGAAAAGGGTTTTATCCTTTCGTTTTCAACCCTAACGAGGGGACATACAGGAATTGTGTCCCGGAAAAACGACTTATGGACTTATATCAACTCTGGAGACATGGACCATCAAGTCGAGGGTCGTCGTATTTCCAAAGGGGTAGGTGAGGAGTCCTTGAGAGATGAAATCGAGAATTGGTTTGAATTGGCGAACACACGCAATGAGCCCCTTTTGATTACATTGGGTCGATTTGATGAAAGAAGGCTCGCTGCTTTTCAGAAGAATCCTTCTACAGTGGCAAGGCAGGCATGACCCGACCGATGGGCTGATTTTTATTCCAAGTTCCTATCCTTATCGTTCTTCCTTATCTCTCCAGAAAACTGAATACATCCTGTCCCTCTGCAGAAACGTATTCCCGGATTTGATGAACTATTTTCTCGATTGCGTTATGATCCAGATCAAATCCACTCTGGGCTATGAAATCTAGGACCTTCGGATCTGCAAATTGAGAGATCTGCGTTTTCTTTTCTGAAGGAAGACATGGATAGCCAGCGAGCTTTGTAAAAATGTTAGCAAGGTAAATGATGATGGATCCCGTTACGTAATTCTTGTCATGCCAAGGCGCATGATGATAGAAGACATTCATAATTACTCTATCAGGGAACTTCCATCTCTTAAGTAATTCAGCTGCGACCTGATAGTGAGTGATTCCAAGGACGTCTTTTTCAGCTTTGCTAAAGTTTTCATGGTTGGAAGATACGTAGTCGGTGATCTCTAAAAACTCTTCATGAAAATAGGTGTCGAAGACAACCTTTCCCATGTCATGGATCAGTCCGGAAAGAAAGAGGGTGTCGTCTTTCTGCACATTGAAATGCCGAACAAGATATTTGGCAACTTGGCTACAGATGACGGAGTGCTTCCAGAAACGCGTTCGGTCGAATCCCTCATCAGTGCTTTCAGAAAAAAAGTTGTGGATGGAAAATGCCAGAAGTATTCCTTTGACTTCACCTATTCCCAGTATGATCAGCGCGTGATCGAGGGTACTGACCTTGCTGAGCGTGCCATAAAAAGCCGAATTTGCAATCTTTAGGATTTTGACCGCCAGTGCCTGATCTTTTTCGATCAAACCGGCGACTTTCTTGAGAGAAACATCCTCATCGCTGAACAACGTCATGATCTGATTGGACACAATGGGAAGCGTGGGGATTTGCTCAATCCTTTCAATGAAAGTGTCGATGTTCTTAGCAGCCACGACCTATGATTCCTTTCTATAGATGCCCTGACGTTTCAAAAAGGCTTCAAAATCAAGGCGAATCGGCTTTGGGTCGGATCGGTTAAGACTTGGGCATTCGGGTGACGTCTTGAATTGCAAGGGAGCGTTTACGTTTCCTTCGATGGCTTCGCGAAGCAGTTTGAGTTCTGTCGAGACACATGAAATGCCCCCTATCAGTTTCTCCATGATCGGCATGATATATGGTCCCATGTCCATCGCACCTTCCTGAGGGTTTGTGCCCACACCGCTCACAGGAGGATTGTCTTTTACTTCGTTCCCACCTTCCTTTCCATGAAAAGTCCCTTTCTGAGACGCTTCTATGGTGTGCTGATCTTTTTCTCCGCTCCCTGGCGACAGTGACTCGACGCCTTTCTTGTCGCTTTGCCGTTCTTTGCCCGGCATATTTAGTGGACTTCTGATCAATTGGAGACACCGATTCCAGAAGCTTACTATATCAGAGTATTCCAGATGATCCGTGGTGTTACTCAACAGGCGCTCGCCAATTTTCTTGATGCATTTGGAGGCAGTGGTGTCGGGATAAAGCCTCAGAAAGGGTCTTTGCTGTTTAACAGCCTCCGCCACATTGGCATCCGGATAAATGATGCCTAGAGCCTGCACATCCAGCGCAAGATATTTGAGAACGGCCGACTGGAACTTCTTGTAAACCAGATTGGCAACATCTGCGTTTTTACACTGGTTTAACACAACTTTTGCTTCTCCTTTGAAGCCATTTAAGGTTAGGACTTTCAAAAGGGCAAATGCGTCAGTCAAAGAGGTAGGTTCCGGGGTAATCAAGAGGACGACTTCTGGAGTAGCCAGGCACAATGAGATGACATTATTTGAAATCCCAGCGGAAGTGTCAAAAATCAGAAAATCGTAACCAGGCATTTCGGAAAGTTCCTGGCTTAGGATCTCTATTCGATCTGCGTTAAGATTGGCCATCTCTTCGATGCCTGAGCTACCAGGCAAAATATCCATATGGTCATCAATTTTGAGGATGATGTCCTGGATTTTCTTACCATTCAGGATGACGTCCTTCAGGTCGTGTTTGGGCTGGAGTCCTAAAAGGATATTAATGTTGGCCAATCCAAAGTCAGCATCAAAGAGGCATGTTTTGTATCCTCTTTGGGACAAATATAGAGCCAAATTGAGGCTTACATTAGTTTTCCCGACACCACCTTTACCGCTCGTGATGGTAATTGCTCGTCTCATAATTTTCACCGAATCTTGTTGAGATGGAACTGTGAATTCAATTTATCAGACAGGGACCGCTGAGATATCAATCCTGCCATCACTGCTCTCAATGTTATAGATTACTTGTTTACATTGGTACGCGTTGCAAACCTCCTGGAAGCTCTCTGTAATAAAATCTTCAAAAAGTGACTGCCCGATCTTTTTATTGTCTAAATCCATCTGTGAGGCTAGCGATTCGTATCTCTGATGCATTTGTTCAATCAGCACGTGTTCTTTTTGGGGGTCTGAAATGCGGAAACTACCAGCTTCAGAACCTTGCATTGTTAGCTTTGCCTGTATTTCCGCTCCTGTGTTTGACTTGGAGGCATCTCCTTTCATATTTCTTCTTTGAAATGTTTCTATCATGTCGTGGGGAAGGACCCGAACGATTTCGGATAAGGTTGTCTCTCTCAGCTTCAACAAGCCATCATCCACCATGGTCTTCATGCCGCTATCAAGCGCCAGATTTTTGAGTTCCTCCACATCGGCTCCACGACCCAGAGCGTTTGCAATCGCTTTGTCTACAACAAAGACCTCTGAAAGCAATGTGCGGCCGTTATATCCCGTGTGGCCGCAACCGTCACATCCCTTACCTTTGTAAAACTTCAAATGGGATGGGTATTCATCGAAGAGCAAGACCCATTCTCTTTCTTCCGGTATGTACTCCTGAACGCAGACAGGACAAATCTTCCGAACGAGTCGCTGAGCTAGAACACCAGTGAGACAGGAAGCTATCTGTGCCCGTTCTATCTCCAGATCAAGAAGGCGGGAAATAGCGCTAACAGAATCATGGGTGTGAAGTGCACTAAGCACCAGACGCCCAGTTTGGGCTGCGTCAAATCCAACCCTCGCGGTCTCCTGATCTCGGATTTCACCGACCAGGATCACATCGGGGTCAAGTCGAAGAACGGATCGAAGAAGCCTTGGAAAAGTTAGATCTATTTTTGGGTTGATTTGAGTCTGCATGATTCCGGGGAAGCTATGCTTTACGGGGTCTTCTGCGGTAATAATCTTTATGCTTGGATTGTGGATATATTCTAAGGCGCCGTACAAGGTGGAGGATTTGCCACTACCTGTGGGGCCAGTCACCAAGATTGTTCCTGCTGAACGCTTAATAAGCGGCTTAAAAGCCTCCAGCACGTGAGGTGAATGATTGAGATTTTCAAGACCACCATTTGCCTTGCGAGCGTCGCGAATGCGGATTACGACGTTTTCTCCCGCAATGCCTTTACAGGTGGCCACCCGGAAGTCCATATCGGCCTGTTGACCTTTGGCTTTGTCGTAATAGTTTATCCGGAAAACGCCATCTTGTGGGAGACGCCGTTCCGCAATATCAAGATTTGAAATCGTCTTGATCCGGGAAATAACGGAGCCTACTTTCTCCTGAAGTTTGTCCCTTAACCAACCGATATTGACATCTGACAGGACGCCATCAATCCTGTAGCGGAGCTTCACCCCTACCCCATCTTGTTCCAGGTGAATATCGCTGGCTCCGTTGCTAATGCCGTACTTGATGATAAAATTAACCAACTCCTCTGCTTCGATATTCTGGGCATCGTAGCTAGGTGCTGCTTGCTCGTCAATGGTCATATCTTCGTCGAGCTCGATCTGCATAAAATCGACGCCCTGTGAGACCGGATCTTTGGATTCGGCTGGTTCTTCAGTGGGTTTCATCAACCCCAGTTTTTTGCTGTACAACACTTCAAAAAGTTCACTGAACTTTTCCGGTGTGATCAGAATACAAGACAAGTTGAGATAGTTGTACAGCTCTTTCAACTCTCCCACGGCGGAGAGGTTTTCGGGCCTCAATAGGGCCAGCGTTAGTTCTTTTCCCACCAAAGAAATTGGCAGTATGAGGTTTTTTTCAGCAAACTTGCGACCGATAATTCCTGTTAGGATTCTTTTGTCTTCATCCCTGTAAGCGAATACCTCGAGGGTCTTGAAAGGTAGGTTTGACTGTTTGGATAATGCCTCCTGAAGTTGTTCAGATGTGATCAATTTCTTCCGAACAAGAATCTCCCCCAGTGAATCCGAACCCTGCTTTTGCTCTCGGATAGCATTGTTAAGGTTTTCTTTGTCGATGTATCCCAGCTTTATGAGAATGTCTCCGAGCTTAAGCTGCTTTTTGTACTTGTTCAGCAAATAATGAAGATCTAACGGGTTGATCACACCCATGTCACAGAGAATTTCACCAAGAATTCTCGGAGACTTCTGGATTTGCATTGCCTTGTTAAGGTCATTTTCACTGATCAAATTCTGGAGTACCGCCAGTTCCCCTAGCCTTGGTGCATTCAACTGTTCTTTGAGCAGTCCATGCAAATCTTCCAATGATATCAATCCTTCATTTACAAAAACTTCCCCGATGAGTTGGCCAGGAGCTTTCTTGGCCAAGCAAATGTCGAGCTGCTCTTTAGTAATCAGACCCCTCTCCACCACCAGTGAACCCATACTGGTTCTCAATTCAGGATGATTGAGGAGCGTCTCAAGGCCAGATTTAGACAAGGCGCCTGTCTTCATGAGAATCTGACCCAGGGGACAACCCTTTAGTTGCGCTTCCATTTTTTGGACCGATAGGGCTGTCTGGAGGTCATTCTCCTTTATGAAACCCTCCCTGACCAGTAAATCTCCAATTTT
>Ga0209427_10010620_pt1 | contig 10176 bp, 7 predicted proteins | sample DeeMarSWOR136_30_FD_187465 | JGI IMG/M metagenome (GOLD analysis project Ga0209427, IMG submission 187465) | Marine sediment microbial communities from White Oak River estuary, North Carolina - WOR-1-36_30 (SPAdes) (version 2) | ecosystem: Environmental > Aquatic > Marine > Intertidal zone >...
CCCTATATTCTCTTTGACTGACTTTGGTTAGTGACGCTGTATTCAATCAAGTCTGGGCCAGGGATTTCGAATTTTACCAATGGGATTAACGCAAATCATGCCCTCTGGGCTTAGACCAAAGCCGAGCCCTCTGGACCTGGATTTTTACATAAAAAACATATTATGTTTCACTTAAATGCATTTAAGCTTAGGATACAAACCTTGTTTACCTATAAGGCTAGGTCAGAAAATCCAGTTGTGATTACCCCCTAGATAAACGACTTTAAGAGATATTTCTCTTTCTCCTTGACAGGTTTCCTCAAATGAGATTAGAGAAAACTTGTTTCTCACTTTCTTGTTCGCGCCGCGCGCAAACCCTAAGGCCGATGCTTCTTTCTTCAATTATGCCCTGAGGCAGCTCTTTTCAATTTCCCACCACTTGGTCTAGGCTTTGAGAAAGGCAGTGGAAAAGATAAGGATTTGCTGTATCAGATAGCTTGTGCGCCCAACTAGCGTGAATGTCCAATCCTTAGTTATTTTTACTGAATTTACGTAGGAGGTAGGTCATGGCCCATGAAATCTTAAACCTGACAAAAGTGCATCCAACAAAAGGCTATTCTCATGTCGCAAAGGCGGGGAAAACCCTTTACATTGCCGGTCAGGTCGCAAAGGACCTGGAAGGTAACTTAGTTGGCAAGGGAGATTTCGAAACTCAGGTCCGTCAGGTCTTTACCAATTTGAAAAACATTCTTGAAGAGACCGGAGGGAGAATGCAAAACGTTGTAAAAATGACCACGTTCCTGACCCATTTTGATTACATTGAAACCTATCGTAAGATCCGCGACGAGTTCATACAGGAACCTTTTCCTCCCAATACTTTGCTGATCGTAAATAGTTTAGCCTTGCCGGAGTACATGATAGAGGTGGAGGCAGTCGCTGTACTTGACTGATCGGGTCAACAGCGTGCTCAGGTTGTCCCCTGGTTTTTTTCGCTTCTTGGCTGCCAAGGGGCTTTACTTTAATTCAAATGTGCTTTACTCTGACAGTGAAAACAAGGAGGTGTCATATGGCTAGATTATTTTTAGCGGCCAATTTGTTATTGGGGTTTTCCGCGTTTACCGCCCTCGCACAAGAACTTGAAACGGATATCGTCGAGACGTCTGCCGGTGATTTGAAAATCACGTTTATAGGCCATGGTACGTTGATGTTTACCTTTGGCGGCAAGATCATCCATGTTGATCCGTGGAGTGAATTGGCCGACTATTCCAAAATGCCGAAAGCCGATGTTATTCTACTGACCCACGAGCATCGTGATCACCTTGACCCGAAAGCGTTGGAGCTAATCCGCACAGAGAAAAGCATACTGGTATTAACCGAAAGCTGCGCAAGCCGGGTTGAAGGTGGTATCATAATGAACAATGGAGATGTCAAAACTGTTGGAGGATTGAAAATAGAGGCTGTGCCAGCCTATAACATTGTCCATATGCGGAGCGAAGGCGGCCCCTTCCATCCAAAGGGTATTGGCAACGGCTATGTGATTACCTTCGGCGACAAAAGCGTTTATGTGGCGGGTGACACCGAAAACACTCCGGAAATGAAAGGGCTCACGGGAATTGACATTGCATTCTTGCCGATGAACCTGCCGTACACGATGACGCCGGAGATGGTAGCTGACGCCGTGAGGGCTTTCAAACCTAGAATCCTTTATCCCTATCATTACGGCGATACTGAACCATCAAAGATTGTGGATTTACTAAGAGATATGAATGAATTAGAGGTGCGCATCCGGAAGATGAAGTAGTAAGAGCTGCTTCGTTTGTTGGCCACGGTGTAGGTTCAAAGGGCGCATCATGTCGGCCCATACCAAGAGCCTCTCGTGATCAAATGCAGTTCGCAATGCGCGTCCCGACACCACGCTTCTGTTTGCAAGGAGAGTTGTTACCTGTCAATGCCCTTTCCGATGGAGAGGAGGTAGGCCCTAAAAATTTGTTAAGTTATCAGGCTACATACAAGTTCTAAAGCTTTTTGCAGGCTGACTTTACTCATATTCAACACCAGATGGTAAAGGGTGGGACGATCGTAATCCGTTTTGCCGAGTTTACGGTAAAGGTTTATGCGTCGTTTATCTTCCCGATTCACAACCTTAACTGCCTGGTTATGGGAAAGATCATAGTGTTCCATCATGAATTTCACTCGATTTTCAAAATCGTTGATAAGAAGAATGTGGTAAGCGTCCGGATGATCATCTAGAATGTACTGACTTCCCCTGCCGAGAATGACCACATCCCCCTCATCAGCAATCTGGGCAATAATCAAGACGAGATAATCGAGGTATATTTGTTCATCGATATAGCCGCGCTCGTCCGCTATTACACGATACACCAGAGGCTTTGAGACCATTTTTGAGATAAATCTGGAGAGCTTGCCTCCAGCTTCCTTTTCGACCGTCTCTACCCAGTGGGGGGAGACATTTGCCTCTTTTGCGAGTCTTTGGACGATTTCGTTATCAGCAAACGTGTATCCCAATGCATCGGCGATCATTTTCCCAAGGGTTAACCCCCCTGCACCGAATTGTCTGGAAATGGTTATTATCGCCATTGAATCCTCCTATTCAGTTTTACGCTCCGGCTAAAGTCGGTTTTGAAACGGAAAGGTCAAAAGCAATATGAACTGAGACTAAACCCTCGTGGCAGTCGATTAAGATTGCGCCCAATCCTCAAGCGCAATAGGTTCGGTAAAATCTCACCATTGAAAATTCATTCGATTCAGGTAAAACCTCATCCAAAGTTCTTCTTTTTGAAGATTTACACCTGTTCAGGAGGAATTAACAGGGTTGGATAGATGGACTTTTCAGCAATTGCTCGCGGAATGCTTCCGACCCATTTTTCGGCCCAAGCTGCCTTTCCAGAAGAACCTAAAACAACCATTGTTGCCTGGCATTCCCGTGCTGCCTTTTCTATCTCTTGAACCGGATCGCCGATATATACATGAGATCGCGCTTCAATCCCGGCAGCCTCCAAAATGTCACAGATCTCCTCCAGCTTTTGCCTTTTTTCTTTACGTGTTTCTTGCACTTCCATTGTCGTAGACCCGGTTAGCTCTTTTTTGCTGGCCACATGGATGACATCTATTTTCTGGGTGATATCCTTCAAACCTTTGAGATATTCTACCGCTCTCAGGCTGGCGGCCGACCAGTCGGTCGCCAAGAGGGGTCTCTCAAATGGCTTTTCGAGTACAATCACGTTTTCGGGAATGGGTTTGTATACCAACACGGGAGTCGAGGTCCTTCGAATGAGTTCTGTGATTTCCGATCTGGAGTAAAATTGTTCCAACATACTTTTGTGTGAACGCCCGATCACGATGAGATCGGCTTCCTCTTTCTGGGCAGCTTTAATCACCTCGGCAACCAGGCTTCCGACCACGATGTAAACACCTACCTCCATACCTTGCTCATAGAGGCCTTCCGCCCAATCAATAAATCGAATATTGGCCGTTTCTCGCAGCCGAATCTCTTCCTCCTTTTGGTATCCGGTTCCCCTGCGCATAGCAACCTTATCCCTCTCGATGACATTCACAAAAACAATATGGTCTAAGGCCGCCTCTCTGAGGCTCAACAACGACTGCACGGCATCAAAACACAGCTCTTCAAACTTAGTGACAAAAAGCAGTTTTTTTATCTCCATTTATCCTATCCCTGCTAACCTGTTCCATGAACGAAACATGATTAGCCGATGACTTGTTTAATTGTCTTAGCCAGATCCTCGGCTTTTACTGGCTTTTCCAAATAGACCTCAGGCTCCGGCACGGGCGGGCCACCGAAGTCGGTTAAAGCTTTTTGGGATCTAAGAAATGCCCTTTTGGATATACCAGAAAGCACAATCACGTGAATATTTTTCAAGGACTTGTCGGTCTTTAACTCACGATACAGCCTTATTCCGCTTTGCCTCGGCATCATAATATCGAGGATGATAAGATTGGGTTTCTCTTTTCTGATCATCTTAAGGCCTTCTTCTCCGTCGCTTGCCTCTAAAGGGGTATACCCGTGTTCTTCCAGAACCGTTACACTGAACAACCTCGCATCAGCATCGTCATCCACGACCAGTACTTTTTCACCCATAATGTATCCTCCTTCGGAAGTACTTCGGGGCTCTGCCCCTATTGGAATTCTTGAATGCTGGAATGTTGAAATAGGGGGGTCTGCAACATTCCATTAGTCCGGATTCAAAACATGATCTTAAGACTAAAAAAATCTTTGATTTCCTAGGCAATGGAGAAAAAGAATTTCCACATGGTTTATTTTCAGCTTGCACTTACAGATTCATAGGGCAGCCGAACGGTAAAAATGGTCCCTTTGCCAAGCCGGGAATTCACCTCGATTTTGCCCTTGTGTTCCTCAATGAGCTTTCTGGTAACCATCAGTCCGAGGCCGGTTCCTCTATGGCCTTTCGTACTGAAAAAAGATGTAAAGAGCTTGCCCTCGACCTCCTCGCTCATGCCGGCACCATTATCTTCGACTTCAAGTTTAATGATGTGGCCGTCTTCCCTGACTGTCTTCAGTCTGATCCACCAATTCTTGCTCGTGTCTTCATCGAAAAGGCAGGCATCTATAGCGTTGGTCATGAGGTTCAGCAGGGCACGGTGTATCGTTCGAGGATCCATAGACACCCTGCCAATGGAAGGGTCAAAATCTTTGATAAGCTCTATTTTGTTTTCATTTGCTCGTTCTTTAAGAAACTCATAAATTTCATTTGCAATTTCGTTTGGAGAACAGAGTTCGTATTCGGGCTCTCTTTCTTTGGAATATGAAAGTAAATCCAATACCAGATCCGACGTCCGGTCGATGTTCCTTTTTATCATATCCCAACCACTTTTAAGCTTTTCGGTGTTATTTTTCTCTATACCCAAATCGACCAGATAGCTGCCTCCCTTCAACCCGTGCAATATGTTCTTAATGCCGTGAGCCAGCCCGGCCACTGTCTGTCCAACGGCGGCCAACTTTTCAGATCTGACCAATTCCCTTTCAAGACGTTTGATTTCCCTCAAATCTTGAAAAAAGGCAACGCTGCCCATCATTTGCTTTTCTTCGTATAATAGCGTTCCTGAGAACCGAACTGGAATTAGGGTGCCGTCTTTCGCCCTGATCATGTTCTCTTGCCAGGGCATTACTCCCGTTCCGCTTTGAAGGACCATCTCGTTTTTCAACACCTCCGCAATCTCAGGCGGATACAGGTCCATGATCTTAATCTTTGTGATCACCTCATCGGGAGGATAGCCAAATATGCGTTCGGCTCCCGGGTTAAAAATAACGATTTTGAACTCTTTGTCCGTTGCAACAATACCATCATTAGAGCTTCTAATCAGTTTACTCAGAAAATTGGATTGCCTTCTTATTTCTCTGGTGGCACTCCTAACCTCATTTTCCAGATTATCCGTGTATTCTTTAAGTCTTCGCTTAATATCAAGTTTTTCTTTGGCTCTCTTGAGGGCAATCGATAGGGCTTCATCCCGAACCGGTTTATTAATGAAATCGGAGGCGCCGTATTTGAGGGCCTCAATCGCATTGTCAATATCGCCATGGCCAGTAAAAATGATGACTTCGGCATCGGGCTCAAGGCCTTTAACTTTTCTTAAAACTTCGATCCCGTCCATCCCGGGCATTTTAATATCGGTAAGAACTATATAAGGATTTTCTTTTTCAAATGCCGCCAATCCCTCAGCGCCACTATGTGCAGGGATCACACTGTATCCATCTGCTCTTAACGATGTCGAAAGAACCCTCACAATATCAGGTTCATCGTCAATAAGTAATATTTTATTCATTTTTCCTGTTTCTATGTCAAAGCCGGAAATCTAAGTTTAAATGTCGTACCTTTACCGAGTTCAGTTTGTATTTCAATAGTACCCTCATAGTCTTTAACTATGCCATAGCTAATACTGACACCCAAGCCGGTACCTTTCCCAATCTTTTTGGTTGTAAAAAAAGGTTCAAAAATTTTGTTTTTTACCTCTTCGGACATTCCGATACCTGTATCAGACACATCCACGGCAACTTGACCGTTTTCGACATACGATTTTATTGTAAGCCGTTTTTCGACATCCTTGTTGTCGGACTGTTCGCTTTTTTCGTCCATAGCGTCAATGGCATTGGTCACTAGGTTGATAAATACCTGTTCCAGCCGATTGTGTTCCGCCATAATATTGGGTATATCAGGATTTAGATCCAGTTTGACTTCAATTTCGTGAACTTTTAATTGATGACCGACAACCTTGAACACGTCCGTGATGGCATCATTGATTTTTACTTTGCCTTGGACGACTTCTGACTGTCTTGCAAAATCTCTAACATGTTTGATAACTCCGGTTGCTCGCTCAACATTGACGACGATGTCATTGGCCATGGACCTTAAGTCTTCATCCGAAATCGGCTGACCCCTATTTAACATTTTTAGAAAAAAATCAGCGCACACCTGGATAACATTTAGGGGCTGATTAATTTCATGGGCCATTCCTGCTGCCATTACACCCAATGTGGTCATTTTGCCGGCTTGAATCAGTTGGGCATCTTTCTCTACACTTTCGGTGATATCCGTTGTGGAGGCAATGACGACATCAGTTTCGCCGTACTTCGCAAGACCGATGTTCACATTAACATAAAAAAGCTGGCCGCCCTTGCGGTAGTGTCGTTTTTTGGTGAAACGAATGGGTTGGTCTTCGGAAAGGTTTTTTAACCCTTCGGTCAGTTCTTCATCGTTTTCATCTCCAAGCCGAAGAAGCGGAAGACCCAGCAATTCCTCACGTGCATACCCGTACTTATCCTGGGCTCGCTGATTCATATCCAAGATTTCAAAGGTCTTACTATCAAGAATGAAAATCGGGTGCGGGTCGCTGTTAAAAAGGATGCGATACTTTTCTTCCGATTTAATATATTGCTCCTCCAGCATTGCGTTTTCAATAGCGACCCCGATCCTGTTACCTATTAACTCAAGGACATTTTTTTGTTCATGAGAGAAGTGTTTAGGTGTTTTGCTACCGATCCGAATGACACCAAGCGCTTTCTTTTCCTCGGTACTGATTGGGATATAAGCAAGTGAAACAAGCTTTTCTTCTTCTAAAAGGCAGATTTCATCCAAACACCCTTCCGGCAAGTCCTCGTAAATTGTAAACTCATTGCTTTGAGCAACGTGGTGGATAGTGCTGGTTTCATCGGCAACACTGACTTTTTTGCATGCCTCTTCGGATAGACCATGGCTGTACCGGAGATAAAATTTTCCGTCTTCTTCTAATAAATAAATGCAGATACCGTCTGCGGATAAAAAATTCAGTACCTCATGAACAGCTTGATTGATCCGTGATGCTAAATCCGAAGGGGCATTCAAAGCACCATAAATGGAGCAAAGGGTTGTCACTTCCTTAGTGTACCGCTCCCGTTCCTCTTCTGCTTTTTTTTCCTCGGTTTTATCCCAGAGCGTTTCAATGGCTCCAACAATTGTTCCATCCGGTGCTTCTATCGGTGCAGCAGTAAACCAGCACCATTTTCCATTTTCGCCAAGGCTGGGGAAAAACGCTTCGGCTTCATAGGCCCCTTCAATAAGTGTCGATTTGCGCCACTTCTCGCCGTACAGTTTTTGTATTTCATCTTCATCGATTTGATCCAGGATGACATCCGCCATGGTGGGACGCTCTTTTTCCCAGAAAGGGAACGACTGCCTTTTAGTACCAACCATCTTGTCAGCCGGGGCGCCTGAAAGTTTTTCCATTGCTTTATTCCAGTGGGTCACAATATGGTGTTTGTTGATCACAAACGTCGGTATGGTGCTTCCCTCGATTATCTGGGCCATGGCTCTTTCGCTGGCAGCCAGCTCCTTGTTGTGACTTTCCCGCTCTTGCTCCGCCTTTTTATCCGCTGTTTTATCCCAGAGTGTTTCAATCGCTCCCACGATAGTTCCATCTGGTGCCTTTATCGGTGCAGCTGTGAAGAACAGCCACTTGCCGTCTTCTCCAAGATTCGGAAAAAATTCTTCAGCCTCATATGCGCCTTCAATTAAAGCAGATTTCCGCCACTTGGTTCCATAATACTTCCATACATCTTCCTCTTTAATTTGGTCCAATATCACGTCAGCCATAGTTGGCCGCTCTTCGGACCTGAAGGGTTTCCATTGGCGGTTCGTTCCCACGATCTTGTGAGCAGGGTAACCGGTTAGCTTTTCACAGGCCTTATTCCAATGCGTAACAATATGTTCATTGTTTATGACAAAAGTGGGTATGGTGCTGCCCTGGATGATTTGGGACATTGTCCTTTCACTTTCGACCAGTTCTTTCTGTATTTGCTGTGAATGTTTATTTCTTTCTTCAGCCATTTCTGCAGAGTAGTCGCAAAATTGCTCAAATAGTTTTTCGACCTTATCAATGTCGTTGCTATTGTTCCGTAATTCTCCCAGAACCTTTTTCTTTTGTTCTTCAAATCTAATAAAATTCCAGAATGCCATGGCCTCAAAATAGTCCATCAACTTTATTTCTTGGGGTTTAGTCATTTCGATTGTTTCTCTGAGCCTATCATCCTTGGTCAATTCAATAACTAAATCAAGGTCCTTAAGCCGATAGAGTTCTCGGTAGTCATTCGTGGTAAATATTCCCTTTTCACGTGCATATTCTAAACCTTCAGCATGATCATTTTTATCAGCCACCCCTAAGATTTTAGATCTCTTCTGATCCCTAAAGCTCTCACTTAAGATCATTTGGAGGATTGCCTTGCAAACCTTACCTCCACCGATAATAGCAATGTTTGAATCCTCTAAAAATTTTTTCATTCTAGCACCTTAATAACTTCCTTGCTCAGAAGAAAATAAACGTTACAAGCACAAAAACAGGAATTAATATTGCCAAGGAGTATTTCAGGATATACCCAAAAAAGCTTGGCATGGGTGTCCCTGCTTCCTCGGAAATTGATCGGACCATGAAGTTCGGTGCATTCCCAATGTAGCTACAGGCACCGAAGAAGACCGCACCCGCAGAGATTGCTTTCAGATAAATAGCGTTTTCTCCCATCAGAAGCGGAACCGATTGAGCTTCTGCCATCCCTGAATAGAAACTGCCCAGGGCGCTATTAAAAAATGTGAGGTATGTCGGGGCATTGTCGAGAAAACTCGAAAGTCCACCCGTTACCCAGAAGTAGTGCTTGGGCTGTGTCACGCCATTAATCAGAAATGCCAGTGTCCCATCCGATCCGGCCCTCAGGATCAGCAGACAGGGGATCATGGTGATGAAAATTCCGATGAAAAGATAGGCCACCTCGATGATCGGAAACCAAGTGAACTCATTGTCCTCCCGCACGTTTATTGGCGTCGTCACCAAAGACAAAGTCCCCATGACAATTAGCAATCCATCACGGGCCCAGTCCTGCACCGCCCGGTGCACGCCCAAAGTATTGACCTCTCCCCAATCTACCACACCGCTCATCAATACGGAACCGACAATACCGGCGAGAAAGATGAAGTTGTGCATTCCTTCCAGCTTCAACGGTTCTTTGATTCCTTCCTCTTCGGGTGCGGCGACTCCTTCTTTGCGAAAATAGTATGTATCAATAACAAAGTACATCACCAAAAGTGTGATGACAACCATCAGCATGTGGGGCATAATCTTGAAAGTCCAGAAAAATGACACCCCGTGCAGAAAACCCAGGAAAAGCGGTGGATCACCGAGGGGTGTCAGAGACCCCCCCACGTTTGCAACCAGAAATATGAAAAAAACCACCATAAACGTTCTGTTTTTTCGATAATTGTTCGCTCGCAGGAAAGGACGGATCAGCAGCATGGCCGCGCCGGTGGTTCCCATCCACGAAGCCAGTAATGTACCGATACTGAGTAACGCTACATTGACGATGGGTGTTCCCCGCAAAGTGCCGCGCAGCAGGATGCCGCCGGAAACGGTATACAAAGACCACAACAGAATGATAAAAGGGACATAGTCCGCAAGGATAATGTGAAGAATCTCATGAAACGCAGTTCCCTGGTACGCGATCAGAAAAGGTATGCAGAGCGTTGCTGACCAGAATCCGGAGACTTTGCCAAAATGATGATGCCAGAATTCCGGAGCCGCAAGGGGGAAAAGCGCAATGGAGAGGAGCATGCCGGCAAAAGGAATACAACTCCAGAGGGGAAGGACTTCGCCGAGATCCTGATGCCCTTGTTCTTGACCGCT
>Ga0209427_10010622_pt1 | contig 10175 bp, 11 predicted proteins | sample DeeMarSWOR136_30_FD_187465 | JGI IMG/M metagenome (GOLD analysis project Ga0209427, IMG submission 187465) | Marine sediment microbial communities from White Oak River estuary, North Carolina - WOR-1-36_30 (SPAdes) (version 2) | ecosystem: Environmental > Aquatic > Marine > Intertidal zone >...
GGTTTTGTGGTTTTTCCATATAAGAATTCCTCTATGGGTGGCTATTGTTTTCGCCTTGCTGCTCGGTGCTTTTGCCTTTATCGTCCATAAGGTAGTTGTCCCCAGTTTTCATGCCAAGCAAGTTACTGGCTCGGAAGGAATGATAGGCCTCGAGGGTGAGGTGATAGAATCACTGATACCGCACGGAGTTGTCCGCATTGGGGGCGAATACTGGAAAGCAAAATCGGTTGATGGTGAGATACCAGCTGGCGAGAGTGTAGAGATTTTGGGATTAAATAAACTCGTCTTAGAGGTTAGGCACCGAGAACAGTAGTTACTTAGGTTGAGATTGGTGGCAAAGGCAGCTATGGAACCTGAATATATTGCTCTTTATCGGTCGGGCGAACTGGAACGACGGGCGGAGACACTGGAAGCGCGGTTGCGCTCGTGTGATATTTGTCCGAGGGAATGTGGCGTTAATCGGTTGGAAAATGAATTAGGGTTTTGCCATTCTGCCCATCTGCCCATTGTCGCTGCGGTTTGTGCCCACCATGGTGAGGAGCCGGTTATTTCCGGCAGTAAAGGGTCAGGAACGGTCTTCTTTGCCAACTGTAATCTGCGCTGTGTCTATTGCCAGAACCACCAGATAAGCCAGAATTTTGAAGCTCAGCAATTTAACGAGATTGACCCGCATACTCTGGCTGAGCGTATGCTCTACCTTCAGGACGAACTGAGGTGCCATAATATCAACTTTGTTTCGCCTTCGCACTTTGTCCCGCAGTTAGTCCGGGCGGTACTGGAGGCGGTGCCAATGGGACTTCGGTTGCCACTGGTCTACAATACCAGCAGCTACGATTCGATTAAATCACTAAGGGAGCTTGATGGTATAATAAGCATTTACCTGGCCGACTTGAGATATGCCGACAATAGATGGGGCAGAGAGTTTTCCCGGGTTTCCGATTATGTGGAGCGGGCTCGTGGCGCCATTAAGGAGATGTATCGGCAGGTTGGAGACTTGGTAATGGATGGCAAGGGTATTGCCTGGAAGGGATTGGTGGTGCGCCACCTGATACTGCCTAACCGGCTGGCTGGTAGCCGGGAGTCACTCGCTTGGTTGGTGAGTGAAGTTTCACCCACGGTTACTGTCAGCATCATGTCTCAGTACTTTCCCGCTCATCAGACTTGGTGGATACCTCTTCTTAACAAGAAAATTACCTCGGCAGAGTATTCAGAGGTTATTGGGTTGCTGGAAGAACTGGGTATAGAAAATGGATGGCTACAGGAAATGGATGCTTCGGAGAACTATTTACCTGATTTTACCCGCGATGGTCACCCGTTTGACTCGACAGTGAGTAACCTGAGATGAGGCGCACTATTTTCGGTCTTACTTCCCTCTTCGCTTCATCCAGGGAAAGTCAATTTTCTTGCCGTTCAGCTTATCCTTCTTATTTACGTTTTCAATAAAAGTTTTCAGGTCGGTAGTTGGTTTATCAGTCATAACAATATCCTTTTCACGGTAGTTAAAAACTGTTACGTTGGTATTATATCATATGCTTTCGCACATCGCCAAATGCCGGTTTTAAGGGTTCTGTCTGCTTATGGTTGGTTAAATTACTGAGAGGGAAGGCATATCAACCAAATGCAAATAAAACCTACGCTGGTCCTAATTGATTCCAAACCCCACAAGGTGCTACACTGTTACCTGAGAGTATGAGCTATACTGTTACTCAGGAGAGCTTTGAGCGCCTCACTTCATACTGGACTGACTCAAGCCATTGCTTGAAGTGGGGCTCAGTTTTTGTTTTACCTTCTTGGTTGGAAGTTTGGTGGCGGGAGTTTCAGCCCGGGACCGAACTTTACCTAGCTGCGATTAGGCAGAAGTCAGATATTATTGGTATTGCGCCCCTTCAGGTAAAAGGGGAAAAAGCTTCCTTTGTCGGCAGTGCTGATGTTTGCGACTATCTGGACTTTGTTATCGTTCCGGGAAGAGAAAACGATTTCTTTAACGCCTTGCTCGATGATTTGAGACAGCAGGGGATTAATCTCCTGGACTTGAGACCCCTGCGACCTGATTCCACCGTGGTTACCCATCTGGTAGGTTTGGCAAAAAACCGCGGGTTTGAAGTTCTTTGTCAGGAGGAGGACGTTACTTTAGAGCTGGATTTACCTCCTACTTGGGAAGACTACCTTGACGCATTAGATAAGAAACAGCGTCATGAAGTGAGGCGTAAACTAAGACGATTATGGGAAGCAGGTAACGTAGATTACCGCTGTCTTGAGGTTAGCCCGTCGGAAGTCGGAGCTTTAACCGATACTTTTTTACAACTCTTTTCGCTGAGTCGGGAAGAGAAAGCCGACTTCATGACTGCCCAGATGGAATCATTCTTTAGGTCACTGGCCGAAGCTATGGCTGAGATTAAACTGTTGAGGTTTGGCATTCTTCAGGTAGACACACTGCCCGCAGCGATGATTATGGGTTTTGATTACAATGACTCAATGTACCTCTATAATAGTGCCTATGACCCCCAGTATAATTCCTTAAGCGTGGGCTTGCTTTCTAAAGTCCTCTGCATCAAAGAGAGCATTAAGCGGGGTATGAAAAAGTGGGACTTCCTGAAGGGAGCGGAAAGGTATAAATACCAGTTGGGCGGCAACGAAATCCGATTATCTAATTGCCAGATAATTATCAAGTAACTGCTAGTAAAACAGTGATGATGGAGAAGAGAAGTTTGATGAGAGACGGAAAGTTGAGAATCGCCATGCTCAGTGCCCACAGTTGTCCGGTGGGTAAGCTGGGGGCAAAGGATACCGGTGGTATGAGTGTTTATGTTTTGGAGATTGCCCGTGAATTGGGGAAGTACGGGCATTTCGTGGATATTTATACCCGGGTCCACGACCCGAAAGATAAGCAGGTTATAGAACTGGGTCATAACGCTCGACTCATTCATCTCAAGGCCGGAGAGAATGGCGAGATACACAAGTTAGCCGTCTATCCCCACCTTCCTGATTTTGCCAGACATCTGGAAGATTTCCGGAAACGTAACCATCTCTGGTACGATTTAGTCTACAGTCATTACTGGCTATCGGCTTGGGTGGGGAGGCATTTACAGGCCTGGTGGGGTGTGCCTCATATGGTAATGTTCCACACGCTTGGTGCTGTCAAGAACGCAATCGGCGTTGGTGAAAAAGAGCCTGAACTCCGTATCAAAACGGAGAGATGTGTAGTCAAGCACTGCCATCGCATTATTACGGCTACGAAGAGAGAAAAAGAGGACCTCATCAGGCACTATGGTGTTTCGCCGGAGACCGTCAGTGTCATTCCTTGTGGCGTAAATCTGGAGCTATTCCAGCCCGTGAATAGTGAGGTAGCCAAGCAACAGGTAGGCTTAAATGGGCATAAGAACATTTTGTTTGTCGGGAGAATTGAGCCATTAAAGGGCATTGATAAATTACTGATGGCGATGACCTATCTTAAAGATAGGCAAAAGCTCAAACTTTTAATAATCGGCGGTGACGAAAATAGCCGACATGAAATGGAACGACTTCAGAGATTATCTCAGGAACTCCAGATAAAGGACTCGGTTGCTTTCTTGGGTAGGATAAAACAGGAGGAATTACCTCGCTTCTATAGCGCTGCCGATGTCTGTGTTGTTCCCTCCTATTACGAAAGCTTCGGACTAGTAGCTCTGGAATCCCTGGCTTGTGGCACTCCGGTGGTGGCGACTAAAGTGGGTGGCACCAGAAGTATCATTCGCCAGGGCGAGACGGGGTATGTGGTGCCAGATAATTCTCCCCATCGATTGGCGAATAAGATAGCGCTTCTTCTTGCCCGACCAAATAATAATGCCGCCTCGGTTAATTTGATGCGAGCATCAGTAGCTGAGTTTAGCTGGTCAATTATCGCTGAGGCGGTAGCGAAGGAATGCCAGACACTACTGGCAAATTGATTTGTTGGAAAACGTTAATCTATTGCTTTTTCGTAACATAAGCTATTCGTCCAGATTTTGAAACCAGCCGAACGGTAAAGAGCACGGGCGACTTTATTCTCACTGTCCACTCTTAGTTCAACAACTTGGACACCTTTGTTTATGAGGTAGACTAATCCCGCCCGCAGCGCTATTTTACCTATCTCCTTGCCTCGGTAGTCTGGGTCCACTCCAAGCATTAAAATGCGTCCTTTTCTCTTACCATCGGCTACCTCAGTTTCACAGTCTATTTTTGTCCAGCAATAACCGATGGGCTTATCTCCATCGTAGATTAGGGCTACGTCTTCTGGCGAACAATGGCTCAACTGAAGAGAGTAGGCGATTTCTTCGGTGGTGTTTGGATTGTATCCCCAAGTATCAGCAAAGCAGCGATTCTGAATTTGAGCAAGTACAGCCTCCTCTCCGGGCTGCAGATGTCGATAGATGTATCTATGGTGAGTGGCGTCTGGAAGGTGAACCTCGTCAAGCTGTAACCTCAACTCAGGAAACTCTCGGACGGGCCGGAAACCCAGTCTGGATAACACCTTTTTGGCGATTATATTGTCCTGTATTATATCTGCTTGGACTACTTTCGCTTTCAGTTCTTTAGCGCGGTGTGTGGCGTAGTCAAGCAGTTCCTTGGCCAAGCCCTTTCGGCGGTGCTCTGGATGTACTAGGCAGTCGATGAGGACGCGCTTGGTGATTAGTTCTGGGGTGATTTTGATGAAACCAACGATTATCCCGGACATTTCGACAACAAATAAGTCTTGCTCTGGGGAATAATTCGGTCGGCGTAGGTCTTCGCTAAGCGCCTGGGCGGAAACGCAACGTCCCATTGCGTCCAGTTTTTCAGCTTCAATAGATAACTTGACATAATCATCAAAGTCCGAAGGACGATAATTTCTGATGATGTAAGAGAAACTGCTCACCATATAACCCTCAATAATTTAAGATTGTATCAGCTAAATTGATGTTATACAATGCTAATCAGTACGTCAAAATTAAGGAGATTGGTAGATGGCAGTTGAGCAAGCTCAAGTGATGGTAGTTACACCACACCCGGATGATGCTGAATACGGTGTCGCTGGCACGGTAGCTCGCTGGGTAAAGGAAGGAAAGAGCGTTGTTTATGTGGTATGCACTAATGGCGACAAGGGCACTAGTGATTTTAATATCAAGCCAGAGGAACTGACGAGGATTCGAGAGCAAGAACAACTGGCTGCCGCTAAGTTGTTGGGGGTGAGAGAGGTTATATTCCTGCATCATTCAGACCAGAGTTTGGAGGATACACCTGAGTTCAGGAAGGAAATCGTGCGCCTGATAAGGATGTACCGACCTGAAATAGTCGTCACTGCTGACCCTTACCGACGCTATATCTGGCACCGAGACCACCGAATCACTGGTCGGGTTACATTGGATGCTATTTTTCCCTATGCCAGGGACCATCTCGCTTACCCTGATTTGCTGGAAGAGGGCATTATACCTCACAAGGTTAAAGAGGTTCTGCTCTGGGCCTCTGAGGATATAAATTACCGCTTGGATATCACCAATACCTATGATATCAAGGTGGCGGCGCTGCGTTGCCATAAGAGCCAGGTAGGGGACAATCCATCCCCTGAACGTAAGAAGTGGCTGAGGCAACGGGCTAAGGACATGGCCAAAGGTGAGGCTTTTGAGTTAGCCGAGGGTTTTCACCGGGTGGAAATCACCTGGTAATTGAGTTCCTTTTTTAGGACGAAAGCCAGAGTACATCTCCACAAAGGGTAGGGTTGTGTGGCCGGGAGGAGAAAACAGCAAATTCTTCTTTCTCCTTCTTTAATACTGTAGAGTCGCCATGGCCAGGATATACCTGAGTATCATCATCCAGGAGAAAAATCTGGCTGGTTATGGATTTTATTATTTGCTGAAAATTAGCTGTTGAGCTTGTTTTACCTGGACCGCCGGGAAAGATAGTGTCTCCCGCTAGCAGATATTTTCCAGTCTTAAAACATAGGCTACCCGGGGTGTGACCCGGTGTGTGCCGTACTTCGAGCTTGATATTTCCGAAAGATACTGTATCACCATCATTTAGCTGGATTTCTGGTGGCGGAGACAAAACCCCGGCATCAGCCACGTGGGCAGCCAGAGGAATTCTCAGCTTGGACCTCAGTTCGGAGAGCGCACCGATATGGTCCATATGGCTATGAGTCAGTAAGATGTATCTGGGATTGGTGCCTTTTAAGCTCTCTATAATTTTACTTGCTTCGGCGGGGGCATCTACCACCGCGCTATCTTTGGTTTGCTGGCAGGTTAGAACGTAGGCGTTGGTACCGAAGGGTCCTAACTGAAGCCTCTCTATTTGAAGATTGTCATCTTTTACCACGCTTGCCATTTTACTCCTCCCCGAACGGGTTAACCTTTTTCTATGCTATGTAGCTTACTTTATAAAGATAGCAATGGTCAACAATAGCCAAGCTTGTGGCGGCTCATTGACGCCTGATGGTTTGCCGATTAAAATAGCACCAGTGGTAAAAAAGGAGAGTAAAATGGAGCAAATTTGGGCACCGTGGCGGATACAATATATCCAGATGGAAAAACCCAAAGAATGTATTTTATGTGAAAAACCCAAGCAGAATAATGACGCCCTGAATTATATCTTGCATCGTGGCGATAAGAACTTCATCATCTTGAATAGCTATCCTTACAACCCGGGCCATCTGATGGTAACTCCCTATAGGCATGTTGCCAGTCTGGAAGGGTTAACAGAGGAAGAGCGGCAGGAGCATTTTGAAATCGTTAGCCAGAGTATCAAGGTGCTGCGGCAGGTATTTAACCCGGGTGGCTTTAATATCGGCATTAATGTGGGGAAGGTGGCGGGAGTCGGCATTGATGACCACTTTCATACTCATATTGTGCCCCGTTGGCAAGGTGATACTAACTTTATGCCAGTGCTAGCTGACATAAAAGTACTACCTGAAGCCTTGGCTGAGACTTATCAAAAACTGAAGAGCCAGTTCTGAGGAAAGCTAGGGGCAATAATTAGTACCAATTTTCCTTACTAGCAGGACTAATTTCATATCTGTAGCTATGATTACCGGGTCGGGCAGTATGCTCAGCCCAGTATCAACCATCATGGCTACCTCTGCTGTCTGGCCTGAAGTGTCTTCTACTACCGACTTAGAACAGGATTCGCTATAGATTTTCCCGCCTATTGTTTTCTTACCCTCTTTACAAGGAAGCTTGCCACAACTGGCGCAGGCACCTGCCAAATCGCGTTCTAGTACTATTTACCCAATCAAGCTAGGAAGTTTAGGTGATTACTTTGCCAAACAACGGGTCATATACTGGAATAAGCCATGACTGGAAGGAAGAACAGACATGCATGAGGTCTTCAGACTGGCAAAAGGTATCGTTAAAAAAAGCCTCGAGAAAGACCGCTCCAGTGAGCCATACGTCGAGGCATTGTCAAGGTCACTATGGCCCTGGCGAGAAACGTGGCTTCTGGCTCTCGTTTGTCTTCTGGCTGTGCTGGACTATGTTAGCACTTACGCAGTCTTGGAGTTCAGCGGAAACGAGTATGTCTATGAAGGCGGTCCACTTGCTAGCTGGGCTTTACAGGTAGGTGGGTTTACCTGGCTTTTCTTGGTTGATATGGCCGCTGCAGGCACCTTGCTGCTGATGGCGATAGCTATCCGGTCCCTTCACTCTAAGTTTGGCTTCCAAGGTTTTGGAAGGACTGCATTTGTCTTCGTGCTCACACCCTATGTCGTCATAACCATGGCTGCCATTTTCAATAACATTGCACTAACGTTTCTGTAGTTAGCACTTATAACTCAGACAAGGCGTGTGTCGGCAGCATTTATGTCGAAGTTCAGTAATAGACACAGATATCACAGCTATTGGAGTTTGCACTGTTGCTGATGATAATGCAGTTGCTGAGGGTCGGGGAGGTTACTCGTAGCCAGTGGTTTTTTGATATACTTTGCCACTGGAATCAGCATAGTAGGTACCCTTGGTGAATCGCGTATCAACATAGTTGACTAGGTTATCCTGCGCCCCGTCACCAATAATATCATGCTGGAAGAGAATATATCCGTTCTTGTCTTTTTTGATGATATAGGGATTTCCATTGGGGTCGGTTTTCTTTTCAAGAACACAAAATGAAGTGTCAGGGAAGGCGCTCATATCGTTGGTAGCCCTGGTTACCGGTCTTGGCAGTGTACTCAACTGGTTCTCGTCCATCATCGTGGACACTGCTGACTGAATGTTCCTTAGCTCGGTTTCCGCCGCTTCCACTTCTCCCCGACCAATAAACCGCGTTACATTAGGAACGACTATCGCTGCCAGTATGCCGAAGAGGGCCACCACAACAAGTAGCCCAATCAAGGTAAAGCCATTCTCCGCTCTTCCAGTCATTCGCATGGCTCAGTCTCCTAACACGAGCGCATCAAGCTATTTAGTATCAAAGTACTAGTACTTTGATACTTTAGTTTAATCAAAACCAATGTGCTTGTCAATACCTCTAAACGATGGACTCGTGGGCATGTAGCGGCGATAACTTCTCGCTCCCTGTGTTGACACAATTTATGGTTGGTGCTAATCTGTTCAGATAACCCGGTTGTATTATTTGTCCAATGCAACAGGAAGTTTTAGCTCTGAAAAGAGGTAATCATGGAAAGGATTAACGAGAGGATAAAGGCAGAGGTAGAAGCCATCTCCCTTGTAGATACCCACGAGCATATTATGCCTGAGGTGGAGCGTAACCAGTATGCTGTGGACTTCGGCTATCTTTTTGCCCACTACAATACTAGCGACCTGGTGTCAGCGGGAATGCCGCCACGCCTGATGGAGGCGGTTCGCCTTCCGATGCACCACTACCGGCTGGTCCACATCAAGCGCATGAAGTTGCGACGCTTTATCCCCGCACCGGAGCGGGAGGACATGTCCCTTGAGGAGCGGTGGCAGGCGGTAGAGCCCTACTGGGATGCAATACGGAATACTGCCTACGCAAGACAGACACTGGTTGCAGTCAGAGACCTCTTCAGTGTCGATGACCTGAATCGAGACACCTACCGTCAAATTTCGAAAGCCATCGCCGACTCAAGGCGACCGGACTGGTATCGCTATGTCATGAAGGAGAAAGCCAATGTTGCGGTATCAATTCTTGACGCACAAATTACCGATGTGGACCGGGAGCTGTTTGCGCCGGTGATGCGCTTGGACCATTTCATCGTTGTGCAGTCCCGGCGAGATTTGGGCTCACTCGAAGAGGAATCGGGAATAGCTATTCATTCTCTGGACGACCTAGTAAAGGCGATGCGGACGGTACTGGAGAAATATCTGGCTAATGGTGCGGTGGGTGTTAAGAGTGGTCTCGCCTACGATCGTACTCTGCAATATGATAAAGTATCCCGGCACGAGGCTGAGATTATCTTCAATCGGATTGCTAGTCATCTGGGCGAAGGCCCATCGTGGCTCGAGGCCAAACCACTCCAGGATTATATGATGCACCAGGTGATACAGGCGGCTATCGAAGCCGGATTGCCCTTGCAAATACATACCGGTCTCCAGGAAGGGAACGAGAATATAATTACCAACTCGAACCCCACTCACCTGATAAACCTCTTCATCGAGTATCGTGAGGCGAAGTTCGACTTGTTCCACGGCGGATACCCGTACGTGCACGAATGGGCAACACTGGCTAAGAACTTTGCCAATGTGTATGCCGACCTTTGCTGGGTACATGTTATCTCGCCAGAGATAGGCAGACGTCTCCTCCACGAGCTGATAGAGACCGTCCCGGGTAACAAGATAATGGCTTATGGGGGAGACGCGATTACCGCGGAGATGGCCTACGGACACTCGCGTATGGCGCGCCAGGTGGTGACCCGTGTCCTCTCTGAGAAGGTGGCTGAAGGTTACCTGAAGGAGAATGAGGCCATTGTCTTGGCACGAAGAATGCTGAGAGACAATCCGGCAGCTCTATTTAAGCTGCCAGTCTCTTCGGGGTAAAGCGGGGACGGTGAGGAAAAGTCGAAGGAGCAAGAAGAAGTTTTACCTGATAAGCTAAAATGTATCCTTTGATGATAGCGAACTGCTCTCAGGCTAGTGAATACAATAATAAAGACGCCGATAATTATAAATAGCTAACTTGTTTGGCCTGGTTTGAATGCCTATCTGGAGATGCCTGATTAGTTTGATATCTGCCAGGCGAGGATATGGGCTGTTCCTTCTTCGATCATTACATCAGCC
>Ga0209427_10010623_pt1 | contig 10175 bp, 7 predicted proteins | sample DeeMarSWOR136_30_FD_187465 | JGI IMG/M metagenome (GOLD analysis project Ga0209427, IMG submission 187465) | Marine sediment microbial communities from White Oak River estuary, North Carolina - WOR-1-36_30 (SPAdes) (version 2) | ecosystem: Environmental > Aquatic > Marine > Intertidal zone >...
GTGCGAAGCACTACATGAAACGGGCTTTGGAAGAGATTCAGAAACGAAAGAGTGTATCGAACTCTATTTTGGGCCAGTAGTATAACCTAGATATCTGTCATCCGTCTTTAACGGGACTCGGCATCTTTGGACTGGCGATTTCTGCTATGGATCTGGAATAATTGAAGCGCCGGAAGTTTTTAGGTTTCTAAAAGAAATCTGGACTTTTCCACTGATAAGTGCCTTATCTCCGAGGTAACCCTTCAGGGTTCCAGCCTGAATTTTTCGGACTCACTCCTGGAAGCACCCCTCCAGCCTGCCGTTTGACCGAAATCTGGCCCAAGAGTTGACAAATATTGTGATTTTAGATAGAGATTTCTAACAAAAGGAGCTACTTGTCTGAATTACAGATGTACCAGTGACTCTGATGCGAAGTAGCTGAAGCTTCTCTTTGGGGGTGGTATATAGGTATCAAACTGGTTGAACCACTAAACAATGAGCGTCAAGTTGAGCGTTGGCTCTATAACAAAGACGGACGACGCAATGTCTCTGGAATTAAAAACATTCCTACTGAATTCCTATCCTACTTTTGCAAATAGGGAGGCAAAGTTTTTTGCGAAGGAGTATTCCTTTAAGGTTGACGACGTAAAGGGATCTGATGGGGGTTCAATGCCCGGTCGCATTTATGTGGAAGTGACAGGTCTAGATAGGTTTCTTTTGCACTTGACCAATTCGCCAATGGATCATGAAATTGAACAACTGGTCAAGTCAAAGGGAGGCAAAATCTTCACAGAACATGCTCATTGCCGCGTTAGTTTGACTCTGGAGACTACAGATTTTCGGTTCATTTTGCAGCTATCGGAACTTATTGGGGCCACTGATGGACCAACTCCAAGAGGCTCAGATCAAAATGATAAGTGGATTTGCCCTCGGACTGCTGGTTCCCTTTGTCGGTTTGCAGCCTTGCTTCGCCAATATGAAACACAAACCCGTGGGATCGAGAAAACAAGGTCAGATGGACTTTTCGCTTTTTGACTAGATTACGTCGGTTAGGCTTCGGGGACGTTATAAAAAGATTCAGAGATATGGGTGTTCAAGAGGGTGCCCCTTCTAAAAACATAAAATGGCATTGCTGGTGGGTTTGGTTGGCGCAGTTCCTTGGAGGCTGATTGTTATGAGAGAAAGGATGGAAAAGGCTTTGCGTAAGAGTGATGCGGAATACACAGAAATTCGAATTGAAAACGTAACCTCTTCTCGGGCGAATTTCAGAGGTGAAGAGCTGGACAACATCGGCTCGTCCAAGACGTTGGGCGGGATAGTAAGGGCTCTTGTCAAAGGCGGCTGGGGCTATGCGACCTTCAATGATATAAGTGACCTTGACACCAGAGTGAGAGAAGCTTGCGGATGCGCTAGATTAATAGGTAAAGAAGAGAGTGGGTTTGCTGAAGTGGAACCGGTGGTTGATGAGATAACAGCCCCCTTGGAGAAGGATTTTCGCGAAATCTCGTTGTTGGAGAAAAAGTCGGTCATCGAGGAGTACAACAAGATTATTCTCGGCTACCACGACAAAATTGAAACATCAAATGTCGGCTATGGCGACAGTTTCAGAAAAGTCTGGTATGCGAATTCCGAAGGAACCTACATTGAAGATGAGCGGCCGGATGTGGGTGTGGCAATGTCAGCCACCGGCAGGGAGGGCGACAATGTCCAGCAAGGATTTGAGAGCGTAGCAGGTAATTCGGGCTTCCAGGTCATTGAAGGCTTGCAGAAAAAAGCGGAGGCAGCTGCCAAGCATGCCGTGGACTTGCTCGCCGCACCGCCGGTTACAGGTGGGAAATATACCGTAATCATAAATCCCAGATTGGCAGGGGTTTTTGCCCACGAGGCGTTTGGACATTTGAGCGAATCGGACTTTGTATACGAAAATGAGCGCATGAAAGAGCTGATGGTCTTGGGAAAACGCCTTGGTTCGGACATCTTAAACATCATCGACGACGGGAGCATCCGTGGTCTCAGGGGTACGCATAAATACGATGATGAAGGCGTGAAAACAAGAAAAAATTACCTGATCAAAGACGGCATTTTAGTCGGAAGATTGCATTCCCGTGAGACCGCTGCCAAAATGGGTGAGCAGCCCACGGGCAACGCCAGAGCTATCGGCTACCAGCACCGGCCGATTGTACGCATGACCAACACATACATCGACAGGGGCACGGCGAGTTTTGAGGACATGATAAAAGACGTGAAGCTGGGGCTCTACGCTATAGACATGGTCGGCGGTCAGACGTCCATGGAGATGTTCACCTTCAGTGCTGCTTACGGCTACATCGTCAGAGATGGCAAGATAGCGGAGCTGGTCAGAGACGTAGTATTGACAGGCAACGTTTTTGAAACGTTGATGCATATTGATATGATAAGCGATACCATAGAATGGCCGCCTGCGGGAGGGGGCTGCGGAAAGGGTGGGCAATCACCCCTGCCTGTAGGATTGGGTGGCCCGTGTGTCCGCATACAAGACGTTGTTGTAGGAGGTAGGCAACAGTGATCGTAAATCGGCTGATCGAAAAAGCGATGCGGAAAGCCCAAGGCGCACAGGCGGCCTTGGGGCAAAGTGAATCCACGAACGTCTCCTTTGAGGACGACAAGCTCAAATCGGCTGGAGCGGCCCAGAGCACAGGGATGAGCGTAAAGGTCATCGTGGACGGCAAAATCGGCTCATCCCACACCACAGACATAGACGATGTGGACGGTGTCGTGACGAGGGCCTTGGAAGCTGCGGCGTTAGGCGGCCCGGCGCATTTTGAGTTTCCAGGTCCACAGGAAGGACCGGATGTGAAGGTTTACGACGATGCGGTGCCACCTGTGACCAAAGAGGAAATGGTGCGGATTGGCGAAGAGATGATGTCGTTGGTGAAAGGGTATCGCTCCGACATCCTTGTGAGCGCTGGGGCTGGCAAGAGTGTAAGCAAGGGGCAATTTACCAACTCTGCCGGTACAGAATATACCACTCAGACCACAAGCTTTGGTGTTGGGGTGAATGGTCAGTGGGTAAGAGGAACCGATATTCTCCTGGCCGGGCATAGCTTCGGATGGAAAAAACGAGAGATCGACCATGCGGCGATTGCCGGGAAAGCGATTGAATTGTTGAAGATGGCAGAGAACATCGCTCCGATCAAATCGGGTACTATGCCGGTTATTTTTACACCTGTAGGGGTAAATGTGCTCCTTTTGGCCTTGAGATTGGGCTTCAATGGCAAGAACGTATTCTTAGGCTCATCGCCGCTCGCAGGCAAATTGGGGCAGAAAATTGCTCATGAGACGATTTCCATCACCGATAATCCGCTGCTTGACTATGCAAAGAGCAGCGGAAAGTACGACGGCGAGGGTGTACCTCATCAGGTCACTCCACTCATTGAGAAAGGCGTGGTGAGAAATTTCCTTTACGATCTCGACACAGCAGGCAGAGCAAGGGCAAAGACGACCGGCAACGGCGTGGGTTGTAATCCTACGAACCTGGTCATCAAAGAGGGGGATACGCCCTATGAGGAGATGATGAAAAACACCAAGGAAGGTTTGCTCGTTCACAATGTGTTGGGCTTGGGTCAAGGCAACCCCATCAGCGGGGAGTTTTCTGTAAACGTCCAATTGGGCTACAAGATAGAGAACGGCGAGATTGTCGGACGTGTAAAGGATATTATGTTGGCAGGCAATACATACGAAGCCCTGAGAAACATTGCCGCTGTCGGCGATAAAGCTGAATGGGCCGGAGGCTCGCTCTTAACCCCGCCAGTACAAATTGCCGGGCTGAGCGTGGTGGCAAGGTAAAGATTATGGTTGATGACCTTGAATCGCGTGTCCGCAAGACCGGCCTGTGGCTTTATCAGCTGATTGAAGGAGAGACACCTTCCATTTTCAAGAAGGAATACTGGGCCGGAAAGGTCATGGAAAGGTGCATGAAGGATGAGGCATTCAAGGTGGAAATGTTCCGGTTTGTTGATGTTTTTCCTTATTTGACCCGTCCCCAATCAGTTGCGAAACACCTTGTGGAATATTTTTGCAGGCCTGAACAGGATTTTCCTCCGGCTCTGCAATGGGGGCTTCGCTTGGTTTCTCCAACATCGATAGGTGCACAAACGGCGGCTAAAGGCATTGCGAGCAACATCAAAAACATGGGGAAACAATTTATTGCCGGAGCGAGTCCAAAAGAGGCTTTACCCGTATGGGAAGGTCTTCGATCTCAGGGAATGGCATTCACGGCTGATTTGCTTGGGGAAGCCGTGGTTTCTGAAAAGGAAGCAGAAGAATATCTTAAACGCTATTTGCAGCTTTTCGAGATATTGGACGAGGCTCAGAAGAGCTGGGATCCCCTGGATGCTGAAACGGGAGATCTGGATTGGGGATGTGTTCCAAAAATCAATGTCTCCATTAAACCCTCTGCCATGTATTCCCAGATGAACGCAAGGGCTTTTGACTATTCTGTATCTCGATCTAAGGAGCAGCTTAGACCGATTTTTCGCAAGGCAGTGGAAATACGGGCTCATGTCTGTTTGGATATGGAACAAAATGACCTAAAGAATCTTACTCTTGCCATTTACCGAAGCCTTCTGGAAGAAGGCGAATTCAAAGACTATCCACACACCGGAATTGCGATCCAGGCCTATTTGCGCGACAGCGAGCAGGACCTCAAAGATCTCATACAGTGGGGTCGCAAGAGGAAACAAAGATTCACCATCCGTTTGGTGAAGGGGGCCTACTGGGACGCAGAAGTTGTTTGGGCGCGGCTAAGAAACTGGCCTGTTCCGGTGTTTACTAACAAACATGAAACCGATGCAAACTTTGAAAAACTGGCCCTCTATCTTCTGAAAAATCATGAATCGGTCCGTCTTGCGTGTGCTTCTCATAACATCCGATCCATTGCCTACGTCATGGAAATGGCTAAGGAGCTCAAGATTCCCCAAGAACATTTGGAATACCAAATCCTTTACGGGATGGCTGAGCCGGTTCGAAACGCCTTGCGAAAAGCAGGCATTTCTCTTCGCCTTTATAGTCCTGTCGGGAAAATGATCCCGGGAATGGCGTATCTCGTTCGTCGTCTCCTAGAGAATACCTCTAACGAATCATTTCTCCGCCAGAGTTTTGCAGAAGGCATTTCTCGGGAAGAATTATTGAAAAATCCTTTAGAGTTCTTGCACCAGGAAACCTCTTCGCCGGATGCCCGGACCGAAGCTTCAGAGTACGGAGACAAAGGTCCCTTTTGGAATGAGCCGCTTTGGGACTGGACGCTTTCGGAGCACCGGGAACGTTTCAGCAAGGCATTAAGTAAAGTGAGAAAAAGATTCCCTCATAAAGTGCCCATCTTCATTGGCGGGAAAAAGGTAACGACAGGGAAGGAAATCGATTCCACAAATCCGAATGATCCTGAACAAGTCGTGGGAATTGCGGCATCAGCTGGAAAAGAAGAGGCTGAACAGGCCATTGCAGTTGCCAAGGCAGCTTTTTCCGAATGGCGAGACATCGAGCCGAGAGATCGGGCAGAATATCTTTTTGAGGCCGCCGCCCAGGCACGCAAAATGCGCCATGAACTGGCTGCCCTTCAGGTGTATGAGGTTGGTAAGAATTGGAGCGAAGCAGACGCCGGTGTGTGTGAGGCTATCGATTTTCTCGAATATTATGGAAGGGAGATGATTCGCCTGGCCATGCCCCGGCGGATGGGAAGAGTCCCAGGGGAAATGAGCCATCTTTTTTATGAAGCCCGGGGCGTGGCAGCGATCATTGCTCCCTGGAATTTCCCCCTCGCCATTTCAATGGGTATGACATCTGCCGCTCTGGTGACTGGAAATACCGTGGTTTATAAACCTTCCTCGCAAAGTTCTGTCATTGGCTCGATGATTTACAAAGTCTTTCAACGGGCCAAGTTGCCCCACGGCGTCCTGAATTTTCTTCCCGGTCCAGGCAGTGAAATCGGCGACTTGCTGGTTACTCATCCTGATGTGGCACTAATCGCGTTTACAGGAAGCAAAGAGGTGGGACTTCGGATCATTGAACTGGCTGGAAAAACGCCTGAAGGAGTCATTCATGTGAAAAATGTCGTCGCCGAAATGGGAGGGAAAAACGCGATTATTGTGGATGCAGATGCGGATCTAGATGAAGCTGTGGTTCACATTCTTCAGTCTGCTTTTGGCTATCAAGGGCAAAAGTGTTCCGCGTGTTCTCGATTAATGGTCCTTGAAGAGAACTACGATAAACTGATTAAACGGCTCAAAGAGGCCGCAGAAAGTATAGAGTTAGGACCCCCGGAAGACCCCAAGCATTTTATGGGAGCTGTCATTGATACCGGAGCCAAGAAAAGAATTCATCACTACATAGAAATCGGCAAGAAAGAGGGGAAATGCCTCCTTGAGCGAGATATGCCCGATTCAATAGGTCACGTTGTGCCTTTGACCATATTCACCGACATTCGGCCGGAACATCGGATTGCTCAAGAGGAGATCTTTGGGCCGGTTCTGGCTATTACTAAGGTTCGGGATTTTGATGAGGCGCTAAAGGTGGCAAACAATACCCAATATGCTCTAACAGGCGGCCTATTTTCTCGAAGTCCTGAAAACATTGCTCGGGCCCGGAGGGAATTTCGAGTTGGGAACCTTTACATCAATCGTGGGTGCACCGGCGCACTTGCCGGAAGACACCCCTTTGGCGGATTCAAGATGTCCGGCGTGGGTTCTAAAGCAGGCGGCCCGGATTATCTGCTCCAGTTCATGGTGCCTCGAAACGTTGCGGAAAATACTCTTCGTCGTGGTTTTGCTCCTATGGAAGATTAACCCGAATTTCGTAAGGACCTGAAGATGTCATTGCTGTCCCCTCGTTGTACTCGGGGTTTCAGTTCACCGGAACAGGCTCCGCAATCCCCTGACTAAGAGATTGTTTCGCTATCGCTCGCAATGACAGGAAAACTGCAAGGGGGATTTTTGTGCTTGCGCACAATGTAACTTTGGCCGACGCCTGGTGGTGAGATTATTGAGAGGGTCTACAATTTGTCCACCTGTGCGGTCAGAAAACTGTAAAAAACTAATCACGAAAACACGCCTCTTCTCAAGGCGAACGCCGCAACGTACGAAAACATAAAATAAGACCCGAGAATCGCGTTGGTGTCCGTCCAGAGGCTCCTCCTTTTTCGTGTTTTCAATCTTTCGTGCTTTGCGGCGTTCGCCTTGAGAAGAGGCGTGATAATTCTTTTTTTTGCGTGTTTCTCATGAAACCTGATATATAAAGGCACAGGTCCACAATTTGTGGCAGGGGTATCCAGAGGAAAGGATTATGAAAAAGTTTGCTCTTGTATTTCTTGTATTCTTAGGAGTTATCCTTGGTGTTTGGTTGGGAATAGAGAATAGAAAGCTGTTTGAATTGCCAGTTCCTGAAAAACAGAGTCAAAAGAATGCGCAGCAGGAAGTTGAAATAGCTGTTGGGATGGAAACCTGGCAGGTGAAGCAGGCGTTGGGTGTTCCTGAGAAGAGGAATGTAGTATTGGCAACCAAGAACATGAGAACAGAAGAATGGATATATGGCAACAAATGCCTTTATTTCACAAACGGCGTACTAACGTCTTGGCAAGAAAGGTAAGGGTTGAATAGGAGTAAATTGCAAATGAAGGAACAATCAAGAAGACAATTTGTCAAATCATGCCTTTATTTGACAATATCAGGACTGGGTTGTGCTTTTGTCCCTCTATGCCCTGGATGCAAGAGAGAGGAAAAATCAACATCCCTTTCTGGCATCTTTGGCCATGAAAAGAAAGAGCGACACATAGTTGAAGGAACAGAAAAAATCGACCCGGATTTCGAGCCTGCTTATTTAACATTATACAGAAGCGGAGAGTTGAAAAAAAGAGGAGAAGAGCTATGGAACATGATGAAAAGCTGCGAGCTTTGCCCCAGGAAGTGCGGAACCAATCGGCTCGACGGGGATGAGGGGTTCTGTCAAGCTTCTTCCCAACTCGAAATTTCATCATATCACCCACATTTCGGAGAGGAAGATTCCCTTGTTGGGAAAGGAGGTTCCGGAACCATATTCTTCACAAATTGCGGGCTTAGATGTGTCTTTTGCATAAACTGGGAAATCAGCCAGGGAGGAAGGGGAAAATCGGCAAGAATTGAAGATATGGCGCAGATGATGCTCAAGCTTCAGGAAACGGGATGCCATAACATCAATCTCGTTACACCGACTCATTACTCTCCGCATATTGTTCTTGCAGTCAATATGGCAGCAGGCAAAGGATTGAGACTTCCTCTTGTGTACAATACCTGCGGATGGGAGCGGCTGGAGATAGTGAAAAAGCTCGACGGCATAGTGGATATCTACCTGCCCGACTTCAAGTATTCGTCTGGTAAAATGGCAGCAAAATACTCGTCGGATTCCGAGACCTATCCGGAGATTACAAAAGCAGCTTTGCTTGAAATGCATCGTCAGGTGGGGATCGCAAAACCTGCTAGTGATGGACTCATGTACAGAGGTCTGATGATACGTCATCTGGTTATGCCGAACAGGGTTGGTGGAACAAAGGAGGTCATCGAATGGATAGCGGAAAACCTTCCTAAAGACACGTATTTCAACATCATGTCACAGTACACACCCACGTATAAAGCGTTTGAGTATTCGGAGATCTCCCGGAGAATAACCTGGAGGGAATACGCTGAAGCCATGAGATGGGCAAAGGAAGCAGGCCTTACAAATTTAGATATTCAGGGATGGCCGCTTTAGGAGAATTGCTAGGGGAGCAGAAAGGTATTGGCGGTATCGGTGGCGGTTTGTTAGGTGGAATTTTGGGAGGCGACAAATCTTTTTGACCAATTACCCAAAAGCCATGGTTTATTTATTACTCCTGGTATTCTTAGCCGCTTTCAGCATATGGGCCTATAAGGCGATGATCGATATTCGCCCAAAGGTGAATCGGCCCATACTCAACACTGATGCCAGGAAGGTCATTAATGACTCGGAAGAGCTGCTAAAGGGGCATGTCATGGCCCTTGCCGATGAAATCGGGCCAAGAGATGTCTTTGTCCCGGATAAGCTGAACGCGGCTGCTGCTTATATCAGGCGATTTTGGCAAAAGTTAGGATACGAGGTAAGGGCTCAAACCTTTAAGGTACAAGACTTAGCATGTCACAACCTTGCCGTTGAGATCCCGGGAAGATCAAAACCGGATGAAATCGTGGTCGTTGGTGCCCACTATGACACAGTTTCCTGGTCCCCAGGTGCGAATGACAATGGGTCTGCAGTCGCAGCGCTTCTTGAGCTGAGCCGACTTTTCAGCTCAAAATCGATCAGTAGAACCCTGCGCTTTGTGTCGTTTGCCAATGAGGAACCACCCTTTTTCAAGACCAGTTCCATGGGAAGTCTTGTTTATGCCAAAGAGTGTCGAGAGAAAAAGGAGAATATTGTAGCCATGATTTGTCTTGAAACCATAGGTTACTACAGCGATAAACGAAAAACCCAAAAATATCCCTTCCCCCTTAGCTTCTTCTATCCGGATAAAGGGAACTTTATAGCCGTTGTGGGCAACCTCCGCTCAAAGCCACTGGTCAAGTCCTTTGCCCGTAATTTCATGGAAGAAAGCGATTTTCCGGTTGAATGTGCGGCCCCTTTCGGATTTATTACGGGCATCGACTGGTCTGACCACTGGTCCTTCTGGCATTGCGGCTATCCTGCCATCATGATTACGGATACTGCCTTGTTTCGTTATCCTTATTACCATTCATCCCAGGACACGCCTGACAAGATAGACTATCATAGCCTGGCTCGGGTTACCTATGGGGTGTACGGAGCGTTAATAAAAATGGTTGTATCGGACAGGATCTCTTCTTTTTGAAAAAAGAAGGCAGGGCCGTTTTCAACCCTGCCTTTCTTGACACTCCATGCTAGTATTAACTAATGTTTAGCCCACTTCTTAGTCTTTTTCTTGAGTTGCCCTGGAGGATATTTACACTTGTGCTCTTTGAACTGGGTATATGGCTTGTCAGTATCCATTTCCAGGGTCACATAGCTACCAAGTTGCAACTGCATGTCGCGAGGTAACGACACAGATGTCCTCCAATTGTCTCCCGCAAGGTAAAAATATACCTTTCTACAAGCATCAAAGTAGATGTAATTGGAAGGATAATATCGATAGGTATATTTCGCCCGATATCCATGTGCAGGCGCGT
>Ga0209427_10010624_pt1 | contig 10175 bp, 9 predicted proteins | sample DeeMarSWOR136_30_FD_187465 | JGI IMG/M metagenome (GOLD analysis project Ga0209427, IMG submission 187465) | Marine sediment microbial communities from White Oak River estuary, North Carolina - WOR-1-36_30 (SPAdes) (version 2) | ecosystem: Environmental > Aquatic > Marine > Intertidal zone >...
GTCGCGGGATCATAGATCTCTAAGGATTGGATCGGCGTCCCTGTATCATCGGCACCGCTCGAAATCAAGATTTTGCCGTTAGGCAACCGGGTAAAGAAGGGATTGGTACGCGGCGTTGCCATATTACCGGTCACCGTAAAGCTGTCGGTCGCGGGATCATATAACTCCCCCGCATTCGCCAATACGCTATTCGGGGGGGGACTTGGGTTTGCCATATAGCCGCCGGCGATGAGTACCTTCCCTGTGTACAATAAGATCGCTTGGTGATTGTACCGAGGAATGATCATGTTGCCGGCAGTGAACGTAAAAGTTCCCTCGGCAGGATCATAAAGCTCGGCTTCGCCCAGAATGAAATTTTCCGAACCTGAGATGCCGCCCAGCCCGCCCGCAATCAATACCTTTCCATTAGGGAGTGGCGTGGATCGATGTAAGCGTCGGTACTTCAACATGTTTTCCGTCGTTCGCGTGAATGTCCCGTCCACCGGGTCGTACAACTCCGCCGAATTGAGAACACCGCTCGAAGACGGCCGACCGCCCGTCACCAATAATTTGCCAGTGTAAAGAGGTGCGATTCGATGATGCTGACGCGGAGTCGTCATGGCTCCTATTGTTAAAGAAAAATTCCCGGTCAAATAATCATACAGTTCCGCCGACGCCAACGGATTACCAGCAGAGTCAAGTCCGCCGGTGATTAACACTCTGCCGTCGTCGATTATCGAATACGTAGGACTGTTTCGGGCCGTGATCATATTCCCTGTCGCTACCCAGGTCTCAGGCGTCCCCGGCATCTCGGGAGTATAAAGCTCGGCTTCGTTCGTGCCGCCGCCCGTGGCCAACACCTTGCCAGTCCACAGGAGGTGTGAGTTCCCACCGCTTGTTGGGTTATTTTTGCTGCCAGTCATCGTGAATTTATTTGTGGACAAATCGTAGAGTTCGGCCGAAGAGAGGAAACTCGTTTGGATATCCCAATCGCCGGAGGGATTATTGTTGCCGCCTGAAATAAGGACTAATCCATTTGGTAATAGCCTTGCGGAATGGCTTTGCCTTGCCTGATTGAGGGTTGGCCCTGCGGTAAATATCTTGGTATCTGGATCGTAGAATTCAGTTGAATCTAGCACTCCGCTTCCGCTGTTACCGCCTATCACAAGAATTTCTCCCGTCGGTAATTCAGAGGCGGAGTGATTGGCACGGGCGTGCGCGAGCGAAGCGGCCAGCAGGGTGAAGGTTTCGGTCTTAGGGTCAAATAGCTCGGCAGTAGCCAATACTTCGCCGCCGGCGCCAAAGCCTCCCGTAACAAGCACCTTGCCCTCGCCGACGGTGTTCATACGGTGGGCGGTTCTGGCCGCGGTCATGGGCCCCCCTTTCGTCTCCGAAAAAGTACCCGTCGCCGGATCATAGAGCTCTGCGGAGGCGATCGGAGCTCCACTGGAGTCGAAACCACCCGTAATCAAGACCCGCCCATCGAACAACATTATTTCCCTATGTTCCGCGCGTGCCTTCTTCATGGAACCGGTGGCGCTGAAGGTGCCCTTATTTAGGTCATAGATCTCCGCCGAAGAGAGCGCTGCTTTTCCATTCCAACCGCCGGTGACCAGAGTCTTTCCGCCCCACAATGCAGTCAAGGTGTGCAAAACCCTGGGCCCGGTTTTGAGGCTGCCCGCAGCAGTCCAAGTACCGGTGGCTGGGTCATAGATCTCCGCAGTCGCGCAAAAGATTGTCGCGGCGCCGTCCACACCGGTGGTATTAGCTCCTCCCACCACAAGAATTCTTCCGTCCGACAATCGTTCGAGCGAGCTATGCCGCCGGCTCGTTGCCATACTCCCGGTTAGGTTCCACACTCCGGGCGTATCCTCGGATGCGGCGGGCGTGCTCCAGGTTAGAAGTCCGATGACCAGCAAGCTGACCATGATCAACCATGAAGAATTCATCCGTTTCATACTGATGCCCTCCTTTCGCGGCTTTGTCTAGGAAACTCCCTACTCCTCGCTATTAAGTAATAAAGTTATCTGCTTCCTGATATATTAAACATGAAAAATATTTCATGAAAACTATAACTGCATTATTTCGAATTTGTCAAGAAGTTTCTTTATCCAAAGAACATAATAAGGTTAGGTCTATATTCTGTATTACTTCTGCCAGACAATGAGTGTGAAAGCTTCTTCTCATTCATAAGGAAGGAATTCAGGACTTTTGTGAAAAACACTTCCACTTTTGGCTTTCATTGAAACAATAAGAATTTGTTAAAAGTTATGCTTTATCATGCACTTACGGCAATTGACACGATTTGGCACTAAAATTGCTGTTTTTATCAAACGTATTGCCATATGTAGATCCCGAAAAAGCCGAACCTTTCGTAAGGAAGGGACGGAAAGCGACGGGTCTTTTAAGGGAAAGATGGCCGAGCTGCCGAAGGATTAAATATTTCAAGCTCGGCCTTTTTATTTGGCTACTTTAAAGAATCCATAGAGGAAGGGGGAAAAGGAGATGATCAACAATAGAGGGAGAATTTTGACTTCTATAGTTTTTATTGTAATGCTTGCTGCTCTGTTTGCGGTAGCAAAAGCTGATGAGTTAGCAATGCTTCAACCCTCCCATAAAGAAAAGGAAACCGTCCGGAAATTGAGAATTTTCTTAGTCTATAACGATAATGTCAATTTGCATAAGGCTTTAAAACTGATCGACAAAGCTTCCTATTATTCAGAAAAAGATGTTGGGATAAAATTGACGACCACAAGAACCATGCCCGTCGGTGGAGACACAGAATATGGAAATTTGAGCCTGCATGCTAGTTTGTCATTAGGGCAAATCCAAACATTAACTTGGGATCACAAAGAAGAATTCGATATTGCGATCGGGTTTGCAAATGACCCTCCATTGACGAGGTGGGCTGGATGGTTTCTGAATAAGCCTTTTGGTGTCATTGAGGACGAATGGAGAAGATATATCATTCTGTATGATCCCTTGAGTTACAAAATCATACTGCATGAAATATATCATGCTTTCGTTTTAAGAAACGGACATACATCGAAAATTTTGAATTCGCCGTGGCCGACCAGCCCATGGCTTGCCAAAGAGGATCGACAGGAAGTTTTTCAAAATAAATGGAGAGATTTTAATGTTCGACCCGAGATTGGGTCCGAATTTGTCCAAGACATTCCGCGCAGCAGGAAATAAAAATACGATATCCCTCCCCCATACCTTTTGTTGTTTCCATATACGCTTTGATAAGTCAAAATTTCCCTTGATTTTCGTTGGTAAATATTATATTTTCTTCCAAGAAATCTTGTGTTAAACGGTTTTTAATTTTAATAGGTTGCTTTTTCATCTCTGTGTGCTTTACGCGCAGGAGGTCACTGGTTTAAATCCAGTAGCGCCCACCATCTTTGGAGGATAGAGTTTAACGATGTCTGGACATTCGAAGTGGAGCACGATTAAACGGAAGAAAGGGGCGGCGGACGCCAAACGAGGAAAGCTCTTCAGCAAGATCATTAAGGAGATTATGGTGGCTGCTCGGATTGGGGGAGGGGATGTCAATGCCAACCCGAGGCTTCGAACTGCAGTCCTGGCTGCAAAGGCCGAGAACATGCCAAAAGATAATATTGAAAGGGCCATCAAGAAGGGAACGGGTGAACTGGAGGGTATTCACTACGAAGACTTGATTTATGAGGGTTATGGTCCGGGTGGCGTTGCAATGATGCTGGAAGTTTTGACCGATAATAAGAACCGCACCGTTGCCGATGTGAGACATGTCTTCTCCAAACACAATGGAAACCTGGGTGAAACAGGTTGTGTTTCCTGGATGTTCGATAAAAAAGGACTCATCGTCGTCGAGAAGGGTGGGGTTGATGAAGATCGCTTGATCGAAGTCGCTTTGGATGCAGGAGCAATGGACGTCAAGGATACGGGGAGAGATTTTGAAGTGACGACCGGTCCTTCGGATTTTGAGGCTGTGAAGAAGGCGGTCGAAGAGACTGGGTTCAAATCCACTTATGCCGAGGTGACCATGGTCCCTCAAAGCACTGTCCGTTTGTCAGGAAAAGAGGCGGAGCAGATGCTGAGGCTCATGGAGGGGCTTGAGGAATCAGACGATGTCCAGAAAGTTTATGCCAATTTCGACATCGCTGATGAGGAGATGGAACGGCTCAGTGCTTAATAAACGGTCCAGGTTCATTTATTTCGAAAGCCACCTGACGAGAAAGGGAAGAGAAGATGGGTGGCTTTTTTCACATCTGGAGAAATTTTTCCTGTGAAGGCAATTGGGATCGATCCGGGTCTGGCCATGACAGGCTTTGGAGTTGTGGAAACTTTGTCTCGAGGAGGAAAAGCCTGTGATTGGGGAGCCATTCGAACAGAGGCCAACTGTCCTATTCCCCTCCGTTTGAAAACGATCTATGATGAATTAAGAGGACTTCTTGAGAAGTGGAGGCCAAATCTTCTCGTTTTGGAAGAGGTTTTTGTATTGCAACAGTTCCCGAAGGCTGCCATCCAGCTGGGAGAAGTAAGAGGGGTGGTTTACCTCGCTGCCCAGGAAATGGGTATTCCTGTGATGGAAGTTAAACCGACGGAGGTGAAGAGTGCGTTGACTGGAAGCGGCCGGGCTGGGAAAGAGCAGATGAAGAGGGCGATTCGACAAATTCTAAGGATCGAGAATCCCCTCAGTTCAAGCCATGCTGGCGATGCCCTTGCATTGGCTTTGACTGGACTCTCTCGGAATGAAAGCTTTCGATGGTAACCTTTATGAATGACGCTATGCGCTCAGCGCTTGGCGCTCTGCATTAGGTGGTTTGTATGATTCGCTACATCGAAGGAAAGTTATTGAAGAAGGAAGAGGATCGGGTGGTTGTTTTGGCCAATGGGGTCGGGTATGAGATACTCCTTCCTGCGATCGTGCGAAAGACCTTTGCCTCCAAAAGAGCGGGTGAGGATGGAGAGATCATCAAACTCTATATCTATTACCATCAGACGGAAAGGCAACCTAAGCCACTGCTCATCGGTTTTAATTTTGAACCGGAGAAGGAATTTTTTGAAAAATTTATTACAGTAGAAGACATCGGCCCGCCCACTGCGGTGAAGGCCTTGGTTTTGCCTATCCCCAAGATCGCTAGGGCGATAGAGGACAGGGATTCCAAGATCCTTGAAAGCCTCAAGGGGATCGGAAAGAGGACAGCGGATAAGATCATCGCTACGCTGCAAGGGAAAGTTGGCAAATTCGCCCTGATGAGGGAGGATCAAATCCCAGCCGATATGGAGGTTGTGGACTTTAGGAAGCAGGTGGAAGAAGTTCTGGTGAAGGATCTGGGCCATAAATTAAGTGAGGCGCAGAGGTTGGTCAAGGAAGCGATGCTGAGAAATCCAAATATCATGACGCCTGAGGAATTGTTTGAAGAGGTCTATCGGGGGCAAAAGGAGGTACAGTAAAATTAAATTTCAGATTGCAAATTTCAGATTTCAAATTTTGGAGATGAGGAATGAAGAAGTCTGAGGAGGAGAAAAAGCTGGGCGTTGAGGAGGGGGCTCCTCCAGAGGTTGAGGATTATCTCGATCTGAGGCCCCGAAAACTCTCCGAATATATTGGCCAGGGACAGGTTGTAGAGACCTTGGAGATTGCGATTCAGGCTGCCAAGAAAAGGGGAGAGCCTCTGGATCACGTTCTCTTTCACTCCCCTCCGGGATTGGGGAAGACAACTCTTGCCCATATCATCGCCACCGAGATGGGCGTTCGTATCATCACTTCCTCGGGACCTGCCATCGAAAAAGGAGGAGACCTGATCAGCATCCTCACTCACCTGGAAAGAGGGGATGTCCTCTTTATCGATGAGGTGCACCGGCTTCCCAAAGTCGTCGAGGAATTTCTCTATCCGGCCATGGAGGATTTTTGTATCGATTTTATATTTGATAAGGGCGCTCATGCGAGAAGCCACCGGTATCGGCTGGAACGCTTCACCCTAGTGGGTGCGACCACGCGGGCGGGGCTTCTTTCAGCACCTCTTCGGGAACGGTTTGGGATATTAAGGAATCTCGATTTCTATACGGTCGAAGAGCTCTGCCGGGTGGTGAGGCGCTCTGCTGCCCTATTAGGAGTGCCCATTGATGAGGGAGGGACAGAGGAGATCGCCAAGCGATCCAGAGGTACCCCGAGAATTTCTAATCGTCTTCTCAAAAGGGTTAGGGACTTTGCCGAGATCCGGGGACAGGGAAAAATTAATAAAGAGATAGCTGACGAGGCCTTGCGTCTGGAAGGGGTCGATGAGACCGGCTTGACAAGTCTCGACCGCAGGTTCCTGGAGACCATCATCCGTTACTATAAAGGAGGGCCAGTAGGTCTCGAGGCCATTGCTGCAACCTTACAGGAGGAAGCCGATACTCTGGTGGATATGGTCGAACCCTTTCTCTTGAAGATCGGCTTTGTCGCAAGGATGCAGAATGGAAGAAAGGCCAGCGAGTTGGCCTATCAACATTTCGGAATCCCCTATTCCGAGTCGGGCAGACAACTCTCCCTCCCTACTCGCAAGAAGCGTTGATCAAGAGTTGAAAGAGATAATTGCCTAGGAAATGACCACCCTCTCATAAAAAAGCTTGACAATTACGAAATAAGAGGATATAAAAAATTGTGTAGGTTGTAAGAAGTAGTTATTTTGGATCATAAAAGGTCACAAAGGTGCTTCTGAAAACTTTGTGGCCTTTTTTTTGGAACCAAGGGCTATTACAACTTACTTTAATCAATAAGAGAAAGGAGGTGAGTTGTAATGGCCAAAGGTAGTGTCAAATGGTTTAATGAGAAGAAGGGCTTTGGATTCATTTCCAGAGACGACGGAAATGATGTCTTCGTACACTATTCCGCCATCAAGAGGGATGGCTTTAAGGTCCTCTATGAAGGCGATCAAGTAGAGTTCGAAGTTACCCAGGGTCCGAAAGGCCTCCAAGCCACCAATGTTGTCGTTGTGGGCTAAGGTAAGAATTCGTTAAGCTGAACAAAAAGGAGACTCCAGGTTTTGGCTGGGGTCTCTTTTTTATTTTTGGAAGATGTGTTAAACGGTAACCGATCTGGCCCGTATAGAAATCTACGGGGCGAAGGGTTAAGCGAAAAAGAAAGGAATGGCCATGGATCCAACAAGAGGGACAGCTTTGGTGACCGGAGCCAGTAGTGGAATCGGACGGCAGTCGGCCCTTCGGCTGGTCAAAGCAGGCTACCAAGTGATTGTCGCAGCCAGGAGAGAGGAACGTTTGACCGCACTTGCAGACAAAACCCCGGACATCATTCCAAAGCCGGTTGACCTTTCAGATGCCGAAGCTTTGGAAAGGTTCTGTCATGAAATCTCCGGCCTCTCGGAACCTGTCTCCGTCCTCATCAACGATGCCGGATATAGCATCCGGGGAGCTATAGAAGACGTCTCCCTTCCCTCGTTGCGGCGATTGTTTGAAGTCAACCTCTTTGCCCTCATCCGGATCACTCAAGCCTGCCTACCGGGGATGCGCCGGCTCAGAAAAGGAACCATCGTGAACCTCAGTTCCATGGTGGGGAAGTTTCCCTTTCCCACAAGCGGACCTTATGCGGCTACTAAACATGCAGTAGAGGCGATCAGCGATGCCCTGCGCATCGAAGTCCGTCCCTTCGGCATCCGGGTGGTCACGATCCGGCCCGGTCCTGTGACGACCGAATTTAATGAAGTGGCCAACCAGTTGACGGGAGACCTTCTTTCCCGGACCCATCCTGACTACAAGGCCGTCTATCAGACTTATGGAGCGAATATTGGAAAGATGTTTGCCAATCTCTCCATCCCGGGACCGGAGTTGATAGCCGATACTATTTTGGAAGCCGTTCTTTCCGATGCTCCAAAGGCTGTCTATTCTGTTGGGCCGCTGGTCGATGACATCCTCGGGAAACGGGCCCAATTGGACGATGATGCTTTTGACCAATTCATGGCTGAAAGAACAGGGCTTAAGGACTTGAAGGTCTAATTAAAGCAGATCCTTATTGATTTCGATTTTGGCTTTAGCTCGCAATTGGTTTAGCCAATTCTGGAAGAATTCCTCTTGCTTCTGGTAGATCAGTCGCCTTTCAAGATTTTTCTTCATCGCTGAGAATTTATTCTTATCCGCATGTTCCGAGGCCGCTAATCTGACTACGAAATATCCGTCCTTTGTCCGAAGGATCTCTTTGGGCATTCTATTTTTTTCTGTCAATGAGGAGAGGATACTCATAAACTCTCCGGCTGGTCCAATCTTGGGTACCAATCCCTCGGTTCGGGTGAAGAAACCCGTCTCTTCCAAGCGAAATCCTCGCTCCTTGGCGACCTGATTGATCGCCTTTCCCCCTCGTATCTGTTCGAGAAGTTCGTCTGCGACCTGGCGGGCCTTTTCATCAGCCTTGACCGTGATAACTTTCCTTCTCACTTCCTCCTTTACCTCCTCGAGGGAAGGAATTCGAGACTCTTTCTGATCTAATAGCTTCAGAATGCAAAAATTGGGTGGGATGCTGACCACGGGACTGATCTCCTCTACCTTTAGGGAGGCCGCACTGGAATGAAAGGAAGGGTCTCTACCTATTTCAGGAATCTCATCCCCCTCCTTGAAAAAGCCAGTTGTCTTGATGGTTATCCTCTTCTCTTTAGCATACCCCTCCAAATCGCGACTGCGAAAAAGGGAGTAGAAGGCATCGTCTGCTCTTCGGGAAGCTTCGGCCTTCATCTTTTCCTTCGTGAGGGTCTGAAGGATCTGGTCTTTCACTTCCTCAAGAGGTTTCTCTTTCTCCTCCACAACATCTTCGGCTTTGAAAATATAGAATCCATCTCGACCTCTTAACACGCTGCTCAATCCACCCTTCTTCATCGAAAAGAGGGTTGTTTCGATCGGCTCTCCTAAGGTTCCTCGCTGAACCCATCCCATGTCACCTCCCTTCGGGGCGGTATTCGACTCAGAATATTGTTTTGCCAGGCTGCCAAAATCCTTCGTCTTCTTGGCCTTCCCCAAGATCTCTTCGGCCTTCTTCCTCTTCTCCTCCACCTTTTCGGGTGGATCTTCTCGGCTCACTTTGATCAGAATCTCCCTCGGCCTGACTCGTCTGGGCGTCTTAAACCGTTCTTTTCGGAGATCGTAATATCGTTTGATCTCGTCTGATGAGACCCGAACCTTCCCCTCAAAATCGGAGGGCCGAAAGAGGAGATACTGGATCTTGAGAAAACTGGGGATCCGAAACTCCTCCTGGTGTTCTTGATAATAGTCCTTGATCTCAATCTCGTTCACCGTGACTTGTCCTTTGAATACCTCAGGGTTGACCTTTATAAAAGTTAGATTGATCCGTCCGTTCTCAAAGAGGTAGGTCTCCAAAACCTCCTCCTCTGAAACCTTTCCACCATTCAGTCTGATCAGATTCACCACCTTCGAGAGCAGAAGACTCTCCCGCTGTAAATGTTCGAACTCTGCTGCACTCATCCGATTCAAGCGAAGAAATCTCTCATAGAGGCGGAGATCAAACTGGCCACTCACCTGAAAAGAGGGAATGGATTCAATGCTGTTTCGCAATTCATCATCCTGGACGGCAAACCCCAATCTCGCCCCTTCTTGCAAGATGAGCACCTTGGAGATGAGATCGTCTAAGACTCTTTCTTTCAGTCGGAGCTCTTCGATCATCTTATCTGAAAAGGATGGGCCCATGGCATCTCGATATTGCTTGATCATTCCTTGATACGCGTCCCTATAGTCATTCAGATCGATAAGGACTCCGTTCACCTTAGCGGCGTAGGTGAGCTTCTTTTCCCGGATAAGGGAATAACCACCCCATGAGATAAATGTGACCGCCACCAAGATCAGGATGCCTCGAAGCATCCAAGAGGATGCGTGTTCCCTCAATATCCTCAACATAGAGCTTCTCCTTTCGCTCCCCCCTGCCTCCAAGATCAGGGGAATCAGAATGGAAGATATCGTCTTTTATTATTAATCAATCCTCCGGAAAAAGACAAGGGTTTCAGCAATGAATTTACTTGATTCAGACGGAACTATCTGTTAATATGGGTCAACCATAAACAGAGGATGCTCCGATCGGGATATTATTCCGAATTCTTCAGGGTGGTGCGATTCAAACGGAGGGAAGACAGGGATGGTTTTGGATTCATTGTGGGGGCTCTTTTCAACTGATCTGGCGATCGATCTGGGTACGGCCAATACCGTAGTCTATG
>Ga0209427_10010625_pt1 | contig 10175 bp, 14 predicted proteins | sample DeeMarSWOR136_30_FD_187465 | JGI IMG/M metagenome (GOLD analysis project Ga0209427, IMG submission 187465) | Marine sediment microbial communities from White Oak River estuary, North Carolina - WOR-1-36_30 (SPAdes) (version 2) | ecosystem: Environmental > Aquatic > Marine > Intertidal zone >...
ATATTTAGGAATAATGAGGGAGGTATCTAATTAATAATTTGATGGATCAATATAAATTAATTCGCCATATTATACAAAAGACTGATTAAAAATCGTCGAGAAAATCATACCGGATATGAACTTTAGAAAATTTATGCCCTCCGATGCTGAGTTTTGTTTCAAGATACGTAGTAATGCTTTTATTCAGTTATTTTATGGTGAATTGACCCCGAAAGAAGTTGCTGCTGGTGTGAATGCCTATATGCTAGATGACTACGTAAAAATGGGTAAAGATTTGCCATTCTTCATCGTTGAAGAAGAAAACAGGCAACTTGGTTTTTTCACATTGAAACGGTTGGATCATTACACAGCTAAAATTCCATTCCTATATATAGATTTAGATAAGCATGGGAGAAGTATTGGTACTACCTGTGTAGATTTTATTGAGCAGTGGTTAGCCTCCAACTGGATAAAAGTAAATAGGTTAATCGTGGATACAGTAATCCCCAAGTATAATAGTGGTTTCTATAAAAAAGCGGGATTTTCTCCAAGTGAAGACGTTATTTGTGATTTTCAGGGTTGTAAGGTTAAAGCTTTGCGGTTGGTTAAAAAGCTGTGATACCATTTAACTTAACCTTGATGATTTAAGTATGCGCCAAACTTCATTTAACACCGCGTGCCCACTCTGGTGTTGTGCACCTTTGCTCTAACAGGTTGTTGGTTTACTTTTGCTTCATTTACTACTGTTTGTCACTTCTTGAAAAGTAATCTTCATCCTGCATCCGGCTTTACTCACACCGCGAGCATTATGTGAAATTGACGAGAGATTTAAATATTGATTATTTCAGAGATGAATTAATAAAATAATGAAAAATAAAGTTACATTCGAAGATTCCACAATAATTCGTTTTCTATTTAAATTGTTGGCTCCCATACTCGAAAGTCCATTCAGGCACAAATTACGTAATCCTTTTATGACTTTAAAAGCTGCGGGAATTCGTCCAGGCCAAGAAGTATTGGAGATTGGTTGTGGTACAGGGTTTTATACCATGGACGCAGCAAAAATGGTTAAAGAAGGGGGTCATATATGGGCCATTGACATGCATCCATTGGCCATCGAACAGGTTTCGAAAAAGATACAAGAGGTTGGTTTGAATAATGTTAAGCTTATCAAAGCGAATGCAATTGAGACGGGATTGGCAAGTAGAAGCATAGACTTGATATTGCTCTTTGGTGTTATTCCTTCTCCAACCTTACCAATAGATCAACTTCTACCTGAAATGCATCGTTTACTAAAACCTGGTGGAACGTTATCGGTGAAAACAGCTGTACCTTGGTGGTCACCAAATTCACTAACAAAAGACGGGTTATTTAGCTTGATAGAAAAAAAGAGTGGTGTTTATAATTTCAGAAAAGTGAAGTAAAATTAAAAAATCCTTTATTACTCATGAGTTGTGAATTATGGAAAATGTGACTTAAAAAGGTATATTAAAAAGATGAGAGGTGATTACGAAGGAGATGGTGCAAATGGCTTGTCCCCTTTTTGTACATGCCTAAATTTTACCATTAGTTTATTCATACTTTTTCTATTAATTTACTCTAGAAAAATTGCATGAAAGGGGTACATCAATCGGTCACATTGGATCAATGAATGAAAGCAGTCTGCACACAGAATTAAAACTTCTATACTCTAAAACCCTTGATGAAAATGAATTACATGTCTGCGGGTATATTGTCGATATCATACAAGATGATACAATCATTGAGATACAAACAGGAAGCTTTTCAAAAATAAGAAAAAAAATTGCCTCACTCCTTGAGCATTACAAGGTCAAACTTGTATATCCTATCGCATGTGAGAAAGCGCTTGTAGTTTATGACAAAAGGAAAGAAAATATCCTCTATAGAAGAATGTCACCAAAAAGAGGTGAACTTATTGACATAGTTGATGAAATAATCTATATTCCGCAGCTCATTACCCATAAAAATTTCAGTTTCGAAGCTGTACTCGTTAAAGAAGAGGAAATTCGTTCAGCAGATGGGGAGGGAAGCTGGCGGAGGAGAGGAGTGAGCATAATTGATAAAAAGTTGGTGAATATTGTAGACAGGTTTGAGTTTCTTAATGTCCGGGATTATTTGAAATTACTTCCCGCTCATCTCCCCCCTTTCTTCACAAATAAAGATGTAGTGGATATTTTGGGTACGTCGATGAGAAAAGCACAGAAACTCACGTATAGTTTGCGGCAAATGGGCTTGCTTCGGGTGATTGGTAAAAAAGGGAACGCTCAAATATTTCAAACTGTTAAACCTTGATGTTTAAATGAGCCAGCAGTGTATGCTTTTTTTATCGAAAATCTTCGGAGGAAACATTCTTATATTGATATGCGTACACCGCGCAGCATTATGAAACAGGAGTGTGCGGAAAAAGTGTGCAAGTCTTTCAAATTGAGCTATTTGATACGTGGATATCATTCCTAGGAGCAGAAAAATGGGTAAAATAGAGATAATTGACACGAACGCAGAGACTATTCATTTGTATGGTATGTGTGGGTATAAAAACACCAAAATAGAAGGATTCAGGAAGAAGATAGAATGGTTGAAACGACACTATTCCAAAGGCATGAAATACAAGATACTGTACTCCGATAAAGATGGGTCAGTGGGGGGAGTCGAATATATTCCTGGAGAATACACCTGGCGGTCAGTTGAAGCCGATGGATACATGGTTATCCACTGTATTTATATTATCCCGCGTCATTACAAACAAAAGGGGTATGGGACACTTTTACTCAATGAATGCCTGAAGGATGCTCAGGGAAGAAACATGCATGGTGCAGCGGTAGTCACTCGGAATGGAACATGGATGGCTGGAAAGGAATTGTTTATAAAAAACGGGTTCGAAGTTTGCGATAAGGCTCCTCCTGATTTTGAGCTGCTGATGAATAAATTCAATCAGAATGCTCTTTCCCCGAAATTCACAGGTAACTGGGAAGAGAAGCTGAAAATGTATGAAAGAGGGCTGATTATATTCAGCTCAGATCAGTGCCCCTACGCGGCAAAAGCGGTGAATGAAATAGGTGATACTGCAGAGAAGATATTTGGTATCGTCCCGAGGATAATCGAGCTTGAGACATGTGATGAAGCCCGAAAAAGTCCATGTGCATTTGGCACCTTCTGTATAATGTTAAATGGAGAGGTGATTGCGGATCATCCAATCAGTAAAACGAGATTCCTCAATATCATGAAAGCACTGAAATAATAATCTGATGGAGGGGTATCGATCAATATTCGTAAAGGAAAAATATGGAAAGAAATCCTACTATTGTGACAATTATTCGACATGGTGAAACGGAATGGAATTGGAACGGGAAACATCAGGGACAGTTGGACAGCCCTCTGTCCGCCCTCGGGATGAAGCAGACGAGTGCTGTTGCACGTTTCCTTGCACGAGGCTCTATTCGGTATGATGTACTCTACAGCAGCGATCTCGGACGAGCAGTGCAATCTGCTGCATTGATAGCAAAAAAGATTGGCCTGAGAATCAACCTGGACGGACGGTTGCGCGAAAGAAAGCTCGGGATAATAGAAGGGCTCACCATGGAGGAGTTCAAGCAGATGTATTATAAAGAGTATGAAAAGTTCGTATCCAGTGATCCTGATTATATCATTCCAAAGGGTGAAAGTATCAGACAGAGGTCTGAAAGGGCCGTTTCATGTTTGGTTGAACTTGTTGCACAACACGAGCACAAGGGAATTCTCGTGGTTACCCATGGAGGAATCCTGGACAGTATTTTCAGAGAGGTATTCGGGATTTCGTTGGAAGATAAAAGGAGATTTTCCCTCATCAATTCCAGCATCAACACTTTCTCGGTACGTGAAGGGAAATGGAAATTAGAAAGCTGGGGGAATACATATCATTTGGATAAAATTGATGCAGAGGATGATTTTATCTAGAGTAACTGCATCCTCCATTGGATAGGCTGATCTTTCTCGGGACATGGAGATCAAAATTTTTTTTTACAATCGCAGGTGGTAAGAAATAAATGAATAAAGCATGTTCTTGCGCACAAGACAGGGATGAGGTAACATACCATGAGAGTACAGATATTACCCTTTGAGGTATCTATTGGTCGATTCAGGGAAGGAACCTCGATTCCAGATTGGGGAAAGGGATCGATCTTTTACTCGGTGATGATAACCGACGAAGAAGTGACAGTGGTTTGTGAACCGAAATACATGCCCCCTGGGATAGAAACGGAATCCGGATGGTCTGTACTTAAATTGGAAGGTCCTCTGGATTTTCATCTTACAGGAGTGCTCTTAACGATATTGATCCCTCTGGCAGAATACAAAATAAGTGTGTTCACCCTATCGACCTATAGCACTGACTACGTGCTGGTGAAAAGGGAAAAGCTGAAGCAGGCGATACGAGCGCTCTCCACGAATCATGAAATCGTACGTTAATGAGCACACACAGGGAACTGATCCACAGGTTGAGAGGATTAATTTAGCATGCACTTCATTGAACTGAGCCATGTGATAGAACATCAAATGATCACTTATAAAGGTCTGCCGGGGCCTGTAATCTCTGAGTTCCTTTCGCGTGAAGCATCGAGGGTTCATTACAGTGAAGGAACCGAGTTCAGCATCGGAAAAATAGAAATGGTATCCAACACAGGTACTTATATTGATTCACCCTTTCACCGTTATCCGGACGGTCAAGACCTTTCACAACTCACAATAAAATCGCTCGCTCACCTCCCTGGCATTCTCATCAGCATTCCACATGACCTGAAGGCAATTGATGCAACAGCGTTTAATGAAAAGAACCTGGAAGGAAAGGCGGTGTTGATTCACACTGGATGGTCCCGCTACTGGCGTACTGATCATTACTGCAGCGGTCTTCACGCATATCTCACCAGGGGTGCAGCCGAGTACTGCGTACAGAATAGAGCGGTACTCGTCGGCATTGACAGTTATAATATCGATGATACGAACGACCGGGAGAGGCCCGTTCATTCAATTTTGCTAAGAGCATCCATCCCGGTTATTGAACATCTGTGCAACATTAAAGAGCTACCTGAGACAGGGTTTACCTTTTACGCCATTCCCCCGATGATCAAGGGGTTGGGTTCTTTTCCGGTTAGAGCCTTTGCCATTGTTGAATAAGGAGATTTCACGCAATTTCATATATAAGTGCTTATCAAGGAGGTAAGTCTTGGTGCGGAATGTTTTATTGACGGTTGGTTCCATCATCATTCTTCTCTGGGGAGTTTCGCTTATCCTTCCTGTGAAGGGACATGTGCGGCCATGCTCATTCTCATGGCAGGGTTGACTGCTCTGACCGGAGTAAGGACTCCGATTGTGCCTATAAAGATCTGTCCTTTTGTGAAAGGTGTCATTGCGGGTTTGTTCATAGTGGCAAGTATTTTGTGAAATGAGTTCCAATTCAGTGAGCATCCAGCATTAATGGTCTGTGCGTAAACAGGAGGAAAGGATATGAGGTTCATTACAGAACGTACCCCTGGCGTGATCATAGTCGGTGCAGGTGTTGTTCTGTTATTGGGAGGTTGTGTGACCAGAGAAAAGGCATACATGGAGGTAAAAAGTGAAAAGTACTTTCGCACATGGATCAACGAAGAGTATGACGAATTGGAGGAGTCTTGACTTGTGCAGACCTATCACCCAGTTAAGTTTGAGTCGATTCAAAAGGATGTTGAGTCATTCTACAGAAATAGCGAATTGAGCAGACTGAAGGAGCTTGATGTGTCCCAAAACCAAGGAGAGGAATGCACACATGAAAGATTCAAAACACATCGGGATCGTTGCATGTAGTTATGAAGGTGCGGCGCTCTGCTACCAAACAATCTGCAATGAAGGCTCACACCTTATGGGTAGGCACTGTCATCCGGAGGTGAGCCTGCACAATCATCCCCTTTCCGAATATATGCACTACATAGAATCGAACGACTGGGATGGAGTGGCTCAGTTAATGCTCTCTTCGGCAAAGCGGCTTGCAAACGCGGGAGCGGATTTTTTAATCTGCCCGGACAATACGATCCATCAGGCATATTCACTCGTGAGGAAGAGTTCACCACTTACTTGGTTGCACATAGCGGAAGAGGTTGCACGGTCAGCTTCTGAAAAGAGTTTCAGAAAAGTTGGTGTACTGGGAACAAAATATCTGATGGAAGGCCCCGTTTACGTGGAAGCATTTAAAGAGAGGCATATCGCATATATGCTTCCCTCTGTCGAGCAGAGGATAAAAATAAATGCGATTATTTTTAATGAACTGGTGTACGGACTCATCAAGGAAGATTCAAAACAATATTTTCTCACAGTGATCCAGGAGCTCAAATCAATGCGATGCGACGCTGCGGTACTCGGTTGTACGGAGATTCCTCTGATTGTTCTCCCTGAAGAGTCCCCCTTGCCTGTGCTGGATTCGACAAGAATCCTGGCGCGTGCCGCACTTGAGTTTGCGCTCAAAAGAGAATGATCCATGAAAATGTGCATCCATGCAGTAAATATTTTTCCCTGTGCTGAGGAAAATGAAATAATTGTTTGCGCAATGAACTGCTTCTTATCCTTCTGTATTTTGCACGGATGTAACAGAGTCTCCAATCCGTTGACGAACCATGTACACATAGAATACTGATTGTAAGAGCGAATGGATAGCTACAATGATTCACTTTGAAATGGACAGGTCAAATCTCGATTGGCTCCTTGAGGAAGAAAACCCATCCGTTCGTTACCTTGCACTGAGGAACGTGATAGGGTTCGACGAGAATCTCCAATCCGTAACAGATGCAAAGAACCAGATAATGCAAAAAGGTGCTGTATCCGCTATTCTTTCGAAACAAAAGTCAGAGGGTTATTGGGAATCCCTTGGAGACTTTTATATACGAACGAAGTACAGAGGAACCGTCTGGACATTGATTCTCCTTGCAGAGATGTGCGCCGATGGAAAAGATGCCCGTATTCGCAACGCATGTGAGATCATATTCGAGCGATCCCAGGACGGCTCGAGCGGTGGGTTTGCCTACAGGGAATCGAAGGAAGGAAGGGGTGGTGACCATGCACGCATCCTTCCCTGTCTCACTGGAAATATGCTTTCCTGTTTCATCAGGTTTGGATACTTGGAAGATCCGCGGGTGAAGAAGGGTATAGAGTGGATCACACGGTATATGCGGTTTGATGATGGAGAGGGTAAGGGGCCTGATGGATGGCCGTATGATGTATCTGATAAGTGCTGGGGGAGGCACACCTGCTACCTAGGATTGGTAAAGTGTCTCAAAGCTCTTTCAGAGATACCGGTTGAGCGACGCTCACAAGATGTGCAAGTCACAATCGATCGGTGTATCGATTTCATCCTGAAGCATGGTATTTACAGAAAGAGCCACCATCCAAGTCAACTTGCAAACCCCCGCTGGATCAGCTTCGGATTTCCACTCATGTGGGATACCGATGTCATCGAGATACTTCATCTGCTCAACCGGGAGGGGGTATGGGACAGCCGAATGGAAGCGGCGTTCGAACTTGTGCTCTCGAAAAGAACCAAGAAGAATGTATGGCTTCTTGATAAGAGTTTCAACGGGAGGATGCAGGTGCGGATAGAGAAGGAAGGGGCACCGAGCAAATGGGTCACACTGCGGGCCCTCACTGTATTGAAGAAAGCGCACTTTCATACAGGAAGCGGTAGTGGATCCCCGTGATTGCATTTATGTATCGCGTATAGAAAATGGATGAAACCGATTCCTGGGTGAAGTTGTTAACTTGGACGTGGTGAACGATGATTCGGTGATGAATGCAGTGGATTTCATATTAAAACAAACTGAACGGATCGATGTTTTGGTGAAAAATGCTGGTATCTCGCTTGCGGGTGCGGTGGAGGTGAAATACAGACCGAGCCGGGGAGCTCTTCAACATCTGAGTGCTCGCGACTTGCCCGTGCACGTCCTCACAAAATCAACTCTCGTCAAGAGGGATGCAGACATTCTTCAGGAAATAAATGAAAGGAACAGAGCCATCGTGAGCTTCAGTTTTTCAACGGTTGACAATAGGACGAGTGCGATCTTCGAACCCGGTGTGCCCCCTCCAGAAGAGCGGCTTGAAACCATCTGTTTTCTAAAAGGACGGGGTATTCCCTGCGGAATGTTTCTGATCCACAAAAAATGAACCATTGAAACGTGAAGGGGTGTTCTTTTCTGACCATACATCCTAGGAACCAACCTTCATGGCAGAGGTGGTTTAAATCCAGGAATATTCATTGGAAGTGTGCCTGCATAGAGGAGCAGAGGGAACTCGATCGCTGGGAAGAGAAGGAGAAATCGAAGCAAGAAGAACATTCCTTGTGCACTCAGTGAACGGGGATATTATATTTATCTGAAGAATCACGGAATGTGGATTAATTATACGAGAGTTCATGATGTGTGCTGATATACATACACTGAAAGTGAGGGAGAAGTGAAAACAATCTTTTTATTCATTTTACCCTTCCTATTCATCGTACCCGCAGGGTTTGTGATGGCTGAAGAGCCTTCGTTCAATCCAGATTTGAACTATGCCCAGGTAGTTGCGGTGAACGCGTACAAAGTCGGATCAACATGGACCTTTACCGTGACCGTTGAACACCGGGATGATGGTTGGGAACATTACGCGGACGCCTGGGAGATCGTGAACATCGAAGATGGGAAGGTTCTTGCAAGACGCATCTTGGCCCATCCTCACGAAAACGAGCAGCCCTTTACCCGGAGTCTGGCAGGTGTATCGATTCCTGAGGGGGTACAAAGCGTGCTGATCAGGGCAAGGTGCAATGTGCATGGGTATGGGGGCAGAACGGTTATATTTCCTGTAGGAGACATCAATCGATGATATATCCGATAGTATAGAGGAATACTTACTTAACATCCAACTGTACTTCATGACAAGTTTGTATAAATGTACAGTGAGCAGAGTGCATGTACAGGCCAATGAAAAGAAAGAAAGGTGGTTATTTTTTATGTGTTTTCCCGCCTTTCCGCTGAAAATGCCCCTTCAAAGGGTATAGGAGTTGAAAGCCCGGGATTTCATGAGCTTTGTAAATCGAAAGAGAGAGGAGTCGTGTCTTTTAAATGCATACAGGAGTACCTCATTGCCCCGAAAAGCGGTGCGTCCTTCGTGGTGATGAAAAACCAATACCTGAGGGTGATCGATTTGGATGGAAAACAGGTCGCAGACCTCGTCGCCTTCAATATGATGGACAGGGAAGAGAAGCTCTCAACCGCTGCGACCATTGACAACAATGCCTCTTTAAGAATCGGCAAAGGCGATCTCATTTATTCCGATCAATACAATGGAATGCTCGAGGTAGTGGAAGACACGGTTGGAATCCATGATCTCCTCCATCCTGCGTGCAGTCTCGCAATGTATCGTGCTCAGTATAATCTCTCATCCTCCCATCCCAGCTGCCTGGAAAACCTTGCAATGGCGCTCAGTGATTATGGAATATTGAAAAAAGAGATACCGGTACCCGTGAATCTTTTCATGAACACCCTCATCGACTCTGATGGGAGGCTAACCGTGGAGACTCCACGCTCGAAAAAGGGGGATTACATCCTCCTGCGGGCACAGATGGAGCTGATCATTGGAATCACAGCCTGCGCGGTTGAGGAAAGCAGATGTAACGGCTACGAATGCACGCCCATCGGGGTGGAGATCCTCCTGGGAGAGAATGAGAGCCTGTAGATAAAGAACCGCAGGGGTATGTAATGGAGCATGAAGCATGTACAGACACGCGCTACATACTCGCATCGGAAACCACACATTTCAAGCAGATACAAGCACTGATTATCGAATATGCGAACTCTTTAGGCTTTGATCTATGTTTTCAGAACTTTGAGCAGGAGATGTGTAATTTTCCCGAAGAATATGCTTCCCCCGATGGCTGTCTCGTCCTCGCGGTCAAGGGAGGTGTTACAGTGGGGTGCGTTGGTTTACGGTTATTTGCACCCGGTATATGTGAGATGAAGCGACTGTACGTCAAGCCCTCCTATCGGGGCCAGAAGATCGGAAGAAGGCTTGCAGAGATTGTCATTGAGAGGGCAAGGGAAAAGGGGTACAGGTACATGCGACTTGATACCGTGCCCACAATGAGGGAAGCGATTAACCTCTACCGCGGGCTGGGGTTCATGGAAATTGATCCATACCGGCATAAC
>Ga0209427_10010626_pt1 | contig 10174 bp, 9 predicted proteins | sample DeeMarSWOR136_30_FD_187465 | JGI IMG/M metagenome (GOLD analysis project Ga0209427, IMG submission 187465) | Marine sediment microbial communities from White Oak River estuary, North Carolina - WOR-1-36_30 (SPAdes) (version 2) | ecosystem: Environmental > Aquatic > Marine > Intertidal zone >...
TGGAGGGGAACCTTGTGGGGTTTGATAGTAATAGTTCTTGATGTAGAGAGCATCCGCAAAGTTGACATATCCATCGAGATTCACATCTGCCTCACCGATAGGTGCAGGGGAGCCAGGAGGAGTTTGGTAGTAGTAGTTCTTTACATAGAGAGCATCGGCAAAGTTGACAAATCCATCTGCGTTGCAGTCTCCACAGGCGTAAGGAACGATTCCGCTTGAGAGTTTGGCTATGAATACATCTTCGTTTCCTATCAGCGAGTCCTGGTATGGATTCTTCGTGGGAAAGTCGGTGGATTGAGTCCTTCCCGTGACATAGGCATTGCCGGAATCATCAATGGCGATATCACCGACCAGATCGGAACCATCTCCGCCAAGGTAAGTGCTGTACACGAGAGAGTCACCTGACGGAGAAAGCATTGTGATAAATAGATCGCTGAGCCCTGCGAGGGAGTCCTGGTATGGATTCTCTGTGGGGAAGTTGCTGGATGAGGTGTGCCCTACAACGTAGGCATGACCAGAATCGTCTACGACGATGGCACCGCCATACTCCGGGCCGTCACCGCCGAGGTAGGTGCTGTATGCGAGAGAGTCCCCGGATGGAGAAAGCTTAGTGATGAATGCATCCCACCCTCCCTGATCGGTCTGGTATGGGTTCTCTGTGGGAAAGTCGCTGGATTGGGTGAGTCCCATAACGTAGGCATTGCCGGAAACATCGATTGCGATTCCATAACCCGACTCGTTCCCGCCTCCTCCAAGGTACGTGCTGTACACGAGTGAGTCTCCCGATGGAGAGAACTTGGTGATGAATGCATCGTAGAGACCCGCAAGTCCTGCGAGGGAGTCCTGGTACGCATTCTCTGTGGGAAAATCGTCGGATGAGGTGCTTCCCACGACATAGGCGTGACCGAAATCGTCTGCTGTGATGTCATAGCCTCCCTGATGGCGTGTTCCGCCCAAGTAGGTGCTGTACACAAGAGAGTCTCCGGATGGAGAAAGCTTGGTGATGAAAGCATTTCGCTGAAGTCCTGCCAGGGAGTCCTGGTAAGGATTCTCTGTGGGGAAGTCGTCGGAGTCAGTGTATCCAGAGACGTAGGCATTGCCAGAGTCGTCCACGGCGATGCCGAACCCCACATCGTCGTCGTCTCCACCCAGGTAGGTGCTGTACACAAGGGAGTCTCCGGATGGAGAAAGCTTGGCGGTGAATGCATCCGGGCTTCCTATCAACGAGTCTTGGTATGGATTCTCCGTGGGAAAGTCGGTCGATTCAGTACCTCCCACAACATATGCATAACCAGAATCATCCACAGCGATACCCTCAGCCCAATCGTAGTCCCCTCCTCCAAGGTAGGTGCTGTAGATGAGAGAATCGCCAGACGGAGAGAGCTTTGTGATGAATACATCCCACCCTCCCTGGTCGGTCTGGTATGGATTCTCCATAGGGAAATCCCACGACGAAGTCTTTCCTGTGACGTAGACATGTCCTGAGCCGTCAACTGCGATTGCATCACCCTCTTCAAGGCCACTTCGGCCAAGGTACGTGCTGTAGATGAGATCAGGATCAATGACTAAGGGTTGTGTTCGGTCGTACTGGCCTCCTATGTAGAAACCGAAGCAGTCACAACTGATCATGCGGTAACCACCAGACACCCCGCACTTCGTCTCACCGATCTCCTGATATATATGGGGAGCACTCTCCACCAACTCACCGAAGCGTGTCCCAATCACAAGCTCGCCTGCGTCGTTGATCCACAGCGAATTCACCCCATGGTATTGCACCTGTATCACAGACGGATCGGCACCTGGCCCCACAATGAAATCATACTTCAAAGAACTGCGGCCACTGTGATACTTCAAATCGATGCCAGGATAGATGTTCTTGTACCTCACCCCTGAGTAATTGGGTACGTCGGTATGCCACAAGGATCGATCACTGCCACGGAAGTAGTTATTCTTGTGAGGAAGCATCTCTTCTCCGACAAGCTCAGCATCTGGATTTGCGCCTGGGAATCTAACCCGAACCAGAAGTCCTTCCGTCTTGAGGCGAAACCTCGCAGCCTCATCGGTCATCTCCTTTGGAAACCTCTTTTCCTCAGTCATTAACTCATCTGTCCTGGGACTCAGGAGATACACCACTTCATTCGCTCCAAAAGAGAATGCAGCTCCTGTGGCATTACAGCGGAATTCCGTCCTCTCGCAGAATTGTCCCCTGTTCTCCGTGAATGCCAACGGCATGGAAGATAGTCCAGACGGCTCCAGCTGCATCCTCGCCTGGCTGAGTTGACTGCCGACTCCATACTCGCTTCTCGCAAAGGCCATTCGTGATGTCCCCATGTCAACCATGACTAGCGCTGCCAAGAAGAAACCTGCCGCAAGAACAATCTTTCCCCTCATAGTACACCTCCCCTTGATTCTTTTCAATTCGAATGTCAAGGCCAGCTATTCCCTTAGTTTCACCCCCCTCACGAGCTGATTCATATCGACATCCGACCATTGACAAGTTTTCACAGTGCGAAGAACGAGCTAGAAGCTGAGTACATACCGCCTGCCGCCGACTGTCAAAGCCAACTCTGCACGCTTCAGTTTTTTCTCGAATCGTTAAGAACGTATAAAATCTTCAAGAATATGTCAAGAGGAACGTTTGCCAGCCTGAGGCAGGAAGATTGCGTTCATGCCCTCATCGCACTGTGGTGAAGACGAGCAGGAAGGTTGGGTGTTCCCTCATGATGATGCAACCACACGCAGAGGCATAGTAACCTTCCCCTTATCACACACCCCATAATTGTGTATAGGCTTGTCATCGGGCGGACCAGGGCAGCCATGATGAGGGATGATTGTACCAGATTTGTACCAACTTTTCCCCAGAATCAATGGGCACGACCAGAATTACTGTGCGGATTTTGTGCGTAGATCAGACCGAAATACAGGGAAATACATGGTAATAGGTGGTAATAGATGGAATTGGGAATTCCTTAGCTCACAAGAAGATGAGTCGTATCACTATGAACGTCAGTCTATTCGAAAATGCCCCCTAATCGGTCTCGCATACCAGAGGTCGCCAGTTTGAGTCTGGTTCCGCCCATTCTTTCCATTCTGGACAACGTGGGTCGCGGCTCCTTCCTGAGCTGTACTACTAGCTTTTTGGGTTTGTAAGAAGAATGGAGGTCTGCCCTTACCATCGAGAGACTCAGAGCTCTCAGAGAAAGTCCTTGGGAGATCCCCACGCTGTTCATAAGAATGTGGAAGTGGTAATTCCATAATGAGTCTCAAAATGGAATCAATAACTCTATGAAAATACCGATAGAGACTCCCCTTAAAACGGTCGCTGTCCCTCTTTTTTGTCTCTTTTCGAAAAGGAAGAAATCAACCTGCTAAGGCTGCCCCGCGCCGATCTCCACTGTGCGTTACCTGACAACGCACCTGAAATCATATTCGTTAAGGAGAGAGGGAAGTGGCAGTGAGAAAGATCGGTCAGGACTTCAACCTGAGGTGAGCTTTGTGTGCACGATCGCAGTCTCGTAGGCGATTTATCCGAGATAGAGAATCAGAGTCTGGGTGCACCGGCGGAACATGGATTAACCTTCACGAAGAGCGTATCGACTATAAGAGGAGAGGAGCATTGCTCCTCTCCTCCTTACGTCGGTGTCCAAATCGTCTAAAACTCGTCCCACTTGCTGTCTTCCTTCTCTAATGTGCCAGTCAGCACTACCCTGTACTCACCAGTGTCGGGGTTGATTGAATCGACCTTTGCCTTGCTCCAGGTAGAGCAGAAGATCAAATCGGAGATTTTGTTTCTGATCGAGTGTGGTGATGTGGGGGATTTCTCGAGAAAGTAGAAATCTTGAACTCTGAATCTTGGCATATCATCACCTCCCTTCCTTGCATATATGACGAAAGCAGTATCGGGGTTAGTGTGTAGCTACTCCTCCCATTTGCTTTCCTCTTTTTCCAGCGTGCCGTGGAGCACGATACGATACTCCCCTGTCTCCTTATTCACCATCTCCACCTTTGCATTCGCATACGTGGAATAGAAGAGCATGTTGGCGATCTTATTTCGGAGAGACGCGGGGGACGTTGGGGACTTCTCAAGCGAAGAAAAATCTTGGACTCTAAACTGCGGCATTGTATCACCTCCTTTCCTTTGAATTCGGTGAGTGAGCTTCCCTCATAGATGCTTCACTCACGCGGCTCAACCGACGCCCCGCTACTGCAATTGGTTCTCCAGTTGCTCGGATATTCTGAGGACCCATTTCCGATCTGTACCCAGACCTCTCTTCCGATTTCTTCTGAGAAGAGATGGTGAGGCCTTTAGGTGATTGAGACGAAGCATTTCTTGCACCTTCCGTCATAAGAACCCCATGGTTAGCCAAACTGCCAGAAGCTCTCTGCCAGTTCAGAGGATGTTTTCGACTTTTCCTTAGCGTGCTTCTCTTTAAGCAGAACCGGGGTCGTAAGAGCTTCAGTTTCCGGGGCAGTCATCCCCGAAACTGCTTGAGAACCTTCTATCCTCTGAGCAGACTTAACCATTGTACGTGCGGCTGATTGAGGTACCTTCAGAATCTTGGCTATTCTCTCCTCTTCAGCGAGGGCTACCGCTTTCACCGTGCGCAATCCCGCCTCTTGCAGTTTCTTCGCCCTCCTATCTCCGATGCCCTCGATCTCCACCAATGTGCTCTTCGTGTGCTCCACATCCTGTCGCATCTGCGCAGCCGTAAGGATGATACCTTTCGACGAGGAAACTGAGAGTCTTGTAATTGTAGATAGCCCTTCAGGCGTAAGGTGCGTGAAGCTCTCAGGAGTCGTCAATCCTGCAGACCGAAGCCTGCGTGCGGTCTCTTCTCCCTTTCCATACAACTCACTCAGGAACGCTACAAAATCCATGGCTGTTCCCCCTTCCGATCTTACCTTAGCTTCGGATGAAACACATTCTCCGCCCTGGCTTCAGCAAAGGAGTTATCTTCTTTTCTCCCAACCTGTTTCCCGTGCTTGAAACGTACAGACAAGTTTGAGAACGGAAGGGAAATTTGTCAATCCCCCAGTCTTAGCAACCTGCAAAGGCACTCGCAATATACACGCAGTGCAATTCTCCTATCTAAGACGAGAGAATCGTATTTCTTCCTACTGTTAACAGAGTACGCCCAACTCACTCAGGTTCACTGTGGTACATTTGTTGCATTCTCCACAAGTGAAACGAGGAGCATGAGATGTGGCTCACGCTAAAACTGCCAGAAACTGCTGCTGAACCGCTTGGCAAGGCCCGTTGTGCATTCTGCGGATCTTCACGTACGAGAATCTATGAGAGGATTAGCAAAACAGTGAAAGATCCGAACATATCTCGGGTAGTAGTCGAGCGGAGACTGTGTGAGAGCTGTGGGAGAACTTTCAGACATCATGCATCAGGTGTGGGCAGAGGCACTCAAACCTCCACACTCAGGGCACTTACCATACTTCTCTATTCCCTTGGACTGTCGTACAGTCGGATAGCCAGCCTGCTCGAAGATTTCGGTGTGAATCTTGCCAAGTCTACCGTCTGGAGGACTGTGAGATCGGCGGGCAAAGGCGCACACTCCCTTCATAGTCAGAATGCGGATTCAGAACTCATGATAGGAGGCGTTACGTCTGCGCAGTTGAGAAAAGAGGAGAGAAAACAGACCCTTGTGGTAAAAGACTTGGTCGCAAGGAGGCCACTGCATATTGAGTTTCCGGATACGAAGAAAGGAAGAACATTATTTGATACATTGATTGCGATGGCGAAAAAGACAGGCTTCGAATTGACGCAAACGAAGAAGAAGTCACGTCTGGATGGACGTGCTGAGCCGGGAAGCCTCCAAAAAGATCCATACGTTTCGAGGCTGAGGAAAGGCACGAGAAAGAAGTGTAAACAGCTCACGTGCGAAGCAGAACAGCTGTCCAAAGGAGCAACAACCCAAGAGAGGATAAGACTTCAGGTGCTCATCGACGACTGCAGTGCTATTGCCGGCATCTTCGAGGGCAAGAAGGAGGTGTCGGAGAGGGGATTGTGGCAGATCTACAGGAGATATGCACAGGCCAAGGCTCCCGGCAAAGGAGGAAAGGCCACGATCTGGTATAGGATGAGACTCTTCACGCTCAAGCTGTGGGATGAATCGAACAGAATTGTCAGACACCTACGGAGACCAGATGCTGAGAGCCCGTGATTGGATCGATAGGGAGAGCGGAGTCACTCCTGTGTGTTGAATGATGGAGACAATCAGAAGAAGGGCGAGGATTCTCATCGTAGACGATGACAGAGATCTATGCGCTACTCTCTCAGAAATACTGAGTGGCGCAGGATATGACTGCACCTGTGTCCATGATGGAGCAAGGGCAGTGGCCGCTGCTCACAATCAGAGACCTGATGGAATAATCCTTGATATCAAGATGCCTGCAGGAGACGGCTTCAGCGTCTACAACCGACTGAAGCTGTCTACGCACACGAGAGAGATACCGGTGATGTTCACGAGTGGATACTATGACGGTGAGATAATGAGGGCTCCCTTCATTCACAAACCTTTCGACCCGGTTGAGCTGATCGCTCATCTGAAGAGACTGGTGGCAGAGGAGATTCGCGAAGGGTCTGTGGATGAGAGAGGCCGGGAGGAGCACCTTGGGAAAGGGCTGTGAGGCAGATGTTCTCTGGAGTGCTTGTTATCGTTACAAGGGGTGAGGTTGGAAGATGAGAGGATTGCACCTCAACGATAAGTCAACGATTTTGGTTCTGAGATGGCTGACAATACTGCTTGCGATACTGCTCATGCTCTATAGCCGGAAAGGGTTGACTTTCGGTACAGGAGCGTACTTACTGGGAGTCGCCTTCTTTCTCTCCAACATCATATTCACGTTGATACCCCGTAAGCACTTCGCAAAACCGGCAGTCTCCTCGGTTATCGTCATAATGGATGCAGGATTCATTTCCCTCGCCATCTATCTGACTTCCGGGTTCAATACAGACTTCTATCTCGTCTATTTCTTCATCATTCTCATTGCTGCAATGCGACAGGAATTGAAAGGAAGCATTGTGACCGGCGCGATATCTATTACCCTTTACGGATTGCTCATCTACAAATCCTCGCCTCACTTCTATATCCTCAAGACTCCATTCCTGATCAGGGCAGTTTTCCTTCTTCTCATCGCTACTTTCAGTGGATACCTTGCGCAACGGGCAAGAGTATATGAAGAGGCGAGGAATGTCGTGCAGAAGAAACTGAGCGAGGTGGAGGAGAAACTTCTCCGCTCTGAACGTTTGGCGATTATTGGTCAGCTCGCTGCTGGCGTGAGCCATGAACTGCGTAACCCTCTCGGGGTGCTTCAGAATTGTCTCTATCTGCTCAATCTTAGATTCAAAGATGCGGACGAAAAGCTGAGAAAGCAGCTGGCAATCATGCAACGGGAGCTAACGAGGTCAAATAGAATAATCACGGATCTGCTGGAGTTTTCGAGGAAGCAGAAACCATCTCTTGCACCCACAAATCTGAATCGGTTGCTTGAAGAGATTTTGTCCAGAGTACAGATCCCGGAACGTGTGCAAGTCGTCAAGAAGCTCACAGACATACCCACAGTCATGGCGGATGGCGAACAGCTTCAAAGTGTCTTCATGAACCTCATTGGCAATGGGATTGAGGCGATGCCGGAGGGGGGAGTTCTCACACTCAACACTGGCCAGGACGATAGTTCTGTGAAGGTGACGATCTCGGATAGTGGTGTAGGAATACCCAAGGAGAACCTTGAGAAGGTATTTGAACCACTCTTCACTACAAAGACAAACGGTATAGGGTTGGGTTTGGCTATCACGAAGAGGCTCATCGAATATCATGGGGGCATGATAGTTGCTCAAAGCATACCGAATCACGGATCAACTTTTATGGTCACACTGCCGGTCTCTGACGAAAGAGGCGCATGCCCAACAGAATGAGGGTTTTGGTCGTAGATGACGATCTAGGCATGTGTGAAACATTGTCGGCAATATTGGAGATAGAGGGTGCCGAGTCAATACTGGAGCAGAAGGCTTGCAGGCCGTCAAAAGAGAGAGGAATCGGTCTCGGTTTCGTCTTGATGGACATAGGCATGCCGCCTATGGATGGCATGGATGCCTGCAAGGTCATCAAGGCGAAAAACCCTGATGTTAAGATTGGGTTCATACCTCCTTCCACTGCGGATGACAGGCTTAGAGAAATACTGGAAGGCGATGGGGGGAGGATCGTCTTCAAGCCGTTTTTGACATTGAGAAGGTGCTTATATTTGCTTCAGAATGTGAATCTGTCAGGGCTTGTGGACCAGGAGTACGAAAGAGTTCTTTACTTGAGCTCCTCCAACTCATCATCGGGAGTCTGCCCTTTTAGAAAGGCTCCGTCATGATGCAAGCCAGTAACGCGCGTAGCAGTGCGAGCCAGGCAGGCTTCAGAGTCCCATAACTGAAGCGGTTCTCTGCTACCATCGCCTGCAGCTGCTACAGTCCCATTGTGGTTCAGTGGGCTGAAGGAATATTCGTGTCAGCCCATCCCAGAACCAAGAGTGTGATGCTCAGCACCAACACGGACAGATGCACCTTGTCCTTGGGGACGCCGTCTTCTCCTTCACCTTCATCTTCCTCTTCTCCAGGTCCTTCCCAGCATCCCGAGTCTTCTGGTGACTCTATCACATCCGACACACCGACCAGTGGCGCGCTGGGAGGCAATGAGCTCTGTCCAGACTTGACAGGTTGATGAACTACAGACGCACAATTTTGGTTGACCTCGACCAATGCTTTTTCTATCTTCTGGATACCGATGAAAATCTTGATTGTTTCTGATATCTACCATCCACACCCCGGGGGGGTCTCCGAGCATATTCATCACACCTATGTCGAATTCAAGAAACTTGGGCACGAGGTGAAAATTCTCACTCCCTCTTTTGGCAAACGTCCGGACAATCCCGACGTAGTGAGAGCCGGAAGGGCAATTCAGTTTCCGATAGAGAGATCGTTCGGGATATTGATTACTGGGCTTGGGGTGTCAAGAAAGGTGAGGCGACTTCTAAATCAGGAAGCTTTCGATGTAATCCATCTCCACGGTCCTTACGCGTGTCTCCCTACCATAGTTCTTAAACACTCCAAGAGCACCAATATAGCGACTTTTCACGCATCCTCCCCGTATCGGAAACGTTACGCAATCCTCGCACGGACTCTGCGCAGATTTCTTGAACGGATAGATGGATACATTGCGGTCTCACCAGTGGCCGCAGAGACGATGAAGGAATACTTGGATGTTGAATTCAGAATAATTCCCAATGGTGTGGATACGGAGCGCTTCTCGCCAGAAGTGGAGAGGCTGCCGAAATTTGCGGACCATCGGCCCACCATCCTATTCACCGGGAGGTTGGAGCCGAGGAAAGGTCTGAAACATCTCCTACTCGCATTCGAGTTCGTAGCTGAGAAGCTGCCTGACGCACGGTTGTTGATCGTGGGCACCGGAGTGATGGGAGGATACTACAGAAGTCTTGTCCAGAGCAAGATAAAGAAGAACACGTATTTTGAGGGATTTGTACGGACGGAAGACGTGCCCAGATATTACGCGAGTTGTGATGTCTTCTGCTCTCCTGCAGTAGGGGGAGAAAGCTTCGGCATTGTGTTGCTCGAGGCTATGGCCAGCGGAAAAGCCATCGTGGCATCCAGCATCGACGGGTACAGGAAAGTGATTGAGAACCGCGAGGACGGACTTCTGGTGGAACCTGAGAATCCTAGGGCTCTCGCAGAGGCGCTTTTGGAGGTTCTCACCGATCGAGAGCTGAGGAGCAAACTCTCGATACAAGGGCGGAAGAAGGTTATGGCATATTCGTGGGAGAGAATCGCGAAGCGGCTGGAAACATTCTATTACGAGACGATAGAGAAGAAGACTCAATCTACGATTGAGCAAGAAAAGAGAAGATCTTCAGTCTGTCTCCGGAGAATCATCTAGTCAACTCGGAAGAGAACAAGATCTTGTAACATCATTCATCTGCGTTCTGTCGACACTCGATGGCAGAAGTAGCCAACACCAAAGGGTCTCGAGGAATCGACCCAGGTCCGCAATGGATGATCAGATGGAGTATATAAGGGGGGTGTTTGTTCGCCCTGTCGTTCCGTTGGCCTCATACCTTGCAGCAGAGAAGTATAGAATAGGGTGCCGCACAGAATTTTTCCAGA
>Ga0209427_10010630_pt1 | contig 10173 bp, 3 predicted proteins | sample DeeMarSWOR136_30_FD_187465 | JGI IMG/M metagenome (GOLD analysis project Ga0209427, IMG submission 187465) | Marine sediment microbial communities from White Oak River estuary, North Carolina - WOR-1-36_30 (SPAdes) (version 2) | ecosystem: Environmental > Aquatic > Marine > Intertidal zone >...
TCTGCCTTCTTTTCTGGGGTAACATTCAGGTTTTCGACTTCGCCCGGGGTGTGCTCATGAAGCTCTGCTTCTTCTTTGGTCTCAGAAACCGGGTGCGTGTGCACTTCGGTATTCAGCGCAACCTCCATCTTGGCCCTGATCATCTTTTGAATCGCTTCTTGAGTCTTACTTTCGCTGTCTAACATGAATTGACCCGATACCACAATGGTCTCACCAGACAAAAGCCCATTTTTCACCTCTACCATTCCTCCCTCACCACTCACTCCGGAGGCGATCTCTCGCGGAGCATATTTCCCTTCGCCCATATCCAGAAAAACTATCTCCCGTTTTCCGGAGCGAATGACCGCTTCTTCAGGGATCAATATTCTCTCGCCAGGTAATTCAGATTCAATCACCACATCAGCATACATATCCGGTTTAAGTCTATACCCGGGATTGGGAAACTCCAGACGCACTTTCACATATCGGGTCTTCTGATCAAGATAGGGATAAATATAGGTCAGCTTTCCCTCAAAGGATTCTCCGGGAAGATAAGGCAGGCTTATCTGTGCTTTTTGTCCCAGTTTCACATAGGGAAGCTCATATTCATAGATATGGGCTAAGACCCAAACTGCGGACAGGTCCGCAATCCTGAAAAGGTCTGATCCCGCCTTGACATAGGCTCCCTCGACAGCGTTCTTGTGAAGCACCACTCCGGTGGTAGGTGAATAAAGGGTCAAGGTCTTCTTTATCTCTCCATTCTGTTCCAAATTCTCGATCTGGTCTTTGTCGATGTCCCATAATTCCAGTCGCTTCCGCGTGGAATTCAAAAGTTCCAAAGCCCCTTGGCGAGCCTCCTCGTAGGGGCTATCTTTAAGTTCCTGGTAGCTCTTCAAGGAGGTTAAATATTCCTCCTGAGTGCTGACCAACTCCGGCGAATATATTTCCAAAAGTGGTTGCCCTTTCTTCACCATCTCTCCGGTAGTGTTGACATGAAGTTTTTCAATCCAGCCGGTGACCTTGGTATTAATGATGTAAAGTCTCTTTTCATCGTAATCAATATGTCCTACTGTTCGGATGGTTTTGGTCAACCGCCCAGTTTGGACTAAGGCTGTCCGTAAGCCCATATTTTGAACCGTTATGGGATCGATGGAAATTGCTCCTTCCTTGATCTCATCTTCGTAAACAGGTATCAAATCCATTCCCATAGGAGATTTGCCCGGCTTGTCGGAGATGAAGGTTGGATCCATGGACGCTCGCCAATATTTTATCTTTCGTTCTCCTTCGGGTTTACTTGGACCAGCGGAGGCGCCTTTAATGGGAGTCAACTTCATTCCGCAGATGGGACAGTTCCCCGGTCCCTCTTGAATTATATCTGGGTGCATACCACAGGAGTAAAGCTGTTTGGCAGAAGCCTCTCCACTTGGGACCAAGTCCTTTGGACCCGAGGATTTTTTCCCTATAAACAACCCCCCGGCAAGACCAATTGCCAAAGCAACAGCCATAAACAAGACAATCGCCAATGACTTTGATTTCTTCTCTAGCATAAAGCTCTCTCCTTTCCTACTACAATGATTTCCCCACCATCTCCTCAAGCTTGGCGATGGTTTTGAAATAGGAACTTAAAGCTTGATGATAGGCTATCTCATAATTGAAAAGGGTTACCTGATTGAAAAGCAATGTTAGAAAATCTACCTTATCCACCTGATAACCCGATTTAGCAGACTCAAGTGACTGTCGAGCCTGAGGCAAGATAGCCGTCTGGTAAAGTTCTATTTCCTTTCTGAACTTGCCCATAGAATAAAATAATTTCGACACTCCGAACTTGACATTGTTTTTAACATCCTCATACTTTTGACGGGAGGATTCTAAATCTAAAGCTTTCTCCTGCACCTTCTTTTTCTGTTTGGACCAAAAGTAAAGCGGTATATTTATAGCCGCAGAAGCGGAGAAGAAATCCTCTCCTCTGACCGCGTCCATCTTTACCTCGTCTCTGATCCGGTAGCTGGCGGACAAGGTGAAATCGGGCCAATACTCCCGGCGAGCCAAATCGTAAGCTGAAACAGATGCATTCACCAAGAACCCCCTTGCCTTTAAATTAGGATTAGCCTCCACCGCTAAGCTTTGCAGCTCTTCTTCGGAATAATTAAATTCACGGAAAGTCAAATCTGAAGCTTGCCCTAAAGAATCCTGAGGATTCCGATTAAGCAAAATGTTTATCTTAGCCCTGACGATCCGCTCCATCTCCTCTAACGAAATGAGTTTGTCTATCATCTTGGAGACCTCCACTTGAGCTTTCAGAACGTCCTGCTGGATTCCCTTTCCTACCGAATATTTGGTGGAAGCTATGCGGGCAAAATTTTCTATCAACAACTTGTTTTCCTGGGTGATCTCAATCGATTTCTGCAATAGGTAAAGTTGATAGTAGTTTTGTTTCAGTTCACTCAGGATGAAGTTCTTGGTGGACTCGTAGTCCTGCTTTACTTTTTGTGCTAAACTTCTGGTGCTCTTTTTAGCAAGTCCCAGCTTTCCCGGAAAGGGTATTTTCTGAGTTAGCATCAACTCCACTCCGCTCATGGGACTCTGATCAAAAGACCAGGAACCTGTGGGCAGATTGGAAGCTACCGCTTTGAACACAGGATCGGGCAGTGACCCAGCCTGAGGCACTTTGGCCTCAAAAGCTTCATAGCGAAGCTTAGCCGACCGAAGATCCGGATTGGACCTTAAAGCCTCTCTTATCAGAGAATCCAGGACTAACTTTTGTGCCTGGCTCGGCATCGGGGTGAGAAAGCTCACACAGATTGCCAGCCCGCACCCTAATAAAAATGTTCTCAATTTGACCTCCTAAAGCAAAAAGATAAAATTCACACCGCTCTTTTGCGGGGCCACCAATTAATTGCTAAGATCATTCTCGATTTAACCTACCAAAGATGAAAATCCCCCCAAGAAAAGCAACTAATTATTTGCCTTTGAATTTTGCTTTAGGACTAAATAAGAAAAGAAGAGTGGAGCAGATATAAAGGTGGGTCTTTGCCTGTGAGCAAAAAAGGAAGGAGGTACAAGCCACAGAACTGAGGATGATAATCCCTGGTAATCACTTCGACTTCCGATGCCACAAAAGGTGGTTCCGACTTACCGTCATGGTGGGAAACGACGACCGCAGGTAAACTTTCTTCCTGTCGCTTTTCAGCCGTCCGACAACAGCACTCGTTCTTTTCACCATCATTCTTAGGCAAAGAAAGACCCGAATCTTGACAACAACAACATGAGCATAAATCTTGTGAAACGCCTGCTTCGGGACACGGCGGCACAGAAAGGGGGGCAAAGAGCAATACGGGTGCCACAAGGAGTGACACCATTTTTCGCAGTGTCTGTATTCTTATGTCTACGAACCGTGCCATGTTATCGAAAGTGGAACATCTCCGCTTGATAAATTTCATAGCTAATACGACAAATTCCATCCAGTTTGTTTGGTATTTTGCTGCTGCAGATCATTGCGAAGATGAACACGACACCAGGGTGGCCATTGCTTAGACTGAGCAAACCGTTCTTTGGTCCCGGCTCGGCGAGATGAAGAGAAACTGTGAAACTCAAAGATGCTGCAAAACTGCGTCCCCAACTGGACGATTTTCGAACTTTTCTGACAAACTTCGATGAACTGATGCCTGATATCTTTCTCTTACTAATCTCTGCATAATGTGGATAGGCGGAAAGGGATTCCAAAAGGCACTCCTATTGCCGACCCTGCGAAGCATGCATATGCATCTCCCACAGGGGGAGAGGGTTTTCCTTTTCCAATCCGTTAATGGGAGGAGGCAAGGGTAAGGGAAACATTGATGAATTTATTTCTTCTCTATCATCCTCTCCCGGCCCTCCCCCATCGAGGTTAAGGGAATATGGAATCCTATATCCGTTGGAGAGGAGGCATCCGCCATAAGCGGAACCCTGCCAAAGGCGGACAAGGTGAGGGGAAACAAAAGGCGGTGACCAGAAGACCAACGACCAGCGTGTGAGCTTGTCGAAGCATTACGAATGGCGGATCGAAGACGGTTAATTCCAGGACCCACTACGGTTCCCCTTTATCAGAGGGACTTGCCTTTCTCTTCCCTCCTGACAAGGGAGGGCAGCAAAGACAATTGGCAAACAGCATTCACATAAACACCGTCTATAGTAGACAAATGACGGAAAAATCTTGACCATAAAACCTGTAATGAAATTCTGGAAGGAAAAGTGAAACGACTGAAGTATTTTTTATTTTTGCTTTTATTCTCATACTTCTTGATTAGCGCTTGCGAAGGCGGGAAAAGCTCCCTTCCTCAGCGCCAGTCCAGCAGATCTGTGGAAAAGATATCTGTTACTGCAATTGTGATCCAGCCGCAGCTCCTCAACAACAAGATATTTACCACAGGAACTCTTTTAGCCAACGAGGAGGTTGAATTACGGCCTGAAGTCTCCGGAAGAGTCACTGACATCTTTTTCGCGGAAGGGAGCAGGGTAAAGAAAGGTGAGGTGTTGCTGAGAATCAATGACCGGGAACTGAGAGCGCAACTCAAACGAAAAGAGTTTGAAGAGAAGGAAGCTTTAGACAAAGAGACCCGTATGCGTCGACTTCTTGAGCTTAAGGGAATAAGCCAGGAGGAATACGATAAGGCGGCCAATGCCCTCGGAATGATCAAGGCCGAAAAGGAAATTATTCAGTCTCAGCTTACCAAGACGGAAATAGTCGCACCCTTTGACGGGATGGTTGGGCTGAGATATGTCAGCGAAGGAAGTTACGTCACCAGCAATATGCTGGTTGCTACTATGCAGGATGTGGATCCTATAAAGGTCGAATTTTCCGTTCCGGAGAAGTATGCGAAGCAGATAAAACAAGGCAGCGAAATCACGGTGCGGGTGGGTGACTCCGGGGAGGAATACAGGGGTTCGGTCTATGCGGCTGAAGCGAAGATAGACCTAGCCACCCGAACCATCAAAGCACGGGCCAAGATCCTCAATCCCAAGGGTGATTTGATTCCGGGCTCCTTTGCCAAGGTGGACATCACTCTCGAGCAATTGCCGAATGCGATAGTGATTCCCACAGAATCCGTCATCCCGGAGATGAGCGGGGAAAAGGTCTTTATCTGCGTCGATGGCAAAGTCCGCTCGGTTCCAGTTAAAACCGGCATCCGAACCGAAACTGGTGTACAGATCGTTGAAGGGCTGAATCCGCAGGATACCCTTGTGGTCACTGGTCTGCTTCAGTTGACGGATGACAAGAGCGTTCAGATAAAGAACCTACTGAGCGACTAAAGACAGCTTAAGATGAACCTGCCTTCAATTTGCATCAATCGTCCGGTTTTCTCCATCGTATTGTCCCTGCTCATCGTCCTGTTCGGAGTAATCGGCTACACTTATCTGGGGGTGCGCGAGTATCCCAATGTCGATCCTCCCGTCGTTACCGTCAGCACCAATTATACCGGCGCCAACGCCGACGTGATCGAATCGCAGATAACCGATCCTCTGGAGGAATCGATCAACGGTATCGCGGGCATTCGTTCTCTTACCTCGTCCAGCAGTGACGGGAGAAGCAGAATCACGGTTGAATTCGAGCTGGGCGTCGACATGGAGGCGGCGGCAAACGACGTGCGCGACCGCGTATCGAGAGCGGCACGCGATCTCCCTCCGGACGTAGATCCGCCCAGAGTTTCCAAAGCCGATGCGGACGTCAGCCCAATCGTGTTCATGACCGTCTACAGCGACAACCGCAGCCTGCTGGAACTTTCGGCCTTGGCCAACGATGTTTTGAAGGAGCGCCTGCAAACCATACCCGGGGTGAGTGACGTGGGTATCTGGGGCGAAAAGGAATACGCCATGAAGCTCTTGATCGATCCGGCCCGCCTGGCTTCACAAGGATTGACACCGCTGGACGTAAGAGATGCCTTAAATCGGGAGAATGTCGAGCTGCCCTCTGGCCGCATCGAAGGTTATAATACGGAGCTGTCTATCCGCACATTCGGCCGGTTGTCCACTCCCGAGGAATTCAATGAACTCGTCATAAAAGAGTCGAACGGGGTGGTGGTCAGATTCCGTGACGTGGGACGGGCTGTGCTGACCGCCGAAAACGAACGTTCCATCATGTTGGGCACCGGGAGCATTCCCATGGTGGCAGTGGTCCTAGTTCCTCAATCGGGAGCCAATCAGATAAAGATCGCTGACGCATTTTATTCTCGTCTGAAGCAGATAGAAAAAGATCTGCCGGAGGATGTCAAAGTCACCGTGGTCATGGATGTCACGACCAGCATCCGCAAGGCCATCAGTGAGGTGGTCGAAACCATTCTGATCGCATTCCTTCTGGTACTACTGGTGATTTTCGTTTTCCTGCGGCACTGGCGAACCACGATCATCCCCATGCTGGCAATCCCCATTTCGCTGATCGGTGCCTTCTTCATCATGTACATTGCCGGCTTTTCCATCAACATCCTCACTCTATTGGCCATCGTGCTCTCGACCGGCATTGTGGTGGACGACGCCATTGTGGTACTGGAGAATATCTACAAGAGGATTGAAAAAGGCCTGAATCCTCTGAAAGCCGGATTTGAGGGTTCAAGGGAGATTTACTTTGCGATCATCTCCACCACCATCACGCTGGCCTCCGTTTTCTTACCGATCATGTTTCTGCAGGGACTTACTGGACGGCTGTTCAGGGAATTCGGGGTGGTAGTAGCTGGTGCTGTTTTGATCTCGGCATTCGTGTCGCTCACGCTGACTCCGATGATGAGTGCAAGGATTCTGCACAAAACCGAGCATGAGAACAAACTGTTTGAATTGAGCGAAAAGTGGTTCAACCGGCTGGTTTCGGGCTATCACCGAGCTTTGCGCCGGTTCATCTCAAGGAGAAGGTTGGCACCAGCGATCATGGCAGTTTCCGTGGCCATAATTTTCGGATTGGGGTCACTGCTCCGCTCAGAGTTGGCGCCCATGGAGGATAAGAGCAGGTTAATGATCAGGTCCACAGCCCCGGAGGGGACGTCGTATGATGCGATGTACGATTATATGAAAAAGATACTGGCCGTAGTTGACACGCTTCCGGAGAAGGACCTGATCGTTTCAGTGACCGGGCTTGGGGGCGAGGTCAACAGCGGCTTTGTCAGGATGGGCCTGGTGCCTCCGGGTGCTCGTAAGCGAAGCCAGCAGGAGATTGCCGATGCACTCAGCCGGGCACTGAGAAGCTACACTTTCGCCAGGACTTATGTGACCCAGGAACAGACCATCGGAGGCGGCCGGGGCAGGCATCTGCCGGTGCAATACGTCATCCAGGCACCGACTTTGGAGAAGCTAAAAGAGGTGTTGCCGCCCTTTATGGATAAGGTTCAAACGAATCCGGTATTCGACGTCGGGGATCTGGATCTGAAATTCAACAAGCCGGAATTGACCGTCGAGATCGATCGAGAACGGGCCCGGGCTCTGGGTGTCACGGTCAGGGATATCGCTCAAACGCTGCAGCTTTTCTTCAGCGGACAGCAATACGGGGACTTCGTCATGAACGGCAAACAGTATTACGTAATCGTGCAAGCCGACCGGCCTAATCGCGATGAGCCGCTGGATCTCAACTCCATCTATGTCCGCAACAACAGAGGAGAGTTGATTCAGCTCGACAACATGGTGAATCTCTCTTATCGCAGCAATCCACCCCAGGTCTACCATTATAACCGTTACGTGTCTGCGACGGTGTCGGCTTCCACGGCCAAGGGCTACACTCTGGACGATGGCATCAAAGAAATGAATAAAATCGCTTCCGCCACGCTGGACGAATCGTTTTCGACCAGCCTGGCTGGTACCGCTAAAGAATATACGGAAAGCTCGCACACTTTGCTCTTTGCATTCTTACTAGCATTGACTTTGGTATATCTGATTCTCTCGGCGCAATTTGAAAGCTTCCGTGATCCTTTGATCATCATGTTCACCGTACCTCTGGCACTGGCCGGGGCAGTTTTGTCGCTCTTGCTTTTTGGGCAAACATTAAACATCTTCAGCCAGATAGGTATTATCGCTCTGGTGGGCATCGTGACCAAAAACGGCATCTTGATCGTGGAATTTGCCAATCAACGCCAGGCTAAAGGATTATCAATCAAGGAAGCGGTGATAGACGCCGCGGCTCAACGATTCCGACCTATCTTGATGACCAGTCTGGCCACAGCCTTCGGTGTCTTACCCATCGCCTTGGCGCTTGGTGCTGCTGCTAAAAGCCGTCAATCCATAGGAATCGTGATTATTGGCGGGCTTTTGTTTTCTTTAGGTTTAACGCTGTTTATCATACCTGCACTTTATACATATCTCTCCAGCCAAAAAAGAGATATTGAAGCTCCGAAAGCACATAAAGCCGAGCCGAAAAGTGAAGCGGTTCGTGACTAATCTCCAGCTTGCTAAAGGGTTCGAAGCAGTTTAGTTCGCAGGCCAGCTGACACGCGCCCCTGTCACAGAAACGGTTTCAGCAGCAGGGGCGCTGCAAGACGAGTTTACAACTTTTTTGTCTCCGAATGACAACCATCAACCCGGATTAAAAGCATTCAAGAACTTATAACTCAGATTTCGACGTAGAAAACCTGAATCCCTCATTTCTCTTACCATCGTCCTTTTTGTTTGATCCCGAAGCAATACTTCTATCATCCAAGTTTTTGGAACAAATATCAGTTTGAAAAAGGAAATATTCGGCCTCCAACGAGATTTAAACCCGCATCACCACCGTGAAAGGGCGGTGTCCTGGGCCGGATTAAACCAGGGAAACGGTTTGGCAATTAGTTCATGGTTTTTTGTGTTCAGTTAACCATCCACCAACCACCACGAACCATCCACTTTTCATCAGCCCTGAGGTCTGGTCAATTCTGTGACAGAATGGGAAAGAATGGTGAACTCAAGTAGATTCCCTAAAAGCCGAAGAAAAGATATGAAGAAGAACTCGTCAGATACCCTAATTTATCATCAGCAGGAGTAAGAAAAGGGTCATGAAGGATAGTAAATATAAGTCTGAACGTTATGATGATATCTTTTTCCCGGACAAAGATCAGGCAAAATCCTCTTCAGCAGAAGAAACATCCATCTCTGTACCGGAACCTGCAACAAGAACTAAGACAGAGTTATTGATTGGAAGCGTTTTTGCTGGAAGATATCAAGTCCTCAAGGAGCTGGGAAAAGGGGGCATGGGAAAGGTATACGAGGTCTGGGATAGTGAGATTAACGAACAAGTGGCAATAAAGCTCTTGAATCCAGAGATAGCGGGTGATCAGGAAACTCTTGAACGCTTTCGAAACGAGTTAAAATTAGCCCGCAAGATCTCGCACAGAAATGTGTGCCGAATGTTTGACTTGAGCAAGGAGGAAGGAACTTATTACATAACCATGGAGTTTGTGCCCGGTGAAGATCTAAAGAGTTACATCAAAAGAATTGGACCTCTGAGTCCAGCAAAGGCAATTTCTATATCCAAACAGGTGTGTCAAGGGTTGGCTGAAGCACACAAATTAGGGGTTATTCATTGTGACTTAAAGTCACAGAACATCATGATTGATGGAGAGGGAAATGTTCGGATTGTGGATTTCGGGGTAGCTCGTTCACTCAAATCAAGAGGAATGACAGAGACAGGATTGATGATCGGCACACCTGAATATATGTCCATAGAACAGGTGGAAGGGAAAAAAGTGGATCAGCGTTCAGATATCTATTCATTAGGGATAATCCTTTATGAGATGGTAACGGGCAAAGTGCCATTCAAAGCAGATACTCCTTTAAGCACTGCCCTGAGACACACAACTCAAGCTCCTCCAGATCCGAGAGGGATAATTACTGAGATTCCTGAAGAACTCAGCAGTATGATTCTGAAATGCCTGGAAAAAGATAAGGAAAAGAGGTGTAACTCAGCTGAGGAATTGTTGAAAGAATTGTGCAGGATTGAGAAGGATATGCCGTCCACTCAGATTCTGCCACTCAAGGGGATTTCTTCTGCTTTTGGTAAGGTGAAGGCAGCCTTTGTCAACAAAAGGCTGTTTATGCCAGCTTTCGCTCTCATGACAATGCTTCTTTTGGGAGTTCTTATCCTGCAACCTCTTTCCCAAAAAGAAGTTGTACCCATACCAAAAGCAAAACCATCACTTGCCGTCCTTCCTTTTCATACTAATTCTGGAAACCAGAGCTTTGATATTTGGAAAACAGGCATTGCCTTAT
>Ga0209427_10010631_pt1 | contig 10172 bp, 7 predicted proteins | sample DeeMarSWOR136_30_FD_187465 | JGI IMG/M metagenome (GOLD analysis project Ga0209427, IMG submission 187465) | Marine sediment microbial communities from White Oak River estuary, North Carolina - WOR-1-36_30 (SPAdes) (version 2) | ecosystem: Environmental > Aquatic > Marine > Intertidal zone >...
ATCTGCTACTAATACAGTCTCTCCGTTAGATGCCGCATCGATAGCTGCCTGAATCGTCGGATATTCAATCGGAACATGCAGTCCCGGGGCCTCCGCAACTGTCGTAAAACTGTAACACTGTCCACTGTTATCGCCCAATGTCTGGTTTCCGAATTCGTCCGTCGCGATAATCTCAAAATAATAGGTCGTCTCACTGCGCAAATTATACAGGTACACATTATGACTTAATGACAGCGCAAGGTCCTCTCCGGTACCGCTCTTGAGGTTATTGCAATTCCTGCCATAGTTCACTAATACCCGGCTCAGCTCATCCGTCTCAATATATATCCGTGCCCAGAATGCCCCTGCCTGCCCCGTCGCAACATTTGTGATAACGGGTCCCTCGCAATCCGCCGTCGCCGTATCTACACTCACCGCTCCGTTACCTGTTCCGTCGTTCGCGTCATTATATGTAACAGTAATGGTCTCCCCATTTGCTACCTGCATTATACCGTCACCGCCGTTCGCGGTGCCGGATTCCGTTGCTATCGTACCGTCATAGATTCCGATTCCCGTTGGACGCTCGGTCAGGCTTAAAACTTCCACATCGCCGGCCGATGTGTTGATGGGTACCGAATGATTGCCCTGCCCCGCCAGGTCGCCGTCCGCCAATATCACCGAGATCTGGTCCGAACACGAATACGCATCCTGCGTAAACTGTACTTTGCCCTTCGACATTACTGCTTCCTTCAGCATGTTCCAAATGTTTAGCCGGCTGTTCGACACACAAATCCCTGCTGCAATCGGGTCTCCCGTCGTCATCAAGAGGTCATATACATCATCCCGCGTCAGAGTCGGATTTGCACCGATTAGCAGCGCGCATGCGCCGGCCACGTGAGGACACGCCATCGAGGTACCTGACAGGATCAGGGTATAATCATCGTGAGGTGTCCCGAAATACGGGCTCGCCAGGCTCGAACGCAAAGACAAAATATCAACCCCCGGTGCCGCCAGGTCCACCCAATCACCGTAATTTGAAAACGACGCTTTGTCATCGTTTGAATTCGTCGCCGCCACGGCAATCATCGGTCCGTAGTAAGCCGGATATTCGGGAATACTCGTATTATAATTCCCCGCTGACGCCACAAGGATTACTCCCTGGCCGGCCGCATAATCGAGCGCCTCCTCCAGCGTCTCTGAATACGGACCGCCGCCCCAACTGTTTGAACAAATGTCGGCCCCGTTGGCCACGGCATAGTAAAATGACTTCACGGCGTCCGAAGTGGAGCCGCTGCCGCCTGAACCGAGAAATTTCACGGCCATAATCTGCGTCTGCCAGCAAACACCGGCGATGTCCTGCGAGTTGTCTGTCTCGGCCGCGATGGTCCCGGCACAGTGCGTTCCGTGTCCGCGGTCGTCCATTGGATCGCCGTCGCGATTGAAAAAATCATACCCATAGATGTCATCGACGTAGCCGTTGTAATCATCATCCACACCCGCCGTCCCATTTAGCTCGGCATCGTTGACCCACATATTGTCGTCAATATCTCGATGGACATAATCCACGCCGGTATCAATCACCGCCACCACCACCTCCGCACTTCCCGTGAAAATATCCCATGCCTCGGGCGCATCAATATCCGAATCGAACTTTCCCGGCGGATGATTATAACTGCCGCTCTCCGGATACATCTGTCCCGTATTTTCCAGCGGCCATTGAATAGAAAAATAGGAATCGTTCGGTGTCTTGTGTTCGTATTGCAGATAATTTAGCTCCGCATATTCCACACCCGGGTCCTGACGAAACGCAGTCAGCGCTGCCGCCAAATCCTGTCCGTCTTCCAGTTCCACAAGATAAATCCTGTCCAGTTCCGGCACTTTTTGTCCAACCGGCGCCCGCTTACTTCTCTGCAGCAGCCGCTTCTGGAGCTTCGTCAATTTCTCCGGTGCCTTCTTTCGTATTTCTTCCATCTTGCGCTGGTGTTTCGCAAAGCCCCGAAGGACCTTCTCGCTCTTTAGAATCCGAAACCGCTGCTTCAACCGGCCCAGTGACTTTGTGACAACTGCTCCTGCTTCATCCCCATCGGGACTCGCTGTCGAACGTCCCGTTTCCTGCATACGCTCCGTTGCCTCAAGAAGCTCGGCGACTTCGGAATCCCCCACTGACTGGGGCCGAAATTTCACAAGAAGCTGATTCGGAACATACTCAGAGTGAAACGCCGCATCTTTCACACCCTTTGCCTCTGTATTCCCGGCCAAATCAGTCTCAGCCGCTCTACCCGCCAAAAACGCGCAAAAAAGAAGCGCACAAAGGCTTAAAAAAAACCTGTTTGTATCCACCGTGATTTGTCCTTCCTAATAATTGGTCTTTGATCTGACAGATACTAAGGATAATGTTATTATACAAAATTTCCCATTTGATTTCAAGGTACACTTATGGATATTTTCGTTACACTTCCTTCCCAAATCCTCACTTTACAAACATTTATTTTGTTGACATTGAAGTTTTACTATTGCGCACTTGTAATCCCCGACAGAGCATATATACTTGACGAATAATTGACGTTGCTCTACAGTAATGTCGGCTTCAGGGTAAAATTTAGGGTATGTAGATTATGAAAAAGGCCTTACCAATCATCATAGCACTTGTTTTAATCGCCGTCATCTTTATCGGGATCGGAATTTCGAGGAAGGGTAAACAGGAAAGCCGGCGGAGCATAGCCGTAATTCCAAAAGGCATTACGCATATCTTCTGGGAATCGGTTCGCAGGGGGGCGCAAAAAGCAGGTGCCGAAGCCGGCGTTAAAATTTTCTGGAACGGCCCCGAGCGCGAAGGTAACCGGGAAATGCAGATACAAATCATCGAAGACTTTATTACACAAAAGGTTTCAGGGATCGTACTTGCTCCGATTGATAACAAGGCGCTGGTTCCATCGGTGGAAAAAATACATGCCAAAAACATGCCCTGCGTGATTATTGATTCGGGTATCGAAACTGATAAATATGTTTCGTTCGTGGCAACGGACAACTATAAAGGCGGTGTAATTGCAGCAAGGAGAATGGGCAAGATTCTCAACGGCAAGGGGAAAATTGTTGTCGTAAAATACGCACCCGGTTCGGCTTCAACGATGAAACGAGAGGACGGTTTTATCAATACCATCGAAAAAGAATTTCCTGGAATCGAAATTGTTGACACCAAATACGGGATGGACACTGTTGAGACCTCGCTGCAGGCCGCCGAGGACCTGCTGACGAAAAATTCTGAGCTCGACGGCCTGTTCGCTTGTAATGAGTCCACTTCTGTGGGGGCCTTGCGAGCGCTACAAAGCCAGGGGCGTGCAGGCAAGATGAAGATGGTCGGTTTCGACGCCGGGGGATTGCTTATTGAAGGAGTGAAGACAGGGGTTGTTGATTCACTCGTGGTGCAAAATCCATATAAAATGGGCTATATAGGCGTTCAGGCCCTAATCGCCACGCTTGACGGCAAAAAAGTCGAAAGGCGTGTAGACACGGGTGTTGTGTTAGTAACTAAAGAAAATCTTGAAACTAAGGAAATTAAAGAGCTGGTGGAAGGAATGCATCAATAAAAGTTAATTCAGGCAGGATTGATATCGGACCACAAACGGGGCAAATCCGAAAGCTACAGGCCGGAGCCGGAACTTTTCTTTATTATTTTTTAAATGTCGGCTTGTAATCCGACACAGAGTGGATAAGATATACTTTGTTGATTACATACTATTGATTATTTGTTATTGAAAGAAATGGTTGGATTAATCGTTAGTCAATGATCAATATCGTCAGGGAGTCACGACGCCAAACCTAAAATTTAGGGAGAAATAATTATGAAAAAGGCCTTACCAATCATCATAGCACTCATCGTAATTGCCATCATTTTTGTCGGAATGGGAATTGTAAATAAAGGCAAAAAAACAACACAACGCCAGATAGCCGTAATCCCCAAGGCTACTACGCATATTTTCTGGGAATCGGTTCGAAAGGGGGCGGAAAAGGCGGGCGAGGAAGCCGGTGTTGAAATCCTCTGGAACGGTCCCAAGCGGGAGACTGACCGCGAGGAGCAGATACAAATCATCGAAGATTTTACAGTACAGAAAGTTTCAGGTATTGTTCTTGCGCCGCTTGACAGCAAGGCATTGGTTCCGAAAGTGGAGGAATTGTACAATAAGAACATACCCTGCGTGATTGTCGATTCGGGAATCGACACGGACAAGTACGTTTGTTTCGCGGCAACGGACAACTATATCGGCGGCTTAATCGCAGCTAGGCGGATGGGTAAAATTCTCAACGGTAAAGGAAAAATAGTGGTTTTGAAGTACGTACCGGGTTCGGCCTCGACGACAAATCGTGAAAATGGTTTTGTCGATACCATCAGAAAAGAGTTTCCTGACATCGACATAGTGGATCAACAATACGGCAAGGACACTGTGGAGACGGCTTTGCAGGTTACCGAGGACATGCTCACGAAGAACACCGAGCTTGACGGGCTGTTTGCATGTAATGCATCGACTTCGGTAGGTGCGCTGCAGGGGCTGAGAAGCCAAGGCCGTGCGGGCAAGATTAAGATGATTGGTTTTGATACCGAGAAGGCGCTGATCGATGGGCTAAAAGAAGGAACTATTGATTCGCTTGTGGCACAAAACCCCTATAAGATGGGCTATGAAGGCGTGAAGGCGGTCCTGGCCGTGCTTGACAGCAAAGAATTGCCTACCAGACGTATAGATACGGGAGTAAAATTAGTAACTCAAGAGAACCTGAACACACCGGAGATTCAGGCATTACTGAGATGACCAGTACAGTCGAGAGTAACCGCAGCGACACCGGTGTCTCGCTGCGAATGACGGGGATATCCAAGAGCTTCGGGCCTGTTCAGGCGCTTTCCGACGTAAGCTTTAATGTACGGGCGGGGACTGTTCACGCTTTGGTGGGTGAAAATGGTGCGGGTAAATCCACACTAATGAAAATTTTGGCAGGTGTATATCGGCCGGACGAAGGCTCGATCGAAATTCACGATAAGCCTTATACATTCGACAAACCGGAGCAGGCCCTTGCGGTCGGCGTGTCAATGATTTATCAGGATTTGGACCTGGCTGAACACCTGACGGTCGCAGAAAATGTTTTCCTCGGCAATGAGCCGGTAGGTGTTCTGCCATTTACTGTTGATTACCACGCAATGGTGAATAGAACGGCCGAATTGGCCGGTAGTTTCAATTTCGATATTGACCCGACTGCCGTAGTATCGGATTTGTCCACGGGGGATTGCCAGGTCGCTGCGATTATAAAGGCCCTTGCACGAAAAGCTTCGATTATCGTTATGGATGAGCCCACCTCGTCGTTGTCTGAAACCGAGGTCGAAAGACTCTTTGAAGTAGTTCGACGGCTGCGACAAAGTGGTATTTCAGTCGTCTATATCTCCCACCGCCTGGAAGAGATAATTGGTCTGGCCGACGATGTCACTGTTTTACGCGATGGTAAGGTGGTCCATTCCGAATCGGTTACAAAACTCGATATTCCCCAAATCGTTCGTTATATGGTCGGGCGCGAGCTGACAGAATTCTTTCCGGCCCGGGATGTTAAGCCGGGTGACATTCGTGTAAAGATCGATAATCTTTCATCTGACAGCCGAATAGAGGACGTTTCTTTCGACATCCGGTCGGGAGAGATTGTTGGAATGGCCGGTCTTGTCGGCGCAGGCCGAACGGAAGTTGCCCGTGTCATTTTTGGTATTGACCGGAAAACCTCGGGATCGATAGTGCTTGATAACGAAGAGTTGTCAATCAATTCTCCCGCCGATGCCATATCCCGGGGCATTGCTTTTTTAACCGAAGACCGCAAACGTACCGGTCTGTGCCTTGGCCTTGCGTGCAGCTGGAATGTGACTATAGCAAGTCTGGGATTATTAGGGATGAAAAGAATAATCAATCCGGCCAGAGAGAATGAAATTGCTGCTGATGTCGGGGCGCAATTATCCATCAAGTGGCTAAGCCCGCAGGCCCCGGTTGACTCCTTGTCCGGTGGTAACCAGCAGAAGCTCCTGATTGCGCGGTGGCTGCTGGCAAAATCCAAATTTATGATTTTTGACGAACCGACACGAGGTATCGATGTCGGGGCCAAGAAGGAAGTATATTCGCTTCTTAACAGGCTCGCTGAGGAGGGCAAAGCAATATTGTTTATATCATCCGAACTGCCGGAGCTGTTCGGGATAACAGACAGGATTTTTGTGATGCGCCGGGGACGGCTTGTAGGAAATCTAAGGACCGGCGAAACCACGCAGGAAGAAGTCATGCATTTGGCCGCGGTGGAGGCAAACTAAATGGGCAAATTTGTAAGGCAGTTGTTACCTTTCGGCAGTTTAATACTAATAATCTGTACTCTTTCGGCGCTCAAGCCGGATACATTCCTTACGATGGACAACTTCATGAATGTGCTGCGGCGTTCAAGTGTCAACGGTATAATCGCAATCGGTATGACATCGATCATCATATCTGCCGGTATCGACCTCTCCGTAGGATCAATGCTGGCCCTTTGCGGGATGGTGGGCGCGTACGCGATGATTGCTATCGGTGGCTCAGATCCACAAGGAGGTTCTTTTGTCATTGGTACGGTTTTGGGGATTTTTGTGGGCGTCATTTGCGGTTTTTTGAATGGAGTGCTGATTACAAAACTAAAGCTACAGCCGTTTATTGTGACATTAGGAAGTATGAGCGCATTTCGGGGGATATCATACGTAATGAACAATGGACAGCCGTACAATGTACCCGGCTATAAGTATCTTGGCGAGGGCATTGTATTATTATGGAAGACTGTCGAGAAGACTGTCGTGAATACCATCGATAATACAACCACTAAGGAGGTTCTTAAGATCCTGCCTCCATGGGGGGCTGTAGACAATAGTATGACCGGCGAAGGGATTGAAATTGTAAAACATGGAATTCCTATCTCTGTAATAATTTTTGTTGTTATTGTCGCCATAGCCGGTTTTCTTTTAAAATACAGTCGGCTGGGTCGATATACATACGCTATAGGTTCCAATCGCGAGGCGGCCTTCCACGCCGGCGTAAATGTGGACCGCAATCTTATCTATATCTACACATTTACGGGCCTTCTTGTGGGTATAGCGGCGATGATCGCAACCAGTCGGACAGTGTCCGCTCAACCGACGGCCGGTATTGCACTTGAGCTCGATATTATCGCCGCCGTTGTGATAGGGGGTGCGAGTCTGGCAGGGGGCCGGGGGACCATAACAGGGACAATTATCGGGACATTACTGATTAGTGTCCTGCGAAACGGCTGTACTCTGCTTGGAATATCGACACATATCCAACTGATTGTTATCGGGATGATTATCATTCTCGCTGTTGCGGTTGACCAGTTGGCCCAGACAAAGACAAGAGAATTGCAGGCGTAAAATCGTATCTCCTCTTGCATGATTCTGTTTGTTTATATCATGTGGCAGATTTATTGTTTTCAAATAATTCTGGCGGTTTTAGAAAAAAATCTCATTTTTTTATCAACACCCCGACATCCTCGCGCATTATACTAATAGATGAACGAAAGCTGACTGTGAATAGGTACAAAATGTGAATGAGAAAAGCGCGGATTTTGAGGCAGTCCTCGGGATTCCTGAAGTAGAAGGGGACCAGGCAGCCGGCGAACGATCATCAGAGGCGAATTTTGTAGATATATTTTTGGCCGAATTAGGGCCCCTTAAGAAGATTATCGCCGGAATGGGCTTAAGCGCGTCGGACTCCGAGGATGTCCTGCAGGATGTGTCAATCCGGGCATTGGAGCAGCCGGTAAGGGGCCGAAGCAAAGGGCAATGTGTTCGGTGGTTAATAAAAGTTGCAGTCAACAGATGCCTGACTGAATTTCGACATCGGAAGCGTTTCCGTCGGAAAGCTTCCGAAATCCTGAAGCGGCGGTCTGAAACAAAAACCGACCCAATTTCGGCGGAAAACAAGGCTATTGTTGCTGAGGAGCTTGAGATTATGCGTAAAACATTGCAGGAGATGGACGAGTCTTTACTGGCGCCTATGGTACTGCGATACTTCTGTGACCTGAATTCCCGGGAAATAGGCGAAATATTGACTTTGAGTCCGCTTGCCGTGCGAAGCCGGCTGCGAAAGGCCAGAATGATTCTTGCAAAGCGATTGATAAAAAGAGGTGTTGAACCATAATGCAAAAGTCATGCGAAGATATTGCTGATATGCTCGTTGATTATGCCGACGGCCGGTTGTCACCGGGCGAATCGAGCAAAGTGGCTGCACATCTGGCGAAATGTAAGGATTGCCGAGGATCACTTGAGGCACTGCAAAGGTCACTTGAGCTTGCAGGTGTTATCTGGGAGGACCAACTGGCGGAGATAGAGGCCGTTCGTATTCAAATCCCTGAAAAGGTGAGGAAATTTAGTTGGCGCGGTTATGCTGTCATTGCAGCGGGTATCCTGCTTGTCGTGGCGATTTCCAGTGTATTGAAGGTGCTCGTAGGGCACACAGAAAAAGAGCCTACGTTCGCTGAGATTGAACAAAAGATAGACGAATCGTACAGTGCCGCTCGATTGTTGGCAGCAGCAGACTTGTTGGCTAAATACCCTGATACCGAGGCCATAGCTAAGCGGCAATATCATTATGTAGTCAAAAAATACCCGCAAACTCCCGCGGCGGCCGAAGCAAAGTTGCGAATAAAATGAATTTTAGAAAGGAGAAACCAAAATGATTACAACAAAAAGCCAATTACTAAGTGTCTTGATTTTGGCGGTCATCTGCCTCTCAGCACCTGCCGCCGAGCCCAATGAGCCCGGAGCAGCGTCGAAATTTATGGCCGTTGAAGAACCTAATCAGTTTAAGGCAGAATTGACATTTGAAATTAGCACTAAGGAAAAACAATTAGGAATAATCGATGAACTTAGCGGGTTCAAGTTCAAGGATTATGTCAAGCCAAAGTACGTAGCCATATTTACCATGAGTGACCTGACCCGATTTTATAATGAGCCTGATCCCATAACTCGTGACATGGTAACGACAAAGATGATTTTGGCCACTTCTGCCGGAAAGTCTATGTCCGAGATGCAGAAGGAATTACTCAAAACAGGAAAAGTCTTCTCCATCTTTAGTGTCAAAGCTGGAAACAAGAAGATCGGTAGGTTCTTGCGTACGGTAAGAGAAATGGAAATTGGACTTTATGCATTTAATGTTGATGATGCCAAATTGATAACCGAGGCATTTGTTGAGACCATGAACAAAAAGGCCCGTGAGAAGCTGCCTCCTTTGCTCGATAAGTTTATGAATGAACGAAAGCAGAAACTGCAGGAATATCAGGAAAGGATAGCAGATATTAAAAAGAAACTGGCCGAAAAGGAACATGAATTAAAGTCGGCGGAATCAGCGTATAGGAAGTTTAAGAATACCGACCGCTATAAAATCCTTTCTGATACGAATGCTGATGAAAAGAGCAAAAAGGCCATAGCTCAAGTGAATGAAATGCTTAGTATTATTGACATTGAGCTTGCGGGGATACGCGAGAAATTAAATGTTATCGAACAGTATAGAAAATCGGCCAATTTTTCCAAAGCGACATTAGATAAACTTGAACAGATGTTTGTTGAACAGATGGTGGAATTGAGAGGAACCGAGGGTCGGAAAGAAGCCGCCATTAGGCTTCGCGAAAAGGACAAACAGTTTTGTGATTTGTACGACGCCTGGACTGGTCTTTACAATGAGGTGCAGAATTTACGAATTAGGATAGACAATGATGAAAAGAAGGTACGTTTCTACGAAGAGGAGATGGCCAATCCACCCACGGAACTTCTTCCGCCGAAGGTGCTGGGGAACAAGGTTACCATTTATCCGGTGCTGGCTGAGGAATGAGGCGATATTATAAGACCTGTTATTTTATAATTTATTTTTTGAATGGGACTTGACAAAAGTTAAAGAATCTGGTAATATTGTATGATTATGAGGCAAATTAACCGCAAAAATACCGGTAACTGGTGGTGGCCTGCAGGATAAAATCCGGCAGGTGAGCGGTTATTTGCTATAAAAAATTTGTTAGAATAATCAAAACGGCAGCCTGTTGGAAAACAGCAGGCTGCTTTTTTTGTTTGTATTTTCGCCTGTTTGCGAATAAAAATTACAATAGAAGGTTCGATATATGGATGATTACAGACAAATAATACTCGG
>Ga0209427_10010632_pt1 | contig 10172 bp, 12 predicted proteins | sample DeeMarSWOR136_30_FD_187465 | JGI IMG/M metagenome (GOLD analysis project Ga0209427, IMG submission 187465) | Marine sediment microbial communities from White Oak River estuary, North Carolina - WOR-1-36_30 (SPAdes) (version 2) | ecosystem: Environmental > Aquatic > Marine > Intertidal zone >...
GACAACAGATAGCGGGCAGCGCCTGGCAACATGAATGTTGCGGTTTCGCCAAATAATAAAGGCAGGGTCATCATGGCCCTGCCTTGAAAAATTCAAGGAGTATTGGAGTATTGGAGTTATTGAGTAATGGTTCAAGTTTCTTCACATCCATGGAAAGATAATCCCGTCTATGTCGGGGGTTCATTCTTGGTAGATGTTTGTGGTGTGTTCGGTTTTCCAATACTCCAACACTCCAATACTCCAGTAGGAGGCTGAAATTAGATCGGTCACAAAGCGCCCCTTCCAGGGGTTGGACAAAAGCCGAGTCCTGTGGACCCGGATCTTTACTATTTGGTGTTTGATTCTCTTGGCTTTCACACAACGATTACTATTCTCATGGTCATGGAGGTTTAACAGGCCGAAAAATTTCAACATTCTATTTGAAATCTATCAAAACATCGGGCAGAATCCATTTCATGAGAATTCCAGGAAATATGAAGTTTGGCATCGGAATGAGGGTGTTTTTCGAAAACTCTAGCTGAAAGGAGAATGCGAGATGATGGAGAATAAGGAGCTTTTCGAGGACGTTCTGACCCAGGCATACAAGAGGATGCATCTTTATAGCTGAGCTGAGGCCAGTTTGCAAGGTTTGCAAACGGCGTGGGAATTGCCCCTAAAAGGGTATTCCTGGGCGACTGGGGGATATATGGGAGCCATTTTTTCTGGGCAAACGGTCTGCGGTCTTTTGATTGGGAGTAGTATTGCCATTGGATTACGATACGGCCAGGGCAAGGAAGGGGTTCCCGAAGAACATGAAGGGGATAGAGAGAGGGCTATTCAGGCTGTCGGAGAGCTTTATCGCGACTTCCTTCAGGAATTTGGAAGCACGGATTGTAAGACACTTTCCAAATGTGATTGGAGCAATTCTGAAGATGTCAAACGATGGGTCCAGGAAAAGGGTTGGAAAAGCACCTGTGATGTTTACTTGAAATTTGCCATGAATAAATGTGTCGAGATGGCATAGGAGGGTAAGGCGAAGTCATGTCCCAAATCGTTTTCCCTTATGATTGATGCTAATGGGAGGAGGGTGCAACACTGCTTTTCGTATCCCCGGGCTGGAACACCACATAGCGGTCGGAATCTGCCTTTTTCTCAAAGGAAGCCACAGAGCCAAGGCGGCCTATAATTTCCACTACTTTGGGCCCAAGGCCGGGAGGGACATAGAAATTGTAACTTCCCTTTGGCAATTGGTATCCCAAGATGTGGAGATTCATTTCCTTAATAACTTTGAAATCTATGTCCAGGGCCTGGGCTATATTTGCGAGGTGTACAGAGCTCTTGGCGGTGACACGAACAGTATCGAAACCTATGGGTTCATAAAGGTGCTGAGGCGCTATGTTGTAACCGTACCGCTCAGGGTTCTCCATGATGATTTTGATAGCGACAATCCGAAAGATGAAACGCTCTGTTTCTGGAGGAAGGTTTAACCGATAGTAGTCTATTACTTGTTGCTCCTCTATTTCTCTCTCCAGCGTTTTTTCCCCACAGTTGTAAGCGGCTAGCGCCAGGGTCCAGGTGCCGAAAAGGTCCTTTAGCCTTCCAAGGTAGTTCATGGCTGCCTCAGTGGAGCGCTGTAAACTTCGTCTCTCATCCATGGTGCGATCTACTCTAAGCCCGTTAAGCCGTGCTGTCTTTGCGATGAATTGCCAGGTTCCAACGGCTCCCTTCCGAGACCGGACAGTGGGAAGAAGATTGCTCTCAGCCACAGCAAGGTATTTCAGATCCAGGGGCATGCTTGCGTCCGTTAGCTTTCTCTCAATGAACGGGAAATAGCGCCCTGCCCGTTTGAGCCACATGAAGACCTGAGCACGATACCAGACGGCTATAGTAAATTCTCTATCCAGCATTTCCTGGACATGTCGGTGTTCAAGGGGGACCGGTTCATTACAAAGGCTAGCTGATTTTGGAAGGGGGAAGTGGTTAATGAGCGGGTAATAGATATTCTGGGCAGGGGACGAGGACGCAAGGAAGAGTAGCATCAGGAAACTGAACGCCAGGGAAGAAACAGTTGTTCGAAAGAATGAGGGTCGTCTAAACATGACATCCTTGAGCAATAAACTGACTTTATTTTTATCAGATCCAGCTGTGCGAACTTCATGCCAGATAAATAAGGTTAGAGGATTGCTCGGCATTCCAATGGGTTAGACAAGACCTACTCCACTTCAATCCTATTTCGATGAAATAAAATCTTCATTAAAAAGAAAATAAATCTCACTTCTTGGCAAAGTTTTTCACACTTGCCCTCTATTTTGAAATCAAAAACCTGCTCCTCAGGGTTTGGATTCTTTACTTTGGGGCTTTTTACCATATCTTCTCATGATCAAGTGTATTTTTCCTAAACCATCCTGTCCGATTTTGTGCACAAATCGTCCCTCTCCCTCCTACTTGTTTTGATCTGCATATAATCTATAAGCAGTTGAAATGGTTATAAAATAGAGACCTCCAGATCGCGGACCCGTAAGCTGGCACGGTTTGTGCTTTTTAGAAAAGATTGGTCTTTCATAAGCGATTCGGGGCAAACGAGCGAAGGACTTCATTGGGCGAAATCAGATCAGTGATTATTACATAGTAGAGAGGGGCAGAGACATGAAGGCAATAGATAACATCACCACATACATAGGGAAAGATACGGAGTTCGAAGGCAAACTCAAGTTTTATGGGACGATCAGGATAGATGGGCACTTTAGGGGAGAGATCATGGGCGAGGGAACCCTTATCGTTGGTGAAGGCGCTATAATCGAGTCTAATATTCATGTCTCTCTGATCTTTAATAGCGGCAGAATTCAAGGGGATGTCACGGCAGATAACAAGATTGAGATCCGTGCGCCCGGAAAGATCCTCGGAAATATCCAGGCGCCCAGTATAGTGATCAATGAAGGGGCAACGATAGAAGGAAGCTGTCGAATGCATGGGGTGGGAAAAAGGGAGGAGAGAAAATTGGCCGTCGTTGGTTCTGATGAATCAGAGGCTGCTGTTTCTTCTTCTTCGAGCGCCAAATAGGAGGCTCAAGAAGGGAAAAGTCATCACACCCATGATCGATGGGTCTTAGGAGGATCAAAATGAAAAGTGTGTATAGGACACAGGGGCTAATCCTGGTAAGTTGCGGTCTTTTTATGTTTTTATTGAGTGGGTGTAATGTCACAAGTGGTGGTATTCACATAGGTGGCGACAAACACGTTGTAAAGGGCGGCCCACCACCCCATGCACCGGCTCATGGATACAGAGCGAAGCATGCGTACCATTATTATCCTGATGCATACGTTTATTTCGACATCTCAAGAAAGGTGTATTTTTACCTGGCAGGAGATAAATGGAGGATGTCCGCTTCATTACCTTACGATTTTCGTGTGCGGTTGGGCGACCATGTGACGATTGAATTGGATTCTGACAGGCCATACACGCACTTTGACAAACACAAGAAGCAATATCCGCCAGGCCAACGGAAAAAAAAGGAAAAGTATGTGAATAAGAAAAAGTGGTAAACGACCTGTAGTGTATGTAGGAAATGCCGAAGGCGGGGCCATAGGAGGCCCTGCTTTTTTTGTTTTGAAGCCAAGAATCTGTCCCACTGCGCCAGGTCAGAAGTTCTCGGCTTTGCTGGTAATATAGTAAGCTGTTATGGAGTCCTGGAGTTTTGGAGTATTGGAAAAAGCTAACATCCGGATTTCAACTTGAATAGGTCCTTATCATTACTCCATTACTCCACCACTCCGTTACTCCAGCATGCTTTCGCATGAAAGAGAGGCCCTGAAATCCCCATCTGGTGGAGGCAGCTCAAAGCCTGGTCCTCTAGGCCCGGATTGTCTCCTTTAGCATTCATGCGGGACCTGCGTGGCCATCTAACATCTGATGTGGCTACAGGCCTGATGGACCGGTTTTAGTGAGGCCGTCAGGATCAAACCTATGATGCTCAGAGCAGCCAGGATATAGAAGACTGGCTGATAACTCGTGGTCACATCGAAGATGTGCCCGGCCAATATGGGACCTATAGCACCCCCAAGGGTGCTGCTGAATATAACGATTCCAAAAATCAAGCCGTGTGATCTGGTCCCAAATAAACCCGCCACGAGCGGCGAACCTAAGGCAAAAAACCCCCCGTGTGCGAAACCGTACAAAGCAGCGAAAACATAGAACATCCATAATGTCTTGGCCCATTGCAGCCAGATGAGTCCAACCAGCAAAAACAAGAGGCAAATGAGCAATGCCATCCTGTTGCCGATCCTGTCACCCATGCTTCCCATTATAAATCTACCCGTAATGCTCACCCCTCCAATCATGGCCAGCACACTGGCCGCACTCGCGGCTGACATTCCAAGATCTATGGCATGCTGTACAATGTGCGATATGACGGTATAGACACAGGCGAGAATTAGAAAATAGACAGCACAAACGGTCCAAAACTGCCTGGTATGGACTGTCTCCCGAAAAGACAATCCCCGCTCACTCGAGTCTATTTTGCTCACCTTTGCTTCTTTTGCATTATCGGGCAACAGTCCCTTTTTGGCCGGATCACGCACCAGAAATTGAGAGAGCGAAATAATCATTACGAGGATGAGTATACCCAGTACAGCAAAGGCGATGCGCCAGCCATAGGCGGTGATTAGCCAAGTGATGAAGATGGGCATGATCAGCATGCCGACCCCTGTGCCCACTTTGATGAGGCCACTCATGGTTCCTCGCTTTTTTTCGAACCACCTGGCTATCGTGGATAGCATGATTACATCCATACCCCCTAAGCCGACACCCGCAATGAGCCCGTAGAACAAATACAGCTGCCAGACCGCATGGACGCTGCTCATGAGCAAATAGCCCAGCCCCACAAAGAGGCCACAGCCCGTCATGATCAGCCGCGGTCCAAACCTGTCGTTTAGCCCACCCATAAAGATGCTGACAATGCCGTGTACAAGGAAATTCATTGAGACCGCGCCCGAGATGGTGGCTCTTAGCCAGCCGAACTCCGTGAGTAATGGGTTGAAAAATACACCATAACTATTATTGATGCCCCAGGTCATGAGTTGCATAAAAAATGCAACCAAAACAACCACATGGCCGTAAAAGAATCTGGGCTTGTTCACCTCCACGAACTCTGACTCCTCCTTCCTCGTAAGGGGGACGTTCCCAAAAATGCAATAACTCGTTTAATAAATGACCACATGAGCAAAGTTGTTGCGTTCTTGTGGAACGTCGCCCAGCTTTCCATGTTTTAATTTAGACAAGAGCCTGCTAAATATTAAGAAGGGGTAGCGGAGTCAAGAGAATTGTAGCGAAAGATTCTTAGATGATCCCTTTGCTCATTCTTGACAGCCGTGGGTCATTTTTGTCAATAGTTTAGGCGTAGATCGGTTTATTAAAGCAATTTGGAGGTCATATGCTCGAGGTCGTCTTCTTGGGCGTTGGTGAGGCCTTTGATGAAGCGCTTCCCAATACGTCCGTTTTGATCCGTTACAAGGGGGGAGGCTCTCCTGCCACCTTCCTGCTGGATTGCGGGTTTACCGCTCCACCCCCGTTCTGGAGGGAGGAGTCAGATGTGAACAGACTGGATGGCATCTGGGTTTCCCATTTTCATGCCGACCACTGCTTCGGCATTCCAGCCCTACTGGTCAGGTTTTGGGAGGAAGGCCGTGATCGGGGACTCATGCTTTTGGGGCAGAAGGGGATAGAATCCTTCACTCGCAAATGCCTTGATCTTGCCTATCCCGGGTTCTACGAGAGAATAACATTTCCGATCAGGTTCGTAGAGGTGGAACCCGAGAAGCGAATGGAGATCCTTGGACTCAGCTTTCGAACGGCTGAAACCGCACATTCCCAGATGAATCTGGCCCTCAGGATTGATGTGGCAGGCAAGTCCATCTATTACAGCGGTGATGGAAAACCCACCCCAGAAAGTATGGCCCTGGCTCGGGACAGTGAATTCATCATCCATGAGGCCTTTCATATGGAAACGGAAATCCCGGGTCATGGAACCATTGCAGGATCTATGGATATGGCCAAACGGTGTGAAGCACTTCTTGTTGCCCTGGTGCATATACAGAGGGGAGTGCGAGGGCAGGCAAAGGATAGAATTCATGAACTCAAAAAGATGTCGAGCCCCGTGAATGTGATCATCCCCGAGCCGGGATTCAGGATGACGATTTAGGAACCAGCGGGACGCCCTTAAATAACTCAGTAACTGACGCTGTTGATATTAATCATGGTAGTTATTGAGTTATTTAAGGGCGTCCCGCAATTTCAAGAGGAAGGAAGCGTGCGGCACGAAGTCGGTTTATGGCCGAGGCAATCTCGAATTTGCGAGGACGGGCCAAGCTGCCCGGGTGCCTTTCGGAACGATGGAACGGGTCTAGGAGATCAAGCCCGTTCGCATCCAGATGGGCATCAAGCTGATCCAATATCTCTTTCAATGGTTTTTTCCCATCCATGAAGCGGCTGGCGGCAAGATGGATGGCAAGCCCCACAGCCCGGGTCTGACTGAAGTCCACCAGTTGCTCTACACCTCGCAGGTCGATCATGTGGGTACCAAATAGAATCTGATCTCTTGCCTTGGCATCCACCTTGACCCGTTTCTTCCCCCTCGAGGGATCAAAGCTGTCTGGGACCGGGGTACGGCTAAGCTGCCACTCGAGAGACGGAATACTCTCCATGCGCCGCCCCGTGGCGTGCTCCTCTGCAACCCGCCTTGCCTCTGCTGTCACGTCCTGTGGAAGATACTCCCGCATCATGATGACCGTGTCTGCCACCTCAAAGTAATCGCCACAGCCTCCCATGACCAGGACTGTGGAGACCCCGAAACGGTCATGAATCTCGTGGACCCGCTCGATGAAAGGTGTGATGGGCTCGAAGGCCTTGTTAACCAATGCCTGCATGCGCACGTCGCGCACCATAAAGTTGGTGGCAGAGGTATCCTCATCCAGGAGAAGGGCCTGGGCGCCCATCTCCAGGGCCTCCACGATATTGGCCGCCTGGCTCGTGCTTCCACTCGCATTGTCTGTACAAAAACCCTTGGTGTCCAATCCACGCGGCAGATTGGTTATGAAAGGGCTGATATCCACGCGTTCAATTCGGCGACCATCCTCTGCCCGAATCTTCACTGCATCCCCACAGGTGACCACATATTCACGGCCATCCCCCGGGATGTGTGGATAGACACCCCTCTCCAGGGCCTGGAGCAGGGTTGATTTTCCGTGGTATCCGCCCCCCACGATCAGGGTCACGCCCCGGGGAATGCCCATCCCGCTGATCCTATGACTGGAAGACAATCTACCGGCTACGGGATTTGGGAGATCAAAGGTCACGTGAAGGGTATCGGGGCTTTCAAAGAGAACGGCCTCCTTCTGCGCAAGGGGCCTCTGGCTGTTCCCGCTCTCACGCGGCAGCACAGCGCCATCTGCCACAAAGGCGATCAGACCCCGTTGCGCCAACTGAGCGCGAATGAATTCCTGGTTCTCCACACCATCTGCAAACGCCTTGGCCTGTTCATGGGAGAGATTTTCCCACACAAGACCCTGCTCCGCGATCTTTGGAATCTGGTCACAGAGAGTTTTCTCTGCCTGACGCCCCAGAATCCTTCTGCCCGCAGCGGGCAGTCCCACGTAAATGCGCGCTTCCACCCATTGGGAATTCACCTCGCAGGCCGTGCGTTCCAGGACTTCTTGGCCCCCCGCGTCAATATCAATCAAGCCGCTCTTTCCGCTTCCCCTTCCCCTTTCCGAAGCCCTGGATATAGCGCTCTGGACCTTTCGCGCCAGGTAATCCTCGAAGGCCATCTGCCGCACCTTGTTGGGGAATAGGGAGGGTGGAAGGGCTGCATGCGTCATGGGAACGCGAACTCTGACCTTTGAGGGTGCAGCAAAAGGGTCCCCCTGCACATGGTCCACGTGGAGGGAGAACCGACCAAAATCGTAGGAACCCTCCAGATCCTTGTATGCCTTGTACCCCCTGCCGTCTATGCGGGAAAGTCTCCTTTTTAGTTCTTCCAGTCTATTCATATTTCACTCTTTTCTCGTCTCTGAGTAGCAAAAAATGGGCGAAGTCAGCTCCGTGAGGCGAAGCGCATTTTCTTTCATCCCATTGTTGTTAAATAGGAAGTAGGTCGGCATTTCCCCCACCCATTTTTTCAACTGCTCCAAATCTTCATCCGTATATGAGTACTGATATCCGGTGATCCCATGCAGTCGAAAGTATTGAAAATCTCCAAAAAGGGGCCTGTCCTTGAAAGGGTCAACACAGTGGATCAAGGCCAGTTCTTCACAGAGCTGATGGACCAACTCCTTTGGCCATTTTCCACGGGGTTCCCATGCGAATTGAAGGCCCTCCCTGGAGATCTGGCCGAAGAAGTCCCGCATATGGGCCACATTCTCCCCCGTAGGCTGGAAGCTCGCCGGGCACTGAAAAAGGACCAGGGTGGCACCCAATGTCCTTGCGAATAAGGCCGTTCGTTGCCAGGCTGCCATGACCTCTTCTGTGGGCTGAAAACGTCCATATCGGTCAAGCTTTTGAGGGGAAATCTTCTCCGTGAGGCGACGGTAAGTGGGGCTTGAAGGTTCATGCGTAATCAACTGCCATGCCTTCATGGTGAACTCAAAACCTGCTGGTGCGGACGCACGCCACTTCTCTGCAGTCTTGAGCTGCGGCAGCTGGTAGAAGGTGGTCTGGATTTCAATCAGTCTAAAGAGCTTAAAGTACTTTTGTTGAGAGGTCACAAAACCGCAACATCCCACTTTGATTTCTGCTTTTTCTCTCATAGGAAAGCCGCTTCCACGCATCGACCATGCGACACCAGACGTTTAGAGACAGATATATTAATCACGAAAACACGAAAAAAAGAAACCACGAAAAACTTCCTTAGACAGGAAACCGATTTCCGCCAAAAAATTATAATATCAATAAGTTGTTGAATCTCCCCTTCCAACAAATAATAATCTGTCCAATAGGAAAATCAATCTATTTTTCCAACACTTAGGCCAATGGGCCATAGGCCTGATTGGTCGCATGCTCAATATTTTATTGACATGGCGTTCAGCTTAAATAAAATCAGGATATAGTTATAAATGGGTGGCACCATCGTCTAATAGGCCAATTGGTCACACATCAGCGAATTATCCGACCATGCCAACTTCCCCAAAGGCTTCACAAAGACCAAATGATACAATAGTTCTGCACCAATACCAAAATCTTACGAATTTTAACCATTTAGAGGGAGGTGTAAGATGAGTGAGTATTGTGTTGTGGTATCAGGTGGCGCTCGCGCGCGCTTTTTTACCTTGGAACCCGTGGATTTCCCTGAATTGGAATCAGGCCCCAAGCTGATTGACAAGGGCGAACTCATTAATACGGTGAAGGAAACGGCGGGACGGGACCTCTACACAGACCTCAAGACAGGTCGCAGCCGCGCCCCTCGCGGAGGTCCTTCTCATGGTTATGATGATCACCGGAGACAACACGAAGATGAATTCGATCGCCGATTTGCCCGCAAAGTCGTGGAAAGGGCCAGGCATCTTGCCATAAAAAGCCGGGCCCGGCGCATTGTACTGGCAGCCCCAGCCCGTATGCTCGGTTACCTCCGGCGGGACCTGGAGGTCATTCCCAAAGAGGGCATCGAGGTGGACAAAGTGGCTAAGGACATGAGTAAATTCTCCCCAAGACAGATCCATGACCATCTCGCCAAAAAACGATTGCTCCCTGCTTACAAGAAGCCTGGAGTCTGAAAAGGGAAAGGAAAAAGGGACTGCTGGACGCTACAATCTAAAACCTTTGGAGGAGGTAGTGGGAAAATGAAAAAAGCGGCTCGTGGGAAGAGTTCCTCACAGGTTGATTTGGAAAGCTCGAGTCAAGCCTTGCCCATAGGGAAAAATCTCAAAAACTTCAAAGGAGGTGATCTCCTCAAATCATATCCCCACCTATTTGACAAACGCGTGCCTGAAGAGCAACGTTTTGGCCTGATCACGCAGAAACAGTTTGAGGAATATCTGGGTGGATTGGAATGCGCGGTGTGCGGGAAGGCTGGGGGGAAGTGTAAGTGTCAGCCCGGGGATCTTGTCGCTGAGGAGGAATGATGTAAGAAAGGCTAAATGAGAAGGGGAAAAGGGTGGCAAACCACATTCATCACGTTCATATATTCGCCTCAGATATGGACAAGA
>Ga0209427_10010633_pt1 | contig 10171 bp, 9 predicted proteins | sample DeeMarSWOR136_30_FD_187465 | JGI IMG/M metagenome (GOLD analysis project Ga0209427, IMG submission 187465) | Marine sediment microbial communities from White Oak River estuary, North Carolina - WOR-1-36_30 (SPAdes) (version 2) | ecosystem: Environmental > Aquatic > Marine > Intertidal zone >...
AGGCCGGTGTCATCCTCTTCACCAAGACCCTGGCCCTGGAGTGGGCCAAGTACAATATCAATGTGAACGCCATCGGCCCCGGTTGGTTTCACACGCCCCTGACCGATCCCTTGACCAAAGACCCTGTCCGTTTGAAGGAAATCATGCGGGGCATTCCCAAGGGTCGCCTGGCCAAGCCGGAAGAGATTGGACCTTTGGTCGTCTTTCTGGCATCAAAGGCCTCCGATTTCATGACAGGAAGCGTGACCTTCATTGATGGCGGTCAGCTCGCGGGAATCTGGCCTTAAGGTAGAGACGGGATGAATCTTTTCCATATCGCCGAAGAATCCCTGAACCGGCTGGGAGAAAAGGACCTCTTGCAGTTCGGCCCCGAAACCTGGACCAATGCCCGGCTCTTGGCTGAAGCAGAGCGTCTCGCAGGGCTCCTTTTAAGCCAGGGACTCAGACCCGGCGACCATGTGATGCTCCTCTTGCCGAACGGACCGGAGATCTTCCTTGCCTTCCTCGCCCTGGCCCGGCTGGGATGTGTGGGGGTGCCCGCGGGGTTGCGACTGACGGTTCCAGAGTTGTCCACCATCGCCCGTGACGCTGAATCTCGATGGGTCCTGGCGTTGGGAGACCTGGGCACAAAGGCCAGGGAGAGCAGACATGACCCGGACCAGAAGATTGTCGACCTGGGAGAACTTCTCGCCTCTGGCGAGCCGCCTTCCCCATTGCCGGCCCAAGGCAGCGCAGGAGAGGATCTTGCCTACATCGTCTATACCTCGGGGACCCAGGGGGAACCCAAAGGAGTGATGCTCACCCACAGCAACATCATTGCCGAAGGCAAGGGTGTGGCCGAGGCCTTCACCGTGCCGGGAGAGAACCCCGCCGATCTCACCCAACTCCTGGTCTTGCCCCTGTCCCATTCGTACGGGCTGATGGTCATGTCCATGACCTACTTCATGGGAAACAAGACCATCGTGCTTCCGAGGTACCGTACCGATCCGGTTTTTGAAGCTATCCGGGAGAATGAAGTCAGGCTCATGTGGGCGGTCCCTACGATGTACGCCCTCATGTTGGCCCATCCCAGGGCCGAGGAGTATCTCAAATCGGTCGTTCACTGGGATTCGGGCGGGGCCCCCCTTCCCCTCTCCAGCCTGAGACAGATCGAGGATCGGTTTGGGGGGACCGTAACGGACGGATATGGCTGTACCGAGGCGTCGGGCTGTGTAACGACCCAGTCCCGCAAGCGATACTCCCCGCCCGGCACACAGGGATTTCTGATCCAAGGAGATGAGATGGAGGTCGTCGACGATGAAAACCATCCGGTTCCTGATGGAGAACCCGGGGAATTTCTCATCTCAGGGGCCACCGTCATGAAAGGGTACTGGAACCGACCCGAGCATACGTCCCGGGTCCTCGGCAAGGAGGGCTACCTTTCCGGCGATATGGGCGTGAAACACCCGGACGGCTACTATGTCTTTCTCGAAAGAAAGGACGACTTGATCATTCGAGGCGGAGAGAATGTGTACCCCCGAGAGATTGAAAATCTCCTCTATCAACATCCCCACGTTCTGGAGGCCGCCGTGAAAGGGGTGGCCGATCCGGTCATGGGTCAGGAGATCAAGGCCTATGTGTCCCTTTCAGCGGGGGGAGATGCTGACGAGCGGGCCTTGCGAGATTATCTGGCGGAACGGCTGGTCTCCTACAAGATCCCCCGCTTCATTGAGATTTGGCCCGAACTTCCCAAGAACTCCAACGGCAAGATATTGCGGCGGGCGCTTCCAAAGTGAGCCTGTCCGACCACTCATGGCAGCCGGATTCCTGAAAACCATCATGGAGATGATCGAAGACCCATTGCACATGATCTAATCATTTTCTGGGCACCGAGGAGGTATTTTAATGACTGAACCCCGGCGGTTAGACAGGAGAGTACATCGTTGTATCAGCAAGATCACTGCGAAGTTGGGTCTACCAATACTGCCGAAGGATTTTAATTATTTGGACTGTGAAACAGAGTCCCCTCTGGATATGATTGCAGGAGAATTAGGGGAAAAGATACTTGTTAATCCAGGGTTGCCGATGAGTGAATACAAATCTGACATCCTCACGTTCATGATGTTTTGTCTCGATCATATATCCGCAAATCCCAGTAATCCGGGCAATGTAGAAGCCTTAAAAGCGTTGTATACCTTTCCTGAGGACTATGAACAAGATAATTGGAAGGGGAAAATTCTAACTTCTAAAGCATTTGAAGATATCAATAAATCCGAAAGGAGAATTGAGCAACTCGCTCAGGAAATATGTGAGTTAGCGCAAGATAATAGGGATCTCTACGAAAAAAAGGTGCTGGGATTAACAGAATCTCAATACGACATCACCTCTGCTCTAAGTAACTTGGCGAGAAGGAGCAAGATCTATCTCCTCGGTAAGCGTGGCTCCGGTAAAACGATCTTTATCAATTATCTGCTTTCAGCCAAGAATTATATCTTTGTTAAGAACAATGTAGTCTGGTTCCGTATAGACTTAACAAAGGGTAACTTCGATTTGCAGGATTGGATGCGTTGGCAAATGTGCCATGTGCTGTTCAAGTACTATGAGGACAAGTACTACAGGTCAGGTCAGAAAGTGAGCCTGGATCTTACCTCGTCCAATACCCAGCTCTTTAAAAGGATAAGTCACTATGCTGAAGATCCGGACTTCGAGCGTAACTACACATCTAAGTTTGAAGAGTTCAAGAATCACACAAGAATCGACCTCAATGTACCAGAGATGCCAAATGCCAAAAAGTTCAAACTCCTGAAGTCTATTGCTGTTCATTTCTACAAAGGCATCTGGGATTATTTGACCCTGGACAGGAAGATTGGAATCGTCTTCGTTTTAGATGGACTCGATCGACTGGGGCTCTCAGAAGAGGATAAGAAGGAGTTCACTTTTAAATTTCAAGGGATACAGAAATACGTCATGACAACCAATGCCGAGCCCGCCGCTTACATCATTACTATGAGATACGAATCTTACTATCACAAGATTCGTGATTTGAAAACCATCTACACGCAGCTCTTAATGCAGGAAGTCGATCCTTGGGCTATCTTCAATAAAAGACTCGACTATGTCCGAAACGGAAAAGCCATACCTCCCCGGAAGCTGCGGGATAAAGGTTTTGCGATTCAAGGCAAAGAACTGGATACCCTCGCTGATTTAATGGAACTGTACCTAAAATACATAACGATCGGATTGACAAGATTCGTCGATGAGCAGGAGACGGATGACCCAGCTCACGGCATGAGAATGCTGAATAGAATTTTCAATAGGGACAGGAGAAAGATGTTTCTCGCTCTCCAAGCCAATCTCAGGTTTTTCTTCCAGAATCTGGTCGTGGACTTTGATGATAAGATCCTAGATGCACTAAGCGAAATGTACCTCGGCCGGCTTCCTTCTCTGTTTACACGGAAGTATTATCTCGTCATTGAAGGGTGGATGCTAGACTCCCATTCTTACCACCTGAACCGATATGAGTATGATTTATCTAAGGATGGCAGATCAATAATGTCAGAGACAGCCTACGGACCTGACTATTTACCCAGCATTTATCAACATCCGAGGTTCGACGGGTTTCAGAATATGTCAATCCTTACTGGAACGAGAATCTTGCAGTTTATGAAGGTGCACGAGATTCTTAGACGGACAATGATCATTGATTTCCTGGTCTCTCATTTCAAATATGACAACAGAGTCATTAATCGTTTCCTCAGCGATATGGTCCAGGAAGGGACCTTAGAGGTTTGCAGACCTATCACATACACGAGCAACGAAAGGCTACGAATGACGGACAGAGGGAATTTCGTTCTCGATAGACTGCTGGGCAACATAGAATACATAAATCTTGCCATACAATGCGCTGGTTTCCCTAAAACGCTCTTGAATAAAGCTTTCTTTAGTTTTCCGTCGTCGAAAAATAGAGCCGAGTTCACTCTCTGGAAAGTGATCAATACTGTCAATTTTCTGAGGCTATTAAAAGCATTAGAAGAGGACGAGCGCGAAGGATTTAATCGATATGCAAATGAACGCAAAGAGGCTGAATCTTACGATAATTATGGCGGAGGAATCTTCCTGGTCTTTGATAAGTATAGACCAAAGTTAATTGATTCCTTGTTCAGGATTTTGGAGAATGCGGCCAGAAAGGGAAACGAGGCCTTGATCACGAAACTGACAGAATACTTCGGCGGGTAAGAACTATGGTTTTTGAAGGACTTGGAAAGCGTGTAGCCTCCCTACTTCTACAATTTAATATAGACAATTCCCTGCCGGAATTAGATCCAAAGCTCTACAGATTTGGCAAGGAATACACTTTGAAAATCATTCAGAGGTCGGAAAGAGAGAGTGTATTCTTTATCTGGGGAGTTTTTGAATTACTGGAGGAGGGGAGATGTACTGCGGTTCTGCCATTTTCTGGCTGGGTAGACAATAAGGAAAAGGAGTTCAAAAAGGACCTCTCCGATCTCAAAATAATATTGGATTTCTATGATGCACCGAAACCATCCAAGGACGAGATTCCCAGCAGATGGGTCATGGTGATGGCTCGTAAGCGGTTCACTCTCAGATTTAACGGAGCAATTCGCCTATCAAATGAATTCGCGGGAATTCGCACATGGCTTTTTCTGATAAATAAATGGTTTCGAAAGCCAGTGGTTTACTATGGTCTAATATTGATTTTCTATGTTTACTTAGGATGGAAGTCGTTTCAGTTTCTTCTTTTCTGGTGATACACAGAGCTTGAAGATTTTTGCGTGAACCCACTCGCAAAACGGCGCAGCTCTTGATCTGCTATTTCTCCGCAGGTGGGGGCATGACGCTGGGCATGTCGGACTATCTCTGGATCAGTTTCTTAACCTTTTCCAATAAGGACTCCACCCGAATCGGCTTCTCCACGAATTCATCGACCGGGAGATACTCACCGTCCTCCTCAGGCGAGAATTTCATATCCATTTTCTGCGGTATACCCGTCAACATGATGATCGGGATTTTTGAGAACTCTTGGTACTCGGACTTCGGATCTTGGCTCCTGAGCTGATAGGAGACGTGGAATCCTTCAGTGATCGTATCCATCATCACGTCAAGGATAATGAGGTCGGGATGGATTTCCTTTATGATCCGCAGCCCTTCAGTGCCGTTCAAAGCAGCATGAACTTCATAATTGTTGGCCTCCAGAGCAATGCGGAGGACCTCCAGTACATCAGGATCATCATCAATCGTGACAATCTTTGATTTTCCCATTTCTTTCACCTTCTTAGATGAATGATGACTGTTCAACACGAAAATACCACCTTGCCGGGCAAAGTCAACCGGTCAGGCCGGCCAGTGCCTCTGAGAGAAAAATCCAGCAAGGAAATCAACGCTCGTTTCCACCTCCGGGGAAAGGCCCTCTCTGAATATCAAGTCTTTCGGCTGAACAGCGAGAACCAACGTTTTGCTTCCGTTCTTTTCCCATAGATGCAGCAGGCTTCGTAGGGGCAGGCGATGGGTGGAGCAACAGAAAGCCTCGGGAAGCACTGCCGATTCGAGGATGGCAATACTCCCCGGTTCAGCCTGAAGATCCATGGCATCAATCACGAGAACCACATCGGGTTTGAGATCTACGATTCGGATAAACCAGTCCTCCGGAAATTCTCCGGCGTCAATGAAAAAACGTTCTCTCAGGGCATTCCAACGCGGTTCTTGCACCTCCCATTCCTCTCTGAGCTTCCTCAAAAGTTCGGGCCCGGCTCCATCATCACCCCAGAGTCGATTGCCGATTCCTATGACAGCGATCCGACCTTGAAAAGAGGGACTGTAGAGATCCGCAAGGGTTTCCAGGTCAGGATAATCAATCGTTTTTTTTGCAGAAATGCTCCGCTCTCCCATTTGCGTCACAAAAGCCTACGCTAAACTTTTAAGCCTAACATGGTTCATGAGGGGGTTGTTAGGGCGCTGCCCCCCTGTTCTATGTCCCGGAGGATTTCGTCTGGAGACACCTGTTTTCTTAAGGTGGCGGAGACTTTCTTGGGAGCTATCCCGAGAGCAACCGCAACACCATAGAGAATCGCCTCCGGCCGTGGCGGACATCCGGGAACAAAGTAGTTAACCGGTAGGACCTTATCAAGGCCGCCCACCGTAGCATAGCTGTCAAACCAAATGTTTCCGCCCGTGGGACAGCTACCAATAGCGATGACCACCTTGGGGTTCGGAATCGCTTCATAGAGGTTCCGGAGAGCCGGGGCGACCTGCCTGGTCACAGGACCGGAGACCAAAAGGACATCTGCATGACGGGGAGAGCCGACGAGTTTTATCCCGAATCGTTCAGCATCGTAATAAGGCGTCAAAACACAGATCACTTCAATGTCGCAGCCATTACAGGCTCCGGTATTGGTATGATAGACCCACAGTGATTTGGGAAAGGCCTTCTGACATATTTTCTGGAGCATGCGACCTCCTCCTCTACGGGCTTGCCATCATGGAAAAAACAGCTCTGGTGGATTCGTCCAGAATCGGGAAAACCACCTGAGGATAGACCCCGATGACAAAGCAAAGCAAAGCCAGGACCAACATGCCTCCCCACATAAGAGGGGAAACCTCCCTGATTTCTTCACTGCGAGGATTGGCAGGAGCATCCATACCCTTCCCCATGAATACGCAATAGGCAGCACGGAGGAGGCAGAATAAGGTCAACAGACTGGTAAAAACCGCCAGTACGGTCGCCCACAGCATCCCGGCCTTGGCACAGGCTAGGAATATCGTCAGTTTGCTCATGAACCCGTTGAAAAGGGGTAGACCGCCTATGCCAAAAGCGCCCACAAAAAAACAAAGAGCTGTCACAGGCATTTTCCTCCCCAGCCCTCCTAAGTTGTCTATCAGACGGGTGCCTGCTACAGAAGATATGGCGCCTACAGAAAAGAAAAGGAGGGCTTTGAAAATCGTGTGATTCAAGAGATGAAAAAGCCCTCCATAGAATCCCAAATAGGTTCCAACGCCTAAGCCCGCAATGATATAGCCCATTTGGCTGACGCTGCTATAAGCCAACAGTCGCTTCAGGTCATTCTGCATCAAAGCCATAAATATCCCTACCAACATGGTCAGAACACCCAAGACAACAATGAATAGTTTGATACTGTGCGGGTATGCGGGGTAAAAAACAGTGACTGTTCTAACCAGCGCATACACACCCACTTTAATCATGACGCCCGAGAGGAGGGCACTTATGGGGGTGGGCGCTTCCGCGTGGGCATCAGGCAGCCAGGTGTGAAAAGGGATAATCCCGGCTTTGGTACCGAATCCGGCCAGCAATAGGGCGAGTGAAAGGAGAACAACACTCCTCGGGATCTTGCTGCTGATTTTGGCAATCTCAGTAATCTTCAGAGGGTCCAGACCACTCTGGATATGGGGAGAGGCTCCGGAATAGAGGAGAATACAGCCGAAGAGGGCGAAGGTTATTCCCACGGTGAGGAGCATAGCGTATTTGTATCCTGCCTCGAGGGCGCTGCGGTTCCAGTAAAAGGCGACCAAGACGACGGAGGCCAAGGTGGTCCCCTCGATGATAACCCATAGCATAATGATGTTGTTGGTCGTCGTGGCCCAGAGCATGGAGGATAGGAAAAGCATGATCCAGCCATAGTATGACCGGAGACGTTTCGAAGAGACAATGCCTTTCTTGACCTCTTTCCGCATATAGGGCATGGAGTATATCACTGCGATCAGGCCGATCAGGGCGATCAGGCCCGCAACCAAACCCCCTAACGCATCCATCCTCAGCTCTTCGCGGAAGAGCGAAAGGATCTCCCCCCGAGTGGTAGAGATAGCGATATGGAGGGAGAGCAAGAAGGTGATGCCTGAGCCCAAAACCGCAATGCCTTCCCTGAAGAGAGGGGATCTGCTTCCAAAAAGAAATATCGCAATCCCAGCCACCGCCGGTATGATGAAAAGATAAAGTATCTCAGGATTCATAAGGAGAACTCCTTCCCCTTATCAACTACCACCGCAAACCCTTTAGTTGAAATGTGTCGGTGGAACCAAATTCTTTGAACACACCGAAGATAATGTACAGGAGCAGGTATGCCGCAACGACCACATCCGTCACGATTCCGATGATGGCCGTCTCCCTCAAAAGCGGCGCCAAACTGACGAGTGAAAGATGAACCCCGTTTTCTAGAATGAGCAGGCCATGAACCGTTTTGATGGCATCCCTCCGGGATAGAATGCAGTAAAGGCCCATAATGAAAATAGTCAAACTTACCGCCAGATTCGTCCGGAAAGGTTCCTTGGTGGCTGCCGGGGTCGGAGCAAGGAACTCAATATAGTGATGTGTGAGCCGATAGAGGATGAGGATGATGATGCTGACCAAAACGATTGAGCCCAGGTGACCGATGAGAGGTGGAAATTCCTGCTCCGTGGTCCGCCGAATATACCGCAAAAGAAGGTAAGGGATAATGACCACCTTGGTCACAAAAGCCGTTATAGCCCAGTAGTAGAGGCCGGGATTCTGCCGGGCAAAGATCACGAAGAGAGTGCACATCAAGAACGCTTGGAGGATGTAGGCGTAAGCAGAGTACCGTAGGTTCCTCAGCTCAATGACGAGGTAAGACGTTATGACGAGGGAGAGGCTTACCGTGGAAATCAGTTTGGCAAACTCTTCCATGCTAACTTATTTCCTTTCATTTTCGTAACATTTTAGCCTTATGAAACAGCTCGGTGATAGCGTTGGCCATGGGGGTCTCTTTTCAAAAACGAAAAGTCGCTGCCCGGTAACCCATTCCTTTCATTCCTCAGCCTGCCCTTCTTGCTGAAATCCCGTGACCATCATCTTGTCCAAAGCGCTTTTCGGTTTGAAGCAGCGGCCACAGCGGCCGCAAGTGCCCATGTAGAGTTCGTTTCGGATGTAGAGGTCTCTGTTATCATCCGTCGCAAGTTGATATTCCCGAGTCATGGTGATAGCGTCCTCAGGGCATACCTCGGCGCAACGGCCGCAGTAGGTGCATCGATCAAGAAAATACTCTAAAACCCGGGTAGGTCCTGAATCCGTTATTTTAATGAGCCGAGCCGGACACACATTGGCGCAGCCTCCACAGCCGATGCACTTTTCTATATCCACCTCTATCTTGCCGCGAAACCAGTCGCCGGGGGGATTAGGCTCCGGTCCTAGAGGAAAAGGAGCGGTAACTCTTCCTGCCCTGAAACAGATGAGTGCTTCTTTGACCTTGCTTTTCAACATATCCTGTCATCCTTCCTAAACTTCGATAAGGGCAAAGGCGATGGCAAAGATGAGAATGACCCAGATTCCTGCAAAATACCGGATGGCCTGATCCACCCGGATCCGGGGATTCACCGCATCGATAAAACCAACAAACACAAGGACGATAAAAACTTTGATCAAATTGATGACAATATCGACTGGAATAATGTCCGTCCTCGGCCAGGGAAGAAATATCTCCAGGAACAGGGAGGCCAGGAGAATTTGCTTCGCAAAATAGCTCCACTTGTATAATGCCAGTTTAGGCCCCGACGCCTCCATAAAAGGCCCCCCCATGATCTCCTGATCCGCATCAGGGAGGTCGAAGGGCAGTTTGCCTAGCTGAACCTGCAACGCCAGGAAAAAGGCTATGGCGGCGATGATCATGGAGATCGTCGGGCCTGATTGATGGTACCATGACGAGATGTGCCCTAATTCGAAGGACTGGACATGAATCGCCCCCACGATGAGACTCCCGATAACAATAATCTCCACCATCATGGCGAGCATCATCTCCCGTGCAGTGCCTAGGGCTCCGTAAGGACTCCCGGTAGAAGCTCCTCCCAGCATGACCCCCACTGATGCGAGAGCAAGAAAATAAACGAGAACGACCAGGTCTCCCGCAAATCCCAGGGGAGGATGGGTGCCCATGGGAGTAAAGAGGGCGGCAACCAAGATGCTGGCGAAAGTGATCACCGGGGCCAAGGAAAAAAGCGGGTTTCCGGTTACCTTGAGATCCTCTTTGCCCAACAGTTTAAGAAGGTCGAAATAGGGCTGGGTCAAAGGCGGGCCTTTGCGGGAATGAACCGTGGCCTTCAGTTTTCGCATGACGCCCTCGGAAAAAGGAGCGACAAAGATCACCAAGAGCAGATTGATGATGGCCAAAGAAATCGTGGTTGCCATTTTTTCACCTACCCCTTTTTTTAC
>Ga0209427_10010634_pt1 | contig 10171 bp, 5 predicted proteins | sample DeeMarSWOR136_30_FD_187465 | JGI IMG/M metagenome (GOLD analysis project Ga0209427, IMG submission 187465) | Marine sediment microbial communities from White Oak River estuary, North Carolina - WOR-1-36_30 (SPAdes) (version 2) | ecosystem: Environmental > Aquatic > Marine > Intertidal zone >...
AGGTATGCAAAGACGGGCCGGTATTTGAGATGGGGGAGGTGGTGTGGGAAGATTTTAAGGTCATTTGATAAGTCTTTACCTCACCTCCTTTGTCCCCCCCTTTACAAAAGGGGGAAACTGAGTGGGGAAATCTACGGGATAAGCAGAGGATGATACTGGGCGGAAGGGTGGGAATAGATATATTGGAGGGGGGAGGGGAATTTGGTAAATAGGGATTCTTCGCTTCGCTCAGAATGACATGTGGGGGGCGGTGGAGGGCTGGATTCCCGCTTTCGCGGGAATGACGATAGAAATAGCTTTGACAATAACCAGGACTATAGCCTATAATATTATTGAACAGTCCCTCAAGAAGGTGGTGCAAGATGGCAAATCAGGTTGGTAAAAGATATCGGTGCACCAAGTGCGGTGCTGAGATGATTATCACCAAGGGAGGCGATGGTACTATCACCTGCTGTGGCCAGCCCATGGAGCAGAAGAAATAAAGCAACCCTTTTACAGGAGGTCAGAAAGTGGCAAGCCAACTAGGTAAAAGATATCGCTGCCAGAAATGTGGCAGTGAAGCATTATGCACCAAAGCCGGTGATGGTAAACTAACCTGCTGCGACCAGGAAATGGAAGTCCAGGAAGCCAGGCCGATTCCTTCCTCGGATTAGGCAGCATGGTTTAATCTTAACGTAAGAAAAACGACTACTCAGCTTTTTCCGGTTCAGGTTCCACCGTCTCAGGTTCTACGGGTTCGGGTTCGGCTGAAGACAGACTTATCACCTCATTCAATTTCTTCATCAATCTTGATTTACGCCGGGCTGCATTATTGCCGTGCAGTATCCCCTTTTCCGCCGCTTTATCCAGAGAGCTAACGGCCGTCACCACGGCTTCCCGGGCTGCCTCAAGATCACCGGCAAAGATGAGCTTTTCCGCCCTGGTTATATTGGTCTTAACCTGACTGCGGATAGACTTATTTCGTTGCTGCCTTTTTGAGGCAACACGCACTTGCTTTTGCGCTGATTTACTACCCAAGACATACCTCCACTGAATATTATTCAGCCGTTATCTTCTCCCGCGGGCATAGGAACCGAGGTATCCGCAGCATCTTTCCGGGATACCTCATCGCCGATACGCGTCACACCCGTTACCCCCTTAACGGCATCAATCTTTTTGAGGACCTGACTTAACTGCGCCAGACCTTTCGTTTCCAGAGTTAAAGATATGGAAATATTCTGGCCGTTACTATCGGCAAAGTTTACCGAGGCGATATTTACCTTTTCCTCGGCCACGACCGTGGTGATATCACGCATCAACCCGACCCTGTCCCAGGCCTCTACGTTAATATTTACCGGGTAGAGGAGGTCGGAGTGACCCCATTCCACCGGAATCAACCTTTCTCTTTCATGCTCGTGGATAACGTTATGGCAGTCCTGCCGGTGGATGGTAACGCCCCGGCTGCGGGTGATATAGCCGATAATCTTATCGCCGGGTAGCGGATGGCAGCACTGGGCCAGATTGGTGACCAGGTCACCGACCCCTAGAACCTGCACCACCGATGGCGCCACCCTGGTCGGGGCAACCTCACCCACCTGTTCGGGCTTCTCCTCCCGGGCCGCCAGCTTCAGGGCAATCTGATGTGCGGTAACGCCGCCATAACCGAGCGCTGCCAGAAAATCGTCGACATTAGTATAGTTAAACATCTCAGCCAGCAGCTGGCGCTCGATTTTAATACCCAGATGCCGCAACTCTTTCTCCAGAATCTGCCGGCCCTGTTCGATATTTTCCGCCCTCTCCTGCCGCTTAAACCACTGCCTTATCTTTTCCCTGGCATGTGATGTCCGGATATATCCCAGATGGGGGTTCAGCCAGTCTCGGCTCGGTCCTCTGGTGGCCTTTGTCGAGATAATTTCAACAACGTCACCGTTCCTCAGCTCGTAGTTAAATGACACCAGCTTACCGTTCACCTTGGCGCCGATACAGCGATGTCCCAGCTCGGTATGAACCCTATAGGCAAAATCAAGTGGAGTCGAGCCTTTGGGTAAATCCTTTATCTCCCCCTTGGGAGTGTAAACGTAAACCTGTTCAATAAATATATCTCTCTTGACCGACTCCACGAATTCCTCAGCCTCGCTGAGTTCGTTATGCCATTCCAAAAGCTGACCTAACCACGCTACCCTGTCTTCATAGCGCATAGCTGTCTTTTCACCCTCTTTATAGCTCCAGTGAGCCGCCACCCCGTATTCGGAAACACGATGCATTTTATGGTCGCGTATTTGAACTTCAAGAGCCGACTTGCCGAGACACATTACTGTCGTATGAATCGACTGGTACCCATTCGACTTGGGATGGCTAATATAATCATCGAATGTATCCGGCAGGGGAGGCCACAGATTGTGGATAATACCGACGGCAACGTAGCAATCATCTCGACTTTTAACAATTACCCTTATGGCGAGCAAGTCATATATATCATTGAATTCCTTACCTATGGCCTTATACCTTTCTACCTTCTCGTAGATACTGTAGAAATGCTTCGGTCTGCCCGATATCTCGGCAACCAGACCAGCTTTATCAAATTCCATTTTCAGGGTCTTAATTGCCCGGGAGATAAATCTCTCCCGCTCTCTGCGTCGACTGTCAACTAACTTGACAATCCGTTGATATTGGTCCGGTTGCAGGTAACGGAAAGACAGGTCTTCCAGCCGCCATTTGAGTTCCCATATCCCCAGGCGACTGGCCAGTGGAGCGTATATTTCCATGGTCTCCTGGGCGTTTATTATCTGACGTTCCGGCGGCAGGTAATTCAGAGTATCCATATTATGCAGACGGTCAGCCAGCTTGATAAAGACCACGCGCAGGTCTTCGGCCATGGCCACCAGCATTTTTCTCAGGTTCTCGGCCTGCGCTGTCCCGGCGAGTTCCCCTGCGGTGGGCAAGGAGACCCTGCCCAGCTTGGTAGTCCCGTCAACCAGCCTGGCTATTTCGGCACCAAACCTGGCTTCAATTTCCTCGATGGGCAGACCACTTTCCTCCGGAATATCGTGCAGCAGGGCTGCTGCCAGAGAGCTGGCATCGAGCTGAAGTTTGGCTAGTATCAGGGCCGTCTGCAGCGGGTGTTCCAGATAAGGTTTACCCGACAGGCGTATCTGCCCCTCATGTTTCTCAGCGGCAAAATTATAGGCATCTTCCACCACAGTTATCTTCTCGGGTGGAAGATATTCCCTGGCCTTTTCCAGCAGTTCTATGAATTCCGCCATACCGCACCAATATCCAGAATTAAGGCACTCTTGTTTTATATAACACCAGTACGACTATGTTTTCAGTATAGCCCAAAAGGGCTTAAGTGTAAACTTGGCTCGGGTTTCTCTACATAATCTCCCTTTACACCCGTCTCTTTTAAGAGTAGACTAAAGCTATTTTATGTGTTGAAACCCTGTATAATTAGAGATATAGTACTTGTATGCAATATCGTAAAAAACAAACCGGTAGAGGATATTTCGTCTATGAGACAGGTATAAGCGCCATGGCTAGTGGGAGAGTATTGAAGATGAGTCGGCTGGTTTTTGGGGGATTGCTGATTCTCACCCTGTTACCTACAGTTTGGACCGGATGTGGCAGACAGGTATCAATTCCAACGCCCTCTAAAGACCTGAATCCATTTATCACTGACCGCGTTGTTACGGTACGCATTGTCATGAAGGAGGAGGACTGGACGGCCACTCAACAACAGGCTATAGCCGAGCAGTATGTGTCGGCTGACTTCTGGTTCGATGGCGAACTGGTACCTGACGTAGCGGTCAGGCCCAAGGGACAGTCTTCGCTTTGGGAGACTATGCGCCTAGGCACACCCCGGTTCAGTCTGAAGGTCGACTTCAATCTGTTCAACAGGGCGCGCCACTTCCGCGGCCTGAAAAAGGTAAATCTCAACAATGGCTGGAGCGACCCGACACTCATCCGGGAGCGACTTTGCTATGAGCTCTTTGCGTATATGGGTATTCCTACTCCCCGTTCCTCCTTCGTTGACCTGTGGGTGAACGAAACCCACCTGGGGGTGTATACAATGGTCGAGCAAATCGACAAAACCTACCTGGGGCGACACTTTCCCAAGAATGATGGCAATCTCTATAAACCCGAAATGCCGGCAGCCTTTCTAGATTGGACTGAGGCCGATCTTGAACAGCAACGAGTCAGGCAGGGAATTACTAGCCAGAATGAATTAGAACGTAATCGCGATGTTAACCTGGGCGGTGGTAATTTACGCGATATCATGCAAGCTCTCGGGCAAGAGTCGGCACCAGATGAAGCCCCCACCACTGGGCTTCCAGTTATGCTGCAACCGCCCCGCAGGCCACCTCCAGGTGTACCACCTCCAGGTATACCACGACCAGCCGGGCAGCTACCTCTGGGCAGGCCGCCTCAGCCAGGTATGCTACCAGGGCAACAAGGTGATTACCTTGAGCTGATGGGACTGAAAACAAACGAGAACAACCCGGACCACTCGGCTTTACTTCACTTCCTTGATATTCTGAATAATGAACCTGATGAGACTTTCCCCGAAGAGATTGAGAAGGTGCTGGATGTTGACGGGGCATTACGCTTCCTGGCCGTATCAACTCTCATTGTACATCTAGACAATTATACCGCAATGGGTCATAACTATTATCTATATGACAATGACGGCAAGTTCGTCATGCTTCCCTGGGACCTAAATATGGCTTTCGGCACATTTAATTACGGACTTGACCGCGACAGGTTGATTAACTATTACATTGATGAACCAAGTGGAGGACCAATGGCAGAGAGGCCCTTGGTCAATCGGTTGCTTTCTCACCAGCCATACCTCGATATGTATCACGACTACCTTGAGGAATTATTAGACGGACCATTTTCCGCTGATAGAATGAATTCCCGCATTGATGAACTCGCCGCTTTGGTACGTCCCTACGTAGAGGCTGACGACCTCAAGTTCTACTCCACAGCAGATTTTGAACGTGGTCTAAGTAAAGATATTAAAGTCGGTGGTATTTTCGGAAGATTAGCACCAATCGGTCTGAAAGCCTTTGTTATCGAGCGTAGTAAATCGGTCAGGCAACAGCTTGAGGGAATTAGAAAGTCGAGTTCCGGCGACGGCAGTGGCAACGGAGGTTTCTTCGCGCCTTTTGAGGAAGCGAATAGAAGAGTGATTGGGAATAGATAGCCTACGATGGGATGGCAGAGCAAGTGGGCAGGTCTCCAAATGCCATCCCTTTACAAATATCACGCTTATACTGTATTCTAGCCTTAAGAAACGTGGAGGAATTATAGTATTGTACCAGGCGGTACGCGGAACTTCAGACATCCTGCCGGAGGAACAGGCTTACTGGCGTCATGTAGAGCAGGCGGCCGTGGCTTTCTGCCAGCTTTATGGATATCAGCGTATTGATTCGCCCACTTTTGAAGAGACCGGCCTGTTCACCCGCAGCGTGGGGCAGGAAACGGATATCGTCGAAAAGGAGATGTATACCTTTGCCGATAAAAGCGGCAAGAAAATAACCCTTCGACCGGAGGGGACTGCCTCCGTATGCCGGGCTTATCTGGAACACGGACTGCACAATCAGCCACAGCCGGTAAAACTGTATTACCTGACCTCCATCTTCCGGTACGAGAGACCGCAGGCAGGAAGATGGAGAGAGCACCACCAGTTTGGCTGCGAGGCTATCGGGGATGATGACCCGGCCCTGGATGCTGAGGTAATTGATATGAGCTGGCAGTTCTTCCGGTCTCTTAACCTCCGGAAGCTATCTCTGCAGCTCAACAGCATCGGCTGCAAGCAGTGCCGCCCGGACTATTTGACTATCCTGAAGGACTACTATGCCAAGCATAGTGATAGTATCTGCAAGGACTGCAATGTGAGGCTGGTCCGCAATCCACTCCGCCTCCTCGACTGCAAACAGCCGTCATGCCGGAGTAACGCTGTTAACGCCCCGAGGAGTTTCGAGCACCTGTGTCCGGCGTGCCAGCTACACTTTGACCAGTTAAAGGTATACCTGGACCTGCTCAATATACCTTTTACGGTTAATCACCGCCTGGTGCGTGGTCTGGACTACTACACCCGCACCGTATTTGAGATTCAGCCGGCGGGAGGCGGCGCCCAGAGCACCCTCGGCGGTGGTGGTAGATACGACGACCTCATTGAAGAGCTGGGAGGTAAAGCCACACCCGCCATTGGTTACGGTATCGGTATTGAGAGGATAATACTCAACCTGAAGAAACAGAAAGTCGCTATCCCCACCCTACCCGGCCTGCATGTGCTGGTCGCCCATATGGGGGATAAAGCCAGAAACGAATCAATGAAACTAGCTGCCCGTCTCCGGCAGGCAGGCATCAGCGCTACGGCGACCACGGGAAATAGAAGCCTGAAAGCGCAGATGAGACAGGCCAACTCGCTGAATGTCCGTTACGTGGTCATCATCGGTGATGAAGAAGTGAAAACGGGCATGGCAACGTTGAGGGACATGGCAAACGCCCGTCAAAAGACGGTCCCCATCAGTGATTTGCCCGGGCTGCTCACGTAAGGGTCGTGTCTTTCCTTTACCAATCTTTATATATATCATACTATCTTATTTGACATTTTTTCGTTATAATATATATAGAATAAACGGCTGTAACGTCTGCCGGCTATGAAATAGTTTCTTAGAAATAACTGATTTGCACGAATTAAATGAATTTAACATAATTTAGTACGAATTTGTTAGCTTTAGGGCTTGACAAAAGGCTATTTTATGTTATAGTAAATATGAAGTGTACCTTGCGAAAGGTATGCATATGTGTGCATGCGAAAGGAGGTGGTGCCATGATAAGAACCCGCAAGGGGAGATAGAGACGACGCGCTCTAACAACAGTTACTAGAGGAATGTGTCTCTATTAAGCAATGGTGCAGATATATATGTGCCGGCTTAAAGAGATATAGTCATAGTAAAGATCCAATACAAGACCTAAATAAGGAGGAAAAAAATAAAGGTCGATGAAAAGAAAACTAATTAAGTTATGGGGCATCGGTCTGGTAGTAGTACTGCTGTCGAGCCTGTTCATAGCAGCGACTCCTGCCTCGGCTGCCGAGCCGCTGAACTGGGAAATGAAAATTGATTCTCCCAGTGGCATACCCGGCGTTGCTCACCTGCAACCTGGTAGCGATATCCGTGACTTTGCCTTTGACAGCTCCGGCATGATCATGTACGCTGTCGGCTACTGGGATACAGTGCCAATGATCGGGATAACCGCGAACTTCACAGCCGATGGTACGTCCGATAATTATACCGTCACCTACATTGATGAGGACGGAGCGAGCAGCACCACGACCGTCACTATTGCATCCGGTGCGAATACTGCTACGGCGCCATCTCCGATGACACTGACGGGTGGCGATACCGGCGTGATGGACATCGTCAGTATAGTCGCGTCTGGGACGAATGATGCCCTCGCGGGTGCATTCACGCTTACGGACTTTGGCTCTTTTACCGGCATGGGAACCTATACCGTAGGTGCGGCTGTCGCCTTCGTCGATGGTGACGACCTGACACGGCTATGGCAGTCCGGCTTTGGTGGCGGCATGGCATCGGAAATCAGCAGCCGACTACCTGCCGGTAAACTCGTCACGTTAGACTATGTGGCGATAGCCCCGGACGACCCCAATGTCGTGGTTGTCGCTTCCGCCACTCCTACCGCCCTTAACGAAGCGATCATTATCTCCGATGACGGCGGCGCTACCTGGAACTCGATGGGAGTCATCCAGGATGAAACGGTTTCGACCAATCCCACCGGTATTCTCGGCGTGGCGATATCGCCGATAGTCACGGGCAACTACCGCTATGTTGCCGTTTACGGCAGAAACTCGACTGACGATGCGACTGGTAACGGCGCCGCCATTTACTACTACAACTTCGGCGCGGGTGTCGGAGCCTGGAAGGAAGCCAGAGCTGACTTTGTAAATACCCCGACTGACGGTGCGTTTCTGGACAACATCGTGGGCATGGCCTTCTCGCCCGGCTTCGCGGCCGACTACATGGCTGTCGCCCTCTCCGAGCAGATAGGCAGTGTCGCCGCCTCCACTAACGGCTCGCTGATGCTGCATCTCCTCAGCTTCAACTCAAACAACTGGGATGAAGATGTCGCCAGTGATTACGCTGTAGAAATAGCAAACACCGGTACCACCAATGAGCTATTTGACGTGAATAGTGCGGATATCACCCTGCACCCCGATTACGACGGCGGTGACGAAGCGCTGCGCATCTCCTTCGTCGGTGCTTCCATCAATCACCTTGGTAATGAGGCCGGCGATGTCTGGCGCTGCCGCGATATAGCCCAACCCTACCCGTTATTCGGGGCAGGGAGTGCAGGCATCAACAGCGTTGCCTTCGACGGCACGAACCTGGCCGCCGGAGCCTATGAGAGCAACAATGTCTACCACAGTGCCGACCCGCTGGCATCATCGCCGACGATCCTGCCCGGCCGCTCCTATAAGAAAATCGGCGTTGATACTACAGGTGTCAACGACATGGTGAAGCTCATATTCGCGGGGGAGACCCTGTACGGCACCAAGAGGGGTGCTGCCTCGGCAATATCCAAGTCGGTTGACTACGGCAATACCTGGAACGACTACGCCCTCATGGACAGCGGGAGCGGGATATTCCTCAATGCGGGCACCGTGACCGACATCTACATAACGGCGGCGGGTGACCCGTGGTATATGGCCGCAAATGACGGCGGTGAGACGTCTATCTACCGCATAGCCATGTTCTCCGTACAGAAGGTGCTGTGTGTACCCGGTGCTGTTACCCTCATGCTGCGCGGCGTTGATGACAACCCCGATGTCCTCTATGCCGGAGTTGAAGGCGGCACGGACATCTACTACACGGCCGATGCCGGTCTGTCACGATGGTACAAGCGAACCGCCCCGAGACCCATTGCCGACATGGCGGTAGAGAGCGATGACGTTATCTACATCGGTGAATCCGGAATAGGTACAATCAACGTCTACAAGAGTATCACCAAAGGCTTCACGTGGAGCCTGCCCATAGACACCAAGCTGGGAGCCGGTAACTCCATCAACACCCTGCTGAGCCTCAGTGAGAACGAACTGCTCGTTGCCGGTACTGCCGGTGGCCTGAACTACACGAAGGACGGCGGCAGCACCTGGACGAAGACATTAGGCATTATGTTTGGTGGCCCTGTTCAGCCAACGGCTACCGGCCTGAATACCGGTGACTTCATCTACCTCGCCCACGAGAATGACAACGCCGTCTGGCGCTGCGAAATCGGTCCGGCCAATCCTGTCGGCGAATTCCTGTCGATGGGCATGAAAGATCAGACCGCAGCTGAGAAAAATACGGGCATTGTGCTTCGGGATGGTGTGCTCTACGCTCTCAGTGCGGGCAGCTCGGGAAGCTACATAAACCGCACGCTGTCGCCGACCGTACCCGGAACACATTCCGGTGGTATGTGGGGCAACAGATACATGCCTGAGACCGGAGTCGGGGCCTTCAACAGGACACCTTCGGCACTGAAGGCAAGCAGCGGCCCGGCCAATAACGTTGTGCTCTATGCCATAGATTCTGGCACGAGCTTTGTCTACTACTTCGACGATACTTTGGCGTTAACAGGACCGGTAATACTCGGCCCGAAGGACGGATCAATGGTCCAGATGAACTCCATTACCGGCTATCCGCAGGATGTGAACTTCAACTGGGCACGGGCATCCAAGGCCACCAAATATGAGGTGGCAATAGCCCTGGATGCCGACTTCACGTCTGTACTGAACGTAGACGACGCAGCAGGTACAGGTGATGGTACTGATCCCTACTGCGAGGTCGCTGGCCCCTTTAACGTGATGTCGCTTATTGTTGACGGGAGAACTTTCCAGCCCGGCACGACCTACTACTGGAAGGTACGGTCCGACCTGCCGTTAACCGGCGCATGGTCAGAGTCCCGCTCCTTCACCATCCAGCCCGGAGCCGCCGCGGTACCGACAATCGGCTCACCGGCCAACGGAAGCCAGACGGCCGATCCCAACCCGGCCTTCTCATGGAGTCCGGTATCCGGAGCCAATAAGTACGAATTCCAGCTGGCTGTGAGCACCAACTTCGCGACACCGCTGTACAGCGACACGATAGCCGAAACCGGCATCCGACCGGCTGTAAAACTTGACCCC
>Ga0209427_10010638_pt1 | contig 10167 bp, 4 predicted proteins | sample DeeMarSWOR136_30_FD_187465 | JGI IMG/M metagenome (GOLD analysis project Ga0209427, IMG submission 187465) | Marine sediment microbial communities from White Oak River estuary, North Carolina - WOR-1-36_30 (SPAdes) (version 2) | ecosystem: Environmental > Aquatic > Marine > Intertidal zone >...
GATCAACCATTGAGGCTTCATCAACAATCATGACATCAACTGGAAAAGGATTTTCTGCGTTGTATTGAAAATAAGGAGAATTGGGAATACTCCCTAACATTCTATGAATTGTGGAGGCTTCTTCCGGGATAGCCTCCTTTATTTTATCCGAGCAATTCAATTTACTTTTAGTAACTTTGATGGCTTCCTTAAGCCTTGCGGCGGCTTTGCCAGTCGGTGCCGCCAATGCGATTCGAAGCGGTTTCGATCCATTTTGTTCCAGAAGAAATGCCATAATTTTTCCAATTATCGTGGTCTTGCCGGTTCCAGGTCCGCCAGAAATAACACAAAATTTTTTAAGCAATGATGTCAAGCCAGCAATTTTCTGCCAATCAATATCATCTTCTTGGGTCTGAGGAAAATATTTTTCCAGGTTTTCTTTTACTGAATCAAGATCGAACCTTTTTTCTTTATCACGGACACGACTGTTTATTGAATTCGCCAATTTTTCCTGGTATTCCCAATAGCGGTAGAGATAAAGTCTTAAACTATCATCAAGAATTAATGGTTTATACTCGCCAGGCTTCCCGACAACCGGGCTTCCTCGAAGTTTTTTCAGCCAAACATCTAATCGTGGACAGAGAAGATGATCTTTGTTTTTTTCTGTAAAAAAAGATTTTCCGGCTACACTTTTTAGATCGAGACAAATATGCCCCTGTCTATTATAATGACTTACCAGTGCTGAGGCAATAAATATTTCTGTACATTTTCTCCCATCAAGCTGCTGGATGAAATTAGCAAAATAGATGTCCAGATAAGAAAATAGTCCGCTTATCTGCAGGTTTTTTTTGATTTCACTGTTCATGGCTTGATCATTTCTAAAATAATTTACTGCTATCAATCAGTTCTTCACCTAACTCATTGATAAAATCTGAGGACGGTCTGTCCCGATAAACACCATAATTATATCCTAATTCAGGCTCCACACCACGTAAAAAGATATAATAAACGCCGCCAAAATGTTTTTCATAATTATACTCAGGCATTCGCATTCGCAAATACTGGTCTAACGCAACAGTATAGATATGATATTGAAGAATATACAATTCTTCCTCCATTACCTCTTTTAATCTGTTAAACTCATAATTCTCAATCTTATCTCCCAGAAAATTTGATTTCCAGTCGACAATGAAGAACCGATCATCATATTGAAAAACCAAATCGATAAATCCCTTCATAAAACCTCTCATTGGTGCAAAGTTCAGTTTTTCGATTTGTTCAGGATATTGATCGGAAAATTCTGTTCCAGCATATTTTTTAAACAGAGCTTTTAACTTGTTTGGAGAAATATTTTTAAGCGGAAAATAGAACTCCAATTCATGAAGCCGATGTTGACTTTTTATTTTCGAAAGTGTAAAGTCTAAGTTGTCTGGCTCAAGCGACATGGATAGAACTTTCTGAATCATTTCAAATACATCCTCTTGCAAATGAGGATCAATTCCGTATTGTTTAAACATGGTATCTAAAAGCTCTATTAAGGATGAGGGGTCTTTTTGCTCAAAATCAATCAACTCAAAAATACTATGAAAGAATATACCTGTTTTGGTACCCCTTGGAAATGAGGCGATGCCTGAAAGCTCTCCTGTCTTTTGGTAAATTTCCTGGCCAGCGTCCCCGCTAACTTCCTCGTGATCATAATCTGCAATTTCGGCAGCATGGGATAGCCTGGAAACTAAAGATGAATAGCTTGCGATACGCCATCCTGAATCAATATTGCCGCCAAATTTCTGGTAAATGAGTTGTTCTTTTGTTTCTCTCCCTGGAGAATATTTCTCCCTCTTATCAGTCCTTATATGAGAAAGGCTAATGGTTCCGTTCGACCGGTCAGCAATTCTCTCTAATTCTGAATATATTTCCTCATCTGACATTTGCTTGAACCGGGCGCTGGTTTGTTGAAGAGAATTTTCTGAGGTTGGAGACTGCAATTGATGAAATAGATATGCCGGAGCAGATGTTTCTGCTTCATTGATGCGTCCCCAGATTAAGTAGCAACGATTTTTTGCACGCGTTAAAGCAACATAGAGAAGGCGGAGATTTTCGGCAAGAAGTTCCTTTTCAGCGTATATTCGATTTTGTTCTTTATGTTCAGATCCCAGGTCCAGAGTCAATTTCATATTATCTTTTTCATCATGAAATACGAAATGATCAATTGAGCTTTTAATTTTAGAACCATCCCAGGTAAAAGGACAAAAAATCACATGGTATTCTAAGCCCTTGCTTTTGTGAACTGTTACAACTTTTACGGCTTTTTCATCACTTTCCAGACGTAGCTGATGTTCCTCTAAACGTTGAGTCCGTGGGTCTCTTTGCTCTGACAACCATTTCAAAAGAGCTGTTATTCTAAACTTTCTTTCAACTGAAACCTGGTGCAAGATTTCAGAAAGATGCAGGACATTTGTATTGCGACGCTCTCCATCTGGAAAATTCATAAGCCTTGGTAAAACTTTTTCTTCTGATAAAAAATATCGAAACATCTGCACGAATCCACGCCGATTCCAGACTTCATGATAATTTCGGAATTTGACAAGCCACGCTTCCCAGGCACTTTCCGCTTCCATCAAGTAATCGATTTCTTCACCTTTAATACCCAATATATCAGTTGTTAAAGCCGCTTTGAGCAATTTGTCATTATTTGGCTCAGCGATGCTCGCCAGAATCCTCTGTACTTCCATTGCTTCGCGAGAGTCGAACAGATTGTTGGTGCTGTAAAGCACGCTCGAAATGTTGAGATCAATTAGAGCCTGTTGCATCATCAATGCCTCTGTATTGCGCCTTACTAAAACAGCGATATCCTCCTCTTTGATCGGTCGCGTGCCGATAATTGCCTTTTTTTGTTTAGCTAAATTCAGAAGATTTGAGATTTCTGCAGCGACTGCTTTATAGATGACCTCTCGAGCATTTGTTTTAGGAATAGCTTTATCTCCATTTCCAATTTTGCTCGCATCAAGGTACCAGAGCTGGAGAGGTGAATCTGATTTACCATTAATTTTGAGAAATTCACGATCTTTTTTCTCAGCCGCTCTTACTGGTTCAAAAGGAATTTCATTATAAATAAAAGGTGAGTCTGCATTTTCAAAAATTGTATTTTGTGCTGCAATCAAGCCTGGCTCGGATCGCCAGTTTTGACTGAGAGTATGTCGAAACTCCGCGTGTTGTGCGGCGTCCATATAGGCAAATATATCGGCTCCACGAAAACCATAGATAGCTTGTTTCGGATCGCCAATTAAAAAAAGAATATTCTGTTCGGTTCCAAAAATATTTTTAAAAATTGCATATTGCACCGGATCGGTATCCTGAAATTCATCGATTAAGGCTGCTCGGTATTTCTTTCGAATCATTTCAGCAAGCTCGTTTCCCCTGGTTTGCTGAAGGGCATCATAAAGTCTGAGTAGTAGGTCATCAAACGACTGTATGTTTTTCTGTTTTTTAGTCTTAATTAATTCGTCATGGAGATAATTGAATAATTTTGCTTTTAATCCCAAAATCCGCTGTTCAAAAAGATTTTCCAGCCTTTCCTGTTTTTCTTTAAATGTTCCACAATGCTTAAAAAACGGATGATCTGGAATTGGTTCATTCTTTTTTGTAGCGTCTGTGATTTCTGTTAAAGTAAATTTATTAAACTGATCAAATAAAACAGGATTTTTCCCATCAGAAGCCAAAAAATCATTCATCAATCCTATCCAGATTGGAATGTTTTGTTTTCTATATTTATTTCTGTTCAAATTTTCATTACTCATAAGTAGTCGTTCTACTTCGTCCCTTGCTGATTGCCATTCAGTATGAAGTTTCTGAAAAGCGGTTTGAAATTCAATTTCTTTATCGGTTGAATCAGGGATTTCAATTTCTGGGATAATTTTAAAATCCGGCTGGAGGATTCTATTGCTTGCCAGCTTTAATAGTTTGCCTGGATCGAAATTTTTATAAATTAAGTAATTCACAAAAAGAGCAGATTCATGGTAAATGTGTTTTCGCCAAAAATCCTGGATAATCTCTCTCTTCAGATATTCCTGATCGGTAACTAATTCTGTATCAAAGAGATTCCCGCTTTCAAAAGCACTTTCATCCAGAATTCGTTTGCAGAACCCATGAATTGTAAAAATAGCAGCCTGATCAAAATCGCGAACCGCATCCTTAAGTCGCTTAATTGTTTCATTTACATTGCCGTGCTTATTAACGAGAGTATTGAGAAATTCATCATCACTCTTACCGGCAGAAAATGCTTCTATTGCCTGCCGAAGCTTTGTGCGGATTCTGTCCCTCAATTCTTCTGTTGCGGCTTCTGTAAATGTGACAACGAGAATATTTTCTACACAAAGACTTTTTTCTATAATGAGCCTTAAAAACAGTGCGGTTATTGTGTACGTCTTGCCGGTTCCAGCACTGGCTTCAATCAGGTTCCTGCCTTCAAGGGAGCTATTGCTAAGGTCAAATTTTTTGGTCGCATTCATAATTGAATTGAAGAATCCGTTTCTATTCAGTTTAAAGTGGAATCGGACTGATACCATCGCTCTAAGCGATGGTATCAGTTATTTTTATACAAACCAATTTGTTCTTAATATATGATCAGTTGCATTAGCCCTTAGTCCATTGTTTGATATATTTTTTTAATCAATTAATTTTCACCTGGTTTTCCAGGATTGGTTTAAAAATCTCAATAGCTATTTCCTGAAACAGTAAATCAATGGGATCAGTATTCGCAAAACAGAGCCGATAATATAAATCTTCGCTTTCTCCACGACTGTAATCACTTCCTGTCCAAACATCCCGTGCTTTTTCTAAAGCATGTTCAGAAGATTTATTTCTTTCCAAAATTTGATATGCATATTCCCAGGAAGATTCGGGAAAGAAATGAATGGGTTTTATTAATCCTTCCCAATATATCGCAAGCAACTCATCAAGTAGCTCCTTAGCATTTTCCAGAGATGAAAATTCCCAACCAGCCCATTGGTTATCCTTTGAATCAGGATTTAATCCGACCAATATGCTATTTTGTGGGCAATTTGCTAAATTTAAATAATTCAGAACCAGATGATATATCCAGATACGCAGACGATCTTTTGATTTTATTTTTGCGTATCGGAAACGGAATAATTGATTGGGATAAACACGATCAATTTGCCCAGTTAAATTGAATCCTGAAATTTTGAAATCGACCTCAACGGGTCCCAGTGGTTTAACTTGAATAAACGGTTGAGTCTGCCGAACAAAACTCTCGACTTCTCTACTGAAACGATCGTAAATGCATTCACCCACAGTTCCATGAGGAAGCATACCAGATGCTTTTGTCGCATTTTGAAAATCCTTTAAGTCCTGTTCATCAAATCTTTTTTCTACTAAGTTCTGTTCAAGCAAATATCGATCTAAATTTTCGATTTCAAAGGATTCATCTTCACTTAAAATTGTAATCCCTTCCTCCAATTGAATTCCCAAACGTTTGGTGAGTATGTACTTTGCTGGATTAAGAAAAAAGCTACATAAACTATTCAAATCAATTTTTTTCCACTCATTTCCAGGATCTGTAAGTCCTTTTGAAATAAATTGTAAAGCATCATGGCGCTTATCTATCAGGCACTTTGCTGCCTCGTAATTATCATTTGAATAGCTGAACAATTTTTCATTTCCCTTGAAATATTCGGGACTGAATGCCTGCAAGCGATGTTTTGTTATCAGATGATCTAAGATTTTTCTGCCAGGTATTTCAAAACCAGCTTCGATATAATCAACAAGTTCGCTAACCAACACTGAGGGAGGAATTAGGCTGTTATCCTGAATGCTTTGTCCCACGTAACTAATATATAGCTTTTCCCTCGCGGATAACAAAGTTTCAAGAAATAGATAGCGGTCATCCTTTCGATGAGATCGATCTCCCGGCTTTGGATGCTTCACCATGAGATTAAATCCCAACGATTTATCCTGTCGCGGATAAGCATCATCGTTCATTCCGATCAGACAAATCACTTTAAAAGGAATGCTTCGCATCGGCAGCATGGCGCAAAAGGTTACTCCACCGGTCATAAAGCCATAACCAAGAATCTCCTTTTCAAACAGACGTTCTAAATAGTTTTTAATAATTTGAATGTCGATTTTTTCAGAGAACTTTGATTCGCCCTGAATATCACTCAGGTGATTCAATGTTCGCCAGATAACCAACAATTCGTTTTCTGTACGCGATTCTGGTTCAAAAAAATGATCAAGAATTCCCCGGAGAAAGACCGACCATCCTTCCAATGTTCGTGTCTGTCCCATAGATTCAATACTGGAAAAGAGTTTTTCGATAAATTCCAGAAAATTTCCCAATATTGAAGTTTCATTGCCTTCGATATTGTCAAAAGGTAAAATACCAGCAAACATGTTCTCACCATGACCTGGCAGGGCATAACCTAAAAGAAGCCTGTCCAGCCCTGCTTTCCAGGTGTTTTCAGATGTTGCAGGGAGCCCCATTGCACGACGGTAATTCTTATCAATTCCCCAGCGAATTCGTGTATCCGAAATCCATATTCGAATCAGCTCGAGATCAGCTTCAGACAGATCAAATTTACTTCGCACTGCTGGAGATTCGAGGATCGACACCACCTGAGCAGCTCCAAAACGGCTCTCGTATGAATCCAGAATTGCCAGAAAAGTTTCAACAATCTGATTTTCTCTTCTCACGCTTCGATCAGTAATACTAAAAGGAATTCGGCGGGAATCATCTGCCGGTAAATCGAACACAGCCTGGATATACGGGCCATATATTTCTATATCCGGTGTCATCACTAAAATGTCTTTTGGCAACAGATCTGGATTTTGTTTGAACATTTTAAGTAACTGATCGTGCAGAACTTCAACCTCCCGCATGGGGCTGTGACAGGAATGGATCTGGATCGATAAATCAGTTGCCACAATAACCTGTTTCTGCCCGGCCTTTTCTCTATCAAATAGATTTAAAATATCGGATTGTATTGTGGCAAGTAATGAAGATTCATCAGGCTCTTCAAAATTGGAAAAATCCTGTGGGCTGATTTCATTGATTAAATCAAAAAAATCTCTGCCCAGCGTTCCCATTGATGCCAGCAGGCTGTTCCCCCTTTCAAGGTAAAGTTCTTCAGCAGAGCGAGTTTGACTGTCCTCTAAACCGATCACTCTTTTTATTTCTCGGTCAGAAACAATATCTCCCCAATATTCCCTGCATGGATTCATAAGAAAAAGATATACCGGTGTAAACTGAGAGATGGCATCAATAATCTGGATATGAAATCGGGGTAAAGCTGAGATACCGAATACAGAAATTCTTTGAGGGAAACCTTCAATCTGTCCCCGGTTTTTTTCGAGTGCTTCAAAAAATGTTTTTCCCAGGGCAGCACGATGCTGGTTTCCTAAGTCCTTAATTAATTCTCGCCAGAGCACTGCCTGCCAATGATCGTCCTCACCCTTTTCCCATCGAAACATCATTTCAGGACGGTAAAGCAAGTATTGATCAAAAGTATTGGAGAGCCGTTCTGAAAGCTGGTAACATTTGAGATTTCTCTCAGTTCCTTCCAGGTAATTCCTGATACTTTCAAAACCTTGCTTTTCAATACACGATGGGAGCATATCCATAATTTTCCATATCATAAATTCAGGATCGAATGGTGAAGGATCAGGGATCTCAGGAATTACCTTTTGGATCATTTCATATACAAAAGCATTGGGAAAAGGAAATCGAATGTTCGTACAAATACCGAGTCGCTCTGCAAGCTTCATCGAAACCCACCTTTCCATACCCCTGCTCTGTACAACGATAATTTCCTGATCAAATAATGAAGGTAATGGAGTACGTAAAATCTCTGCCAATTTTTCGACAAGAATTTCAAGATGATTGCTGGTGTAAAGGTCGAGGCTTTTCATTTTTGTACTATAATATTTCAGATTAAATCTTTGTTTTTTGGCAAGAAATTTAAAAAGTTTTTTACCACTAATTATGCGAATCCTCCAAAAAGATGGCGGACAGGTTATGCTATTTAGAAATTAAATATAAATTCGTATAATCTTTCCTCGGTGGAAAATTTTTGGTATTCCGACAGAACATGATACAATCAGGGATTTAGGATATGGAATTTGAGATATGGAAATGAACATAAGGAATAACCGCCAGATCCCGCATCCAAAATCCCATATCATTAAGGTGATTTAAATTATGAAAAATATTCATTAACGTATAATATCGAGCGGATACCATTGAAATGCATAGCTTAAATTATCTCACTCCTTAAAAGCAGAATAATTTTTCACTTCTTTGAATATTTGCCAATAGCTATAGACAAAAATTAGAAAACTTAGCGCATACAATCCACCGTACAACAGCCAATTGAAGCGAACAGCAAATTTAAAGGTGCCAGGAATAAACCAGCTATAGATAATGATGCTGCAGGAAACAATAAAAATCAAGAATAGTATCGATAGAATGCTGATCGGAATGAAATTTTTCCTACCCTGATTTTCAGGATCAATCCACAGCGGAGCGACAAGCATGATTTGTTCACTGTCGACAACAGCCTGTTTTGGGTCTTTTTGTTGATACAATCTGTGAAAGTTTTCTCTCAAACGAATTGAATCACGCAACAGGAATATGCAAACAAAAAATCCGATCGCCAATAAAACAGGAAATACTGCTATGGATTCATCCAATCCAATTGGCAGTTTACCGAACGGGAACTCAATTTGTTTTAATCGTTCATCAAGTTGTTTTGATTGGACGTGTAATGTTGAAATTTGTTCTTTTAATCGAGTGTTCTCTTTTGTTAAATTATCCACCTCATTTTTTATCTTTGCACTTTGTTTTTGTATTGTTGAACCATGAATCTCCCAAAATCGTTCAATGTCCTCATCTAATCCGAGATAGAATTCCCGTTTTCCAGGAATTGTATGCCAAAAATCTGGATTTTCAGACAGTTTGTTTTTAAAAATTTCTTCTAAAGTAGCAAGTCCTGAAATTATTGCATCTAGCTCGTATGTTTTGATTGTATCACTTTTAAGCTCCTGAAGAGGTTCAAATATTTCGTTTCGAATAATTTGCTGATAATTAGAAAAGCGATCTTCAACTTCCTCCTGAATGATTGATTTGAATGTTGCTTCAGTCAAAACCAGTCTACTTTGTATTGGCTCAGCTTGAAGACTTTGATCAAAAATGTTATTTACGTTAGATATTGATTGTGACTCTTTCAGTATTTGTTTCAAGGAATCTATAAATGCTATAAGTTCATTCGGACCACTTTCCATCTTTTTATGTAATATTTCAACTCCGTCCAAAATTTTAATGTAAGTTTTAATTGAATTTTTTCTTTCTTCAATTTTCTCTTCTATTAATTTCTGCTTTTCTAAGGTCTTATTATTCAATGTCCTGATGGAAATGTACGGAATCAAGATGATGAATAAAAACAACAGAGCAAAACTGAACAAAATCTGAAACCATTTCTGAAAGCTCTTTGATTTATTTTGATAAAGCTCATAAATTCGCTCGGTGTGTTCTTCAAGTAACTTGTTATTATTCACGGTTCAAATCTCCTTTTAATATAGAGCAATATTTATTGTAAGTTTCATTTTGAATGGCTTTGATTGAATCAGGTTCTTCAGTTGCTACTTTTACAACTGCTACTAAAAAATTATGTTTTATTAAATACCAATAATTTCCAATATTCATCCTTTGATAGCTGCATTTTACCCACTTTATTTATTTTTCCATTGATTATTGCTTCGATATCGACAATCGAGGTTTCAGGTAATCCAGTTATGTAAACGTGCTTTAAAATCATCGGGATTTGTTCATGACAACTATAGAGAATTGGGAAAACATTTGCAGACAATATACGGTTTAGCAACTTGTTAGAAGTGCCCTGTTTCAGCAATGCAAAATGGTAACGCGCTATATCTTTTTTTGCCAGAGCCTCAAGGCGTTGTAACAAAAGTTCATCATCAAAAGATATGCCAATAAATAATGTTGAAAATTTGCCAAGGAATTGATCCAAAATTTCTCGTGTTTTTCCACCCGGTTTATATTCATTTTTATAAGATTTGCTCGTCAGGACAAGCTCTTTCGCCGGTTTGCGACCGCCATAAGGGATATAGCCGTGAATGTGATAAACCGGTAGTTGTTCTTCTTTTTCTGGTGGC
>Ga0209427_10010641_pt1 | contig 10167 bp, 8 predicted proteins | sample DeeMarSWOR136_30_FD_187465 | JGI IMG/M metagenome (GOLD analysis project Ga0209427, IMG submission 187465) | Marine sediment microbial communities from White Oak River estuary, North Carolina - WOR-1-36_30 (SPAdes) (version 2) | ecosystem: Environmental > Aquatic > Marine > Intertidal zone >...
ATCCGGTTTGATATTGTAGCTGAGGATATGCGGGCAGAGATCGGGAGCTGTGTAGTCGGTGAAAGAGGTATTTTAAAGCTGGTGGAGAAATACGGTATAGAAACATTTGAAACGCATAAAAAATATCTGTTCGACTCTACAAATAAGATGATGAAGGCAGAGATACGAACCATACCAAACGGCACCTACAAAGGTGACGCTACAGTCTATTACGACGGAAAAACACCTGGCTCAAAGTACAAGATTAGGGTTAAAATTATTGTTGAGGATGAAAACATTACATTCGATTATTCAGCCACTGACCCCCAAACAACTGGCTTTGTTAATGGCACTTATACTTCTAGTGCATCAGCCACGATTCTAACCTTTCTACAAATGGTCAACCCTGATATTCCTCATAACGATGGAATGATCAGATCCATAAAAATCAACATACCGGAGGGCACAATCCTTAATGCAAAATATCCAGCAGCAACCACCTTTGGGAACCATCTTTGTCCACCTAATGCTGATGCAATAATAAGGGCTCTATCCAAGGCAATACCTAATAGAGTCACAGCAGGCTGGAATCAACTACTGTGCTATCTCACAACAGGCTATGATACAAGGAAGAAAGATAAGTATGTTGACATCGGTTTCTTAGGACTTAAAGGCGGTTCCGGCGGTACACACGGCGTGGATGGTTACGATCATATAGGCATGATCGATGCCTCTGGAGGAGTACTTGACCAAGATTATGAGATGTTCGAACAACAAACCCCACATTTACTGTTAAAACATGAGTATTGGACTGATTCTGCGGGTGCTGGGCAATGGAGAGGAGGCCTTGGAATTGAAACTAAGTTCAAGATAGGCGGGGAGAATACAAAGGTTGTAGTCTTCGGAGATGGAGATGTGGAACCTGGATTCGGTCTTTTCAAAGGGAAACATGGAACCTTAAATAAAATAATCCTTACTTATCCGGATGGTAGAGTCTATAAAACCACAAGTAAAGATCTCATTGAAGACGTTCCAGCAGGCACCATTTTATTTCAACAGGCAGGAGGAGGGGGAGGATATGGAGATCCTTACCTACGACCTGCTGAGAAGGTTCTAGAAGAAGTAAGAAACGGAATAGTCTCAGTAGAAAAATCTAAAAGTGAGTATGGTATTGCCATCGACCCAGATAAGTATAAGATAGATTATAAAAAAACAAATACATTACGGGGGAGAACTAAATGAGTAAAAACTCAAAGTGGGATTATAGCAAATTTCCAGGTGGAAAAAAGTATCCTAATTTATTTAAACCCATTAAAATCGGTAAACTTACTATTCCAAATCGGATAAAATATGCAGCAACTGAGGATAATCTAAACGGTCGTGATGGTTTTGTCACAGATGATGGTTTGGAATATATAAGGATGCGTGCACGTGGTGTAGTAGGTGGGATTTGCACCATACAAGGTGTTTACATGGACCCCGACGGATATGGACAGGGTTATGTAGGCCAGGCTGCAGCCTGGGATGATAAGTTCATACCTGGATTAAAAAGTCTTGCTGATGCTATACATGATGAAGGAGCAATATCCAATTATCAATTAATGCATTGTGGCCGAGTCGGTGGTGTGGAAACCCCGGTATGTGTAGGCCCATCGGCTATTCCACAGCGACTTCGAGTGTTTCGACCTGTTAAGGAAATGACAAAAAATGATATTAAAACATGTATTCAAGAGCATGCTGATGCTGCACGACGTGGCATAGACGCTGGTTTCCAGATAATGGAAATCTCTGGAATTGTGGGTTACTTGATTTCCAATTTCCTTTCTTCCTACACAAATCGCCGAACTGATGAGTATGGAGGCGATATAGAAGGAAGATGCACATTTATGGTGGAGACTATCCATGCAGTACGAGATGCTATTGGTGATGATATTCCTCTTATTATTCGACTCTGTGCTGAAGAATTATTGAACGATGTTGGTGGTAACACACCTGAAGAGTGCATGGTTACATATAAAAAAGCTGAGGAGGCGGGAATTGATTGTTTAAGTGTTACACAAGGCTGGCAAGAATCAATAGTACCAGTAATTTCACGTGATATCCCACAGGGTTCATGGCTTTATAATGCTAAACGTGCGAAGGAAGCCCTCAAAATACCTATATCCATGGCTTATAGATTATTTACCCCTGATTTACCAGATAAAGCAATTGCTGATGGAATATTAGATGTATGGGAGATGTGTCGCCCAATGATTGCTGATCCGTTAATGCCAAAGAAGGTATTAGAGGGCTGTGAACAGGAGATACGACCATGTGTGGCATGCAACTTGTGTTTGGCCCGATTGTTCCGTGATGCACCTATGACATGTTATGTTAATCCAGTATGTGCACATGAAGCTGATCCAGATTGGAAGGTTACCCCTGCATCCATGCAAAAATATGTGATGATTGTAGGTGGTGGTCCTGCTGGACTAGAGTGTGCTTATGTTGCAGCCCAGCGTGGACATGATGTACATCTTTACGAATCTAGTGATACAATAGGTGGCCAGATAATACCCGCATCAAAAGCCCCGTATGGTGACGAAGAACTATATGGTATGATCGAGTATCATAAGGCAATGTGCGAAAAAGCAGGAGTAAATTTCCATTTAGGAACAAAGGTTACACCTGAATTGATAGATGAAGAGCTACCCGATGCAGTGGTTTTAGCAGCTGGTGCTGAGTTTATTAAAGGCGATGCCAAAGGTTTTGATGGAGCTAATGTAATTTGTGCTACTGACGTTCTACAAGACAAAACCAAGGTTGGTGATAAGGTCGTTGTTTGGGGAGGTAAAAAACCAGGCATAGGTGTAGCGTTATACCTTGCAGAAAGCGGGAAAAAGGTAACTCTAATCAGCAGGGAACGCAAGGTTGGAAAAGATGTAAATCCATCATATATTTGGAGATACATCAAAAAATTAAATGAAAAACGTGTAACAATATACAAAGAATGCGATCTTGAAGAGATTACCGATAAAGGCGTTATTGTAAAGAATCACTACAGTACCAGAATTCCTGTTCAAGCTGATACTGTGATATATGCTGAACGTACCCCTAGACAGGAGTTAAAAGATACTGTAAAGGAGCAGAACATCGAACTTCATTTAATTGGTGACGCTTTAGTTCCGCGCTCATTATCAAATGCGCTCCATGATGGGTATCGTACTGGAATACGATTGTAAAGGAGGTTATAATTATGCCCATTGACCCTGAAAAAGAAATTAGAACACTCATGAAAAAGTTTGAAGCATTACAAAACATCAACAGAGCTACATGGTATGAATGGCGTCGAGCAGCTATTGAATGCGCCCAGCCAAAGTTCAAACCAATAGATTTAGTCCTAAAAGCCTGGGAAATAGTTGGTCATGATACAGCAAAAGCATATTTTGGAATGCTTGATGTTTCAAAACCTACATTTCTTGAAGATATTGCTAAATGTATTGTTATGAGTTCCACTATGATGGGTGAAACCGCCAAGGTGATAAAGGGTGAGAATGAGAACGAGTTTTTTGTCCAGTGGGACCGCTGTCCATGGCCTGAGTTTGCTAGAAGGTATAATGCACCTATGGAGGAAGACGTTCTAGGATGTGACAAATGGTTTCAGACGGTGATTGAGGATATCAATCAACTATTCAATACTAAAGTAAGGCTAGAAACTCAGAAAGCAATTCCGCGTGGTGATGGCTGTTGCGTCCGACGGTTAACCATTGAACCAACTGATAGCTTGACAAAACACAAGGGTGCAAAACAGGTATTAGGAGATGTAGAGATATAGGGGTGTATTATAATGGTTGTAGAAGTAGATTATAAGATCTGTAAACTGTGCGGTGGGTATAGCGAGCCATTATGTATAGATAAATGCCCAGATTCTGCAATCGCCTTACGAGGAAACAGGATTGAGGTAACAGAATTTCTTTGTGAGGATTGTAACGAATGCGGTTTCATATGCCCTGATAAGGCGATAAAAATAAAGACAGTAACATTCTAAATATTAGGCCTTCTAGATAAAGCAACAACCTCAGATAAATCATATATTTTTATAGGGGTTTTATTTTTTAAAGCAGTGCGTTTGAAGTTTAGATAGCATGAAGGGCAACAAGTAACTAGGCCTTCGACGCCGAGAGGTAATATGTCTTTTTTAAACATATTATTAGCAATTTCCATAGCCATTTTATAATCTAAAGATAGGACGCCTCCTCCACCTCCACAGCATCTAGAACATTCTCTTGTACGTTCCATCTCTACAAAATTAAGACCCTCAATTGATTCGAGTACTTTTCGTGGAGCATCATAGACCTTTGAATGTCTGCCCAATGAGCATGGATCATGATATGTAAGTGTCATTGATTTTTCAAGCTTAAAATTCTCATTCATGTTCTTACTCAACAACTGGGATATATGTAGTATCTCAATATCAGAGAAATCAACATCTAATATCTCAGGGTAGAAATTTGTGAAAGTATTGTAACAACCTGAGCATGAGGTAACCAGTCTCTTAATGTGTGACTTCTCAATCATCTTTTTTATTTTAACTGCTTTGTCCTTTGCCTCATCTATTAGACCCAAACTAATTAGAGGTTCACCGCAACACGGTTCATCGTTTAATATTTTATATCCCAAATCAAGTTTTGTTAATACCTCTGCAGTTGCGTTAGCTATATTTGGCGCCATAATTGATGGGGTACACCCCACCCAGAAAAGTAAATCTGCATCCGAAGATTGCCGAATTTCGTCTGATTTTTTATTGATCCATGTTTCTTTGGTTCTTGTCTGTGATTGATAAGGGCTGTCAAATTCTTTTACAGATTTGCTAAGGCTATTGACACTCTCTGGTTCTGCTGCATTTTTAATGGCAAGCTCCCGAAGAGCCATTACCAATTTTGGAATCTCAAGACCTTCTGTACAAAGTTCACGACACCGATAGCATTGTGTACACAACCACGGGTATTTGCTTAAGAAATCTTTGTCTTCATGTAACTCCAATTGTAGATGTCTAACTACCTTTCGAATATTGAAATCACTTACTTCTTTGGTTGGACAGGATGCAGTACAAGTTCCGCATTGTTCGCATGCTCTAATGATATCCTTGAACTCTTCAGTTATCATTTTTATCTTCCTAGTTTTAATTCTTTAACCATATTCTTTACAGTAGAAACAAACTTTGGTCCATCCGCTGCTGAAAGCCACACATCCCAAATTTTACTTGTATCTATGTTTTTCTTGCTCAGCTTCTTCTTCAGACGTTCGATCCTATTCTTGCACTTGTCATTGCCATTTATATAATGACACGTGGGAAATTCACACCCTGCTACCAACACACCTGCGGCCTTAAGCTCCAATGCTCTTTCAATAAATTTGGCATCAATACGTCCAGAACACATTACTCTTATTATCTGGATGTTTGTTGGGTACTCGAATCTACTCACACCAGCTATATCAACTGCCCCAAGTGCACACCAGTGGCAGCAAAATGCTATGATTTTTGTATCAGGTTTTTCCTCCAATGCAGCATCCACTTGTGCGAGGATCTGTTCATTAGTATAGTGAATAATATTTATCGCATCATTCGGGCACTCAGCAGCACAGGTACCACAACCTTTACATAACGCCTTGATAACATTCGGAGGTTGTTTTTTGTCGACAAACTCGATTGCTCCAAATGCACAAGTTTTTGCACAGAGGCCACATGAGTTACATAATTCTATGTTGATATCAGCAACTATTCCTTCGGCTTCAACATATCCTTTCTTCATCGGGATTCCAGCTCTCATTGCAGCTCCAAGAGATTCTTCGATAGTTGTTCTTATATCCTTGGGATTGCGAGCACAGCCACACAAGTAAATTCCATCGTTAGCAAAATCTAGAGGTCTTAACTTGATGTGGGCTTCTTGGAAAAATCTATCAGGGCTTGCTGAGACCTTAAGCAATCCTTTAAGTTTCTCTACAGTTGAGTCACCTTGAAAACCAGTGGTAAGCACAACTAAATCTGGGTTGATTTTGAACTCTTTACCGAGTAAAATATCATATGACTTTAGAGTTAGTGCTCCATTTTTTTTATTTCCAAAAACTTCTACTTTTTTATCATCAGGATATCTAATAAGTTTGATATCATAATTTTTAACTGCCTCTTTGAAATAGTTTACATCCTCCCCTTCAATATTAATGTCTCTGTAAAAAATATGCACTTTAGCATCTTTGTTCATCTCTTTTATAATCACAGCGTTCTTAACAGATGCTAAGCACCCAATGTTACAACATCCGCGTTCCTCATTCCTAGAATTTACACAGTTAATTATAGCTATATTTTTAACTCTACCAAGATTTTTTGATCTTAATTTTTCCTCAAGTTGTAGTTGAGTAATAATATTAGGGAATTTTCCATAACTAAATAATCCTAGAGGCTCTATCTCATTCATCCCAGTTGCTGCTATAATTGTTGAAGTGTCAAGCTCTTCAGTGTTTCCGTTGTTTACCAATTTGATTTTATAATTTCCGATATATCCTTTTACGTCCTCAAGCTCTGTGTTAGTATGCACTCTGATATTATCATGTTTAGTTATCTTCTCAATTTTGTCATTAACGATTTCTTCTGCATCTATATCGAAGGGAGCTAAGGTATCTAAACTATTCAGAATTCCACCAAGTCCGCTATTTTTTTCGATGAGGTCCACCTTAAACCCTTGATCTGCAACTGCCAAAGCGGCGGTCATACCTGCCAGACCACCCCCGATAATTAAACAATTCTTTCCAACCGAAATTCGAATATCTTCACCAGGCTCCAGAAGAATGGCTTTAGTTACACCCATTTTTACAAGATCCTTTGCTTTCTCAGTTGCAAGCTTAGGATTACTTTTATGCACCCAAGAACTCTGTTCTCTAATACTAACAAATTCTAATAAATACGGATTCAAACCCGCTTCCTTAACGGTTGATTTAAAGGTTGGTTCATGAGTTCGGGGTGTACAACAAGCTACAACAACTCTATTGAGTTTGTGCTCTACTATGCTCTCTTTGATCTTTGATAAATAATCTACAGAGCATATCCATTTTCCTTCCTCAGCAAAAGCAACTGCATCAAGGTGGCTAGCGTACTTTACGACATCGGCTACATTCACTACTCCCCCAATATTTGTGCCGCAATTACATACGAACACTCCTACTCTAGCCTTCATCTTGAGCCTCCCGATAAAGCTGCTTTCATACTTGCTCCAATTGCTTGACTTACAGATTCTGAAATATCTATTGGTCCAGTTGCACCCCCACAAACATAGACTCCTTTAACATTCGTTTCAAATGGGGCGTTTACTGGGTCTTTCTCCTTGATAAAACCGTGCTCATTAAGTTCAATCTTAAAAATCTTCGATAGCCTTTTATTACGATTTCCAGGAATTAAACCAGTAGAGAGAACAAGGAGGTCAATCTCTAAATTTTCAACTTCACCTTTGTCAAGATTTTCAAATCTTATCGCCAAATTCTTCGTTTTTGGATCTTCAAATACATCAGAAGGCTTCCCCTTTAGATAACTAACTCCAAGTTTCTTAGCTCTCCTATAAAACTCATAGAAACCCTTTCCATAGGTCTGTAAATGGTTATGGAGGATGTACGCTTTTGCATCAGCTTCATGCTCTAAGGTTACTATGGCTTGTTTTGTAGCAATCATACAACAAACTTTTGAGCAATAAGGTATAGGCTCAGGTTTGTCTCCTCTCTTCTCGCGACCAACACATTGCACCCATGCGATCCTTTTTGCATGAGCTCTATCTGATGGTCTAATAATTTCACCTTGTGTTGGTCCACCTGCATTCATCAATCTTTCGTATTGGAGATTTGTGATAACATTATCATAAACATCGTAACCGTATAAGCCACGTGGTGGTTCGAATGATTCTATTCCAGAAGCGATGATTATGCTATTGACCTCGAGATCGAGTAGTTCTTCCCTCTGCCAGAGCATTACAGCATCGCCCCCCTCGTCCTTACATGCCTTGACACATAGGGCTATTGGGCACTCACGACATTGGATACAGTCAATAATACATCCGCCTACACATGCACCATCGTCTTTCTTTTTGCCGTAACGACAGTCAGGGTGAATAAGGTAATAGTTTGGGACAGCCTGAGGGAATGGAATATAGATTAGCTTTCTTTGCCCGCCGATCTTATTATCCATTTCGTCTGGAACACTAACTGGACATGCCTCGGAACACTTCCCACAACCTTTACATTTCTCCTCATCAATGAATCTTGGCTTTTTCAAAACTCTGACCTTAAAATTTCCACCATTATTATTTACTCTTCGAATTTCACAATTTGTCAATAGATTTATGTTTGGATGTTTTTGAACGTCATACATTTTTGGAGCTTCTATGCATATTGAACAGTCGTTAGTCGGCAAGGTTTTGTCAAGCCGGGCCATAAGCCCGCCTATTGTAGGAGAATTATCAACCAAGTACACTTTAAAATCATAATCAGCTAAATTTAGCGCTGCCTCGATTCCGGCAATACCTCCACCAATTATTAGAACGGATCCAGACATCTTGAGTTTTCACCTTAAATAACACCTTTCTTTTTTAGATCACTTGCATTATAGCCAAGAGTTGCATAAATTTCTTTATTATGCTCCCCAAATCTTGGAGGAAAGCTTAGATCCGGCTTAACGGTTGGAATCACCGGTGGAGGTGCAAGAGTAACTTCTAAATCGGTTTTGGGATCCTTGATATGTAACAACTTTTTACTTAGGTAAGAATCTTCTAATACATCCTTAATCGTACTAACCTCAGAGACAGGAATCTTTGCTTTCTTAAACATTTGGATAACTTCGGATGTATGCTTGTTATGTAATACAGAGTTAATATCATCAGTCAATTGATTAGCGTGAGCTGTTCGATCGTTGTTGGTGGAATACTCTGGTTTATCTAAAGATTCAAAATCTGGGAATTCTATCATACTTCTCCATTGAGCCTCGTTTCCAACAGCGATTGAGATATAGCCATTCTTAGTCTTATACACACCAACCGGTGTGAAGTTGGGATGGAAATTGCCAGTTTTTGGTATATCTATTCCTAGACTAACTAAGGGCACCTGGAGAGATAACAAAGACATGGCACAATCAAGCATTGAGATGTCAATTCTTCTTCCCTTCCCAGTTTTTTCTCTGAGATATAACGCTTTCATAATCTCGCTATATGCTTGGTTACCCGCCTCAATATCGACGATAGATACACCAAACCTTAATGGCGGTGTGTTTGGTTCTCCATTTGTATCCATGATCCCGGAATAAGCTTGTATCATGGGGTCATAAGCTGGTTCAGATCTGTCAGGTCCGAACCCTGAAATTCCAACCCAAATTATATCACTCTTGATAGAACTTAACCTTTCATAATCAATTCCTAATTTTTTGTAGTTTTCAGGTATTTGGTTGCTGGCAAATACGTCTACCTCTAACTTGTCAATAAGCTCACCAAGAATCTCTTGACCTTTGGGGGTATCAAGATTCAAGGATATTCCTTTTTTACCTGCATTTACAGACATGAAATATGCATTCATATCTTCTTCCACTATTACCTTTTTACCAACTTTACGATTAGGATCCCCCCATAAAGGTTCGACTCTAATTACATCCGCCCCTTCCACTGCTAATCTCCATGTGCAATAAGGTAAAGCTGCTGCCTGCTCAACAGATAAGACTGTCATGTCTTTTAAAAAGCCAATTGATTTCATATCCTTATCCGCCTCCAACTATATGCGAAATCAGAATCTCATCACCAGGGTTTAGAATGTATGATTTTTCTTTTACTTTTGAGTTTATTGTGATTAAAGCACTCCTATGGCCTAAATCTTCCCCTAAGACTTTCTTAAATCTCCTACCATATTTTGCATAAAGCAAATCAATTAAATCTTGGAGAGTCATTCCCTCACTAATTGGAATTACTTCTTCCCTTTTCTGAGTAATCTGGGAAAAAACCATTAGATACTTTACGGTAACAGATGTCATTTTTTACTCCTACCATGTTGAGTCTCTAACAAGTTTTTTCTAACAAAAGAAAAAGAGCATTTACTTCGACTTATTTGCAAGCCCGCACACTTGTAGCAAATCCCTTTTTCAAAATCAAAGTGGTCTCTGCATGCAGGTTTTTTACACTTGCTACA
>Ga0209427_10010642_pt1 | contig 10166 bp, 8 predicted proteins | sample DeeMarSWOR136_30_FD_187465 | JGI IMG/M metagenome (GOLD analysis project Ga0209427, IMG submission 187465) | Marine sediment microbial communities from White Oak River estuary, North Carolina - WOR-1-36_30 (SPAdes) (version 2) | ecosystem: Environmental > Aquatic > Marine > Intertidal zone >...
CATAAAAAGGGAATTCTCCACCAGGACCTGAAACCTTCAAACATCATGTTAGATAACAGCGGCCAGGCCTACATAATGGATTTCGGGCTGGCAAGATCTCTGTTTACCAAAGACGCGAGCATAAAAGGCGCGATTACCGGAACTCCCCAGTACATGTCACCCGAACAAGTAGAAGGAAAAAAGCTGGACAAGAGGTCGGATGTCTATGCCCTTGGAGTCATCATGTACGAGATGGTGACAGGAAAACTGCTGTTTGATGCAGACACCAGAGAAGAAATACTTCAAAAGCAGGTCACAGAGACTCCCAAACCTCCATCTAAAATCAACCCCAATGTTCCTCCTCTCCTTCAACACATCATTCTCAAATCTCTGGAGAAAGACCGGGAAAAACGCTACCAGAACGCAGATGAAATCATCGCCGACCTTGATAAACTGAAGTTACAGCCTGTCCAATTGTCACTCACAGGCTGGCTGAAGAGATATTGGTACGTTCCCCTGACAGCGATCGTTGCTCTTTTTATCATCGCCAGCATCAATCTCTGGAAAAAAACGCCCCCATCCCCCTTCCTGGAAGGCAAAAGAATTTCTCTGGCTATTATGTATTTTATGAATAACACCGGTGATAAGAATCTGGACTATATGGGGAAAACTTTCTGTGAGCTGTTGATAGCAGACCTCCTCCAGTCAAAGCACATCAGGGTCATAACCGGAGACAAGCTGTTTGACATCGTCCAGAAACTGGACTTGCTTGAGGTCTCCACCTACTCTTCAGAAGATTTGAAGCAGGTGGCTTCCCTGCTCGGGGTCGACTTTATCCTCCAGGGACATATCACCAAAGGCGGAGACCTGTTCAGGATCAATGCCTCTATTCATGACGCCAAAACCATGGAACCCGTCGGCGCAGATAGTGTACAAGGGGAAAAAGAAGAAAGTGTTTTTTCCATGGTGGATGGATTGACCCGGAAGATCAAAGAAAATTTCAATCTCTCTCCTGAAACCATAGCCCAGGACATAGATAAGGATGTGACCACCATCACCACCAATTCCCCCGAAGCCATGAAGCTTTACATCGAGGGGAAAATGCTTTCCAGAACGGGAAAATTTCAAGAAAGCATCCGAGTCCTGGAAAAGGCAGTGGCCCTGGATCCAGAGTTCGCCCTGGCTCATGTAAAAATTTCAGAAGATTATAACTATCTGGGAAACATTGAACAGGCCGACAAATACCTCACCAAGGCTTTATCTCTGCTCAACAAAGTCTCCGAGAGAGAGTACTACTTGATTCAGGCCTACGCTGCCTATACGCCTGAAATGGAGATGAAAAACTTTCAAAAGCTATTGGCACTCTACCCGGATGACCTGGAAGCGATAGGATACCTTGCGTCCAGGTACAGAAACACGGAGGAATGGGATCTGGCGCTGGAAAATTTTGAAAAAATCATTGAAATCGATCCCAAAGAAGAATTGGCCTATGAAAACATCGCCTATGTTTACACAGCGAAAGGGCTCTATGAGAAGGCCAGAAATATTTTGACATCCAATCAGCAGGTGTTCACCAATCCATTATACTTTCATATACGCCTTGCTACATGCTATCTCCTGGAAGGAAAGTACGACCTTGCGCTTGAAGAAACGCATAAAGCGAGGTCACTAGACCCGGATTATTTTGAAACTAACGAACTCCTGGGCCACATCCACTTGATCAGAGGGGATATCGAGTCTGCTGAAAAAGCATTCCGTCAGATGATCGAAGTAAAGCATCCACTTTCCCAATACCTGGGGAATCTATGGTTGGCTCATTTGTGTCTGATGCGCGGCGAGTACGACCGGCTAACAAATGAAATTGTCAAACTGTTGGAACAGTACAAAAAATCCGATTTTCTACCAGGTTTGTTTAACTTTCAGATTCTGGATGTCTATATTAAGCTCCAGAAAGGACTTTTCCCCGAAGCCCTGGTTCTCACCGTCCAGGCCATGGAAGCCGCTAATAAAGCAGCTTACATAGACTACAGAAACAGCGCCCTTTATTTCCGCGGCCTTGCTTTTGCCAAAATGAAAAGAATCAAGGAGGCCGGAGACACTGCTGACGAACTCAAAAAACAGATAGAAGAAATCGACAGGAAAAAACTCATGCGGCATTATCATCATCTCAGGGGAGAGATTGCCCTGGCAGAGGGAGAAATCACAAGGGCCATTGACGATTTTGAGATTGCCGTATCATTATTGCCCGAGGAATATTTTAAACATGACATCCATATTCTTTTCCTTGATTCTCTCGCTTCTGCCTACTACGAGAATAAAGATTTTGGAAAGGCGCTAAGGGAATACGAGAAAATCACATCCTTAAAAACGGGAAGATTGAGATGGGGGGATAAATATTCTCTCGCTTTTTTTTGGCTGGGCAAAATACATCAGATGCAGGACAATGCAGACAAAGCTGTTGAGTGTTATAAAAAGTTCCTTGAAATCTGGAGCAATGCCGACGCCGGGCTCCCAGAAATAGAGGAAGCCAGAAAACAGCTTGCAGTACTGGGCGAGACGACTCAAGAATAATAGTGACCCGAGACGTTCCTTTTATTGCGGGGATTGATACTTTTTAGGCCCTCAAGAAAATAATTCTTTTCTTCCCTGGATATCCTCCTGATGCGGCAAACCCAGTCAGGTATCTTCCCGATGAATGAACTTCCAAGAGCCGCATCGACCGGGCATGCCACACAATCCATTCTTTCATCACAAAGCGCACAGAGGTGATGGGGTGTGAAAAAAAATTCCAGGCGTAAATCGGAATAATTCTCAAGAATCTCCGGATACACTCGTTCATGATTTTCCATGAACGATTCCAGGCTCCCGAAGCAGTATTTGAGACTGGCCCTCGAATCTTTTTTATCTTTAAAATAATCGAAGAACAGACAGCATCCCCAGAGATCTCCGTCCGGCGAGAGGTCCATACGGTCCTTCCCGGCATAACAACCAAAGATTCTTTGACTTGAACTCTTCCTGAAATTGGCGACTGGAATGGCCCCTGTCTCCCTGTAGAAGGAGAGGCAAAGCTTTCGCAGCAATGTCAATTCCGCTCTTAATCGAAGCAGGGCTGATCTGTCCCACGGCAGAATGCTGGAAAAAGAAAGATTGGCAGTCGGTACTCCTCTTTCAATGATAAATCCGGCAGACCGGGAAAGGAATCCGACTGTTTCCGCAGTAAAAACACTGTTCGTCTCCAGCACAATATCAGGAGACGCAATGAGCTTTTCCATGACAGAAACAGAATGAGCGAAGCTCCCTTTTTTCTTTGATATCTCCTGAGCAAGTCCATCAAAGCTCAACAAAACCGAAAATTTATTCTTGTTCAGGAACTCCAGCACTTCATCATTTATCAGGCTTCCATTGGTCGAAATTGAGTAATGAATTGTCTTTTTCTTGTCCATGTTTTTTGTCTGAATGTGATTGACAATGTCCTTGATCCCGGCGAAAGCAAGCAGGGGCTCTCCCCCGTAAAAATTGATGGAATTCTCCCGCTCCAAAAATGGAAAGAAAAAATCGACCGCTTTTTTGGCGGTGATGACATCCAGGTATTTTTTCCCTTTCTTCTGATAACAGTAGGTACAATTAAAGTTGCAGTCATCTGTCATGACGAATGTGAAATGGGATAATTTCATTTCAAGATATCTCAGATTTTACAGAGAACCTCTCTCGGTCCAAAAGGTTCGCGAACCAGATAGAATTCTTGTCTAACTGTATACCCGGAGATTTCTGTCTGGGTAAAATGATCCGATTACTTTTTTATGAGAGGATACTTCTCAGCAATTATTTGCCTGATAAGACCTTTGCAAGGATCGGTGCCTGGAACAGGTTTGGCCAACATGACGTTAACACATTCCATCGCCAGGCGAGCATCTTTCAAATGCTCCTCCCATTTCGGATCTACCCGCACTTCATCCAGAAATCTCTCCACAATGTTGAGAAAAATGTGGACACTTGGAAGATCTTTGGGATCGATATCCATTTTCCCTCCTATTGATAATTTTGCGTCCCATAATATTAGAAAATGGGATAAAGTTCAACACTAAAGAAACGCACTCTTCTAATTTTTTTTCTGGCAGTTTACAGAGAAAAAAACAGCAAATGGGGCCTGGCCCCTTTTTCAGGAATGTCCGCTCTACTTCTTTCTCTTGGACCGGTTTTCCATGGACTTAAATTCCGTGCCGTCAGGCAATATCATGATCATCTCGAAAACATACTCATCTTTGCTGACCAGTGTCGTGATTGTCCGGACTTCCATATCCGTGCCGCTCACCGGGTCTGGCCAGAGTCCGGTCTCTATGATCACATTCTTGTCCTTTTCACGGCTGCCCTTTGTCAAATAAAAACCTGTACTCGAGCTGTCGATCCAGAATGAATTGAACTTCTTCTGGTAGTTATCATAACCTATGATCTGAATACCCTCGAATGATTGGCCGAACATCGAGCCTTTGAAATCCACCATAAGGAAGCGGCCACCGAGTATCAATTTTGCCTCGGCCTTGTTCTGTGAAGCGACCGGTTCTGCGCCAGGCTGCATCCAGGCCGTGGTCGTCACCTCCCATTCCCCCACAAAATTTTTCAAGAATTCATGGTTCTCATTAAGAGCCATCATCTTCATGTACACTTCCATCATTTTGGGATCGATCTGCTGGGCTTCCTGAGATATTCCGGCACCCAAAATGGAAAAAGTAAGGACTAAACAAATGCCTAAAATCAAGGAATGCTTTTTTGACATCTTTTTCTCCTTCCGAATTATTTCCGAGTATAATGATGTAAATAGTGCATTTTATTCAGATATTATGCCCATTCTATCTCGATTATGCAATGTTTCTTGTAATCATAAAAAAATTCTCCTTAAACTAGACCTTCTTTATTTTAGAAAAAACGAAAAAAGGGACCAGGCCCCTTTTTATAGGATTGCCACGTCGCTTCGCTCCTCGCAATGACACAGAAATTGGGGACAGTCCCCAATTTCTGTAAACCAGGCCTTCAATATTTGCGTACATTATAATAAACGGTCTTTATGTCCAAATGAGGAGTCTGCATATGAAAAAAGCACTCATTTTAAGCTTCACTCTACTTTTAATTTTCCAATTTTCGCTAGCATCAGAGAAAAGCATCGCCTCCGACGAGCCCTCTCCCCTCCTCTTGAAAAAGAATCTCAAGGCGGTCATTAGCGATTTAGAAGCCAGCATCCCGGTCCTTATGGAAAAAGCGAGGATTCCCGGACTGCAGGTCGCCGTGGTCCGTGACGGAAAAGTCGTCTGGGAGAAAAGCTACGGCATCAAGAACGCCGCGACCGGCACCCCGGTAACAGAGGAAACTATATTCGAGGCGGCCTCGCTGACCAAGCCCTTCTTCGCCTACGCTGTGATGAAGATGGTGGATGAAGGGCTTATCGACCTGGACAAGCCCCTCCATACCTTCTTCACGCGCGAAGAGATCGAGAAGGGATTGGGCCATTCCCTGGATGCGGAAGGATTCAAACGGGACTGGTTCGAAAAGGCCACCGGCCGCCACGTCCTCAGCCACTCCGGAGGTTTTCCCCACGGAGAACGGGGCGAGGTCTTCCCCATCTTCTTCGAACCAGGCATGAAATGGAAGTATTCTGCTGACGGCTATCAGACGCTGCAGCTGGTGATAGAGAAACTGAAGGGCGAAAAGCTGGATACGCTCATGCAGAAATACATCCTCTACCCACTGGGCATGGAAAAAAGTTGCATGGTCTGGCGGGAAGCATATGAAAACACTATGTCCAACGGCCATAATGTCTTCAGCACACCCCAGGATTTTCGAAAGCGCACTGAAGCTACAGCCGCAGCCAGCCTCTACACCACGGCCGGCGAATACGCCCGCTTCGTCTGCGCGGTCATGAACGGAGAAGGACTGAAGAGCGAAACATGGAAAGAGATGCTCACTTCCTTCATCGACATGAAAGAGGACAAGAGCTTGGGATGGAGCCTGGGCTTCGGCCTCCAGCACGACTCCAACGGCACCGCCTTCTGGCAGTGGGGAGACTACGGCATATTCCGCAACTACATCATCGCCTACCCCGAACAAAAGACAGCAGTCGTCTACCTGACCAACAGCTTCAACGGCCTGAGCATCTGCTCCGACGTGGTAGGGCACAGCATCGGCGGCCAGGCACTGGGGAACGCCCATCTCAATTACAGGACTTATGATTCCCCATTCTACACTCTTCTCTGGGGAGTGAAAGATAGCGGCCCTGAGGCGGCACAAAGCCTTCTCCCGGAGCTAAAGAAGAAATATCCTGAAGACCTGCCCTGGGAGACTATCGGGTGGGTGGCCAGACTTTTCCGGGACGAAAGCATGTATCCTGAGGCTGCGGCCATCTTCGAGTCCGTTTTCAAGGAGAATCCTAAATCGGCACGGGCAGCTTATGAGCTGGCACGCACCTCCCTGCTCAAAGGAGACCTGGAAAAAGCCAGGACGCACTACCTGAAAGCCAAAGAGCTTGAGGAAGACAAGGTCGACGAGAAAAACATCGATTGGGACCTGAACTATCTCCAGGCCGCGGAAAAACCGTTTCCTCTCGATAAAGCCTACATGCAAAAACTGGCCGGAGACTACGGGCCCCGCCACATCACAATCAAGAACGGCAGGCTCTACTATTTTCGCGAAGGAGGCAGCACACCCGAACCCCGGCCCCTGCTTGCCCTCTCCAAGGACACCTTCTTCATCGAGGGCGTGGTCTGGTTTTACTTCAAGGTGGAATTCGACGACCAGGGCAACCCCATCAAGCTCGTCGGCAACTATGATGACGGAAGGCGCGACGAATCAGAACGGACTAAATAGCAGAGGCTCTGAAAACATTTTCAGGATTTTAAGACATTGAAGCGAGCAAGCCTGCTCGCTGCTCTTTGCTGTAAATAGAAAAAGGGGCCAGGCCCCTTTTTTGTGTCATTGCGAGCTTGCGCGGCAATCTCAAACAATTTAATTATGATTAGCTGCGTTTCTAAGGTGGTACCTAGGGGAACGTCCCCAATTTCTCTATTTTATTTCATACGCTGTTTCATGACTGTCGCCTCAGCCGAGCAAACAGTCACGCAGAGCCCACACCCGTAACAGTCATCTGCGTTATAAATCATCTGCTCATCCTGCCAAACGCGGGCACCAAAATAACAGCGCTCAACACAGTTGCCACAATGCGCGCATACTTCCATATCCGTATGGGCAATGTATTCTGAATGGGCAATCAGGTCGCCTCTCCCGTATTTCCTGAGAAATTGAAGGTCGTGGCAGCAGCAGGGGCAGCAACTGCATACTGCAAAAACGTGTTGCTCCGGATTATAAATCGTGAGGTGCACTAATCCTTTCTCATTGGCCTTGCGCAGCACTTCTACGGCCTTTTCGACCGGAATGTGGCGCGCTTCCCCTTTAGCCACGTATTTATCCGCCTCATCATTTATCAAAAAACAGACATCCAGAGGATTTTCGCAGCGTTGATAGCGCTCCCGACACTCACAGCTCGTCAGAGCAAAAGAACGGGCATTGCGGAGAATCTCGATGACCTGTTCGGTCGGTAGAACCCACTGCTGAGCGGATAATGACTCGTTTACGGGAATAACTCTTGAGGAGAATGGAATCTTACCTTCTTGAATCCATTTATCAGTACGTTCCAATCGTTCCTCGAGGTACAAATCCTCAGTTTCTTTCTCTTTGCTTTGCTTTATTTTCAATCCTTCACCTCAGACTCAACATTTAGATGACATGTTGTACGCAAAATATAATACTATTTTAAGAACAAGCCAACAATCGCCTGTTCAATCAGTATTAAGACGAAGATTTCAACAATACATAAAAAAGAGCGAATGGAAGTACCGCAGTTCTTTATCATGAGTAATCTCCGTTGTTAATGACTGCTCTCATATTTCGGTGTAAAATTTCTAAATACTCCATCATGTACAGCTCATTTAATTTTTTTTCTATTCTGGCAGGAAGCCTATCCTTCGGTAATCTGTCCAGAAGCAGAGAAGTTTCGGCTTCTGAGAATGTAGCTTTATTTTCGACCCATTCTCTAAAGTCTTTGTTTTCCGGACAGATGACTTGACAGCGCAGACAACCCACAAGGCAGTGATGCCAGGCAGGGTCCAGCCAGGATGGGAAATCGCGCCGACTCTCATTGTGGAAAGTTAGGCAGCGCTCGGCATGAAGAAGAAAGCGCTCGGAAGAAATCGCCTTTGTTGGACAGGCATTGATACAGGCTGAACAGTGATGACATCTTTCCATGGTTTTATGCTTATGTCCTGTATCTTCCAGCAGGGGGAGGTCAGAATAGAATGCATTCAATCTAAAAAAACTCCCCATTCCCTGTATGTAGGCAATATTGTTTTGGCCGTATTCGGCCAATCCACTGTGCACGGCCAGGCTTTTCAAGGGAAGTATGACCTTTGTGACATGAAATCCCTCAGGCTGTAAAATCCTTAAAAGAAGTTTTTCAATTTTTTCATCAGAAGAATGGCAATACGTAGGAGGAATAACCATTGTGATTGGCTTCCCCTTCACCCTAAAAGAAACCCGAGTGATCGGCTGAGGAGAAGCTACGATGATTATCGATTGCGCTTTAAAAGGCTTTTTTGGCGTATTGAAATCGAACTCGTTCAGGTACCTCTCGTCGAGTTCCTTACAAATTGCTTTTTTCCTACGCCATTTATTTATTTCCTGTCGAAGAGTGGAAACATGCTGTACTGAGATAACTCGAGCCTTATGCCCCTGTTTCTCCACGTGGGACACTATTTTCCTTATCATCTAATCCTCCTCGAAACCATTTTAATGAACCGGCCATTTCTTGTTAATGCGTATCTTCGCCGCAATAATCGATCCATTAGAAACGAAGGGCCTTCGACGTGTTTTCATCTCTTTTTATTGTTTCATTCTTCAAGCATTGACTATTTCTACTTCATAGACGAGGGCAAGAGTGGAAAAGTTACAGAAATTACTTGGCAGAAATTTTTTGAAACTTTTGCTCTTTATGTTTCATCTAATTATATTAAGGATGTAAACTGTATAAGATGAGCACACTTGAAGTCGAGTTGATTGAAAAGGCAAAACAAGGCAGCCATGCGGCGATCAGTGAACTTCTCTCCAAAGAGCAGAATTTTATCCTCAATTTTATGTACCAGCTAACAGGCGATAGAGCTGAAGCTGAAGATTTAACCCAGGAGGCTCTAATCATGGCCTATCGAAAAATTCATACGTTTCTTTACAAGGCTAGATTCCGCACCTGGTTGAGTAAGATCGCGCTTAACCTTTTTCGGCAGAAGCATAGACAGAAACGCAAACATGATTCTCTGATCCTCGAAGAAATCATCATCCCGGGGGAAGACGGAAATCCCGAACGAAAAATCATAAAGAGCGAACTCCAGTGGTGCATCATGCACAATCTTCAGTACCATTTGCCAAAAAAATTCAGAATGGTTCTAGTCCTCCGCGATCTTCAAAACTTCAGCTATAAGGAAATCTCTGAAACTCTGGGCTGGAGCATCAGCAAAACCAAAACGATGCTTCATCGGGCCCGACAGATGTTTCGCAGCACTTTTATCAACGCTAAATGCAAGGCTTTCACTGAAGACTATCACTGCACATGCGATGGGATAAAAAACCTATGAAATGTCAAAAGGTCATTTCGCTTCTTACTGAATATCACGATGAAGCATTGGACCAAAAAATCATTTCAGAAGTGAAAGAACACCTGGATCAGTGCGAGGAATGCAAAGCAAAGTATGGAGAGTTTAAAAAGACGCTGAAACTTCTTAAAAGACTGAAACCAATAGATTGAACAGTCCTCCCTTCTTATTCAAACGTCAATCAAAAGAGTGCAACACATCAATCTCAGGGTGAAATTTAAAACTGGGCACACCTCCTTGTCACATCGAGGAGCACAGCGACGTGGCAATCTCGAAAAAAGAGGGGATAAAAAAATGGGGACAATCCCCAATTCCAGAAATGTCAAATGTTGAGATGCGATCCTTTTAGCTACCTTTAGCTAAAGAAATCTAATTTTCAAGTCAACCTTTTAAAGAAAAGATACGTCTATACATATATAACTTTAAATTTGTTAAAGAAACATGCTCAAATCAATTCAAATTTCATCGATCCTCAAAAATACTCATGAAAAGGAGCAGATA
>Ga0209427_10010643_pt1 | contig 10165 bp, 10 predicted proteins | sample DeeMarSWOR136_30_FD_187465 | JGI IMG/M metagenome (GOLD analysis project Ga0209427, IMG submission 187465) | Marine sediment microbial communities from White Oak River estuary, North Carolina - WOR-1-36_30 (SPAdes) (version 2) | ecosystem: Environmental > Aquatic > Marine > Intertidal zone >...
ATACGATCCGCATGACCCCCCCTCCCCCTCTCATATTCCTGGGAGCGTTTTTCCATTCTCCTTTTCGTGGGAGGGGCTGCCTATCCGGTTTTCCGTTACATGAAAATTTAATTTTATTTTCTCACTCTTACGACCTTTGCGCCGTTCGCCCTTACGAGTTCTGAGGTTTTCATTTTCACGAGGGCTTTTTCGGAACCTCCTCCTAGGTAGACCGTTTCTTTCTTCAGGACTCGGGGATCCACGAGGAAGGTGGCTTTGAACCCGAAGCCGGGGGTCCCACCTACTGGGAATCCGGTTAATTCTAGGATTTCTTCTGGGGATGCGACCCTTGGACGGTTGATGCCGAGGGCTTTGGCGACGCGGCTTGTGCTCGCCCTGTCCTCTCCCTTCACGATGGCTACTATGGCGCTGCCGTCCTGGTCTACCATGCAGATGCTCTTCACGAAGTCCTCTGGCTCGGCGCCCACCGTCTGTGCGGCCTCGGCGACGCTGTGGCAGGACTGGTCGAAGCTCAGGTGCTCCGCGTTTATGCCCCGTTCCTTGATGATGGCCCTAAGCTTCTCCTCGTACTCGCGCATGGTCTAGGTTTTAACGCCGGTATGATATACGGTTTATGCGAGTGGGGCTCCATTTCTCCCACGCTCGGGTTGCTAGGTTGCTCTCTCCCAGATCAGGTGGGTGCTCAGCTGCATACCTCCCACGGGCATGAGAGGCGTGCTCAGGGTCAGCTGATCGCCTTTGAGCTCGTATGTTCTTTCCTGGATTTCATCGATCCAGTTCGGGAACAGGCTGACTTCGATGTGGTGGAGGACCTTGTCTCCCTCGACCTCGAAGCGGCCGCAGTATGAGGTGTAGCCGTCCACCGCGGCGACCTTCTCCTCCACTGTGCCGCCTCTGATATCCCCAGAGGCGAAGCTGGGGCGACCCTCCTTCATGAAGGCCACTGACATGTACCCGTCGTCGCTGTACATTAGATATCCCGTGCGCTGGCCGCGCCTGTATATCTCGCCGTTCTCTTTTCTGGTCTCAACGGAGATGAGCCTCCATGTTCCGTGGAAGTCCTTTGGGTTCATGCTTTCCAATCGCAGATCATGGGGGGTGTTATGGATAAACATTAGGATAGGATATTATCGGATCTATGGTGCCAGGTTTTTTGTCGGGGTGCTTGAGTGCCTTCCTATGGTATAAATGAATGTCTCTTTTGGTGGGAATCGTTACGTAAAAGGGGTTGTTTTCTCGTTCCTTTCACGTGTAGGGGTGTTTTTTAAATACTTTCTGTATGATTCACCCCCCCTCCTCCCTCTAGGAAAGTGTGTTTTTCAACACCTTTTTAGATAAGCATTGCTGGTTGCGATTAACTGGGATATTTTTTCTTACGAAAATCTATATTCCTGTATTTATTTAGTAAGCCACCTCCGGGATAGTGCTGAGGAGGGCCTAAAACCCTCCCCTTACCAACCTGCGCGTGCAAGGTATTATATTTGAACATAATTCGTCAAGGACTTTGACAGTGAAATGCTTAACTTTGAGCCAACTCAGTTCTCCAAACCTACTGCAGGCTAATAAACACATGAAAAATTTGTAGTGGATAAGTAAAATGGTCCAATAAATTTTTAAGACGTGATAAAAATCCTAGTACTACCTAGATTAGGAGGTATGAGTGTGTATCACTCGGACTGGATAGGTTTATCCTCCCTCGGGAGGATCAAAAGACTCTAAGAAGCATAATTCTACCCGACCTCCAAGGAACCCCGCGACCCTTTGAAAAAAACATCCAAATCGGTTCTGATGTCGTATTTTACAGATCTGATTCAATGTTCTATAAGCGGGGGACACATGGCAGGCAAGTAGAAGGTAAGCAAAACAAGAAGGAAGAGCTCCGCCCCTTTTGGCATTACGTAAAAAGACACATAGAACCCGGTTTTGAGACCACGTCGGAGATTACCCCCAAGTATAAACATCAACGGGGGTGGTTGACGACCTCAAATCCGGATTCGTTCTCTAAAACACTCATTTGCTCAATGCCATTAAGGAGGAGGAGAAAAAATATCGCAAAATGCGGAGATTGAAGAACTAAGGAATCGAATCGACAACCTGGATGCGGAGATCATCGATAAGATCGCTGAATTAATCAGAATATCGAAAAGAATCGAGACCTACCGAGAGGGCTTAGCACCCATCGACTCGGATGACTCCTTTGATGAAGTGATCCGCGATAGCATTCGCAGACTCGCTATTGAATATGATCTCAACGCTGAAGGAATTGAACGCATCTTCAACGCGATCAAAGATCTACTATCAAAGGCAGGAAGGGAAGACCCATGATGCATAAGACTATAGTACAAGAGAAAAATCAAAACAATCATGTTAAACTCATAAAGCTCCCCTTCAGCGATACCCCCTTCGAGGTCTTCACGAAGCTATACAAGCGCAACCGCCACGCCTACCTCCTCGAGTCAATCGAGGGACCAGAGAAGCTCGCTCAGTACTCATTCATCGGATTCGACCCACGCCTCATCATCAGCGTTAAACGCGATAAGGCGGTCATCGAGGACGCACGATCAGGGGAGAAGAGGGTGAAGTCGGTCTCCGACCCCCTCGACGTAGTCAAGGAGTGCCTTGAGGGACGCGTCGCACCCTTCAGCAGGTTCCGCCTCGCAGGAGGGGCAGTCGGCTACATAACATACGACGCAGTCAGGCAGTGGGAGAGGCTCCCCGAGTCGACCGTCGACGACTTGGGCTTCCCCGACCTGGAGATGGGCGTCTACGACGACGGCATCATCTTCGACCACGTCAAGGGGAAAGGGTTCTATTGCTACACCACGGAGTACCGCCTCGGTGAGGTCTGCAATCTCCTCAAGGAGTCCACGGACTACTCCCCCGTCACATACGAGCCGCTGACGACGAACATAGCCAAGGAGGACTACGAGGCCGCCGTCGAGAAGGCGAAGGAGTACATCGCCGCCGGCGACATATTCCAGGTGGTCCCCTCGAAGCGCTTCGAGTTCCAGTACAAGGGCGACCTCATCGCTTTCTACAAGAGCCTCAGGGAGATCAACCCCTCCCCCTACATGTACTACCTCAAGATGGGCGACCGGCAGATAATCGGCTCCAGCCCCGAGATGCTCGTCAGGGTTGATGGGGACACTGTGGACACTTTCCCCATCGCAGGCACATGCCCCAGGGTCGATGACCCTGCTGAGAACGCCCGCCTCGCCGAGGAGCTACTAGCCGACCCCAAGGAGCGGGCGGAGCACGTGATGCTCGTTGACCTCGGAAGGAACGACATCGGCAAGGTAGCCAAGTACGGCAGCGTCCACCTCCCCGAGTACATGACCGTCCACGAGTACAGCCACGTCCAGCACATCGTCACCCAGGTCCGGGGCACGCTGAAGGAGGAGATGGACTGCTACGACGCCCTGAGGGCAGTCTTCCCCGCGGGCACCGTCTCAGGCGCCCCCAAGGTCCGGGCGATGGAGATAATCGAGGAGCTGGAGCCCACGAGACGGGGCCCCTACGCAGGGGCCGTCGGGTATTTCAGCTACAACGGCAATGCAGACTTCGCCATCACCATAAGGACCCTCGTCGCCGACGGGGACAGGGCGACCATCCAGGCCGGCGGAGGCGTAGTCGCCGACTCGGACCCCGAGAAGGAGTGGTACGAGACCGAGCATAAGGCCGCGGCCCTGCTCAGGGCCCTTGAGGCCTCGGGAGGCGGCGAAACGTGAAGGTGCTGGTCATCGACAACTACGATTCCTTCGTCTACAACCTGGTGCAGTACATCGGAGAACTAGGCGGGGACCCCCTGGTCTACAGGAACGACGAGATCTCCCTCACCCAGGCACAGGAGATGAACCCGGAGAGGATTGTCATCTCCCCGGGCCCCGGGGACCCCAGTTACACCCGATACTTCGGAAAGTGCGCCAAGATCATCCGCAACATGGGCCCCGAAACCCCGACCCTTGGAGTCTGCCTCGGCCACCAGGGCATGATCTTCTGCTACGGAGGAAACGTCATCCGGGCCAAGAGGCTCATGCACGGCAAGTCAAGCGTCATAGAGCACGACGGCAGGGGCATCTTCAGGGGCGTAGAGAACCCCTTCGAGGCGACCCGGTACCACTCCCTCGTAGGCGAGAGGTCCTCTATACCAGACTGCCTTGAGGTCACAGCGACATCTGCAGACGACAGCGAGATAATGGGCATACGGCACAGGGAGTACCCTGTCATGGGCGTTCAATTCCACCCTGAGTCTATCCTCACGACGGAGGGGAAGAAGATCATCACTAACTTCCTGGAGATGTAAATCTTTGATCAGGGAAGCAGTAGGGAAGCTGGCGGAGGGTCTAAACCTCTCCTTCGAGGAGGCCCGGGAGGCCATGTCCGAGATCATGTCCGGGGAGGCTACAGACGCCCAGATAGGCTCCTTCCTCACAGCCCTAAGGATGAAGGGGGAGACGATAGATGAGATTTCCGCCCTCGCCTCGGCGATGAGGGAGCACTGCCACAGGATCAACCCCAGGGTCGCCGGACGCCTCGTGGACACCTGCGGCACAGGTGGCGACGCCGTGGACACCTTCAACGTCAGCACCACGGCCACCTTCATCATCTCAGGAGCAGGCGTAAGCATTGCGAAGCACGGGAACCGAAGTGTCACGAGCAGCTGCGGCAGCGCGGACCTCCTCCAGGGGCTCGGCCTCAACCTCTCTATGGACCCCGCCGACGTCGAGCGGTCCATCGAGGACGTAGGCATCGGCTTCATGTTCGCCCCGGCGTTCCACCCGGCGATGAAGCACGCGGTCGGCCCCAGGAGGGAGCTGGGCATGAGGACAGTCTTCAACATCCTCGGCCCCCTTACTAACCCCGCCGGAGCATCAGCACAGCTCCTCGGCGTCTACGACCCCAGTCTCACGGAGCCCCTCGCAAAGTCCCTGGGGCGCCTGGGCAGCGAGGAGGCGATGGTGGTCCACGGCCTCGACGGAATGGACGAGATATCGACCCTCGGCGCAACACGGTTATCCTGGCTGAGAGACGGCGAGGTGAAGACATTCGAGGTGAAGCCCAGCGACTTCGGTGTAAAACAGGCCAGATCGGAGGAGATCAAGGGGGCGGGCACGGAGGAGAACTCAGAACTCACATACAGGATACTCAACGGCCTTGACTCAGGAGATCCGAGGACAGAGATAGTTCTGGTTAACAGCGCAGCTGGGATTGTCGTAGCGGGGAAAGCCGACGACTTCAAATGCGGGATGGAGCAGGCCCGGGAGTCCATCGGAAGCGGAGCAGCCTACGGGAGGCTAAGGTCCCTCGTGAAGGCATCCAGCGGGGACCTCTCTAGGCTTGAGGAGCTTGAACGCAGACATGGTTGACTTCTTGGACACCCTGGCCGCCGACGCCAGGAGAACAATAGCTGAAGGCTATTACGATGTCGAGCAGGAAGCCCCATCGGCGAAGCAGAGCCTCAGGAGGGCCATCGAGGGCTGCACGTTGAACCCGGTCATAGCTGAGGTCAAGAAGGCCTCACCGTCCCTCGGCTTGATACGCCCCGGGGCAGACCCGACTAAGGTGGCGCAGGCGATGGAGGCCAACGGGGCCATCGGGATATCGGTGCTCACCGAGCCCATCCACTTCAAAGGCGACATCCACGCCCTGAGAAAGGTTAGGGAGGTCGTCAACGTTCCCCTTCTCATGAAGGACATCATCCTGGATCCCGTGCAGCTCAAAGCAGCCCACAGGACGGGAGCCGACGCCGTACTCCTAATCCAAGCCCTCTTCGACAGAGGGCACAGCCGATGCGACCTAGACTCCATGATCGCTGACGCCGAAGCCCTGGGCCTTGAGGTCCTCTTGGAGACCCATACAGGCGACGAATTCAGGTCGGCACTACACAGCGACGCCGACCTAATGGGCATCAACAACAGGGACCTGACCAACCTGACAGTGGACCTGGGGGTCACCGAGAGTGTCCTAGGCGAGAACGACCCCAGGGACAGAGTCGTCGTGAGCGAGAGCGGGATCAGGAGCCTCGAAGACATCCAACGCCTCAGGGAGGCGGGAGCCAGAGCCTTCCTAGTCGGCTCGGCGATAATGCAGTCCCCCGATATCGGAGGAACGGTTAGGAGGCTCGTCGGGGCTTGACCCAGGTAAAGATCTGCGGGATAACCCGTGACGAGGACCTGGAAGCGGTCATAGATACGGGAGCTGACGCCGTGGGGTTCGTCGTTGGAGTCCCCTCATCTCCGAGGAACCTCTCCCCGGAGAGAGCATCGGAGCTCGTAAAGCAGGTCCCAGTGTTCACGAAGACGGTCATGGTGATGGTTCCCCAGGGCCTCAAAGAGATAACAAAAGCATACGAGGCGGTGAAACCAGACGCCCTCCAGCTGCATGGTGAAGGTGCGCCGAACGCCGACGAGATCAGAGCGGTCATATCAGGAGCTGATTTGATCAGAGGTGTCACCTTGAATCCAGGGGAGGTCCAGAGCGACGTTCAAGAGGCAGAGTTCTTCGACGCGGTCCTGCTTGATACATTCGTCCCCGGAGTGTACGGGGGAACAGGGATAACCCACGACTGGGAGACCGCCAGAGAGCTTTGCCACATAACAGGCCACAATAGACTCATCCTAGCCGGGGGCCTGAACCCGTCGAACGTCCAGAAGGCCATCCGGAAGGTCAGACCCTACGCCGTGGACGTCAGCACGGGCGTCGAGTCGAGCCCTGGTGTCAAGGATCCCAGGAAGATAGAGTTTTTTATAAAGCAAGTCAGGAAGATGGAGCCTTGAAGAAAGGTAAGTTTGGAGAATATGGGGGTCAATACGTCAGCGAGATGCTGATGCCTGCCTTAAGTGAACTGGAAGAAGCCTTCGAGAGCAACTACAATACAGCCGAATTCCAAGAGGAGTATCAGATGATTCTCAGGGATTACGCTGGGAGGCCTACTCCTCTCTACCATGCTAAGAGACTCAGCCGAAGGGTGGGCTGTAAAATATACTTGAAGCGGGAGGATTTGGCTCATGGGGGCGCTCACAAGATCAATAACACCCTGGGCCAAGCATTACTAGCCCGTAAGATGGGGAAGAGAAGGATAATAGCTGAGACTGGAGCCGGACAGCATGGGGTCGCAACGGCGATAGCCTGTGCACTGCTTGGGTTGAAAGCTGAGATATACATGGGAACTGAAGATGTAGAACGCCAGAGACTGAACGTCTTCCGGATGAGGCTCCTAGAAGCTGAGGTTCACCCCGTAGAGTCGGGCTCTAAAACATTGAAGGACGCCATCAATGAGTCTCTTAGAGACTGGGTCACAAACGTTGAGACGACCTATTATCTAATTGGGTCCGTGGTAGGGCCTCACCCGTATCCCACAATAGTCAGAGACTTCCAGAGAGTCATCGGAGACGAGATTAAAAGCCAGATACTGGTTAAGGAGGATCGGCTCCCTGATGCGCTGGTCGCCTGCGTTGGAGGAGGTAGCAACGCAATGGGAACCTTCCATCCTTTCTTAGATGACCCCGAGGTAGAGATGTACGGCGTCGAAGCAGGAGGCAGCGGGGTCGAGACTGGGAGACATGCTGCTTCCCTTTGCGCAGGTGAAGAGGGCGTCTTCCATGGGATGAGGACCTATGTCCTTCAGGACGAGTTCGGGCAGATAAAGAACACCCACAGCATCGCTGCCGGTTTAGATTACTCAGGTGCTGGGCCTCAGCACTCCTTTCTCAAGTCGATTAATAGAGCGAAGTATGTGACCGCCACCGACGAGGAAGCCGTCGACGCATTCCTCATACTATCCAAGACTGAGGGGATAATTCCCGCTCTAGAGTCGTCACATGCCTTAGCTCACGCCATTAAATTGGGGAAGAAGCTGGATAAAGACGACATCATAGTAGTCACGTTGTCGGGTCGAGGAGACAAGGATGTAAGAGTAGTAGCGGACTACGTGGGGATCGAGATATGAACGCTATAGAAACATGTCTGCGAAGGCTTAAAGAGAAGGGCGAGGGGGCCCTAATAGCATATGTTTGCGGTGGAGACCCTAATCCCGAGTTCACGCCTGAGATTGTCGAGTCCCTCATACGTGGAGGAGCTGACATCATCGAATTGGGAATACCCTTCTCAGATCCCATAGCTGACGGACCTACAATCCAAGCAGCCTCAGTACGGGCGTTGAAAGCTGGTACAACTCCAAAAATGGTGATGGAGATAGCGGGAAGGGTCAAAGGAATACACAGTTCAGTCCCACTTGCACTCTTGACATACTATAACCCAATTTTCCGGATGGGGCTTGAGAAATTTTTCAGTCTGACGAGTAAATATAGGATAGACGGTGTAATAATCCCTGACCTACCGGTGGAGGAAGCGGAGGAGTACAAGAGGTTCGCGGAGGATCATGGAATATCTACGATATTCATGGTTACTCCCAACACAACAGAGGAGAGGTTGGAGCGGATCATCGACTCTACTTCAGGCTTCCTTTACATGGTCTCCATATTCGGCGTTACAGGCGCCAGAGAGAGAATCCACCAACTCACATTAAACACGATACATCGAATTAAACCGTATATCGGAGACCGTATCCCTCTAGCTGTAGGCTTCGGTATTTCAGAGCCTGAACATGTGAGAACAATAATCAAGAACGGGGCGGATGGCGCCATTGTGGGAAGTGCTCTAGTTAAAGTCGTCGAAAAATATGGTGATGACCTTGAAAACATGACTGGGGCGCTTGAGCTAAATACTACTAAACTTAAAGCTGGGACCTTCGCACGTTCGTCTCATATCTAGCCGCGCGTGCGGTTATAACCCCCTTTTACTACCTACCTTTATCTTATTGTCTCGGAAAAATGAATACCAAAGGTACTTGTACATTGAATGTTAAAGTATTTGTGATTTGTAGTTTTTATACATTCAATGTGTCCATTGCTATACAAGTACCGCGCGCTAGCGCGCGCATAAGTAAAGGGATTACCTTTTTGGATTATTTTCATTATATAGTAAGGATTAAGCAGTGATGCGGCCCATCCTTTGGTGAAATGAGCGAGAGAGAGCGCAAACACATATGGTGTCTGATGGTTAGATATTTTCAAAGCTGTGCGCGCGTCTACCTACTGTCGGTTCTGTCCACCTTATTTCTCGACGGTATTTTTGCGGCCATTCTTTACGAGTTCCCACCGAACAGCCCCTTCGTATTGCCGGCATACATTGCCCTGTCTACTTTATTGAGGGCTGCTCTGGCTGAGTGGCTAGTGGTTACAGGAGTTTGGGGCTCTGATAAGTCCAAGTTTAGTCCTTGGAGACTGGCTTTAGCTGCTCTGATATATGGCGTTCCCCTCTCGATCATTTCAGAGTATGTGTTAGAACCTCTTCGCGCGGTCCTCTTGGTTTTCTATATGTGGCTGGATAAAGTTGTGCCCATCACATACGTGAATAGCTTAGTGGGGATTCTTTTGTATGTATTGATCTTCGATTTTTCCAGGCTGATGTTGTTCCTTACAATATCAGCGCGCGCACAAGACTAGCGGAGGTGAGTTGAATGAAATCCTCTACCGACTGGATTTTGAAGCCCTTCGTGCTGCTCTTCTCCTCCCTTCTGTCTTTCATGTTTCTGGACATGTGGCTGTTCTTCTACTTCTTAGACCACTTATCGCCCGATAACCTCGTCAACGAGCTGCTGATGTCCCTCATCTACTTCGTCTTGAGGATCGGGTTCTTAAACTTCTCCGTGAGCACCTTGATCGGCATAGAGTACCCCAGGTGGTCTCGGGATAATGTTAAATGCCTAGCCTTCGCAGCGGCCATTTCCGGGGTCCCTCTCCTGACGTTTTCCATGTTCCTTATCGGATCTTTAGACGTCGTACCAGGGCTAGGAAGGATTCTGTCTACTTTGAATATCGTTCCACTCCTTTTTGTCATGGATCTCTTCAGGTTCGTGTACTTTCTATGGGTTAAACGTTCATGCTCAGATTCTACCGCCCTACCAGCGGGTATGGAATCAGAGGAGTTAGTCCCTCTGAAAAAGGTCTATGCCCTTTGTACTTTGTCTGCTCTGTCCTTCAGCTTCTTCGACGTTTCCTTGTCTGATACCCTAATCGGAGGATCCCCTTTCAGCTCGGTCACTCCTGTAATGTACTTTCTCCTCTTCGTAATCTTGAGGACCGGCTTGGCTAACCTACTTACC
>Ga0209427_10010647_pt1 | contig 10164 bp, 5 predicted proteins | sample DeeMarSWOR136_30_FD_187465 | JGI IMG/M metagenome (GOLD analysis project Ga0209427, IMG submission 187465) | Marine sediment microbial communities from White Oak River estuary, North Carolina - WOR-1-36_30 (SPAdes) (version 2) | ecosystem: Environmental > Aquatic > Marine > Intertidal zone >...
CGCGACTCATTTTATAATTCCGGAGGAGAATAAAACAAAAGCTTTACAATTAATTGAAGAAGAATTAGAAGATAGGATAAAATTCTTTAAAAACCAAAAAAGGTATGCTGAAGCTCAAAATATAGAAAGAATAGTCAAATATGACTTAGAAATGATGAGAGAAATGGGATGGTGTAAAGCAATTGAGAATTACTCAAGACCATTAGACGGAAGGCCTCCTGGTACCCCTCCAATGACACTTATGGATTATTTCCCAGATGATTTTTTGACTGTTGTGGATGAATCTCATGTGACCATACCTCAAATTCATGGTATGATTGGGGGAGATAGATCCCGTAAGAAAAATTTGATTGATTTTGGGTGGAGATTACCAAGTGCTTATGATAATCGACCTTTAACCTTCGAGGAATGGGAAGATAAAGTTAAGTATCTAATCTTTATGAGTGCAACCCCTGGAGATTATGAGTTAAAAAAAAGCGAAGGCATATCTGCAGAACAAATTATTCGTCCTACGGGTTTAGTCGACCCAGAAATTGAAATTCGACCTGCGAAAGATCAAATTGATAATTTATTAGGAGAGATTCGAAAAGTTATCAATAACGAAGGTAGAGTATTAGTTACAACTCTAACAAAAAGAATGGCAGAAGATATTGCGGAATATTATGGCGAATTAAGTGTTAAGATAGCATATTTGCATTCTGAAGTTGATACCGTCGAAAGATTTGAAATTTTAAGGCATTTGAGAGATGGGACTTATGATGTTCTGGTTGGTATTAATTTACTTAGAGAGGGGTTGGATCTACCAGAAGTTCAGCTTGTTGCAATATTAGATGCAGATAAACTTGGATTCCTTAGAGATACACGGTCATTAATACAAACAATAGGCAGAGCCTCACGAAATGTTAACGGCAGAGCTATATTATATGCAGAAAAAGTTACACCTGCTATGAAAGCAGCTATTGATGAAACAAATAGGAGAAGGAACAAACAGGTGCAGTTTAATAAAGAAAATAATATCACTCCCCAAACTATTAAAAAAAATATACTCGACTCTCTTTCTGAAGAACATGAATTTAGAGAAAAAGAAGTTAAAAGATTTAAACACACTATTCAAAATAAAATGGAACAATTGGAAAAAGAAGGAGATAAAGAGATATTAATTCAATATCTTGAAGATAAAATGTTCTTGGCAGCTAAAGAACTCAGATTTGAGGATGCTGCTTACTTGAGAGATAAAATCAAGGAAATAAAGAATACTTATTATATAAAATCATGAAAACTTTGTTTTAATAATAATTTTAAATAAAATTCATAAAACATTGCTTAGGATATCAAAATAATTCCTATTATTAGTAGAAATATATTTTCAAATGAGGGGGTAAAATAAAAGCCTATGAGAAGTAGCTAAGAATTAAATGTTAAAGCAATTGACATGGTAATTTCATAGTTTACTCTCATCTATATTGCTTCATTTAGCCAATATATAAAAAAAACCATCATACAACTCCATATTATTAAAGGTATAAAATCTCAATACACATTATTAACCTTCTCTTTTTCGAATATAGTATCGAATGATTCCTAATATAGGGTTAATTCGAGGTACTTTTACTTTATACCTTTTATAATCTTCACCAAATTTTTCAATAAGGTTTTTATCCTCAACATATGTCCATTGGTATGTTAGTATTATGATGACAATACTAAGAATTAAACTAAGGATGATTTGAGTCCAGAGCGAAATACTTATAGTGAATAAGATACCACCTAAATATTGTGGATGACGAACAACAGCATATATACCATTATCCACTAACTTTGTGGTATGTATATAACTCTTTCCTTTATCAACACCACCTCGTTTCTTAAAAGTCCAAAAAGAAATTAACGCAAAATAGAGACTAAATCCCCAAATTATATAGCCTATATATGCTAAAATGATAAGATTCAATTCATTAAAAAATAGGAACATTAAGATTATTTGAATTATAAAAGATATTGTAAATAGTGTAGTAAAGATAATATCTCGTAAACTGAATTTTTTCCTATTTTTTTTAACATTCTTTTCATTATTCATAATTTTCTTCCTTCCTCTAATCGATTTATGTAAAGAAAAATAAATTTAAGTATTTAATAGCTCTTCTTTTTTGTATCTTTTATATATTTAATAATACCTAAAATTAAATTTAATCTTAGTACCTTTTTTCTATATTCTTCATAATTTCCGCTAGGAACGATTATAAAGTACAAGCTTAAATATCTATAGATATTAAATTTAGAATTGTGATTCTTAACTCATTAATATGTAATTATATTTCTGAATTTAAAATTAGATAAATCTACTAATCTTAAGCTAAATATAGCTTTCTTAATTAGAAAATCATTACACTTACAGGGCAAAAATACTACAATTTAAGATTATAAAATAAAGCCATGAAATTTTTGTTTTATAAAGTATTATAAATATTAGTATAAAAATGAATCAAAATTCAATAATTATTAAAGGAGCAAGACAGAACAATTTAAAAAATATCGACGTTATAATTCCAAGAAATAAATTGGTAATTATTACTGGGATTAGTGGTAGTGGGAAATCAAGCCTCGCAATGGATACTTTATATGCCGAAGGTCAAAGAAGATTTTTAGAATCATTATCAAGTTATGCAAGACAATTCTTGGGGGAGATGGACAAGCCTGACGTAGATTCCATTGAAGGACTATCACCAGCAATTGCAATTGAGCAAAAGCCTCTCTCAAAGAACCCAAGAAGCACGGTAGGAACTGTAACGGAGATTTATGATTATTATAGACTACTTTTTGCTAATATTGGAATTCCTCATTGTCCTAACTGTGGAAAAGAAATAAAGCCCCAAACTCCACAGCAAATTATACAGCAAATTCTAAGTTCAGTTGAAGATAATCAGAAATTTATAGTAAAGGCTCCTGTAATACGGGATAGAAAAGGAGAATATAAAGAATTACTTCAAAATCTTAAGAAGCAAGGATATGTAAGAGTAGAAATTGATGGGATACAATATACCTTAGATGAAGATATTTCTATGGACAAAAATGTTAAACATAATATAAGCGTTATTGTTGATAGATTAGTAATGAATAAAGATATAAAAACTCGGTTAGCTGATTCAATAGAAACAGCGTTGAACTTAACAGAAGGGATAGTTATTGTTGAAATTGTAGATAAAGAAGAACAAATGTTTTCTGAACATCTTGCTTGTCTTGACTGTCAAATATCCTTTCCCCCCATCGATCACAAAATGTTTTCATTTAATATACCCCATGGGAGTTGTAAATACTGTAGCGGATTAGGAACCGTTATGGAGTTTGATTATAGTTTAATTTTAGGCGATGATGTGGAAGTTACTTTACAAGAAACTCCTATTAGAGAGATTCCAGGATTTGGCTCCTTAACAGGATATTTTTGGCAATCGATCGTCCAAGTTGCTAAACATTATGGTTTTGATGCAGATAAGACTGCAATAAAAGATATTGATCCGCAACTCCTCCAAAAGATATTATTTGGATCTGATGAGGAACCAATTGAATTCCATTTTCAAAGTGATAATAGTGAGTATAAAAATAATAAAAATGGAATTAAATCTTCTTACCATGTCGTTAGACCATTTGAAGGAGTTATTCCAATGTTACACAGAAGATATATGGAGACACGCTCTGAGTGGGCACGTGATATGTATGAAAGCTTCATGAAGCAAAATGATTGCCCACAATGTAATGGTTATAGATTAAAGCCAGAGAGTTTAGCAGTAACCATTAAAGATATGAATATAGCTGAACTTTCCAATCTTGCTGTTAAAGATTCTCTTAAATTTTTTAAAGAATTGCACTTGGATGAAATTCAAAAAAAAATTGTAAAAGATGTTTTAAAAGAAATACTAGACAGATTATCCTTTTTAGAAAACGTTGGTTTGGATTATATTGCGCTAAGTCGGAGGTCACATACCCTCTCAGTTGGAGAAGCTGAAAGAATCAGGTTAGCGACTCAATTAGGTTCTAGTCTAGTCGGTGTATTATATGTATTAGATGAGCCTAGTGTGGGACTTCATCAAAGGGATATAAGCCGTCTTATTAATATGCTTAAAAAGTTAAGGGATTTAGGTAATACAGTTATTGTAGTTGAACATGATGATGAAATTATGAGAAATGCTGATCATATCATCGATCTGGGGCCTTTAGCTGGAGAAAATGGAGGAGAAATTGTTGCGGAAGGTCCCCTTGAAGTTATTTTACACTCTAAAACTTTAACTGGTAAATATTTATCAGGTAAAAAGAAAATTGAAATCCCCAAAAAAAGAAGGGAAATAACAAAAGAATTCCTTGAAATTAGAGGAGCAAGAGAAAATAACTTAAAAAGTGTAAGCATAAAGCTACCTCTAGGTATATTTACTTGTATTACCGGAGTTTCTGGAGCGGGAAAAACCAGTTTAATAATAGATTGCTTATATAAAGGATTACATAATATAATAAATACTAGAAGCTCCCGATTAGCCCCAGGAGATTTTGATGATATTTTAGGATATGATAAAATCGATAAAATTATCAATATAGATCAATCTCCCATAGGTAGGACCCCTAGATCGGTCCCTTCCACTTATACGAAAGCTTTAGATTATATTAGAGAAATCTTTGCAAATCTTCCAAGTTCAAAAGAAAGAGGATATAATAAAGGAAGATTTAGCTTCAATACGAAAGATGGTCATTGCAAGAAATGCAACGGTACAGGATATATTTTAAAAGAGATGTATTTTCTACCCGATGTTTATATTAGATGTGATTTATGTAAGGGAGAGAGATATAATGCAGAAACTTTGGAGATTAAATACCGTGGAAAAAACATATCAGATGTGCTTAAAATGACTTTCCATCAAGCATTAGAATTCTTTGATTTTCATACTAAATTAAAAAATACTTTAAAGACGGTTGTGGATGTTGGACTTGGATATTTAGAATTAGGTCAATCATCAACTACGCTTAGTGGAGGTGAATCTCAAAGATTAAAAATTGCAAGAGAATTGAGAAAAACAAGTACAGGAAACACCCTTTATATTTTAGATGAACCCACAACCGGTTTACACATGTATGATATACAATTTCTAATAAAAGTACTCCAGAAATTAGTAGATAAGGGTAATACTGTTGTAATTATAGAGCATAACATGGAGATTATTAAATCTGTTGACTATATTATAGATATTGGTCCTGAAGGAGGAGAAAAAGGAGGAAAAGTAGTAGTAGCAGGAACTCCCGAAGAAATTCTAAATAATAAAAAATCTTTTACAGCGAAATTCTTAAAAAAATACTTAAACAATAGTTAGTAAAATCTAAATCTTTTCTTAAATAATTAAGACATATAGAAATAACATATATTAAATAGCCATAAGTGATACATATGGGTATCGAGAATGAAAAAGGGATAATAAGAGCCCCAATTGCGTGTATATTAGGACATATAGATCATGGTAAGACTAGTCTCCTCGACTATATCCGTGGTACCGTCGTTCAACAAAGAGAAGCTGCTGGTATTACTCAACATATAGGAGCGTCCTATTTTCCAACTAACGATATCAAAGAATTTTTGCGAAAATCAAAACAAGAATTTGCTGACAAAGAGATTAAATTACCCGGTTTGTTGATTGTAGATACACCAGGCCATGCAGCATTCATGAACCTCCGTAAAAGAGGGGGAGCTGTTGCTGATATTGCCATATTAGTGATTGATGTGACAGCTGGAACAATGCCAATAACATGGGAATCAGTTCGAATTTTAAGAGAAAGAAAAACTCCTTTCATAATAGCTGCAAACAAGATAGATAGAATCTCTGGCTGGAAATCAAAAAAGGATGCTGACTTTTTAGATACATATAATACTCAAAAACCTCATGTAAAAGAATTTTTAGATGAAAAAATTTTACAAATAATTGGAAATTTTTTAGAAGAAGGTTTTAAGGGAATTGATCGGTATGATAAAATCAAAGATTTTACAAAAAAAATTGCAATTGTACCTACAAGTGCTAAAACTGGAGAGGGAATTTCCACTCTTATTATGATATTAATGGGTCTGGTACAGCAATATCTTATACCTAATTTACAATTTTCTGAAGGTCCTGCTAAAGGAGTAGTATTAGAAGTAAAAAAAGAGAAGGGCCAAGGAATCACGATGGATGTTTTAATCTATAATGGAGTGATACATAAAGGAGATGAATTTATTGTAGGGGGCTTAGAAAAACCAATAAAATCTAAAGTTAGAGCATTATTAAGACCAAAACCAATGGATGAGATCAGAGATCCCCGCCAGAAATTCGATTCAGAAGATTTAGTAAGTGCTGCAGCAGGTATTAAAGTTTTAGCACCAAATATTGAAGATGTTGTAGCAGGCTCGCCTTTTAGAGTAATCGGTTCTCCTTCTGAAGAAGAAACTGTATACAATGAAATTGAGGAAGAAGTACAGAGCATAAGAATACAAACAGATAAGGCGGGTGTTGTCTTAAAAGCAGATACTCTAGGCTCTCTTGAAGCTCTAGAAAATCACTTTACTACAAATGGAGTAAAAATTAGTATTGCTGATGTTGGTCCTATCAAAAAAGAGGATGTTATGAATGCTAATATTGTAAAAATTCTTGATCCCTATTCCGCTTCAGTTTTAGGGTTTAATGTTCCTATTTTGCCTGAAGCTCGTGAACAAGCTACGTTAGACAATATAAGAATTTTCACAAACGACGTTATATACCGCTTACTAGAAGATTATATAGAATATGCGGAAACAAGAAAAGCTGAAGATACTGCTAAAGGGCTAAGTGAATTGATATTACCAGCAAAGCTTAAAATGCTTCCTGAATACGTATTCAGAAATTCAAATCCTGCGGTTTTTGGAGTTTTAGTTGAAGCTGGAACTTTATATCCAAAAGTACCATTAATTACTGCTGAAGGTAAAAAAGTTAGAAGAGTCCATCAACTCCAAGATAAAGGGAAAACTTTAGAAAAAGCAAACAAAGATGCTGAAGTAGCTATATCAATACGTGGTATAGAAATAGGTAAAGATATTGGAAAAGACGAAACTCTTTATGTTAGTGTCCCCGAATCCCACGTAAGGCAATTAATGAGTAAATTCAGCGACGAATTAACATCTGATCAAAAAGAAGCTTTAAAAGAGTATATTATTCTGATGCGAAAGACGAACCACCCATGGTGGGGTATGTAAAGTCTTTTATTTGTTATTCTTCCAATCCTTTTCTCACCAAAAGCAATCTGAAACTAGATTTTTTCTTTAGAAATAAAAGGTATTTTTAAAAAGCTAAAAAAATTGTATAATTCGTATTAAAGAATTCTTAATAAAATATCCGTAAATTTATTCTATGACATTAATTATCGATGTTTTAAACAAGGTTTTAGGAGAAATTACTCCAACAGCACGAGAATTAAAACTAATCAATAGTGTAATAGATAAAGTAAAGAATTTTCTTCAAATTAAAGCCAAGGAATTAAATGTAAATTTTACAAAAATTGAACCCCAAGGATCCACCGGTATCAAACAAACTCAACTGAGAGGAGATTTTGATATTGATGTATTTGTTGGTTTAGATTATGAAAATTATGAACCTAAATATCGAGGATTAAGTAAAAATAAATTAAAAAAAGAGTCTAAAAAAGATTTTTTAAAGCTCTGTAATAATTGGATTATTCGAAGTTTAACATCAGATAAATTTCATAATCCCAGACTCTTATATGCTGAACATCCATATGTTACAGTAGATTATTTGGTAAACGATTTTCAAATAAAAATTGATATTGTTCTTTACTTTTCTTTAAGTTTAGAAAGAATAAAAGAACATGGACCAATAACTGCTGTTGATAGGTCACCTTGGCATGGACGTTTTATAAGAAAAAATTTAACCGAAAAGCAAAAAAATGATGTAAGAATTTTAAAGCAATTCTTCAAAGCTAATCATTGTTATGGCGATAAAAGTGCAGTAGGGAAGGTAGGATTTATAGGATATAGTGCTGAGCTTTTAATTTACTATTTTGACGATATTGTAAATCTTTTTAAGAATTTTAAAGATTTGAATGATAAACCACTTGATTACTATAATAGAAACTTAGATGAATTAAACCAAATAATCCATTTTCAGAATGATTACCTTATTATAGTGGATCCTATTGATAAGAACAGGAATGTAGCATCTGCGATATCAGAACGAGCCTATAAATATTGTAATTACAAAATTAGTGAGTTTTTAAAAGAACCAAATATAAAATTATTCGAAACAAATCCAATTCCAGAAGTAGATTTATCTAATTTAAATGATCCTTTATTTCAAAAAATATTTATATTAGAATTGAAAAACGAAAATCAAGAAATTCATTATACTATAAATAGAGATAAATTATTTTCGCTTGGAGAAAGCATAAAAGTTAATGCAGAAAGGGAATTTTCACATGCAGAAAGATTTGGAAAAGTAATTTTTGAAGTCTATTTTGAGGATGATATAAATGAATATAATCTAGCGCTCTATTGTGAAAAACCAACGATTTCGCAAACTTATATTCGAAGAGGACCTCCAATAAAAGAGGAATCTCATGCTTCCAAATTTAGAAAAAAGAATCCCGAAAATTTTGAAAAAGAGGAATACTTATGGGTAGAAACTAAACGAGAATTTACACATTTCTTAAATTTTTTAAAAGATTTTGTTAAAAGCAAAATTCCTGAGAATTTTAAGGTATTGAATATTGCAAACTCATTTAATAGCCAAAGTAAATCAGCAAGAAAAACTATATATATTCTTATAATGAGTATTTCAAGTTATTAGGAGAAGCCGGATTTAATGACTTTGAATTTTTTACAGCCTTACCTAATTACAAGTTCCCTGAGTACATCATACCAATTGAGGAAGTTGATAATATTAAGGATAAAATTATGAAAATAAATACTAAGAAATTATACAAGTATGTTGGCTATGCTTTAGCTCACTCGAATTATCTATATAAAAAAATTGGTCCGGATTTTATCATACTTTCGAAGGTCTGAGTAATTGATGGAAGATTTTCTTAGAAAAAAGATTGAACAAAATCTATGTCACTATTATCAAGATGATAAATTTGTAGTACTTGATATAAAACAAATAAATACAAAACCTGGAAGTGTGGTTTTTAGAGTTAAGATTCATGATAAAAAAAAGGGATGCTTAGAAGTATATGCAAAAAGATATGATAAAAAGTTTAATGCAAACATCCATGAAATTATAGGTTTAAAGGAAAGTCGTGCTCAATTTTTAATGCCAAGGATAATAGATTATTATGATGAAGAAAATGTTGTTTTATTTGAAGGTGTTAGAGGCAGAACACTGTCTAAAAGTTTACTATATTATGGTTTCTCCTTTGGTATGTCTTTGCGTGCGGAAACATTGTTAGCTTGCTCAAATAAAATAGGTCATGCAATTGGTTCCCTGCAAAAGTTGACAATAAGAAGAGAGCGGAAAAAGATTGGGGATTTAAATATTTATCTTATAAAGGAAATTGAATCTGAGGAATACTTCAAAGAAATTCTTGGTAATGATTTCTTGAAAGACTTAAGATCGCAGGTTGATGCGTTGAAGGGGCTTAAGACTAACGTGGCTCATTATCACGGTGATCCATCTCCTCACAACATTATTATTAATGAGGATGAAGTATACTTGCTTGATTTTTCATTTAAGATTAATGCGACATTCCTTGATCCCGTTCTCTACCTCGTGTCCTTGGAACTCATGCGTTCAAGGTTCGCCTTCTCATTAAATGCAACTGTTCTGAAAATGGAAGATATCTTTCTACACGCATACACTGAAATAACGAACGAGAATTGGGGTGATTCTACTTGGAATCTCTTTAAAACTCTTACTTATTTACACTATCTTTTAATGCACTGGAAACGAAAGAAGACAATAAAAAAGTCTATAGTAGCTTCAATCGATAAAAGATATTTATTGAAAAAAATAAAAGAATATAATTTGTAACATATGCAAAGAAGACGTGATTCCTTACTAATTTGAATAGGTTTCTTGAATGTAACTGGTAAGAGCCTCCTTTTATCTCACCAAGATGAATTGAGATAGGCTATATATTTAAAAAATGTTTTTTTTAAACGGCCAGAGCGCG
>Ga0209427_10010650_pt1 | contig 10162 bp, 7 predicted proteins | sample DeeMarSWOR136_30_FD_187465 | JGI IMG/M metagenome (GOLD analysis project Ga0209427, IMG submission 187465) | Marine sediment microbial communities from White Oak River estuary, North Carolina - WOR-1-36_30 (SPAdes) (version 2) | ecosystem: Environmental > Aquatic > Marine > Intertidal zone >...
ACAATGCGCATTTGCCAGTTGTGCCCGTTTTATCGCAACGTCTCTTCCGTTATACCGCGGCGCGGTATCCTGCTTGTAGCTCGGCTCGTGCTCTTCATCAACAACGATAAGCCCGGGCCTGGCCAGCGGGGCAAAGACCGCCGAGCGAGCACCTATAACCACGTCGGCTTCGCCCGACTTTATTTTTTGCCACTGCACATTTCGCTGAGCTCCGGTCAATCCCGAATGCATTACAGCTATCTTTTCGAACCTTGAGCTGAACCGCTGAACCGTTTGGGCGGTAAGAGCGATTTCAGGAAGCAGCACAATGGCACTTTTGCCTCTTTGTAAAATTTCCTCGACAGCCCTTATATAAAGCTCAGTTTTGCCGCTATCGGTAACGCCGTGCAAAAGTGTAACGCTAAATCTCCCCGAATCTATCCCTGCTTTTATATGAGCTAATGCCTTTTGCTGGTCTTCATTCAATACGACCTTCTCTGTTTTTAGCGACATCCCCTTTGGAATGGCAGGCAAAGACTTTAGAATTGTTTTCTGAGCTATTTTGATAATCCCTTTTTCCGCAAGCTTGTCGATTGGCGCAGCCGTACAGCCGACAGCCTCCAAAACCCGCTGCAGTTCCAGAGCCGACTGCGAATGAAAAGCTTTTCCTTCCTGCAGGAACTTAACAATTTGCTTTTGCTTTTTGCCCCTTAACTGCCCGACTGTATCTTCAATATCCTCGGCTTTAATTGCAAGATAGACATATTTTTCCGTTCTGGCTCCCGCCCCTTTTTTCACCGCACCCGGCACCATTGCCGCCAAAACTTGACCAAGCGGACAGACATAGTAACTGCTAATCCACCGGGCCAACTCCATCAGCCCGGCATCCAGCAATGGCTCTTTATCGATTATCCTGGCGACTTTTTTTAGCTTGCGTCCCTTACCACGCGCTGTAAAAGATTTTTCGAAGGGGACATCGGCTTCTACACAAAAGCCTTTCTCAAGTTTATTTTTTCTGCCGAACGGCGCTTCAATCCTCTGTCCCACTTTGACCGGCCAGAGCTCATCCGGCACAAGGTAATCGAACTCCCTATCCGCCGCCGACTCAAACGCCACACGAATAATGTGATGACACTCCTCCTCGGCTTCCTTTGCCTCAAACAAACTTTCGGTTTGGTATTTAGTCATTTATCAAGCAAGTTGGTTCACTGTAAAATCTAATTTTAGAGCTAAAGTATTCCGTAGCTATTTTTTACATTTTTCTTTCGCAGTACCTTTTTTGTGCGCCTGGGCTTCAGTAAGAAAACCTATCTTTGATTTCGACTTGGAGGTCGGCATTACCATTTCCGACAGTACCTTAAAAACAAGTTTGAATTGCTCGTCGTATCTGCGTTCCATAGCCTCGATTTTTCGCCTAAGGGCGGAGTTTGTTGCCAAAATCTGCCGCAGTTTAACAAATGTCCTCATTATTGCTATGTTGACCTCGACCGCCCGTTTGCTCCGCAGAACACTGGACAACATAGCAACCCCCTGCTCAGTAAATGCTCGCGGTCTGTATCGAGGTCCACCCCAACTTGAGGTGCCAAAATGGAACCTCAAGTTTTCAAATTCCTCTTTATCCAATCGGAACATAAAGTCTTCCGGGAAACGGTCAATATTACGGCTGACCGCTCTGTTCAATACTTTCGTTTCCACGCCATAGAGTTGAGCTAAGTCTCTGTCTAATATAATCTTATGCCCTCTGATAACCAGAATACTTTTGTATATCCGCTCGATAGGAATAATTGAAGATGTGCTTTTAGCCATTCCTGACTGCTCCAGAATTTATTATAATCTTGAGGTCACAATTTGTGACTATCTTTTTATGAAGTTCCGTTATGCTACCTTCGAGTCAAATCCTAAAATGTTCCGTAGCTATTTGGTTTATATAATCGCCGATGGCCAGTGAGGCGGTTGCGGCCGGCGACGGGGCGTTCAAAACGTGAATTGAATTCTCCCGTCTTTCTATTCTAAAATCATCAATCGGCTTGCCGTCCCGCCCCACTGCCTGAGCACGAACGCCGGCATTTCCTGGTTTTATATCTTCGGCGCCGAGCGATGGAATAAGTCGTTGTAATTGCCGAAGGAATAGTCTCCTGGAAAACGCCCTACTATATTCTCCCAGCCCATACTTCCAATGCCTGAAAAACATCTTCCACGTCCCTAAATAAGACAGCGAATCCCAGCAATCTTTAAAACTAAAATCGGTTTTGCCATAACCTTCCCTCTTGAATGAGAAAACAGCGTTTGGGCCGCACTCGACAGACCCGTCAATCTTACGGGTGAAATGAGCGCCGAGAAAGGGAAAGGCCGGGTCCGGAACCGGATAAATCAGATTCTTGACCTTATCTCTCGCCTCCTCTGTCAGCTCATAATAATCCCCACGGAAGGGAACTATTTTCACACCGGCCTCAACGCCGTCCAGTTTCGCTATCCTGTCGCAGTGAAGTCCCGCACAGTTGATAATATATCTTGCGGCAAAAGTCCCCTGATTCGTAACGACCTTCGTAAAAGAATTGTGCTTTTCAAAACCCAATACCTTATGTGAAGTCAAAACTTTATTGCCCTGCGATCCCGTCTCTATCAATTCGCCCAACTTCTCTGCAACCTCGGTGAAATCGATAATCCCTGTGCAGGGCACCAGTATGCCGGCGATGCCGCAGCAAAATGGCTCACTCTTCTTTATTTCACCCGGCCCAATCTTTTCAATCCCTTCTATCTCGTTTTCGAGGCCGTTGCGGAAAATCTCCTCGAAGTTGGCCAGTTCTTTTTCCTGCGTTGCAACAATTATTTTCCCACAAATCTCATAAGGGATATTATGCTCTTCGGCAAAAGCTATAAGCTCTTTACGTCCTTTGGCACAAGTTTTTGCTTTATTCGAGCCGGGCTTATAATACAATCCCGAATGAATAACGCCGGAATTACGACCGGTCTGATGAGCCGCTAATTGTTCTTCTTTTTCCAGTACAGCAATTGAGGTTTCCGGATGATGCAGTTGAATCTTGTAAGCCGAGGCCAGACCTACAATCCCACCGCCTATCACAACAATATCAAAATCAACTTCCTGTCCCATTAACAAATCCTAAAAAACCAAGAACCGTGATTTTACACTTACCCGCAACCTTCCGGCGATTGTCCCAGTTTGAAACAGCTATGTCAAGATGCCAGAATATCTCACGTGGCTTCTCCTGTGTTCGTCCGTGCTAAATTGAACGGCTCAAACGCCAGACGCCAAAATCAGCGAAAGGATACTTTGTATGCTATGTAAGGGATTGTTATCCTGACTTGTTATATGTTGACTACATATCCGGGATGACTTCAGGATAGACCTGGCCGGTTGGCCCTATCTTGAAAACGTAAATAAGACCTTTTCTAAGCTTCGAATAGATAGCGTTACCATAGATGGCTTCGATGTCGTACTCCTTTAACTTTTCAGGGTCATTCGCCAGGTCCCAAATGCTGGACCAGAACATCTGCCTTTGTTCCACCGGTAAGACTTTAAGCAGATCGTTATATCTGCGGGGTTCGACACCCTGCTCTTCTATCGCAAATCCCTCTTGCGGTGCCGTTGTCTCACCATAGACCCTTCTCCACAAATACAGGGCCTTTGTCTTGCCGTCCATAACCATCTTATCTCCGAACTTCACAATCAAGGCGTCAAAATAGATTATGTCGCCTTCGATTGCGTATTCTTTTTCTATAATTTTTTTTAACTTGTCGTCTCTGGCAGTCTCAACAAATCTTATGGTTGTAAGAAGTTCCCCATTCTTTATTTCCTGAGAAATCACCTTTGCGTAGCCTATCTGGTCTTCCTGCGTAAGGTTGGTTATTGCTTTCTTGAGGTGCTTGTTTTCCGCTAAAAGCTGGTGAATAGTCATTGCGCCACGGTAGAGGCCGCGTCCCAGATACCAAAAGACTACAAGGCATATAACGGCTATAATATAGACCAAAGGCCTTGCTTTTTTCCGATTCTCAACCATATATGTCCTTGTCTCAAAGCAAATCGCTGTCCTGGCGAAACTCTGCTTCTTAATTTATCATCGGCTCTGACCACTTAATCTCTACACTTTTAACCCATCCCCCAATAAGAGGAAACCACATGCACATAGACTACCCTATTATTATGCCCCACCACGATTTTTTTTTATATTTTACGCCTTTGACTTTTGCCTTTAACCTCAGCAAAAAAAGTTTATAATCCCGCTGTTTTCGTATATTACCGAACAAAGCGAACAACGTGAAAGGACATCTGATATGAGAAGGAAACGGTCTATTATCTTGACGGTTTATGCCTTATTTGCTGCGCTGGCCTTTGCGGGCTGCTATCAGCCTGTGGACTTCCCTGAAATAGTTGAGTTCCCGCCACCCACGGTAGTTGAGCCGGCGATACCACGCCGGATTGTCGGCAAATCGGTACAGAACCGGCCTATGGAATACATCGTCCTTGGCCAGGGCCGCGACGTAACCTTCATCCTTGCGGCAATACATGGTAGCGAGCCGGCCGGAATACCACTTGTCCGACGTTTGGCCAGGTATCTTCAACAGTACCCACACCTGCTGCAGGGACGCAAGGTCGTCCTTATGCCGGTTGCAAATCCGGATGGCGTCGCTCACAACACCCGCTCTAACGCCCGTGGTGTGGACTTGAACCGCAACTTCTCAACAGCCAATCGTATTAACAGCAACCGGTTCGGATACACCGCACTTTCCGAGCCGGAGTCCCGCATCGTTGAACAACTCATCCAGCAATACACTCCTGACCGTATTGTCAGCATTCATCAACCGCTGGCCTGTATCGACTATGACGGCCCGGGAATAGCTCTCGCCAATCGCATGGCAGAATATTGTGATTTACCTCTGAAAAAGCTGGGTGCAAAGCCCGGCTCGCTGGGGTCATACGCAGGAGTTACTCTGAGAATTCCTACTATAACCCTCGAACTACCCTACATCGCCGATAGGCTCGATTCGGAGCGCCTCTGGCAGCAATACGGCCCTGCACTCATCGCGGCCGTCGTATATCCCGACAGGGTCAGATGAAGACACCGGTGGCTGTACGCTCACCTCTTAAAAAATCCGTGAAATTTATGCAATCTGCGGCTAAAATAATAATATCCGTGAAATCAGCAAAATCCGCGGTTAAAGATGGGAAAATTCAAACTCAATAAAGACTTTAATCCTGCCGGCGACCAGCCCGAAGCCATAGGCCGGCTCGTAGAGGGCCTGCGCTCAAACAAGCAATTCCAGACCCTGATGGGCGTTACCGGCAGCGGCAAAACATTCACAATGGCAAACGTCATTGCTCAATCCAGCCGACCGACCCTTGTCATATCCCACAACAAAACGTTAGCCGCTCAGCTATATGAGGAATTCAAGGAGCTGTTCCCGGAAAACGCCGTCGAATATTTTGTCAGCTATTACGATTATTACCAGCCCGAAGCCTACATTCCGCAGCGTGACATATACATAGAAAAGGACGCCTCGAAAAACGCCGACCTCGACCGGCTCCGCCTTTCCACCACTACCAGCCTCTCAACGAGAGACGATTGTGTTATTGTCGCATCCGTCTCCTGCATCTTTGGGCTTGGCTCGCCGGAAGATTATAAAGCTTCGGTAGTAGTCGTCCGGACCGGCGAGTGTTTAGAGAGAAATGACCTGCTCGGCAGATTGGCTGACATCCAGTACACCAGAAACGACTTCGACTTTACGAGGGGGACATTCAGAGTTCGCGGCGACGTGGTTGAGTTGTATCCTTCTTACGAATCTTTTGCAATTCGCTTTGAATTCTTCGGTGATGAAATAGAAAAGATAAGCTACATAAATCCCATATCCGCAGAAACCTTAGCTGTTGAAGAACAAGTTTTTATATATCCAGCCGAGCACTATATTATGCCCGGCGACAGAATCGGCTCCGCCATAGAGAGCATAAAGGTCGAATTAAAACAGCGATTGCAGGAACTCCGCCAGCAGGGCAAACTTTTAGAAGCCCAGCGGCTGCAGGCCCGAACGATGTATGATATTGAAATGATACAGGAGATCGGCTATTGCAGCGGGATTGAGAATTACGCCAGGCACCTGTCGGGCCTGCCGCCCGGAGCCAGACCTTATACGCTGATTGACTACTTCCCGAAAGACTTTCTTTTATTTATCGACGAATCGCACGTTACCATTCCGCAACTGCGGGCGATGTGGGCCGGCGATAGAAGCAGAAAAGAAGTCCTGGTTGAACACGGCTTTAGATTGCCAAGCGCGCTGGATAACAGGCCTCTGCGTTTCGAAGAGTTTCAGGAAAACTGGGCCAACGCCATCTTCGTCTCTGCTACACCCGGGCCGTTCGAGCTTAATAAATGTCATAATGAGGTCGTCGAGCAAATCATCAGGCCGACCGGACTGATAGACCCTGAAATATTCGTACATCCGGCCGGAAATCAAATTCCGCACCTTTTGGGCGAAATCGAAAAACGAGTCAAAGTCAGGGAACGAATGCTTGTTACAACCTTGACAAAACGGCTGGCCGAAGAGCTGGCAGGTTACATTAGAAAGAAGGGTTTTAGATGCCGTTACCTGCACAGCGAAATCAACACCCTCGAAAGAATTGAGATACTCCGCGACTTACGCAACGGCGCCTTTGACGTGCTGGTGGGAATTAACCTGTTGCGCGAAGGTTTGGATTTGCCGGAAGTCTCAGCAGTCGCCATCCTTGATGCAGACAAGGAAGGTTTTCTGAGAAGTCAGACTTCACTGATACAAACAATCGGCAGAACGGCAAGAAATATCAACGCCACCGTCTTTTTATACGCCGATAAAGTTACCGAATCGATGCAAAAAGCTATTGACGAAACAAACAGACGCCGTAAAATTCAGTTAAAATACAATAAAAAATACAATATCACGCCCGAGACGATAAAAAAGGAAGTCCGCAAAAGCTTAACCGAGCAGATAAAAGCAAGGCAGATTGCACGCCAGGCGGTTCGGTTTGACAGCGGCGAGTATGAAAAGGTTGAACTGGCTTCTCAAATTGAGCAAGAAATGCTTGAAGCGGCCCAGGCCCTTGATTTCGAGCGGGCGGCTTTCCTGCGGGACCAATTGCGCGAATTAAAAGACTTGCCGGAATTCGTTCTCATCGAGTCAAGTAAAAAGAAAAGTAACTATTTAGCCACAAAAAAGCACAAGAGGCATAAGAAAAAGGATTTGTAATACATCTTGTTTCGTGTTTTTGTGCCTTTTTGTGGCCAAGGAAAAAGTAAGATGAAAAAACTTAACATTGCAGAAGTACGTCCCCTAATCCGAATGGCCATTGAAGAAGACCTCGGCCGGGGCGATATGACCAGCGAGCTTCTCTTCACAGATGATACTATGGCCAAATCCGATATCATATCACGCGAGGAAATAGTGGTATGCGGAATGGATGTCGCCAGAGAAATCCTCAAATACTACGACAAAAGACTCAAGTTAAAGGTCCTCGTAAAAGACGGCGAGTCGGCTTACGTCGGATGCAGAATCGCAACAATCGAAGGTCCCCTGCGCTCCACACTAAGCGCCGAACGAGTTATGCTCAACTTCCTGCAGCGGCTCAGCGGAATAGCCACGACAACACGCAAATTTGTCCGTGCGATTCAGGGGACAAAAGCAAAGATTTACGATACGAGAAAGACAATGCCCGGCTGGCGAATCTTGGAAAAATATGCTGTTCGCTGCGGCGGGGGATATAATCACCGACTCGGACTATATGACGCCGTCCTTATCAAAGACAATCATCTTGCGCAGCTCGGAAGAAACTTCTACCCGAAGCTGAAAAAAATAATCGAACGAGCGCGGAAGGTAAAAGGCGCCAAATTTATCGCCGTCGAGGTCGACCACGTCGATGACCAGCTCAACCACGTGTTAAAGATTCCCGGTGTCGACATTGTGCTGCTCGACAATATGGGCCAGTGGCAATTAAAACACGCCATCGACATGCGAAACGAAATGTGCGGAAAAAGAAAAAAACCTCTCCTTGAGGCCTCCGGCAACATAACCTTGAGCAGCGTTTCAGCTATCGCACAATGCGGCATCGATAGAATCGCCGTAGGCGAAATCACTCATTCGGCAAGAGCCGTTGACATTGGACTCGACAGGTAACTAAAACTATGCCAAAAGACGACCAGCTCGACCCTGACAAAATAAAGGCAAATCTAAAAACCAAACGCATCGGTAGAAAAATCCTCGTCTATAGCAACACATCAAGCACGAACGACATCGCCGCCGAATACGCAAAAAACAAACAAAATGACGGCCTGGCAATCTTCACAGAAGAGCAAACCGCCGGCCGCGGCAGAGCCGGCACAAAATGGCATAGCAGCAGGGCAGACAGTATTCTCTGCTCGATTGTTTTAACTGATTGCAAACTAAATCCCGAGCTCCTCTCGCTTACCTGTGCCGTAGCAGTCGCCGATGGGCTGGGCAAAATCGGCGGCACCGATGTAAAAATCAAATGGCCAAATGATATAATACTAAACGGCAAAAAAGTGGCCGGAATACTCCTCGAATCAAAAATCGATGACAATAGCAGTGCTTATATCCTCGGCATAGGAATAAACTGCCATCAAAACAAAAACTCCTTTCCTGCCGAATTACAACCAATCGCAACAAGTATCGACATCGAAAGCTGCCCAATATCCGACCGCATATCATTGGCAAAAAGACTACTTGCCTCATTAGACCACTGGCTCGAAGTGGCAGAAAAAGATGGCAAGAAAGTAACGGACCGGTGGCGCAGATTAAGCATTCAGCTAAATCACAGAGTAGCGCTCATCTTTAACGGCACCAAATTTGCCGGCAACTGCATCGGAATAGACCCTGAAAAGGGCCTCATCCTGCAACTCGACACCGGCGGCGTCAGAATGTTCGATGCCGTGCATACCAGTATTTTCAGATAATTGCGGGCCGTGTTTGCATTAGATTTTGTTCGATTTTGCCAAAAAACTAAATGTTGAGTTTCGCTTCCTGTGCCTTTCTGCTATATTACTGCTTTGTGTCAACGAGCATTTTTCAAATCGAAAGGATGAAAAGTATGCAAAAAGACAAACGAATTCAGTGTTTACTTGTAGTGTGCCTCGGATTAGTCGTGTGTTTGCTTACGGCTTGTTCCGCAAGGCAAGTCAACACCAGTAACTTGAAAGAGTCTAAAGATTATCTGCACGCTGGCGAGCAGGATATGCAGCGATGGCGCGAAATGAAATTCGGGCTGTTCATACACTGGGGCCCGGTCAGTCTAAAGGGCACGGAGATCGGCTGGTCCCGCGGCGGCGAGCGGCGAGGACGCAGCGGGACGGGCTCTATACCCGCTGAAGAATACGACAACCTCTATAAGCAGTTCAACCCCGTAAAGTTCAACGCAGACGAGTGGATACAGGTCGCCAGAGACGCCGGTATGAAGTACCTTGTGTTCACCTCAAAACATCACGATGGCTTCTCGATGTTCGACAGCAAGCTAACCGACTACAAAATCACTAACTCGCCGTTCAAGCGCGACGTCGTCAAAGAATTGGCCGACGCCTGCCACAAGGCAGGATTGAAACTCGGCTTCTACTACTCACCCGTCGATTGGTACCACCCTGATTACCGAACGGAGAATCATTCTCGCTACATCGAATTTCTCCACGGCCAGATTCGCGAGCTGTGCACCAACTACGGCCGCCTTGACATCCTGTGGTTCGACGGCCTGGGCGGCTCGGCAAAAGACTGGGACTCCGAAAACCTATTCAGGATGATTCGCCGGCTTCAGCCCCACATCATCATCAACAACCGGGCAGGTCTGCCTGCCGACCACGACACCCCCGAGCAGAGAATCGGCAAATTCCAGACCGACCGGCCCTGGGAAACCTGTATGACAATCTGCCGCCAGTGGGCCTGGAAGCCAAATGACCAGATGAAGTCACTCAAGCAATGTATCCAGACACTCGTATGGGTCGTCGGCGGCGACGGCAATCTCCTGTTCAATGTCGGCCCTATGCCCGATGGCCGAATCGAGCCTCGCCAGGTCGAGCGCCTGAAAGATGATCCCCGCTATCAGAGTTTTTCCGGGCTATCCTTCGGTTACACCTATATCGGCTACAATATACGCCGTGAGCCTTTCAACGACCGTCGGGTCCGCCTGGCCTTGGGC
>Ga0209427_10010651_pt1 | contig 10162 bp, 10 predicted proteins | sample DeeMarSWOR136_30_FD_187465 | JGI IMG/M metagenome (GOLD analysis project Ga0209427, IMG submission 187465) | Marine sediment microbial communities from White Oak River estuary, North Carolina - WOR-1-36_30 (SPAdes) (version 2) | ecosystem: Environmental > Aquatic > Marine > Intertidal zone >...
AAATGGAATCCTATAAGCATAAGTGGCTACCATATCCGAGAAGCAGGCTCAAACGCCATCCAAGAACTTGCTTTCACGCTTTATGACGGGATTGCATACGTTGAGGCAGCGGTCGAAAGAGGACTCAAAGTGGACGATTTTGCACCCAGACTAAGCTTCTTCTTTGCCAGTCACAATGACCTCTTCGAAGAGATCGCCAAATTCCGGGCAGCACGCCGGCTTTGGGCAAGAATCATGAAAACAAGATTCCAAGCCAAGAAACCGCGCTCAATGTGGATGCGCATGCACGTCCAGACTTCCGGTTGCACATTAACAGCCAATCAACCCCTCAACAACATAATCCGCGTCACAATCCAATCTCTCGCTGCAATACTTGGTGGAACACAGAGCTTGCACACAAACAGTCACGACGAAGCCCTATGCCTCCCGAGCGAAGAAGCCGTCCGCATAGCCCTGAGAATACAGCAAATAGTCGGACACGAGAGCGGCGTCCCAGACACAATAGATCCTGTTGGTGGAAGTTACTACGTGGAAACACTGACAAACCAAATGGAAGAGAAAGCCATGGACTATATCGAAAGAATTGACGAAATGGGCGGCGTGTACGAAGCTATTGAAAGAGGCTTCTTCCAAAAAGAGATCGCTGATAGTGCCTACAAGTACCAGCGTGAAATCGACAGCAAGGAGAGGACCTTGGTGGGTGTAAACAAATACTTTTCCGAAGAACCGAAATGCCCCATTCCACTGTTACGCATAGACCCTAAGGTTGAAGAACATCAGATAGATAAGCTTCAGAAACTCCGACGAGAACGGAACAGTGACGCAGTGAAGAACGTTCTAGGAAAACTGCACGACGCAACTGACAAAAGTGAAAACCTGATGCCAGCAATAATCGAAGCCGTAAAAGCTTATGCAACCCTAGGTGAAATATGTGGTGTCCTTCGAAACGTGTACGGTGAATATAAGGAGCTTATAGTTGTTTAGGAGGAGGGTTGAAGGATTGCAGGATAGAAAAATTCGAGTTCTTGTGGCAAAGCCCGGCCTAGATAGCCACGACAGGGGCGCAAAAGTCGTCGCAAGAGCTCTCAGAGACGCTGGGATGGAAGTAATCTACACAGGGCTACGACAAACACCGGAACAGATAGCTGAAACAGTCCTCCAGGAAGACGTCGACGTCCTAGGGATCAGCATACTCTCAGGCGCTCACTTAACGCTCTTCCCAAAGATAGTCGGTTTAATGAAGCAAAAGGGATTAGACGATGTTCTCGTGTTCGCCGGCGGCATAATACCCGAAGAAGACATCCCGCATCTCAAACGCCTTGGAATAAAAGAGATTTTCGGACCCGGAACACCAACCGAAACCGTAGTCAATTTCGTCAAAGACAACGTACAAAGCCGTTGAAGCAATTGGCTGCCGCCCACCAGCTTGTCACAGCCGTACTGAAAGGAGATCGGCGAGCCATAGCTCGAGCAATAACCTTGGCAGAAAACGGCACCAGAGAAACACGAAAAACCGTCTCCCTCCTATATCCTCACACTGGAAAGGCGCAGATCATCGGCATAACTGGGCCTGGCGGTGTTGGGAAGAGCACGTTAGTGGAGAAGCTCGTCAAGGAGCTGAGGAAGAGAGGCAAAACGGTGGGCGTCGTAGCTGTTGATCCCACCAGCCCATTCTCTGGAGGCGCATTCTTAGGAGATCGCATACGCATGCAAGACCTCAGCACCGATGCCGGAGTCTTCATTCGAAGCATGGCGACCCGGAACAACCCTGGAGGCCTGGCTAGAGCCACAAAAGACGCCGTACACATACTAGACGCTTCGGGCAAGGATGTAATCATTGTAGAAACCGCAGGGGCCGGACAGTCGGAAGTGGATGTCATTAAAATCGCCCAGACAATCATCGTAATCCTAGCCCCCGGCTTTGGCGACGAAATCCAGGCAATCAAGGCCGGCATCATGGAAATCGGCGACATCTTCGTAGTCAACAAGGCTGACCGGGAAAATGCAGACAGAGCAGTCATTGATATACAGGCCATGCTGGAACTCAGCAATGATGAGGGCAAATGGAGACCTGCAATAATAAAGACGACAGCGACAACCGGAGAAGGAACAGCTCAACTCCTAAAGGAAATCGAGAAACACAAAGACCACCTTGCCAAAGGCGAAGCAGAGTTAAGGCAGAAAAACATAGTTGAAACCGAACTCACTGAAGCAATCAAGCAGAAGTTCACTGAACACCTCATGGGAGAGTTGAGGAAAAGCGGCAGAATGGAAGAATTGGTTTCAAGGGTTTTGGCAAGAGACATCGATCCCGTTGGCGCCGCTGAGGAGTTGTTCACCGAGCAGACCGGGAAGAGCGGCAGCAAAGCCGAGTGAACCCATGAAAAAGCCTGGACTGGAAACAGGGCTTATACAAGTTTATACGGGCAACGGAAAAGGAAAAACTTCCGCGGCCTTCGGCCTAGCCTTACGAGCCCTCGGCCGAGGGCTCAAAGTATACGTGATTCAGTTCATCAAAGGCGGTTTCGACTATGGCGAACTCTACTCAATCAAGCGATTGCCAAACTTGAAGCTGAAGGCCTTCGGACGGGGCAAGTTCGTAATCGAGAAGCCTCCAAGAGAAGAGGATGTGAAATCTGCGAAAGCAGCTCTCAGACTAGCCGAGAAAATCATCAGAGACGGCAACTACGATGTTGTGATACTTGACGAAATCAACATCGCCCTAAACCTGGAACTAATAAAGGTGGAAGATGTTGTTAAACTCGCCAAGGAAAAACCCAGCCATGTCGAACTGGTATTGACCGGACGCCAAGCACCTCCCGAAATAATTGAAGCAGCAGATCTAGTTACAGAGATGAAGAACGTCAAACACCCCTTCAAGAAAGGTGTGCCTCAGCGAAAGGGTATAGAATTCTGAGAATGCACAGAGAAAGAGAATGCGCGCGCGCATAAGCGACTGACCTGACTAGCTCTCTAGAAGATAGATTGATTATTTGCCAATGATTGGCTATAGGTCATAGAAAAGTGATAGGACATGCCTCGGTTGAAGTTAAGGGTGGAAACCACACTGCACAGGTATCTTAGTGGCGAACTAGGAGATGAAGAGTTCAAAAGGGAGATTCAGCTGATTCTAGATGAATTCAAGGGGAAGAATTTGCTCCATAAGAACATAGGACAATTGACTTACAGAATGGAAAAAGAGAACCCAAACCGAAAGGACAGGTTTGAGAAGATTTGGATTCTGCTTGATCAAATCAGTCCGAGAATAAGAGAAGACTGCAAGCAACAATGGAATGCATGATGCTTTTAGCTATTGTTAAGGCGAGTACTGACTGTTGTCTCTAATTCGTCGATCAATTGCTGAGCATTGCTCTTGTTGAAGCACATCGGTGGCTTAATCTTGATCACATTTTCATAAGGTCCATCTGTTCCCACCAGAACTCCATTTTCTTTCAGCTGATTCTTTACATACTCTGCCAATTCGGTGTATGGTTGCAGTGTATTCAGGTCTCTTACAAATTCAATGCCCAAGAAAAGTCCAAAGCCTCTGACGTCGCCCATCTCAGGATAGTTTTCCGCAAGTTTCCATAATCTCTGCTTCAGGTAGTTGCCCGTTTCCAAAGCGTTTCTCTGCAATTCCTCCTCCTCGATTACTTGAAGGACGGCAAGGCCGACGGCACAGGACACTGGGTTTCCACCGTACGAACTGAAGAACTCCATGCCATTCTCAAAAGAACGTGCTACCTCATCGGTGGTCACCACGGCAGCAAGGGGATGGCCATTACCCATAGGCTTACCGAGAACTACAATTTCGGGCACGACGCTTTGCATTTGAAAGCCCCAGAAGTGTTCTCCTAAGCGTCCGAATCCTGTTTGAACTTCATCGGATATACAAATGCCACCGTGTGCCCTGATTGCCCGGTAAACTTCTTTCAAGTAGCCTTTGGGTAGTGGCACTTGGCCGGCACAACCAATCACCGGCTCGCAGATGAAAGCACCGACACCTTTGCCATTCTTATTAAGAAGATTAATTACGTCATTGGCGTATAGTTTTCCTGCTTCCCCGTCACTGTTCTTGTATGGTCCTCTATAAGTGTCGGGAATGGGCGCCTTGAGGATGTAAGAAGCTTGACCTCTGCCTCCTTTACCTTCGAATTTGTGAGGGCTAATGTCAATGCCTATTTTCGTGTTGCCATGATAACCATGTTCAACAGCCATGACATTTTGACAACCAGTGTGTGTGTAGGCTAGGCGGATGGCAAGGTCGCTTGCCGCACTGCCAGAGTTCACGAAAAACACTTTGTTTAGCGGCTCTGGAAACTTTCGGAGCAGTTGTTCAGCGTAATCATTCAATTGATCGTATAGGTAGCGGGTGTTTGTGTTCAGCAAAGCCATCTGCCTTTGACCGGCTTGGACCACTTTGGGGTGGCAGTGGCCTACGTGGGGTATGTTGTTTCGGGCATCAAGATAGGTTTTGCCACTGGCATCGTACATGTATTGAAACGCGGCCTTCACCATCTTGATGGGCTGTGAATAGCTTATCGAAAGCGACTTGCTGATGTATCTCCATCTTCTTTTCAAGTCTGTTCTCGTGTCTCGGTAGATCTTCGCTTTCAGACCTGTTGAGCTTTCGAATTCGTTTGTGGCGTGTATGGGACTTATGGAAATCCATTTCTCCAGCATTTCCCATGCAGGCTCTTCGCTGATAGTGATGTATTCGTTGTCAGGGCTTAGAGTCTTACTGTATGCCGAATTGCATACACTGATGCACAAGCGTCCGGCGATTAGATAATAGAGCAGTTCGATCTCTTTCTTCTCCAATGGTAGTGTCTCGTTGTATCCTCTTATCACATAGCAAGCCCACTCGATGGGTTTGGATTTTCCCAATATAGCATAGGTAACTGCGATCGCCAACTCGTGAATCAAGGGTGAATAAGCCACATCGCCGAAGTCGATAATCGCAGATACCTGGTCATCCCGGACTAGGAGGTTCCAGTCGTTTGCGTCCGAGTGGATAACGCTTCTCCTCAGATTTGGCATCTCCGGAAGCACGGTTTCACCAAACTGAAGGAGAAAATACTCGACTAGTCTTCGCTGCTGCGGCGTTTCAATGTATTCGACGTATTTTCGGTTATTGAGGCAGTGCTGCAAGTCCCAATCTAGTTGTCGAGCTCCGATTGCTGGATGATAAAAACCGAGCAATGCTTGGTTCATCTGGGCAAGGAATCTTCCAATGGATTGAAAAAGCTCTGGTGAATGCTCAACTTCCGCCAGAAATTCTCCTTCAACAAAAGTGAGCAGTCTGCCTAATTGCGTACCATTTTCAACAGAGGAAAGAGACTTGCCGTTTAGGTTTCTCACGGGAGCAGGATAGGAATTGGGTAACTGGTGCGAAAGCTTCTGAAGTACTTGATTCTCTGCACTCAGCAGTTCATATAGTCCCGGTTCATTTTGGTAGTGTTTGTAAACGAACTTCTCTCCTTGAGCAGTTTCTACTAGGTAATTGGCGCTCCTCCCATAGCCTTCTAACTTCTTCAAAGCAGCGTTTTCGATTCCAAAATGCTTCTTCAGCAATTCTATTACTTTCTTCATGTTCTTCAATGCTCGAAATCGGTTTCTGAACCAGTTGTCTCAGCATTTCCTACTGTACTCCGTGCGCATAATTAGGCTTTAGATGTCAGAAGCCAGAAGAAAGGAGGGGTGCCCAGGTGATCTCTCCATTCGTCGCTGCCTGGAATCTCAGCGGACGCACCGACTTCGATTCTCCTTTGTATGCGAACGTCCCCTTCTGAGCATACATGCATGCCAGAATCCTTTTTCTCAGTTAGTACAGAACTATGGCGAAAAACTTGAGATAAGCCTAGAGGACAGAAGATTTTAAAAATATCCAGAGAACAATTAGAATTAAAAGGGGAGTTCTATGCCGAAGAAGAATCCTTTTGAGTTGCCTAGTCTGTATCCCAGTAAACCTAAAAGAGATTCAAGAAGGGCTTTTACCAGAACTCAAAAGAATGAAATCCTTCATCAACAAGACAACAAGTGTGCAAAATGCCATAAGAAACTTGACCCTAGAGCCATTCAATTTGACCATGCTAAACCGTGGGCTTCTGGTGGAAGAACAATAACTCAGAATGGAAGAGCGTTATGTGGAGAATGCCATGACATTGTTACACACGCTCAACGCCTAAAAAAAGTTGATAAGAAAAGAAAAAGAAAACAATCCAGCCCTTTTGATTTGCCTAAAATTGACCTTCCGAAAGGTTTCTGAAAAAGATAGAACCTATTTCTAGTTAGCCTGAAGGGAAAATTAGAATGGAAAAGGGTTGAAATGGGAAACGGGATGGCGATATTAGTAGGTGTCGCATGCATAATTGTTGGCTTCATCGTAGCTGCCATTACAGCGTTTTATACTATTGAACAGGCGAAACTATTCGAATTTCTTCCGGCATTTTGGGGCTATCTTATAGGTACAGTCGTGGCAATTGCCTTTATTGTTACTGGTTTTATCGTATTGGTTCTTGGTTCTAGAGATTAGTTCCATAGCCGTTTAAAATTTTCAGTATCCTAGTCTCTAACGGAGAACAAGAAATTTCCCATGTGAAGTCCGACTTCGAGAGATATCTCCGTTTTGGGCTATTCTACTCGGGACCAGGGTATGTTTAATTTGTCGATTATCGTTCTGTAGATGTCCAGTGTTTCTTCTTTGCTTTCTGTTCCTTCAGCTATCATGATGCCGCTCTTCAGGATGCTCACTAGAATTCCTTCCTTTGGAGTGAAGGTTGCGCCGAGGTTTGCCTCAACCGTGAATCGAACTCCGTCCCCTTTTAGAAGGCCGATTAGATTTCTTATCTCCAAGTTTAAGTTCTCCTTGGGGAGAGTGATGAAAAGTCTTTTCTTGTTTCTTCCGCAGCTTTCTTCCACTAAGACGCGTTTTAAGGGCTTGGGGCTAGTTTTCGGTTGAAGTCCGCAGACGGGACAGTTTTCGGCCCTTGCGAGCTCGATTTCTTCAAAGCGTGTTAGGCTGATGTCGCAGTATAGGAGTCTGCCTTCAAGGGCAGGTCGTTTCCCTAGGATTATCTTGACGGTTTCAGCAGCTTCTACGCTAGCCACGACTCCCAGCACTGAGGGATGTATTCCTACTGTTGCACATGATGGCAGGCCTCTGTCGTCGAGTTTACCGTAGAAGCATTCTAGGCATGGAGTTTTTCCGGGGACTATTGTGGACGCATTTCCATAGGTCGATATTGCTGCGCCGAATACGTAGGGCTTACCTAGCTTTACACAGGCTCTGTTTATGGCGTATCTGCTGCTCATGTTATCCAAGCCATCAGCCACAACGTCGACCTCACCAAGTATTGTCTCTGCGTTGTCGGCATTGAGCGAAAGGGGAAGCGGTTCAAACTCCACATAGGGGTTCAGTTTCTCCAAGCGCTTAACCGCTGCTTCTACCTTTGGGAATCCTATGACGTCGAAGCTGTACAGATGTTGCCTCTGAAGGTTTGATTCCTCAACCACGTCCCTGTCAACGAGCTTCAAGTGTCCCACGCCCATAGCCGTCAACTGAGTGGCTATCGTGGAGCCGAGGCCTCCTAGACCTACGATACAGACCTTTGCCTTCTTCAGTTTCAGCTGCCCTTCGTGTCCTACATCATCCAGCATTACCTGTCTCGAGTAGTATCGCAGTTCTCCGTCTGAAAGCTTCTCCTTTTGCTTCGCAAGCAAGCGCTTGAGACGTTGTTCCATTCTCAATTCGTGGGCGTGTTCTTTTGGGGGAGGCGGTAACTGCTTCAGATACTCCTCTAAGTCCGAACTCTCTGCCTTCGACTTCTTTCGACTTGGCTCTTCTTCGGGCATGTAGCCTTCCCTCATCGTCTAATGGATCTAGATTCCTTAGCTTGCTGAGTTCCAAGCATAAGTCTTTCTCAATAGCCTGATTGAGAACCTTGGCTAGAACTGATGAATATACGGCAGAAGCTTACTGGCATTCTCTGGTTTGAGCGATAAATCGAATTCCAGGTATGCAGCTGAAGAATTGAAGTAGGGCGGCCCCTTTCGTGAAAACAGTGTTAAGATTTTTCCGTTGTGGTCGATCTTGAAACCCTGTCCAGCCGGCTCGTGTCCCCGGATAAAAACCTTTACGTTCAGCATATTCAGAAATTTCTTGGTTACATTCTCCCCAAAAAGGTTGCCTGCTCCTCTAGGCGAAGGATACACCCCATTCCCCTCCTCAGTGGGGTCGCTCCAGAGCATTTCTTCAAGGTGAGGTTCCTTTGGATGCTTCGCGTGGGCAAACATCAGATCCTCTATTGAAGACGCTTGACTCGGAACCCCTCCATGAATCATGACGTAGAGTCCTTGCACAACAAGAGCATTATACAAATGGGGGAATAACTCACGAATCTTCGAATAAACGGCCGAGCCTTCTTCGCCAAACCTTTTTTGCAGGTTTTCCGGTAGATCGTGAGGATAGGGCAGCAGGTCGCCGGGGCCTTCATGGTTTCCTCGCATCAAAACGATTTTCTGCGGAAATAACTGTTTTAGTTTTAGAATAACGTAGTAGACCTCGGGGGAATAGGGGCCTCTGTCTCCATAGTCCCCAAGAAAAAACAAGAAAACCTCCTTGTCTTGTGCTGCCATTTCCATAAATCGGCTGGTTTTCAATATATGGATGAGACTCTCCAGATCACCATGCACGTCGCCGATTGCAATCGCCCTTCCAGAGGGTTTTACTTCAACCAGTCGGCCTTCTATGTTAAACGCTTCGATTCTTCCTCTTTCGGCAGCTAGAAGCCGTGTTGACCCCTCAAGGAGATTGATGTATTCTGCGCTTTTGACTTCCAAAGCTGCCCGTGCCATTTCAGCAAGGGTTGCCATGTTCTTCGACTGGGTTTGACTAAGAACCCGAATGGTCGTTATAGGGTTTACGCGCGAGAACTGGAAACATCTCAACTATTTTCCGAGTAGTTACTCTTAAATAGCTAACGCCTTACTCTGTAACTCCGCGGGGTTACGCTATGCCCTTAGACTCAAAGTCAATAGCTTTCATCGCCATTATGAGCGCTTTGGGAAATATTCTCGCTGGAATCTCGATTCATGTCGCTCCCATATTAACAGCTGCTTCTGGTAGTGGAGCAGCCGGAGCAGCTTTGGATCTGTCACACATAGCGACCTTTACCGCTGCAATCTTTGGAGGTCCAACGATAGGGGCAATTGTAGGCCTTCTAGGCGGAATCTATTCGGGGTACTCGTTCGGATTCACTGTAGGCAGCCTAGGATTCCTATCGCTTGTGGGCATTCCTGTGGGAAAGGCTATGACAGGTTTCACAGCCGGTCTCCTCTACAAAGGATTGAAAATCAACAAGAGTTCGCGCCCTTCTGGATTCACTGTTCCAGTTGTGCTTCTTTCTTTCATTCCTGAGTCTTTGTTCACGGTCTTCTACTTCCTGGGTCTGGTGTTATACTTCTACGGGCACGCTATGGCGTTTATGCTTCCTATAATCCTTCCAAAAGCTTGGATAGAGATTATCCTGATGAGCGTTCTTATGGGAGCATTGGTGGGAAACATCGGCTTTCGAGATTTCGTTTCAAGATTCCTTTCTACAAGCTTGAGCATTCCAAGTCGATCAAAAAAGATGAAAAGCGAGTAGGAGCTGGATCTTAGGTTCAGAAGAGAGCATGACCTACTAGCAAGCTACTTTGAGAGCAACGTCTTCGTCTTTTCCCGGATTTCCTTTGATCTTCCTTGGATTATCTTGAGTAACTCGTTGAATTCGTCATCTTTTGGGTATCTCTTGTACACGCCATACGTGCAAAAGCCCAGGCCCTCAAACATGTCTCCCACAATTACGCCGAGCAGGAAGTCCCCCTTCGATTTAACCGATCTGAGAAACTTCCTCTTCATAATCCGATAGTGAGTGTTTTCCAGAGTTTCCTGGAGAAGCTTGTCTAGAGCCCTTTCCAACGTTTCTCTTAACTTCTTTTCCATTGAATCAACGCGCAGCTAGTCGAACTTTTCTTTGACGAGCATCTTGCGAAATCTTCTGAGGTCATCAGCATCTGACTTGAGGCGTTTCAGTTCTTTAGCTTCCATCTGCAGTTTGGCAACTTTCAGGCGGATCTCTTTGAGTTTACCCATTTCAGGTCAGAAGTGCGGTATCCCTTT
>Ga0209427_10010652_pt1 | contig 10162 bp, 9 predicted proteins | sample DeeMarSWOR136_30_FD_187465 | JGI IMG/M metagenome (GOLD analysis project Ga0209427, IMG submission 187465) | Marine sediment microbial communities from White Oak River estuary, North Carolina - WOR-1-36_30 (SPAdes) (version 2) | ecosystem: Environmental > Aquatic > Marine > Intertidal zone >...
TACCGTGACGGGTATACCTATATCGAGGTCGGAGATGGTGACGAGCTCTGGGAGAACAACGGGTTCGAGGACATACGCTCAGCGCACAGTGCGGTCTTCAAACTTCTTCATCGGTTTCATGAGGAGCGAAGGCTCTATCTCATATTCGGGAACCACGATAAGGAGAGGAAGTTTCAGCACAGAGTGGAAAAATCGATGTACCGCTACTTTGATGAAAGGAGCGGACGCTACCTGCAGCTCTTCGAAGGAATCAGGGTGCATGAGGGACTGGTGCTGAACAATGCGTCAACTGGGATGCGTATATTCCTGGTTCACGGTCATCAGGGAGACCTGCTGAATGATCAGCTGTGGCGGTTTGGCAAATTCCTGAGCAGATTTGTGTGGCGTCAGATGCAGCTTGTGGGGATTCACGATCCGACGAGGCCTGCGGTGAACTCCGAAAAGAGGAGAAGGATAGAGAAGAGACTCACCAGATGGGTCCAGTCCACCTCCCGGATGATCATTACGGGTCATACGCACCGGCCGCGGTTTCCAGACGCAGGTGCACCGCCCTATTTCAACGATGGGAGCTGTGTTCATCCGAGGAGCATAACGGGGATCGAATTGCGGGGTGGCAAGATTCTGCTCATCAAATGGAGGGTCAGCACGAGGCAGAACGGGTCGCTCCACATTCGGAGGGACGTGCTTGCCGGACCAAAACCTCTCAGCCTCTATACTCCGGCTTGAGCCATTCTACAGAAGCACAGGCAAAGGATACGAACATGACCTTTTCCCATGGGCCTACTGCACTTCGATGCTTTTGATCCACTTCACCCACTTGCCGCCGGTTATGTCCTCTGCCACGATCCTGGCCGGATATCCGTGTTCCTTTGGAAGGGTGACCCTGTTCACCTTCAATGCGACAAAGATGAGATGGTTGTCCAGCTCATCCTTGCTGAAGCTGGTTTGAAACCCGTCGATACTCTGAACGATTACGTGCGTGTACTCATCCTTCAAACGCGCCCGTTCGAGTATATCGAGGAGGGGAACACCTTCCCATTCGGCACGGTCCGTGAAAACTGTAGGGCATACGAGCACGATCTCTTTTTTCACCATGCGCATGGCTGATAGATCCTGATACGTGAGGGACAGGGATCTACCGATTTTTTTACCTTTGACTTTCAGACGCCAGGTTGCAATGTCCACATCCATGAGAGTGCCGGTGGTGTGGAGAAACCTGGTTGCCTCGTACACCCTTTCCGCGGATTCCTCTTCCGATCCCGATGAATCGTGCGTGTTCGTGGAATCCGACGATGTGACTGTGAAACTGCGGGAAGACCGGGGTTGATCGAGCATATCAGCGGCAAAGGTGTTACTGCTGAGAACCACTCCGCAGATCATTATGATGATCGAAAAAAGTCTTTTTATCATATCATATACTCCCTCAGCATGGAAGTTGCTGCTGTAACACGCATGTTTTAATATTATTCTTATAAAATAAATATAACTAATGTTAGATTTATAATTCACTTTTTTAGTTCTTGGTGCCAACTCCGCCAGGGGAGCTGATCAAGGGGAAAGGACCAGGTGGTGCTGTAAGCCTTGCAAAGATTTACTATAATCTTTTGAGAAATTATGGTACATTTGGGAGGGACAGAACGGCTCCTTTGTTTTTTTCATCATGTAAAAAGTATATTAGTAAAAACAAGGGAGGGTTACTATGGAGAAAGAACAAGATAGGTTTGCGACGTGCGACAACTGTGCCCGTCTATTCAGAGAAACGGTGAGACGTTTCCACTGCGACCACTGTAACAAGTATTACTTCATATGCCCATCGTGTGAGAGTAAGGGGGCCAAGTGCCGTTTCTGCGGTGTTCCTTTGAAAAGAAAGTCGGAGAAACGCGTATAAGCGTCATGCAGTCGGATCATGTCGACGGAAACTGAAAGGCGCTCCTTCCCACCGCATACAACTTCCCTACGCCCTTCTTCCTCTGGCAGAAAGGAGGAGGAAGAGGATGAATACCGGAATAGCAACGTAGTGGATCAGTCGTCCCAGGGAGGGTATTCCCTTGATGAGGGTGAACCGGTAGGCCTCGGGGATAAAGAATTGAAACAATACCACCAGAAACCACAGAACCCCTGTGAGAGGCAGAAACGGGTTTGCACCCCGTGAGAGTCTCCACAATCCCGCCAGCAGGCAAGCCACTCCGATGATGAGATACACATAATTCCAGTTCATGCCATTATTCCCCTTGCGATGGAGTTCAGTGCACAGATACGATGATTGTCCTCCACGACCATATCATCTCCGCTATAAATCGACAAGGGAAAACGGAATGCTTTTAGGCACTGACGTGGATATCGCGAATCGGTTCTAGTTTTGTGGGAACCACGGGATGAACACTGAAACCCGTTTTCTGTACGCGGTATAGCGGGGCCTCCGTGCGATCTGCCTCTTCTCCAAGAGAGGGATGCTGACGAATAGAAAGAGCAGGGTGATTGCAACCGGACCGGCAGCTGTCCACCACCAGGAAGGTGCCGCAGCGAGCGCGAAGAGGTAGAGGCCCCACCAGAAACTCACCTCTCCGAAGTAGTTGGGGTGCCGGGAAAGGCTCCAGAGCCCCTGGTCCATAAGGGCGTCTCTTCGAGGGGTGTGCTGTAGAAAGGATTCCATTTGCCGGTCCGCGATGAGCTCGATAAGAGCAGCACCACTGGAAACGAGCAGCGCGGCACCGTCGAAGACCTTGATACCACCGGGATTGATGACCAGCGCCGGGTACAGTGCGACGCACCCGAGGAAGACCAGCACGGTGGGCATCATCTCCAACCCGACAAATGCGATGAGCCAGAACAGCTTCGGCTGCTTATCACGGTACTGCGTATAGCGCCAGTCCTCGTGATTGAGCCCCTTCCAACCTCTTATCCAGTGTACCGTGAGCCGTATGCCCCAGAAAGAGACACAGCACAGGATCAGGACCTGCCTCACCGTCACCGTGCCGGGAGTGATCCAGACCCAGCACAGGACAAGTGCAATAGGCTGAACACTCCAGTATGGATCGTAAAGGCTGATATTGTCGAAGAGTATGCTGCACATGAAGATCACGAGGGCGGCGCTGACGTCGGCGATGAAGGTAATCCACAGGAAACCAAGGGCACTGTAGCGTGAAAGCAGAGTTCCTGCCACGATTGCGGCTCCCAGCGCGCACAGATATGACAATGACACGATGAGAAATGCCAGGGCTCGATGTGCCGTACCAGGAGGGTCATTCCCTCCTGTGGATTCTCCGTTCTTCACGGTTCCTCCCCTTCACATGGTCGGGAGTGGTTGCAAAGCGAACAGTGTACCTGCCATGCAAAGTCTTTTTTGCTGACAAGATTCAGTATACGTGGAAAATATAACAGAGGAGGATGTATATGGGAAAGATGATGAGAGCTGCCGTATGCAAGGATTTTGAAACCATCGTGATCTGCGATTGAAGGGGAACGACATGTGGCATACTAGGGACGCCGAAAAGATCCTGCAGGAGCTCTCGAGCGACGCAGTGAAGGGGCTTTCGGAACGGGAGGCGAAGGCCCGCCTCGAGCGTTACGGGCCGAACAGGATCGTGGGGGTCAAAAAAAAGCCCCTCATCGCCCTCTTCTTCGAACAGCTGAACAGCATGCTCATCTTCATCCTGATCGCTGCTGCCGCTGTTTCAGCCCTGCTCGGTGAAATTACGGACACCTTCATCATCGTCTGCGTTATTGTGCTCAACGCCCTCATCGGCGTGATTCAGGAGGCGAAGGCCGAGAAGGCGCTGGAGGCCCTGAAGAGACTCGCGACACCGAAGGCACTGGTGGTGAGGGAGGGACGGCAGCGGGAAATCTCCTCCGGGGAGGTGGTGCCGGGCGACATGGTGGTCATCGACGCGGGTCGCATCGTACCATGCGACGTGCGGCTCATCGAGTCGGTCAACCTGAAGATCGAGGAATCATCCCTGACCGGAGAGTCGGTGCCCGCGGAAAAGGATTCGGTTGATGCAATCCATGGGTCCGACACACCCCTCGGCGACCGGAAGAACATGGCCTTCATGTCCACAGTCGCGACATACGGCCGGGGCCTGGGCGTTGCAGTGTCCACGGGCATGGACACCGAGATAGGTAAGATAGCCACCATGCTCGAGCAGGATGAGGATGAGCTCACGCCTCTGCAGCGGAGGCTCGAGCAGCTCGGCAAGCGCCTGGGAGCGATCATACTTGCACTTTGCGCCTTCCTGTTTCTGGTATCGCTTGCGCGTCCCCTTTTTTCAGCCGACGCCATTGAGAAGTCTCTGCTTATCGAGCTCCTGCTCACCGCCATCAGCCTCGCCGTCGCGGCTATACCTGAGGGTCTTCCTGCAATCGTGACCATCGTGCTCGCCTTGGGCGTGCAACGGATGGTCAGGCGAAACGCGATCATACGCTCCCTGCCGGCCGTGGAGACTCTGGGTTCGGTTAATGTGATCTGTTCAGATAAGACGGGGACGCTCACCATGAATAAGATGGCCGTGATCCGTTTCTGGGCCGATGGCGCACAGGGGGATATCGATGAGCTCGATCGAAAGAACGCTGTTCATACCATGCTCCTGAAATGCCTCGTACTCTGCAACGACGCAGCATATACGCGCGGTTCAGCGAGCGGAGACCCCACGGAGATTGCACTGCTCGAGGCAGGACACAGGCACGGCATGTTGAAGGATGAGCTCGAACGCACACATCCGCGGATTGCCGAGAAGCCCTTCGATTCGGGCCGGAAACTCATGAGCACCCTGCACCCCTCTGGAGAAGGGTACGTCGTCATGACCAAGGGTGCCCCTGACCAGCTCCTCGAGCGATGCATCACGGTGTTCACGGGCACCGGAACAGTACCGCTCAATGAGGATATGAAGGGCACGCTCCTGGGAAATGCCGACGCCATGGCGCGGGACGCGCTCCGCGTGCTCGCCGCAGCATCCAGGTTCAACACTGACAAACCTCCGGTGGACGGACTCGAGGAGGGACTCAGCTTCGTGGGGTTCGTGGGGATGATGGACCCGCCCCGGCTCGAAGTGCGTGAGTCCATTGCGCGGTGTAAAAAATCGGGCATTCAGACCGTGATGATCACCGGAGATCACAAGAACACGGCCCTTGCCATCGCCCACGCCTTGGACATTGCCGAAGACCCGTCCCAGGCGATCTCCGGCGCAGAGCTCGATGTCCTTTCAGACAAAGAGCTCAGACATCGGGCACGCACCCTCAGGGTGTATGCGCGTGTTTCGCCGGAGCACAAGGTGCGAATCGTACGTGCCCTCAAAGCGCAGGGGAACATCGTGTCCATGACGGGCGACGGGATCAACGACGCTCCCTCCCTCAGAGCGGCAGACATCGGTGTGGCCATGGGCATCACCGGAACCGATGTTGCGAAGGGAGCTTCGGACATGGTGCTCACCGACGACAATTTTAAAACCATCGTGTCTGCCATTGAGGAGGGGAGGAACATCTATAACAACATCAGGAAATCCGTGCTGTTTCTCCTCTCCTGCAACACCGGAGAGATCATCGCCATATTTATCTCCATTCTTCTGGGCTGGCCCACACCGCTTCTCCCCATTCACATCCTGTGGGTGAACCTCATCACCGATACTCTGCCCGCAATCTCCCTGGGAATGGATCCCGGGGACCCGAAGGTATTAAACGAACCCCCCCGCGATCCTTCCGAAAACCTCTTTGCCAGGGGCGGCACGGCGCACGTGGTCGGAAACGGCTTTCTAATCGGCCTACTTACCCTGTTCGCGTACCGGTTCGGCATGCATCACTATCCGGGATCACTCGTGCATGCCCGGACCCTCGCCTTTGCCGTGCTGAGCCTGACCCAGCTCTTCCACGCCTTCAATCTTAGACATCCGACAAGATCTATCTTCGGTCTCGGCCCATTCAGCAACCCCTTCCTCGTCGGCGCCCTGCTGACCGGAATCGCCCTGCAGGTGAGCGTCATCAGCGTCGCGCCCTTTGCCGAGGTGTTCAAGGTGTTCGCCCTCAGCAGCCGTGACTGGTTGTTTGTCACTGTTGTGGCGCTGGTGCCGATACTCGTCAACGAGATCGTGAAGACCATAAGGAGAAAATGTGCATGACCCGCAGGGAGCTGGTAAAAAGAGCCATATCCTTCGATCGTCCCTCCCGCATTCCGGTGTGGTTCTGGAACGCTGACAAGGACCAGAGCGACATCCACAGCTTCGAGCTCTTTCCCTACAAGGGTGATGTAAAGCAGAGCGAGTGGGGCTATGTATGGGAGAACCTGGGCGACGGCACCATCGGTCAGCCGAAGATACCGGTCATTCCGACCTGGGACCATCTTGAAACTTTCAGTATCCCCCGGCCCGACAAACCCGGCCGTTTTACCGGTATCGAGGAGTTCAAGCGCTCAGCTGGCGACCGCTATCGGGCGGCGGAGATGGGGATCACGGGCTTCAACACCTATGCCTTTCTCCGGGGTTTCGAAAACACCCTCCTGGACCTCAAGCTCGAGAAGAAGATGGCGGGCATGCTTTTGGACAGGATATTCGATTTCGAGATCCAGGTGATAGAGCTTGCCGCAACTCACGGGTTCTACGGCGTACACTTCGCCGATGACTGGGGAACGCAGCAGAGCCTCATGGTCGATCCGGCCCTCTGGCGTGAAATATTCAAGCCCCGCTACGAACGGCAGTTCGAAGCGGTGCACAGGCTCGGGATGGATGTGTGGTTTCACTGCTGCGGCAACATCACGGAGATCGTCCCCGACTTTCACGAGATAGGAGTCGACGTGATGAACATCTCGCAGCCGAACGCGGTGGACATAGAAAGAATCGGGGCGAAGCTTCGCGGCAGTCAGTGCTTCATGGTACCCATCAGCTATCAGACGGTCTCGATTTCGGGAACCCCCGGGGCCATCGAGGAGGAGGCGCGTCGTCTGTACCGTACGCTCGGAACGCTTCGCGGTGGTTTCATCGGCTACGTTGAGCAGTACAGCGTCATGGGCATGCCCGCGGACAACTATCGGGCTTGCGCACGGGCGTTCAGAAATCTGTAGAGAGGGAATGAACGTTCAGATTAAGAACTTGACATAACCTGCGCATGTCTTACAATGAGGTTGCATCGCTTCGAACGTTAATAAAATGTGAAAGGAGGATTGAAACATGACAAGAAGATCCCTATGTGTACTGGTCTCTGTGTTATTACTGCTGGGAATCGGGGCTCATTTTGGTTTTGCCACCGGTACAAAGGAGGCGGAATCGGTAGTTCCTGCCAAGGTGGGCGGTGCGGGCCTTGGTTACAAGATCATCCTGGTGAGCCACGGGTCCTCCGGTGACCCGTATCACAGTGTCGTCAAGCAGGGCATGGAGGATGCCGGACTGGTCTACGGATGTAACGTGCAAATGCTCTTTTCCGAAGGAGACAATGCGAAGCAGGTGGATCTGATGGAGCAGGCCATTGCGGCCAACCCGGACGGCATCGGACTTTCGATCGTCGACCCTGTGGCCTTTGACGATGTCGTCAAGAAAGCTCTTGCCAAGGGCATTCCCGTCATTGCCTTCAACAATGATGATGCCAATACGGAGAATGCGAGGCTCGCGTACATCGGTGCCCATGAGCGGGCAGTTGGCTATCAGCTGGGCAAGGCAATGCAGCAGTACCTGAAAAAGGGCGATCACATCGTCATACCGGAAGAAGTACCCGGTATGTCCTATGCGGTGAACCGGTCAGCCGGCATCATTGACGCGATGAAGGAGATCGGCGTAACTGCCGAGGAGCTCGACGCTGGATACGAGCGTGCGGCGACCACGAACCGCATATCCTCATATATGATGGGTCATCCTGAGACCGATGGTATCCTCTGCGTGGGCGGTCTAACGACTGAGGTGTCCGGTATGGTTGTGGAGGACATGAACCTTCAGGATAAAGTTGTGGTGGGAGGATTCGATCTGCTTCCCAACACGGGGCCTGCAATCAAAAAGGGAATCACCAAGGCGGTTATCGACCAGCAGCCCTACCTGCAGGGGTACTATACAGTCGTGCAACTTGCAATGATCAAGTACGGTAAATTTGCAGCCTTCGATATCGACACCGGTCGAGGCATCGTGAACGCATCGAATGTGGACGAGGTGCTCGATCTCGTGAAGCAGCGAATCCGCTAGGGGTATTTTGAACGTGCGAAGAACCTGCCGGACTTTTTCGGCAGGTTCATTTTTAACGCCGCGGCGTGTCTTCCACACAACAATGCTTATATTGAGTAGGGAACACATGACCGGCAGGAGAAATCACGGTGGGCACACGAGCGCGTAAAGAGAAGGCGCGGGCACACAGCCTCAAACAGGTACTCCGATACAAGGATATCAGTATCGTCATCATAACAGCCGCGCTCTTCATCATCTTCTCCCTGGTAAACAAATCTTTTCTCACAAGAGAGAATCTGTACATCCTGTTGAAAACCATACCGGAGCTCGGTATCGTAGCAATTGGTATGACCATGCTCATCATATCGGGTGAGTTTGATCTCTCCGTGGGCTCCACCTTCGCCCTTGCACCCTTTATCATGGCGATTCTGACAGAAAAGGCAGGCTGGCATCCGGTGGTCGCACTGTTTGTCTGCGTTGTTGCAGGTGTGTTCATCGGGCTTGTCAATGGGGTGATCACTACCAAAATCGGTATCCCATCCTTTATCACCACGCTTGGTACCATGATGGCCTGGCGGGGTGCCGTGCTTCTGCTCTCGTCCGGGTTTCCAGAAGCCTTCAGCAGGGATCTTCCCGTCGCGAGGTTCTTCGCGGGTAAGATCTCCAATTTTCCTGTTCAGTTCATCTGGTTCATCCTCTTCGCCCTGATCATGTGGGTGATTCTGGAGAATACGCGGTTCGGGAACTGGACCTACGTAACAGGAGGGAACCGAAACGCAGCCGTGGCTATGGGAATACCTGTGGATATGGTCAAGATCACGAACTTCATGGTGCTCGGAGGACTGACGGCTCTGGCCGGCTCGATTCAGGTATTCAGGATGGGGTCGGCCTACTCGATTGCGGGGCAGGGAATGGAGCTGCAGGCCATCGGTGCGACCGTCATAGGCGGGACCATGCTCTCGGGCGGGAGCGGTACCATCATCGGTACCATTATGGGAACCTTTATCATATTCTCCGTAGAGAATATCATCGTGCTTTCCGGGGCGCCGGCTTTCTGGTTCAGGACCTTTGTCGGGGTGATCGTCATCGTAGCTGTTACGGCCCATATCCTCATTCAGGGGAGGAAATAGGGATGAGCAGAGAGACACCTGCATACGAGATACGGGGCATCAGTAAGTCTTTCGGCCATGTTGAGGCGCTGAAGGATGTCGATCTGTCGGTGTACAAGGGCGAGATCATCGGACTCGTGGGTGACAACGGAGCGGGCAAGTCGACGCTCATAAAAATTCTCAGCGGCATATACCCTGCTGATAAAGGCACTATTCTGTGCGACGGGGAGATTGTGAGGATCAACAGTTACCGCGACTCGCAGGCTATAGGTGTAGCCACCATATACCAGGATCGGGCGTTGGTGGACAGCGTGTCCATATACCGGAACATCTTCATGGGTAACGAGCTGTTGAAATCATCTCATTTTCTGGACAAGAGAAAGATGAGGGTCGAGGCACGGCGGGTGCTCAACGAATCGATCAGTATTGGCATCGAATCACCCGATCAGCTCGTAGGCGATCTCTCGGGGGGACAGAAGCAGGCAGTTGCCATTGCCCGGGCCATCTACTTCAGGGCCCGGCTGCTCCTCCTCGATGAGCCCACCAATGCCCTTTCGGTGAGGGAGTCCCAGCAGGTTATGCGTTTCGTGCAGGACCTCCGTTCGGAGGGTATCTCGAGTATCTTTGTGACACATAACCTGCTTCACGTGTACACCATCGCGGATCGATTTACGATACTCAGCCACGGTGTGAAGGTCGGTGATTTTCGGAAGGAAGAGATTACCATGGAGCAGCTTGAGAAAATGATAGTGACTGGCCGTGCAGAGGTTTCTTGAAACACCCTCCCCGGTTCATGCAGCCTGATATATCTATCTGAATATCGAGAGAGAATCACGGTAAAAATGATCTATGCTGTTGGATGTGATATTGGCGGTACAAACTGCAAGGTTGGATTGATAAACAGCAACGGAGGGGTTGAGGACC
>Ga0209427_10010654_pt1 | contig 10161 bp, 14 predicted proteins | sample DeeMarSWOR136_30_FD_187465 | JGI IMG/M metagenome (GOLD analysis project Ga0209427, IMG submission 187465) | Marine sediment microbial communities from White Oak River estuary, North Carolina - WOR-1-36_30 (SPAdes) (version 2) | ecosystem: Environmental > Aquatic > Marine > Intertidal zone >...
CTCCCGACAACTTGGCCCCTATGTGGGCCTCATCATCACGAACTGCATCATCATGGGAAGAACCGAAGCCTTTGCACTCTCCAATCCGCCCGGCCTTTCCTTTCTCGATGGTATCGCATCGGGCATCGGTTACTCTTATGTGCTCATAGCGATTGCGATCGCGCGCGAGCTTATGGGGTCGGGTTCCATCTGGGGATATCACGTGCTCGGCGACTGGTGGACAAACTGGTCGATCATGGTTATGGCTCCCGGAGCATTCTTCATGCTTGCTATCTTCATCTGGATCGTCAAGGGGGCAACCTCAAAGGAGGAGGGAGGAAAGAAATGAGCCAAGGAATTGCATTTTACGCCATATTCTTTGCAGCCATTTTCACCAACAATATCCTACTCACCAACTATCTCGGGATGTGCTCTTTCCTCGCCGTATCCCGCGAGGTCGCCACCTCGGTAGGGCTGGGTTCGGCCGTCATCTTCGTTATGACAACCACCAGTGTGTTGAACTGGCTTGCCTACTATTTCATACTCGTTCCCCTGGGTCTCGTTTATCTCCGCTATATCGTGTTCATCGTCATCATCGCAGCCTTTGTGCAGCTCATCGAGATGGTCATCGAGCGGATTTCAGACAAGCTCTACACCTCGCTCGGGATCTTCCTGCCGCTCATCACTGTCAACTGCGCGATTCTGGGCGCAAGTCTCTTCATGATCATCCGTAACTACTCATTCATCAACTCGCTCTTCTACGGTATGGGCTCCGGCATCGGATGGGCCCTTGCCATTGTCGCCATGGCAGGGATACGGCAGAAGATGGCCCGTTCCCGCGTACCGCGAGGGCTTGCGGGGGCGGGTATTACGCTGATTATTGCTGGCATCATGGCCCTTGCATTCATGGGCTTTTCCGGTATGATCAAAATCACGTAGACGGGAGAAACTATAGACCATGGCAGCACTTCCGCAACTTCTGATCGGGATTGGCGCAATCAGCGCCGTAACGACTGTTCTGGCTATTATCATGGTCATTGCAGACGCGACCATCGCCAACTACGGTGAGGTGACGGTGAAGATCAACGACGATAAGGAGGTCACTGTCACGGGCGGAAGGCCGCTCCTTTCCTCGCTCATGGAGGAAAAGATCTTCATTCCATCGGCATGCGGCGGCCGTGGATCGTGCGGCTTGTGCAAGGTAAAGCTCACCTCCGATGTGGGCGATTATCTTCCCACCGAGCTCCCATGGATCTCGGATGAGGAGAGGACCCAGAATATACGACTCTCCTGCCAGCTCAAGGTAAAGAAAGACATAGCCATTCAGATACCAGAGGAACTCTTCAATGTCAAGGAGTATGTGACCGAAGTTGCAGATGTCATAGACCTCACCTATGATATCAAGCAGGTGATGCTCAGGCTCGTTGAACCCAAAGATATCAAATACAAGGCAGGCCAGTACATCCAGTTCCAGGTGCCGGAATACGAGCTCACATCCGAATCGGTGTACCGCGCCTATTCCATGTCGTCGCAGCCATCACGCAATAACGAGGTGGAACTCGAGATACGTCTTGTGCCCAACGGGATCTGCACCACCTATGTGTTCGAGCATTTGAAGGTGGGTGACCAGGTGACCATCAACGGGCCCTACGGTGACTTCCATCTCCGCGATACCGAAGCGAGGGCCCTATTCATTGCCGGCGGCTCAGGTATGGCACCCATCAAGTCGATGCTCTACGACATGCTCGAGAAGGGAATCAATCGCGAATGCATCTACTTTTTCGGTGCCCGTTCGGCGCGGGACCTCTTTCTCGTGAAAGAGATGCGGGAACTGGAGAAGAAACTCCCTAACTTCACGTTCGTTCCCGCCCTCTCACAACCGCTTCCAGAAGACGACTGGAAGGGTGAGACCGGGCTCATCACTGAGGTACTTGACCGGCATGTCAAGTCCGGGGAAAATACGGAAGCCTACCTGTGCGGCAGCCCGGGCATGATAGATGCTTCAGTTGCAGTTCTAACAAAGAAGGGAATACCCGAAGAAAAGATATTCTACGACAAGTTCGCATGATTCCCAGGAGGAAACGGGGGGAAAAGCCCTATGAAACAGACCGTACAACTGAGGGAGATACAGGAGCGTATGAAACCCGGTGTTATTACCCGTGACGGCTTTCTTGGGACCGACAGGAGAAACCTCATCGACATACTCCAGGAAGACGACGCAGAGATCAAGCGCCGAAATCTGACGCATAGGGGTATTGCTGAGCGTATGATGCAGCTGCGAGAGGCCGGAAAAAGAGGTCTTGGTGAATTCATCTCGGTATCGCCCTATTTCGAGGTTCGGGTCGATTCGGTAAGGGGCAAGCTCCCCTGCCCTTTTAAACATCCCGGTCTCATTCGCAAGACCAACGTGATCGTGCGGAACCTCGAGAAAAACCGTGAGATTACCTATACTGACATGCACATCCATATGATCGGTGAGCACGGTTTCTACGAGGGGAAGGGGTCAGCCTTCCGACTTGAAGTGAAAGATCTCGTGGAAGTCCTCGAGATCATACCACTGGAAGAATGAAGTGAATACAGGATTACGTACATGGCAAGGTTACAATCAACAATCACGTAGCCTTCTCTATATCATATTGTTACCTTAAACCATCATTTCTTGTAGAGGAGATGAACATGAAGAAGTACGTATGTGAAGTGTGCGGTTACGTGTATGATCCAGCAGTTGGCGATCCCGACAGCGGCGTCGAGCCGGGAACAGCGTTCGAAGACCTGCCCGATGACTGGGTGTGCCCGGAATGCGGAGCCGACAAGGATTCCTTCCACCCGGAAGATTAGGAACGAACCAGGCTGCGATTCAGCGTGCCTTGCACGGGGTGAGGGACATACAGAAGTGGGAGTTGCCTCACCCAGGGGTTCACCGAACAATCCACCAGATCTTGTCAACGTGATTTAAATTATTATGGAAGATAATAAGTTCAGCATAATCATAGACCACGCCATTGAGCGGGAAAACGAAGCGGTGCGTTTTTACCACAACCTCCAGGAATCCGTGCATTTCACTGAAAAACGAAATCTGCTCCACGATCTGGAGAATATGGAGAGGGGTCATGTCACCGTTCTGGAGCGCTTAAGACGTCAGGACATCGGGACCATCGAAATCCCAGAAGTACAGGACCTTCACATAAGCGATTACATTGTGCAGGAAGAGCTTTCGGGCGAACTGAGCTACCAGGATATCCTCATCGTTGCCATGAAACGGGAAGAGTCCTCTCACAGGCTCTACAGGGACCTTGCCGAAAAGAGTGGCGACGCGAGTGTAAAAAAGCTCTTTATGAAGCTCGCTTCTGAAGAGGCGAAACACAAGCTCCTTTTCGAAAAGATGTATGATGACGAAGTGCTGACGCAGGGCTAAGTCTATACCTTGGTATACTCATTCCTGAAAACAAAGTCGTTGACTGCAAGTCTTCCAGGCCGCTGCATTTCTGCGGCCACCTGTTTTTCTGAGAGTACGGGGTTGATATTGGCAGAGCGTTTGCCGATGATCACCAGGGTGATAACAGTCATGTGGTCCGGAATGTGCAATATTTCCTTCACTTTTATTTCATCGAAACCGGCAATGGGGTGGGCCACAAGACCAAGCTCTGTGGCCCTTAGTATGAGAAATCCGGTTGCTGTTCCCGTGTCAAAGAGAAAATAGTCCCGGCCCTTTATCCTGCAATCCTGATCCGGCTCGCTGAATACTGCAATGATGAGGGATGCGCGCTCCGCCCACTGATTTCCCCTGTTGAACGCGTTATAGAGCTTTTTCAGCATTTCACTATCGAAGACGAACACGTACCGCCAGGGCTGATTGTTGTAACATGAGGGCGCCAGGCGGGCACTCTCGGCAAGTGCAAAAATAACATCCTCCGTTATTTCAACAGGATCGAGGGAGCGATATGCCCTTCTCCTCTCCATGAGTGCAGTAAAATCCATGATGTATAACCTCCCCTCTCCCTTTCCATGAAAATTATCCACTCATCCAGGATATGGGCAGCTGTTCTTGGGTTCGAGGTCAGTTATTATAGCAGGACAACAGGGTATTTTGAAGTAAAAATATATAGTTGAGGTTGACCGGCACCTCGTTAAGGTTTATCTTTATGCTCAATACACTTTTTTTTCTTGCAATTCAATCGAGACTCGGTACAATGTGCATTAATGATCTTGTAATCATTTCAATTGTGTATTATATTCATACCGTGTTTCGACAAAGTATGTACACACATTCTACAAAGGTGGGAGAGTAATGAGAGAGAAGATCGAAGACGTTCTAAACAAGATAAAGCCTTCACTTCAGGCAGACGGTGGTGATGTTGAGCTCGTGGAAGTCGGCGAGGACGGCATTATCAAGGTAAGACTCACCGGTGCCTGTGGAAGCTGTCCCATGAGTCAGATGACCCTCAAAATGGGTATAGAGAGGGTACTGAAGCGGGAAGTTCCGGAAATCGTTGAAGTCGTTGCGGTTTGAGGAACAGAGAAGGGGAGAACAGAGGATGGCCCTGCTGAGTGTAGCGGAAGTTTTCCAGTTCGCGGTGAAAATCGAGGAAAACGGTTTTGCCTTTTACAACAAGTATGCCGGCACCCTTCCGGAAGGAAGGTCCAGGGACATGTTCTCCTTCCTTGCCGATGAAGAGCGGAAACACATTGCTATCTTCTCAGGGATGCTCAAAAAAATCGATGAGTTCAAACAGACGCTGAACTATCCCGACGAGTATTTTGCCTATCTTCAGTCCTATGCCGATAATCTCATTTTCAAGAAAGGTGATCTCGAAAAAGAGATCGCCAATATCAAGGGTGCTTTCGCCGCTATCGATTTCGGCATACGGCGTGAACTGGATTCCATTCTCTATTATCAGGAAATAAAATCCTTCGTTCCCGAAAAGGACAGTCATCTCATTGATGACGTGATCGGTGAGGAGAGAAAACACTTTATCAAGCTATCGCAATTCAAGAAGGAATTGTAAGTACTTGATCGAAATCAAGAGGAAAGGAGGTCCCCATGGACGTAACGACCAGGTTCATGCTGAGGCCTGTTAGCCACTGCAAAGAGGGTTGCCGTAGACTGTCCTGAGCAAGACTTTAAACTGCTCGAGCACCAAAGAGTCCCGGGCAAGACGAAAAACTGCCCGTTTCCTGCACTTTTTATACAGCTAACGGAATACCAGAAGGGGGATGCGATGCTGAAGAGCTCAATCGAAAAAGCGTTGAACGATCAGTTGAATGCCGAGATGTATTCGTCCTATTTGTACATGGCTATGGCAGCCTATTTCGAAAGTATCAACCTGAGCGGGTTTGCAAACTGGATGACCGTACAGGCCGGTGAAGAGATGGCTCATGCCCGAAAGTTCTACTCCTTCATCTTTGAGCGCGACGGAAGAGTAAAACTGGGAGCAATTGAAGAGCCTCCCTTCGAATGGAAATCACCGCGGGACGCTTTCGAAAACGCCTACAAGCACGAATTGAAGGTAAGCGGTCTCATCCACAAGCTCGTTGATCTGGCACGCAAGGAAAACGACCATCCGACTGAAAACTTCCTCGGCTGGTTCGTGGCAGAGCAGGTTGAGGAGGAAGCCTCCGCACTCGAGGTCGTAAATCAGTTGAAGATGATAAAGGATTCACCAAACGCGCTCTTCATGCTCAATACTCATCTGGGAAGCCGGACCACTGATTGATCACCGCGTGTGACTCTACACTTAGTTGAACCAACACACACCATCCTTTCGTCGGAGGTGTGTCTAGTATATAAAAATAAGTAAGATGTCGCACGTACAAAACCTGACCATCCGGTGAGCTGAGCGCATGCAAGAAAATGTGGTAACTATCGAGAATGCCAAAACTTTTCTGTCGAAGGTCGGAATAAATCCATCCTACCAGAGGCTGCGGATATTGGAGTATCTCCTGAACAACCTCTGTCATCCAACCGTTGAGATGATCTACAGCGAACTGATCAGGGAGATTCCAACCCTTTCGAAGACAACGATATACAACACCCTCAATCTCTTTCAAAAAAGAGGCCTCATATTGGGTCTCACCATCGATGAGAGCGAGGTTCGCTACGAGTCCAATGTCGTTCCCCACGCCCATTTTAAATGTGAGGAATGCGGCGAAATCTTTGACGTCAACATATGCTATCCCATCATCACAAAGGGATTCGTGAACAACCACAAGGTGCATGAGGGACACCTCTATCTAAAAGGCATCTGCAAAGACTGTATGGATCATGAGTCCAGCAGTCATAAGCAATAGCACATAAGACCTGAACGTCTTACCACATACACTCTAACGAGGAGGGATTTGATGAAAAGCGTCAAAGGTACAGAAACAGAAAAAAATCTGCTCGCAGCGTTTGCGGGCGAGTCGCAGGCACGCAACCGCTATACCTTCTTCGCGGAAAAGGCTGAAGGGGAAGGGTATGTGCAGATTGCCCGAATCTTTCGTGAAACTGCGTACAACGAGAAGGTCCATGCCCAGCGCTACTTCTCATTTCTCCAGGGAGGTGAGGTAGAAATAACCGCAGGATACCCTGCCGGTGTCGTTGGCTCAACCCTTGACAACCTGAAAGCCAGTGCTGCAGGTGAGAACATGGAACACACCTCGATTTACCCGCACATGGCCGAGGTTGCTGAAAAGGAGGGTTTTCCCGAAGTTGCGGCTGTGTACAGAAATGTCTCAGCAGTCGAGGAGTGGCACGAAAAGCGGTACAACAAGCTCATCAAGAATGTGGAAAAGGGAATCGTCTTCAAGCGGGACGGCAAGGTGTTCTGGAAATGCATCAACTGTGGCCGCGTGATCGAGGCGACGGAACCACCGAAGAAGTGCCCCACCTGCCTGTTCCCACAGTCATGGTTTCAGCTCTACGACGAAGCCTATTGATCAAGCCTCATTCAAAGACCCATCAGGGGGCCCTACTCCAAGGACCCCCTTTTTGTATCCCTCTATGTCGATAGTTACATGCATGAAGCCGACATCTTTGAAGTATTGCAGTATTTTGTTGTGCATAGATGTGTCGAGCAAACGGTACAGCTCCTTCGGAGCGACCTCAATGCGGGCCGTATCGCCTTCATGATAACGAACCCGTACTACCCTGAATCCGAGCGTGTGCAGATAGGTCTCAGCATTCTCGACCATCGCAAGTTTTTCCTCGGTTATTCGTACCATGGTCGGTATTCGGGTCGCCAGGCAGGTGTTCGAGGGACGTATAAACTGCGCGAGACCCAGGGTACGTGCAAGCCGAACAACCCCTTCCTTGCCAACGCCTGCCTCTATGAAGGGAGAGACAACCCCGAGCTCATGGAGCGCCCTGATACCCGGCCGGTCTTCGTTGAGATCGTCCATGTTGGTGCCGTCGAACACGGCGGTGTAGCCCTCACGCTCCGCTCTTTTGGTGAGCTTCTCAAATATCGCCTTTTTACAGTAATAACAGCGCCTTGAGGGATTCGAGACGATACGCTTGTCTTCGAGCACATGTATAGGCATGTAGATATGATTGATACCGTACTGCTCGACAAAGCGATCAATGACCGCTTTTTCGTGGGATATGAAGAACTCCGATACGACGGTAACAGATTGTGAGCGTTCTCCGAGCGCCCGGTTTGTGAGGTAGCTGAGAAGCGTACTGTCGACACCCCCCGACAGGGCGACCAGCGCGCTTCCCTTTGATTGAATAAACGCGGTTAGTTTCTCCAGTGTACAGTCCGGCTTCATCATTTGAAATCGTAATACTTCCTGATACCCTGGGTTACCTTCCATCGACATGTCAGCCCAACTGGGAACACCACGTAATCACCTTTCTCGATGATCACTTTCTCATCACCCGTATCGATCTCGGCCTTTCCCTCTATGATATAGCAGTGCTCTTCATCCGTATAGGCCCATTCGAACTCAGAGGGCTCCTTTTCCCAGATACCCCAGGATCTGACGTTCCGCCTCGCGATTTCCGCGTCATCTATCTTCTCGATTTTTATTCGATCCATCTTCATCCCCCGCTTGTTCCGAAATTAACACCTATAACTCACTGCAACTGCAACCCATCACTGTAATAAATGCGTATTATTGAACCGTGCTTTCGGTTTCATATTATCGAATTCGTCGAATACAACTCTCTTAAGAGCAGATTTCTCCACATCAAACGAGTAAATTGAGTAATGAGATTTCCTCCCTCTATCTGCATATTTCCCTTGAAAGTATATCAGATTCTGTTCCAGCGAAACATCAATACTAGACATGAAGAACTGCCTCTCAGTATATCTTGTTGGTATAAGGTTTCGTGCGCTCCCACCTTCAGGTTCAATTGAGAAAACCGCAAATCTCGTGGGCTCATCGAGGATTTTATCCTCATAATTCGAAATAAAAACAACAGATTCACCATCACCAGTGAAATGAGGATCGTAATCATCCCCGCTCCCCTTGTAAAGCAGTGCTTTTCCAGAACCGTCGGCGTTCATGATCCATATATCGAGACTATCTTGACAGTTGGATGTGTATACGATGCGATCACCGGAAGGGCTGAATTGAGGGCTCAAGCTTAAGCATACCGGCGCAGTGAGATCGTGGAGTTTCGCGCTTTCGATATCAAGCAGAGTGATCGTGGAGCGGTCTCCCCGACGCTTCACGAACATTATGTTCCGGTCATCCGGCGAGAAGGTGAGAGAGGAAATTCTGTGCATGGGACTGGTGAGTCGGACCCGCTGTGTTCCATCTCTGTGTATGAGCATGATCTCATCGAAGCGTCTCACACCTCTCTCATGAGAGAGGAAAGCAATCCACTCACCATCGTGGCTGAAAACGGGGGAGGTGTCGGTGCGGGTATCACGGGTCAGGTTGCGCACCCCCCCTGTTCTCATGTCGATGAGGAAGATATCCGCTTCTCCAGATAGATCGAGCGCGCTGTACGACACATACCTGCCGTCCCTGCTTACGTCATAGGATATCTGATACCGTGCCAGATTGGGATTGGCCTCGAGGATGTCTCTTGTATCGAACAGCTTCAGGGTTTCCCGCCCCCTCTTCACGTAGAGACCGTAATACCCCTCCCGCTTGGACAGGTAATAGATCTCCACGTTATTTAGAGACAGGATAGACGTTGATGGAATAGATAAGAGCCATGTGCATATTATCAACAACAAAAACCGTGAAACTCTTAATCTACCCATGGTTTACCCTCAATCAGCTCCTATATAAATGTAAGCCAATCAGAGGGCAAAACAAGTGTAATTATTGGATTATTCAGTAAAGGAAGTAACAAGGTAAAAAAGGTAAGGCTTATGGCCTTTCCTTATAAAAAATAATAGGTTCTTACCTATTGTTTCGTCGCAGTGAATGTCCCGTAATCTGATATGTAAATACCCCACCCATCATAATCCCCGGAAGCGGAAGAAATGGTCTATTTTATGAAATGCTCCTTGTTCCCTGTATTTTTACTGCACTCAAACACCCATTTCCGTGCCGCCGGCGATATTGAGCGCCTGCCCTGTCATAAAGGCTGAATCGTCACTTGCCAGGAACAACACCACCGGTGCCACGTCTTCGGGTTCCTCGAGCCGGCCAAGGGGTGTAGCAGCGATATACTCCCTACGCACCTCTTCAGGCGTCAGGCCCCGGAGCTTTGCCTCCCACCCGACCTCCCTTTCCTGCATGGCAGTGCGCACGAATCCGGGGCAGACACAGTTGACCAGGATGTGATGGCGTGCCACTTCCCTGGCTAGAGACCTGGAGAATCCGAGTACGGCATGCTTGGATGCGGCGTAGTGCGACAGCAGCATGGCCTGGCGCTTCGCCGCAATGGAAGCGAGGTTGACGATCCTCCCGCCGTCGCCCTGTTTGAGAAACTGACGGACCTCTGCCTGACAGCAGAGAAACACGCCCTTGGCATTCACATCCATGTTGAAGTCCCACTCCTCCTCGGTGAGATCAACGGCCCAGTTCATGGTCGACACACCTGCGTTGTTGACCGCGATGTCGAGCCTCCCGTACACCTGCACCGCCCGGTCGATGAAACCCTGACAGGAGTCTTTTAACCGCACGTCTATGTTGAAGATTTCCGCCTGGCCGCCGGCACTGCACACGCCTTGAGCAGTGTCGAGGGCCGCCTCTTCATCGCTGTTGTACCCGATGAGCAGACGCGCGCCCTCCCGTGCAAAG
>Ga0209427_10010655_pt1 | contig 10160 bp, 7 predicted proteins | sample DeeMarSWOR136_30_FD_187465 | JGI IMG/M metagenome (GOLD analysis project Ga0209427, IMG submission 187465) | Marine sediment microbial communities from White Oak River estuary, North Carolina - WOR-1-36_30 (SPAdes) (version 2) | ecosystem: Environmental > Aquatic > Marine > Intertidal zone >...
AAAAAATCCACCTGGAATTGGGATCGGCCGTACCAGAGAGGCAGCCCCGAGTACACTCATGATATTGTTAAGCATACGGACTGAATCGCCACCAAAGGTTCCCATAGAACCGGTATCCCTCGCATAAATGCGCATGCAAGGGTTGGGTTTGCCGGGTTCATAGACCTCGCAGACGACGGCACAGGCGGCTTTTCCTGCTCCGAATCCAACCAAGTAACGGGTTGCACGGCTTCCTGGATTGCATTCGACCACCGCTCCTTCAATGAGCAAGGCATCGGGAGAATCTTTCTTAGGCACTTTGACAGAACTCCTAAGGAGCGAATTAAAGAGCGCAATATAAGCATCATATGAAAAAGCCTTCTGCTCAGGCAATAATCGGTCGCCAAATTCCGTTAGCTTCACCGAAGCATATTGAGATAGGTTTATTGCCGGATCCTTCCAGATGAGAAGGTTGTGGCCACCCTTCACCATCCCCTGCGTGTATCCTTTAGCATCGAACGTATGATCGGGATAGCTCTTAAACGTTGGAAAGGATGCTGGGGTTGCCGGAACCGATGTTGTACTAGTGGCAGTATCCGCTGGGGGAGCATGCCCAGCGCATGCCGCTACAATTACCCCAACACAAACCAAGACCACAGCTTTAAAGATCAATTTTGTTTTTCTCATTTCCATCCCTCCTTTCTCTGAAAGCAAGAAAAGTTGATTGGCCCATTGACTTCACCAGCACGGTCATCTTCGACTTTTACTGATTACTTTCTTAAACCGCTTCGACGACCGAACCCGTTGTCAAGTCTGTAATGATTTATTTGGATTTTCTGTCTTTTGGTAAACCTTCAATACAACAGTCAAATCAGAAGTGAATTCGGACCACTGAGGGAAATCAGTCTCTGAAGGAAAACTCTAAACTCTTTGATGCATCTCTTAAAGGTCTTTCCCCATCCATCACCCCCCTTCCGAAGAAGACAGTTTGCTCGTCGGATTAATGATACTAAAGCTTGTTTTTTTGTCAATACCCAAAAATGAAGTTGTGAAAATTGTCTTATTTCCGACTACCATTTCAAACCCTGGATGAGAGCAGGGAGATCGGAAATCAAGACACACAGGAGAGAGTCCTTATTCTTGCATAATCCCGGCGATCAAAATGCCAATTTGAAAGTATAACCTACAAATGTCTCCGAATGTGTTCCTTGAGAGCGAGGATTACGGCTTGAAAGTGAGCACAAGGAAGGCTTCCAAAAATAAGGGCAGGGTCGATTCTGACCCTGCCCCTGTTTCAAAATGAGACCTTGAGGTAAGAGATCTACTTCTTCTTTCCCTGATCGTGAGGAACACTGACCGTCACATCTCCCCATGTGCTGTTTCCAGATGAATCAGCACAGCTAACAGTGATGGTGTAAATACGACCATCTCCAGTCCCTGAACGTTCGGCCCGGAGTTTAAGGGTGAGATCTCCGGTAATGATCCAGTCCGGAGCCGTGTTTCCATCACCTATACCATTCTCCGGCTCGTTGCTATTCACCCAGACGATTTGGCAAGTCGCCGGCCCACCACAATTGTCGGACGTAGAAACATTCACTGAAACTGGAACCATCTTGTGATTGGGCGGCCATAAGACATCGGGATTAGCCGTCACGGTGTTGATGATAGGGGGCTGCGTATCAACAACAGTCACCGTGGCGCTGCATGAACTGGAGGCCCCGTTGTCATCGGTGACGGTTAGGGTAACGAGCGTTGAACCAACCGGATAGGGGCCGGGCGGTGATTGAACCAGCGTAATGGGATCTCCATCGGGATCATAAGAGCCGCCGTCCACAGAGGCTTCGGCACTGCACAGCCCGAGTTCTGCAGGGACGGTCACGTCTTGACAGATCGCCACTGGTGGACGGTTGACGGCCGTACTCTCTGAATCCATGTTGTTGCCAGGGTCAGGATCAGTGCTTCCCTCCACAGTATCCACAGTGGCGGTATTGATGATTAAATTCGGAGCACTGATGTCAACGAGAACCGTGATGACCACCTGCCGGGTATCGGCAGGGAGAATCTCTCCAAGATCACAGGTGACTGTGCCCGCAGCCTCCGTACATCCAGCATTATCACTCTGATAAAAGACTGCGGAAGGCAATGTATCCACAACGCGTACCCCGATAGCGCGATCAGGCCCGTTGTTGGTCACCGTGAGGGTGTAGGTCAGCTGTTCACCTGTCGTGACCGGATCAGGCGAGTCGCTTTTCGAAATGTCCAAGTCAGCTTGAAAACACGACGGGAAGCTGAACGCACCGATCCGGGTTCGCCAGTTACCACTATCCCCTATATATTCCTGGGTATACCAGAAAGTGCAGTTGTCAACGGGATCCACGTTCATGGAGCTATAGTCTCCCCAGCGTTCAGTCCCAGTCTGCGAATTCGTGCCACTCACTAGGCTGAATTCCCCATGAAGCAATTCTCCCGGAGGATCTGTGATCAGGCGACCCGCGTAGCGAATGCTTGGGAACACCGTGTCACTCGAAACGCTGTAACCCAGGGCCATGTTACCTGCTTTATCCATGGCAATGCTGCCCATCCACCGATGGACGTCGTCAGCCAATCCAGGGGCGCCTTCGTCAGGCGAGTGAGTTCCCTGCTGGAAAATGGTCCAGGCACCACCTCCCGTTCGCCTCAACTCATACCAGCGTATACCTGCATGACCCGTCGAATCGGCATCCACAGTGTGATTGAAGACCAACGCCTCGTGAGTATCGAGGTTGCGATACTGGAGCCGCCACATGGGCCAATGGGGAATTGTGTCCAGTTTTTGTGCCGTGCCGGGCTGTGGAACACACGTGTCGCCGAGAGAGGCGTCAAAGCAGAGATTGGCATCAAAGGGTGCTGTGAGTAGAGAGGTAGGTCCGGTGAAGGTGGTTTGCGTTTCATCTGCCCAGTCCACCGAAAACTCGTAAATTTCGACGCGATCGCTTCCACCCCACACATCACCATCTACGTGCCGGGCAAAAAAATTCGGTGTTCCTGCTGGAGGCGGTGGACCGTCGAGATCACTCGGCAGAAGAATGAGTGAATCCGTATCGATAAATATTGTCTGGCGGTTGGCTGCCAGCCCGTTCAGCATATTCGTTCGGTCGAAAACCCAGACGTCTAGGCCGTCGTCAGGAAATCCTCTTTGGCTGCTCATGTAATAGCCGTCGGGCCAGACACCAAACTTCAGATAGTCTGGGACGTTCGTGACGGCGAACTCATAGACAAACCACCCATCGCTCACGGGATCGGGCCCCTGTGAAACCGCAATGCAGATTCCCCACTCAACGGGTGGTGTGCGTGCAAACTCCCCGAAAAACCACCGATCGGCCAAATGATCGTAGAGGACGATCGGATCCGTAAGAGGCTCTGTTTTGCACAGAGAGCCGTCGGGCAAAAGAGACCAGAGAGCGGCATTCGTAGAGAAGGGCCCTGCCAGAGAGTTTCCCTGTTTGTTAAAAATCTGAAGCTGGGTGTCCAGTGCACCTCCGCCGTTCACGGCCTGGACATAATGGTTAGGGCCCACATCACCCACCGTGTCCGGCGGCCAGGACCCGGCAAAGCTGATTCCTTCAAAATTCGGATAGGCTTCTGAAAACATCTCTGGCGTCTCTTGCATGAAGAACCACGGGATCCGAGGATGTCTGCGTGGAAACCGCGGGATCTTACCAGGCCCACGCAGAGCGGAGCTTCTCTCTTCCTTCCCGTCCGGTGGAGCAGGGACAATTTCGGGCGTGATCGGAACAAGTTCAAAGGATGGTGATAGAGCACGCGGCTCCTCGCTCACAGGATCGCCCGGCCTCCAAGGGACTGTGGGAGGAACTGTCCGCAGATCCCTTTGGATTCTGGTGGGTTTTACTGGTTTGCTTCCCTCTGCACCTTTAATGATGAATCGTTCCTGTGCACCAAGGACGTCGGGAGCCCCGAAGCTATAGAGAATCATGAGACAGAAAAATCCAATTCCGATACCTACTAGCAAGGATGTTCGCATCTTTATACCTCCTGAGTTTTGTAGAATTAGATGAAAAAATAATATATCTAATTGGACTCAGAAAGGCAACTGCTTTTAACTGTTTTGCTTTTAACTGTTTTTAACGGATTCCTTATAGGAAGCATGTAGGATAACCTTCAAGCGAAAATCCTGTTTTTGAAAATTTAAATCCAATCGACCGGTAAGTTTGCTATAAGCAGAAATTTCCTGCAAGTGGGTAAAAGAATATCTATCCAGAGGATAAGGAAACTTAGAAGAGAGGATTTAGCGCCTTCCCTTGATCACCACGTAGGCTGGATTGACCCCCTTCCCTGCTAAGAATGCCTCCACGTTTTCTGCCGCCATCATGAGCCCGTTGATGACAGCTTCGGGTGTCATGCCTGCATTGTGAGGAGTGAACACAACATTGGGCAGCGTGGTTAATAGATGTCCTGGAGGGAGGGGTTCCTGGTCATAGGCATCAAGGGCAGCACCCGCAATCTTTCTTGACCAAAGAGCTTCATAAAGCGCCTCCGGCTCGATTAATCCCGCCCGAGCCGTATTCACAAAGAAGGCAGTCGGCCTCATCAAATCAAAATCTCCTTTCTTGAAAAAGCCTTTTGTCTCATCCGTTAACCGGAGGTGAAGGCTCACGACGTCGGAGCTCCGGAGCAATTCTTCTTTTGAGACAAACCTCACACCACTTTCCTTTGCTCGTTCTGGGGATGGATGCAACGTCCAAGCAATCACTTCCATGCCGAGGCCCTTTGCCATCTTCGCCACGTATCTCCCAATCGCTCCCAATCCGAAAAGGCCCAGTACCTTGCCACTGAGCTGAGCCATCTCCACCCTGGGCCAGTTCCCTGACCGGACTTCCCGATCCAGAAAAGGGATCTGCCGCGCAAGGGATAGAAGTATTGCGATGGTGTGCTCGGCCACAGACAAGGCATTCGCTCCGGGCGTGTTGGTGACGGTGATTCCCAGTTTCCGGGCCCCTTCCAGGTCTACATTGTCCGTTCCGGTCCCCCAGATGCATATCAATCTCAAATTTTCGCAGAGACCGAGTACCTCAGCGTTCAAATGCGTGTAAGCCCGAATGTTGATCACGACCTCTGCCCCCTTGACCCTTTGGATGAGTTCTTCCTGGGTCTTTGCCTTTTCGAGGTATATTTGGACATCTCCGAAAGTCTTTAATTTCTCCTCTGCTTTCGTTCCCGAAATGGCCCTAGGGAAATCATCCGGAATGACGATACGGTGCATCACTTTCTATTTCCTTCGGTCTTTAATGGATTCTCCTGACATTGTCCCCCTCCATCTCACCCGTTAAGGTGGGGGATTGGGCAAACAGCTTCCCATCAATTAATCTTTGAAAGCGATCAGCGATTCCTTGATCGCTTTCGCTTCTTTAAACCGTGTGAGGCCCAGGGAATCAATGTCGATGAATTCGGACCTTCCATTCAAGACGAGCTCGGCAATGACCATCCCGGCGGCCGGGCCATGTTGAAAGCCATGCCCGCTAAACCCAACGGCCAAGATCAAGCCTTCGACCTCCGGCGCCCTGCCCAAGATGGCATGATTGTCCGGTGAAATTTCGTAAAGACCTGCCCAGCCCCTAGCAATATTTGTCTCCTCAAAAACGGGAACCCGGTGTGTCGCCTTTTCCGCCGTCTCAACCATGGCACCAAAATCCGTGGCCAGGTTGAAACTGGGCTTTTCATCCTGGGGCCCGGACAACAGGACAGCTTCCATCTCTCTGCGAAAATAGAAGTTTTGTCTTTGGTCAATCGTCAGCGGAACTGAAGGCGGGATCTTGTGAAATGGATCTGTCACAAAGAGCTGACGACGAATGGGGTTTACTGGAATCTCCACCCCAGCAAGCTTGCCCACGTTAGCCGCATATGGCCCTGCTGCATTAACAACCGTGTGAGTTTCCACCCGTCCCTCTCGTGTGGAGACCGATACAATGCGACCCCGCACCACCTCAATTGAGTTGACTTCCGCCTTCTCAAGAATTTTGATCCCATAGCGTCTGGCCCCTTTGGCGATGGCCTGGGTGACCTCATTTGGCCCTGCATAACCATCCGTTTCACAGAACGCCCCGCCGCAGATATCATCAACAGTCAGGAAAGGCCACTCTTTCTTCACCTCCTCACGGGTGAGCACCTGTGAAGGAACACCGAATCGGTTCTGGAGTTCGATATTTTTCTTAAACGATTCTAATTCCTCTTCGTCTCTTGCAAGAAAGAGATATCCGATTTGATGAAACTCCGGAGAGGCACCAAATTCCTCTTCGAAGTTTTGAAAGATCTCAAAGGCCTTCATGGCAAATTGCATGTTCACTTCGGTGGACCATTGCCTTCGAATTCCTCCTGCACAGAGTCCTGTCGAACCCGTGCCAACCAGATCCTTCTCGAAAAGAAGGACATTTTTCGCTCCCATCTTCCCCAGGTAATAAGCAATGCTGACCCCGATGATCCCTCCTCCGATGATGACGATATCTGCTGTTGTTTCCATCAATATGTTAATAACTTATGGATATTTATCTCCGGCTATTTCTTAGGATAACTTCATGCAAAACTTAATCCCTTCCATTTCAGAGACGGGTGAACTATTTGTTTGAGCGAGATTGAAACGTACCCAGTAAATACCGACGCTCGATACAATCTGACATCAGACCTAGGCTACAAGCTATCTCTTCCTTCTTAGCATCTTTACAAGAAAAATCATCGCTTCATTCTTCACCCAGTAAGAACAAGCCAAGTAAACCCCGAGACCGACCACAATTCCAATAAAAAGAATTATGACTTTCTCTAACACGTTACCAGTCGTTGTCCAATTTCCCACGGAGCAGATAAAAAAGGCCGAAAAACCCATGGGAAGGGTGCAGAAGAATATTTTTGTGAGGGGTCTCAGATTCTCTTTCATATCGATCCCTCCTAGTTTCGTACCCAGTTTACGGAAGAGTAGGATGACGTTTAACGTGGATGAAAGGCTGGTGGCAAAAGCCAAGCCCGCATGTTTTAAAGGAATAATCAGGATGGCATTGAAGATGACATTTGCTCCGAGACAGATCAGGGCGATCTTAAGGGGGGTCCAAGTGTCCTGAAGAGAATAAAAGGCCGGGACAACGATTCTTGATCCTGCGATCGCCCAGAGGCCAACCGAATAGAATAGGAGGGCTTTCGCAGTCATCTCTGTTGCCTGATAGTCAAATAAACCTCTCTGAAACAGGAGATTGATAATAGGGGTTTTCAAGGCGATCAACCCGACCAGTGCAGGAATGCTGATGAAAGAGACAAGACGAAAAGTGAAGAAGATGGTTTCCCGCAATTCATCCATTTTTCCTTTCGAGGCAAGTTCTGAAAGGCTTGGGAGGGAAGCCATTCCAATGGCGATGGCAAAAATGCCCAAAGGAAATTCCATGAGTCGGTCAGCAAAGTATAGATAGGAAACACTCCCCCCTGGCAGGAAAGAGGCGAAGATCGTATCAATGAAGACGTTGAGCTGATAGACAGCCGTCCCAATGAGCCCCGGGATCATAAGAGAACCGATCCGTTTGACCGCAGGATGGCGGTAGTTAAAATTGAATCGAAAGCTGATCCTTTTCTTTAATAAAAAAGGAATCTGGAAGAGCAATTGAATGACTCCGCCTGCAAGGACGCCGACGGCAAGGGTGTATACCGGCTGTTCGAAATGACGGTAGAAAAGAAAGACGGAAAGGATGATGCAGATATTAAGAAAGACGGGAGCAAAAGCCGGTGCAAAGAAATGTCTGAGGGAGTTTAGGACCCCCATACAGAGGGCGAAAAGCCCCATGAAAAAAAGATAGGGGAAGATAATCTGGTTGAGCGCTACGGTCAGTTGAAACTTTTCCGGAATTCGGAAAAACCCTGGCGCAATGATTCTGATCAAGATCGGAGAAAAAAGAATCCCAAGGATGGTCAGGATCAACAGGATGATTCCAGCGACGGTGAATGCAATATGGGTGAGTTCTCGTGATTCCTCTTCTGACCGGTGGGTAAGGTATTCCGTATAGACTGGAATGAAAGAGATGGTTAGAGACCCCTCCCCCACCAGTCGTCTCCAGAGGTTGGGGATCCGGAAGGCAACAAAAAAGGCATCTGCCGCCATTCCAGCCCCGAAAAAATTGGCAATGACCATATCCCTCAAAAACCCCAGGATACGGCTAAGGAGGGTCCCCATTCCGATGATGGAAGCTGCCTTTGTGATTTTTCGTTGTTCGGACATGAGAAAGATCCTTAGACCTCCAAACCGCTCACCTATTCCCCATCCACTGCCCCCACCTGCTTGCCCCGCTCTCGGTCGGGACCGGGGCCGGCAGGCAGGGAAGGCATAGCGGAGGGGGGGAGACTTGACACACGCTATCTCAAAATGTTAAAAAAATCAATAAGATCAATTCATAAATTTGGGTATTATTGAGGAATGAGAGGGATTTAGAGATTATTAAGTTAGCAAATCTCTAATTTGTAATTCCTTAATGGTAGAAATCGAAAGGAGGTTCTATTTTGGCAACGCATCTATCTGCAATTAAAAGAGCCAGACAGGCTGAAAAAACGAGGCTGCGCAACTTACACGTCAAAAGTACGGTAAAGTCCTCCATAAAAATTGTGAGAATGGCCATTGAGAAGAAAGATATTGAAGGGGCTCAAAAGGCTCTAAAAAAAACAATCCCTATGATTCAAAAGGCCCAATCGAAGGGTGTCTTTCACAAAAATACATCTTCGAGAAAGATTTCCAGGTTGACCCGTGAAGTCGATGCCCTCAAAGCCGCTTCTTAAGTAGTCCCTCATGACGGGAGTCTCACCCCTGTTCACTTGCAGGCTCGAAGCACAAATATACTCCGAGGGTTTGGGTTAAGGTTACGGTTACGAAACTACTTCGGCCATCCGTAACGACAAAGATTTTCGTTAAACGGTGAGGAAGCCCGTATCGAAGATTGAAACTCGAAACAAGAAACTCGAGCATCAAGAATCTTTGGACAAGCATCGATACGAGCATCGACAACGATAAACTCTAATCCCATTTAGAAATCTAATGCCTAACCGAATGACGAAACGGGCATCTTTACTCTAACCGCTGGGCCAAAGAGTTCTATCTTCTATCGGTTACTAGGCCGGCAGAGGTCAATCACCAACTTTTCGACAAGGAGGTCCTTCGGACCCCTCCCCCTTTTGATCAATAAATCAGTTTGATGACACTTTAGAATTCCCTCCCGAAGCGACGTCTCCGAAAAATATTTCATCTGCCCCATTAGTTTCCTCACATTCCATGATGACATACTGAGATCGTTTGCCACTTCCGAAGGCCCAAGATTCCTGGAGGACACCTCCTTTACCCTCCATATATTTCGATATTGTTTGGCCATCATGCTTAAAAGGAGGGGAACGGGATCGTCCATCCTCTTTGAGGACTCCTCATCCTTTCTGAACGGCAGGGTCTTTGATTCCATCGCCTTTTCGAGAATTCCAAGTGCTTTCTCAAGATTTTGATGCCCGATGGCATCCATTAAATCAAAGACCGTGCTGATTCTCACCTCTGCGGCAAGCCCTTCCACATCAGATAGTCCGATTGTTTTTTTGTCACCGACGCTTAAAAAGGCCTTCTCTAAAGCATTCTCCAGATCATGAAGGTGATCCCCTACCACGTCAATGAGATATTCTGCAGCCTCTTCGGAAAGCGTCTTTCCTTTTTCGGTCATCCTTTTTCTTGCCCAGGACGCCAGCGATTTGCCCTTCAACCGGAAAAATTCAATAACTACTCCAACTTTTTCTATCTCCTTTTGATGTCTTTTCCATGGACCCAGACTTTGACCATGCATGACAAAGCAGGTGAAGGGGGAAGGATTTTGGATGTATTCGAGCAAAGGTTTTAGATCATCCTGGTCGAATTGGTCGACCTCGCTGACCAAAATAAATCTGTACTTCGAGAACATAGGGAGCGTCTGTGCAGCCTGGACGATCTCCTGTGGCGTATGCTCTTGGCCACTGAAGCTATGAAGATTCAACCCTCTCGCCGAAGGAGGAAGAGTTTGATTTAACAATCTTTGAGTCTCTTCGTCGATTAAAAAATCTTCAGGGCCGTAAAGGAAATAAATGGGGTAGATCTCTACTTTTTGTTTGGCCATCACCTTATCCTTTGGTGTATTTGGTCATCACCCTAT
>Ga0209427_10010657_pt1 | contig 10159 bp, 11 predicted proteins | sample DeeMarSWOR136_30_FD_187465 | JGI IMG/M metagenome (GOLD analysis project Ga0209427, IMG submission 187465) | Marine sediment microbial communities from White Oak River estuary, North Carolina - WOR-1-36_30 (SPAdes) (version 2) | ecosystem: Environmental > Aquatic > Marine > Intertidal zone >...
TGATAGCCCCGCTCCATCGGAGTACCCATATACAAAGAGCTGTACCGCTGCAGGAGACGTTAAACTTGAGGCAGTACCCGCGTCTGGCTACAGCTTTGCCAACTGGAGTGGAGACCTCTCCGGCTCCGACAACCCGACCACCCTAAAGATGGACTCGGCTAAGAGCGTCACCGCCCACTTCACCCAGATCCCCCAGATCACCTATAACCTAACGGTCGATGTCGCTCCTGACGGCAGTGGCGATGTCAGTGTCGATGGAGACACGCCCGAGGACTATCCGGCAAGCTATGAATTTCCCTCTGGCACCGAGGTGACGTTGGCGGCGATAGCCGCTACAGGATATGAGTTCTCAAATTGGAGTGGGGACCGCTCCGGCTCCGACAACCCGACCAGCATAACGATGGACTCGGATAAGAGCGTAACCGCCCACTTCACCCAGATCCCCCAGATCACTTGTAACCTAACGGTCGATGTCGCTCCTGACGGCAGTGGCGATGTCAGTGTCGATGGGGACACGCCCGAGGACTATCCGGCAAGCTATCAATTTCCCTCTGGCACCGAGGTGACCCTGGCGGCGATAGCGGCGACAGGATATGAGTTCTCAAATTGGAGTGGAGACCTCTCCGGCTCCGACAACCCGACCACCATAAAGATGGACTCGGATAAGAATGTAACCGCCCACTTCACCCAGATCACCTATAACCTAACCGTCGATGTCGCTCTTGACGGCAGTGGCGATGTCAGTGTCGATGGAGACATACCCGAGAACTATCCGGCAAGCTATCAATTTCCCTCTGGCACCGAGGTGACGTTGGCGGCGATAGCTGCTCCAGGATATGAGTTCTCACATTGGAGGCGAAACCTCTCCGGCTCCGACAACCCGACCACCATAACGATGGACTCGGACAAGCAGGTAATGGCTCACTTCACCCAGATCCCCCAGGTCACCTATACCCTGACGGTCGATGCTGGCTCAGGTGGTGGTATTGAGATAAACGGCACCACCCCTTCTTCATATCCTGCTACCTACACCTTTGCTGAGGGTACATCTGTCAACCTCGAGGCAGTACCGGCGTCTGGCTACAGCTTTGCCAACTGGAGTGGAGACCTCTCTGGCTCCGACAACCCGACCACCATAACTATGGACTCGGATAAGGAGGTAGTGGCTCACTTCACCCAGATCCCCCAGATCACCTATACCCTAACGGTCGATGTCAGCCCGAATAGCGGCATGGTTACCCTGGAGCCTTCTCAGCCTGCTGGAGGGTATGTCGCAGGGACAGAGGTCACCCTGACTGCTGTTGCGAGCGAAGGGTATGAGTTCGACCACTGGGGTGGAAGCATTGTGAGTTCAGAGGACACGATTACGATAACGATGGACTCAGACAAGGAGATAACAGCTAGCTTCACCGAGGTAGCCTCATCCACATTCCCCTGGGCGTGGGTCGTTGCCGGTGTCGCGGTCGTTGGGCTGCTCGTTTACTCCCGAGTAAGCGGCAGATTACGGACTTAGGAAAAGGATCCTCAGAACCGAAGGAGCATGGCGCCCGAAGTGACTCGTCACGGCACGGACTAGCTACCGGCCCAAAGTCGAGACAGTGGCAATGTGGCAGGAGAGGATGGGACACTTCGCGGTGAAAGGTGATTGAGAAAAGCAGCCTTCGACGCCGAACTTGCTTTAATCGGACTACGGTGGAATTGAAGGTGAGCTAACTCTTCTAGACTCTGACCCCACACTAAGCAGGACACATCACGAGAATGAGCATGCCGACATAAGAAGCCGAAAGACTGAAGCCGGTTTCCTGGCTAAACTGGCGCTGAAGTACCTCGGGGAAGATACGAAGCCCTCAGAATAACCGTTGAATTCATCGGCGGAGGAGATAATCTGTTACCGACTTGCCCAGAATGTCTAGCCGCTTACCGAAGAGGTTGTTTTGCACTAAGTCATAGAGGCACCGGTCGCCCATAGTGTGCAGTTAAGGTCACACATTGGCTTGCTTTGTTACCTAGGACGCAACAAAAAGTTGTTTTGTTAAGCCTCGCCGCAATCTGAATAGAACCAGTAGCTCCACTTGCACTTTCTAGGAATATGTGCTTATTTAATTTTAGCTAGTAGCCCCTCAGCTTTATCCAATAGCTCCTTGGCTCTCGTGATAGCTTCCTCTGCTACCTCTTTAGATTTGGCTTTTGCCTTAACAGCAGCTTCAGTCAATTCCTTGTCTGCCTCGGCTATCGACTCCTCAGCGCTGTCTAAGTGTTCCTTAGCAGCAGCCTGCACTGTCTCAGCCTCTTCTGCTAAACTTGCTCTCGCTTTTAATAATGCTCCCTTCACCTTAGCCAACGATTCGTCTGCTTCATCTAACGCTTTGTAACTCGCCTCCAGAGCCTCATTTTCGCTAAAATCCATCGCTCTGGTAGCTCCTGCTTTGACCTCACCCAATCCCTCTTTTATCTTAGCTATAGCTTCCCCAAACTCTTTGCTTATTGGCATTGCTCCCTCCTTCTTTAGGAACATCAATCTGCCCCAAAAGTAGCAGACAAGATATTGACCTGTCAAGCTATCCCCAGCATAAGCCCTCTCAATCTCTCAAAGCACAGGGAATCCCCTTGGCCGACAAAAAGTAATGGTGACACCATCATTGGTATCCTGCCATCTGCACGGTGTAAAAAAACCTGACAAAAGTGGCGATTCTTCGTCTTCTATAGTAGGGAATCAATAGTGGCTGACGCTGCTCCTGATGGTGTGATATGCTTGAGAAGAAGCTCCATGCCTGAGGTGGAGCCTGGACGAAGCAGCGTGAGCAGGGATCGCGGCACTGAAATCGAGCTTGCACGAGCTTTATTGACTAATCTCTACGAAGAGTATTACGACAGAATGGTTCGCTATATCTTCGTCCGTATCAGGGATCAAACCGAGGCAGAAGACCTGGCTGGGGAGGTCTTCTTAAAAGCGCTGAAATCGCTCGATTCATACAGGGGCCGTGGAGAGCAGATGCATGTTTGGCTCTTCAAGATTGCGCACAACGTAGTAATAGATCATGTGCGGAAGATGAGCAAGCGAAAGACCGTGCCTCTAAATGAGATGGAAATCCCGGATAGACTCAACGTCGAGGAAACAGTGGAAACGAGGTTGCAAGTCGAGAGGTTATCTCAAGCTTTGGAGCAATTGACGCCGTCCCAGCGCGAAGTCATAGGTCTGCGTTTCTTCGCAGGGCTATCATCAGCCGAGGTGGGTGAAATCTCGGGCAAAAGCGGCGCTGCGGTCAGGGAGATGCAACGCGCCGCCATAGAGAAACTGCGTAAGTTAATCCGGTGAGAAGCGATGACCTGGGATAATCAGCCAAACTGACTACGACAAGGAGACCGGGATGACCGACAATTTAGACGCACTATTAGATGAATGCATCGACCGCATAAATAGGGGTCAGTCACTTGAGGAGTGCCTCGCCCGCTACCCAGAGCACGCTGAGCGTCTCGAGCCACTATTAAGAAGCATCCTCGATATTCGTGCCACCTGTTCCCCCATGCCCAGCCCCGCGGCCAAAGCGGCAGCGAGACGACGCTTAGATGCTGCCCTCCATAACGATAACTTGAAGAGGGGGCCCAAGATGCATCGTAGAGCATTTGCGCTACCCTTTGGCTGGCCAAAAGCCTGGGTTGCCATAGCTGCCGTTGCTTTGCTCGCAATCATAGCTGGTATTTCCTCTTGGGCGCTCATGCCAGGAGGGACTCCTGCGCCAGCTTTTGCCCAGGCCAATTTCCGCCTGTTAATAAGTGATGACGAAAATGCCATCGGCGATTTTGACCATCTCAATGTCACTATCACCAGCATCAGGGTGCACAGCGCATCCTCGGGCGACTGGATCGACCTTGAGCCCGCAGTGAGCGAGGTGGATTTGGTCGGCCTTCAGGGGCTCAACGCCACGGAGATCTGGAGCGGCAATCTCACCGAGGGCCTGTACACAATGGTGCGTATCGACGTCGGGAATGTGACCGGCGTGCTCAATGCTACCGGAGCTCACGTGGATGTAAAGGCTCCCAGCGAAACGCTTAAGATACGCAGACTCTTTGTGGTGACCAACACCTCGCAGATCACTTTTGTCTTCGACATCAGCGTGGTCTCTGCCGGACAGAGCGGCCAATACAATCTCAAGCCTGTGATCGGCAAAAGCGGGGCCGGGCAACCATTCCACTTGGTCGATGAGGATGAGCTCACCCTTCAGGTTGTCGAAGGCGATCTCACCCCGGTGGGAACATTGCAGTCCTAGTAGCCTCGGGTGGGGATCCTCTAGAGGGTGCCCTTGTTACCGTGAATGACGAGGAAGTTGGGACAACAAACGAGACCGGGTATATATCCTTCGATGTGCCTGATGCGGAGGACCTGGTCATAAAAGCTACTACGCTGGACGAACTGGAAGGAGAGCTTGAGATCGAACTCTAAATGAGTTGAGTTGGCCTTAGGAGACCGGGGCAAATAGCGAGGGCAAAAGAGGCAGGGAAAAGACCCTGCTTCTGTCTCAAATGGCTCACCATTGCACATTCGTCAGTTTTGGTTAAACGTGCTCAGTGGGCGTGCTGTACGGGGGCAGGGGTTCGCATTGCACGATTCATCAGTTCGTGCAATTTGGTGAGACTATTGACCTTCGTGCAGCGAAGACGGGAATGTTTTTCCGAAGATACTATAGTGCCAGCGGCGTCGCTCAAACCAAACCAGCCAGCGATGTCTTGATCAGTCTTCGCACTATCGCTTTGCTGACGAATCCCCTCGCAATCGAACCTGCAAAATCCAACCTATCAAAGTACAGCCGCAGACTCTTGACTCTATAGTCTTCGTATATCAGCACTTCAGCTTGTCTCGACTCGACTTTGGTGCCATCGTGAAGTCTAGCGTTTACGATAAACTCCTCAAAGAATATATTCCCATCGACTATGATGATGATCGGTTCAAGCTTGACTTCAGCAATGTGCTTGAACTGCCACTCGAGCCATCTCCTGACACCGTCCTTGCCAGTGAGCTCAATTCCGAGCAACTCGATCTCGCAGTCATCAGCGAAAAAGGGCAGTATTTGGTCAGCGTTCCTAGTCTCCAAAGCATCGTCTAGCTTCTTGGCAACCTCACGGATTCTCTCAGGCGACTGGTGTGCTTCCATGAAGCATAGCCTCCTTTCCCTTCACCGGTGACATTAAGTTGTCAGTCTCATCCTGCTGCAGAGAGTCCTCACTTTTCTGGCTTCGCCTGCTGTCATTCGTAGGCTCCCAGCCTCCTGCACCTAAGTAAGCGCACCACGCCAGCTACAAAATTTGTCCTCGGCACCCTCTCCATATATTGCCGATAATCTTCACCAAACTCCACTAGGTTGGCTCGCTCCTCCCTTCGCATGACAAAGTAAAGATACACTACTAGCGGGAAACCCAAAATTCGGCTTAGCCAGTGCTGCGAGATAAGCATCAATGTAACTGGATACATCATGAAGCTCAGGTAGAAAGGAATCAGCTTGGCGGCGCCCGCATTCAACTGTCTGCACTTTGTATCCTGCCAAAGGCGGGCAGTTTGCTCCCATTGCAGGCGCTTCTATCCTTATGGTAGCATAGTATGCGGAATGGAGCGAGTCGTGCCAGTGATGAAGCGCGACGGCCTCGATTGAATGATCAAAGAGCTTTCTGCCGAAGACACGGATGCTATATACGAGGTCATAAACCAAGCGGCTCGTGCCTACCATGGGGTCATCCCGGAGGATCGGTATCACGATCCATACATGGCAGTGGAGGAACTTCGTTGCGAAATGGAGAGCATGACCTTCTTCGGCTGGGAGCAAGACGGAAAGCTGGTGGGTGTGATGGGCTTCCAGCCAGTAAAGGATGTGACGCTCATTAGACACGCCTATGTATTGCCTGACTATCAGAGGAGGGGAATAGGCGCGAAGCTTCTCGAACACCTAATGCAGCTCACACGCACCAAGGGCCTGCTAGTCGGGACCTGGGCAGATGCCATCTGGGCAATAGACTTCTACAAGAACCAAGGGTTCAGGCTAATGCCTAACAAAGACGATCTCCTGAGAACTTATTGGGATATTCCACCGCGTCAGGTCGAGACCTCGGTAGTACTGGGGATCGAACTGGCTGACATATCTGAGTCAGCCCCAGCACAGCAGCCAGAGTAGTCGCTCACCTTGGCTTTTATCGGATACAGCCCGTTTTGGACAAGATTACACATTCTGGCTGATTGTTCAGTAAATGGATGTCTTCAGCGAAAATGGAACAGTTGGACATGGGGATTAATGGACATCTCAAAGGTAATACTATTTGCCATGAGTCCACGGCTGTTGACAGAACAAGTCTCCATATAGTATGATATAAAGTAAGTAGCGAACGGCCCTCACTGACAGGAACAGGGTGCGGAAATTCGACTGCGCATCCTGTTTTTTGTGACCTACTTCGTGATCCAAGTGGACACGCCAGGGTCAGAAAGGAACAAAGTTATCACCATATTCACAACTATAGCCAGACCCAAGCTACCCCAACGCTCGGGGGAAAAGCGCCGGTGCAGATATTCCAAGCGACATCGATCGAGGCCTCCTGCCACCGTCGTCTCTGCCTCGCTGCCCCGTAGCGTTCACTTTGGCGATATCCTGGTTTCTGAGCCTGTTGCGCGTGCTTTGCACTCCTGCGGCTACGAAGTACCGACCCCAGTTCAGGCGGAGTGCATACCGCCCCTGCTGGAAGGCCGCGATGTGGTGGGCAAGGCCCAGACAGGCACTGGCAAGACTGCGGCCTTCGGTATTCACATGGCCCATACCCTCGATCCAGCCCTGGATAAGATCCAGGCCATTGTCTTGGTGCCCACACGCGAACTGGCAATCCAGGTCTCGGGTGAACTGCGGCGTCTTTGTCAGTTCTGCGGTCTCAGGGTCGCTACCTTGTACGGCGGACAATCCATTCAGACGCAGATAGAGGCTCTCAAGCTGGGGGTGCATATCGTGGTCGGGACGCCGGGGCGGGTGCTGGACCACCTAGCTCGACGGACTCTCCTGCTAGATAAGGTCCGGCTCGCTGTAGTCGACGAGGTGGACCAGATGCTCGACGTCGGCTTCGCGGACGACATCGAGCGCATTCTACTCCAGACACCCTCGCCCCATCAGACCACCCTCTTCTCTGCTACCATCCCCATCTTCATCCAGCGCCTCATCCAGAGGCACCTCGACGATCCAGTCTGGGTGCTTATCTCGGAGGACGAGGACATCGAGCTCAACATCGAGCAAGTGTACTACGAGGTGGCAGCGCGGGACAGACTAGACGGCTTAGAGGAGTTGCTGGAGAAAAATGGCCAGGGGGCGCAAACGATCATCTTCCGGCGCACACAGATCGGCGTGGACCGACTTGTCTCGCAGCTACGCAGACGTGGCTACGGGGCACACGGCATCCACGGCGGTATGACTCAGGTCCAACGCAACGAGGTGATGCACAACTTCCGCTCTGGCAAGCTGAACCAGCTGGTGGCGACTAACGTTGCCTCCCGTGGTCTCGATATCCCCTCCATCTCGCACGTCATCAACTTCGACATGCCGGCGAACGTTGAAGAGTATGTGCACCGTATCGGCCGCACTGGCCGCATGGGGCGTTATGGCACTGCCATCACCTTTGTCACTGAGTGGGACTTCGACCTGCTCGATGACCTCCGAGAACAAATAGGGCACGAGCTGAAGCGTGAAACGCTGGCTATCTACCGCCACGGCGTGACCTGCCCCCCTGAAATCGGCCCACAGTAAATACTAGACTGTGGGCTAATGGAAAGGGGGCTTTTGTATGGACAGGAGAGCATATACTCCGGAGCAGATCATGAGCAGGCTGCCGATGGCAGAGGTTCTGCTCAGCATCGGTGATGCTGGTCTTTGTGGTAGTAGGGCCAGCAGGAGTGAAAAGGGCCATCCGCGCACCCTGCCAGATGGTCAATCCCGCTGCCGTTATCCAACTGGGGCCAAGTCACCAGTAATAGAGAGGAGGACATCATTAGCTCAAGAGTGTTTGTCGGAAACCTGAGTTACGATACTACGCGGAGCGAGCTCGAAAACCTCTTTTCCGAGGTCGGTCAGATTGTCGAAATCTTCCTGCCCACGGATAGGAGCACCGGTCGTCCGAGGGGATTTGCCTTCGTCGAACTCGCGGACCAAGCAGGCGTCATTGAGGCTATCGAGAAGCTCAACGGCCAGGAGTTCAATGGTAGGAGTCTTCGGGTTTCGCAGGCCCAAGATCGCCCGCAGGGGTCGCCGATCGCCGTTGACAAAGGCCCCGTGTTCGGGCATGGCGTCCACAGGACCTCAAAGCCCAAGGGGAGTCGGAGGAACATCAGGGCAAAAAAGCGGAGCCTATGGAAGTAAAAGGCTCAAAGGGGTCAAGAGGCACCACCTCTGCGGTTACCTTGTCCCCTATACTCCTTACAACATAGCCGTCACCCCACAGCTCACCGGCGCAAAGCTGCCTTTGCAACCTCGGAAACTTCTCAATGCAAACTGAACGAAACGATGGAATGTTTAGTGGTCACCGGGAGGGGACACTGGCTTTGCCCTCAGGGCAGGTCTTTTCCTCTTTTCCCGTTTTCCCTCTTCCGCTTTTCCTATTCCCATTTTCCCTTCCCTTTTTCCTCCTTGAAAATACGTTGAAATTATTTCCTGAAATGGGAAGCGTCTCCGTCTCTCTGAGATACTCCTCGTCATACTGCCCCGAGGCCACCGCCTCCACCGTTCCTATCCCCATTATCCGCTCCGCCCAGGACGCAACCGCCTAGTAAACTTTGTCTCCCTAGCATGTCGGCCTGCTATGGGAATTGTCTCCCTGGCGTGGCGTCTCAGGCTCCGGCCTGCCTTGGAGATGCAGTCACACGGCACTCCCGCTATCCTGCCTTTGCTGGGAAGGTGCTCCGTCTCAAGATGATCCAAGTCATCAAGTATCAGGTCAAGCTGGTAAGCCGACATTGTCGAGTGATTCCTTCTGATGTCTCATCCGCACTCTGACACATTAGTGAAGACCATCAATTAAAATCTTCATCCAAAAGCCTCAATCCTGAGTCTCATCAACGAGAGCTCATTCTATCATTTTTGAGCCTCACCGCTGAGAGCTCATTTTATCACTCTATATCTGGGAAGGCGGACGATAACTCCATTAGCATTGTACGCCCAGAAATTGCGCAGATTGCACTATATGGCTAATTGTGCAGTTCGACGGAAGCCCGGCTTGCAATCAAAGTGAAAGGTTGGCGTGTAGAGGACGGGGACAATTCTGTCTCACACCATACCAAAGGCACCGTGGGAATCGAGAGGTTTCTGCTACAGTAACTTGACAGTACGCTTCAGGTCTTCTATTATCGTAGCGAGCATTTGCCCTTTTATGATTAGGTCACTTGTCGGTGAAAAAGGCAAACGGCAAGAAATTGCGGGGGCTAAGCTAGATTTCCGAGGTTTGGTTAAACTATGACGGCCGGGCTGCCAATGAGGTGAAGAGCTTAGAACACTTTGGGGCAGTCGGCTAAAGTGTTTTTGGTCTGAAAACAGAACTCGCTCCGAGAAAGGCGAACCGCGGCAAACCGCGGGGCGCAAAGCCACGGATCCAAAGCCAAAATGGCTACGATAGCCGGGCTGCCGAAGAGCATCTCTTAGTTTTGAAGGCGCCTTTCTCGGAGAAAGGCGCTTTAGTTTCTCACAGAGGTAAGCCTTGGCAGGTAGAAGGGTGATGAAAGCGAAGAGTAAGATGCCAGGGCGCAGTGCTGTCTTGGGGGTAATGCTGGTGCTGTACAGCTGGCTGGTATAACTGTACTCTTGACAATAAGTGAAGGTGGAGGGGGTAGATAATCAAGGTTTGGTGATAGGTGGTCGCAGAAGATATAGCTCTATTGACTCAGGAGACCAATAGGGCAGCCTGCGTATGCCTCTCGTTTGGAGGCCGACCTTTTAACATAAAAGGTCGGCTTTTGTGTATTGTCGAGCGGTCCTTAGTATCATGCGCAAAAAAGGGACAAGTCGAGGGAGGGTAGAGACAATGAACAAGACACTCTGGCCGCTTTTCATTATAACCATGGTGGTTTTTCTGGTGGCGGGGGCAATCACTGTACCTGGAATCAGCTTCGTGCCCCGTGCCTTTGCCAGCCCCGGAGATGAGCTTTCGACCC
>Ga0209427_10010658_pt1 | contig 10159 bp, 8 predicted proteins | sample DeeMarSWOR136_30_FD_187465 | JGI IMG/M metagenome (GOLD analysis project Ga0209427, IMG submission 187465) | Marine sediment microbial communities from White Oak River estuary, North Carolina - WOR-1-36_30 (SPAdes) (version 2) | ecosystem: Environmental > Aquatic > Marine > Intertidal zone >...
ATCCACCAGAGACACTGTCAGCTGGCGACATAACTGACCTATTAGAGACAGCGCGGAACGAAAGCGTGGCTTTGGTGGTGGACAACCTTCAAATCGATGTTGAATTCGGAGAGGGAATAGCCTCTCAAGTGGGTGCTGAGCATGTGGTCTTAACCAACTTTCCCGGCGCTATTCCAAAAACCGAAACCTTGCCTAAAATGTTCCGTTACAACGCAGAGCAGCTTTTCAACGGCACAGTCACATGGCAGTCTACATCCACTCTCAAAGCAGAAACAAACGACTTACGCAGCCAAGTGACCATATTCCAGATCACTACATCGTTGGCGGTTGTGGTTGTTGCGGTAGAGGCAGTGCTGCTCTACGCTAGAAAGAAAAAGAGATAGAGATTGCCAAAAATGAGCAGGAAAACATACTTCAACAAAGCGGCAAACAGTTGGGACGAGAGATTTCACACTCCCAGCCTTTCATCTTTTTTGGAGAAACTTGTCCCCCAGTTCGGTCTGGAACCCGGACAGAAAATTCTGGACGTGGGTACTGGTACTGGCGTGTTGATTCCTTACCTAATCAGAGAGGTTGGACCAACCGGGTCAGTTACTGCAATCGACTGTTCGGAGAATATGGTCCAGATATGCAAAACAAAGCATTCGCACCTCAAGAACGTCAATGTAGAACTTAAGAACATCGAAGAGGATGCTTTCCCAACAGAATCTTTTGATGCCGTTATCTGTTTTGGTCTGTTTCCTCATCTAGAGAACAAAGAAAAAGCCTTGCGAAACATTAATCGTATACTAAAACTCGGCGGCAGCCTCATTATCGCTCATGCCCTCAGCAGTGAAGAACTAAAAGCTCACCACAACAACGCTTCATCAGCTGTAGTACACGATGTGCTGCCCGAAGAAGTTGAGATGATACAGTTACTGGAGCAGATAGGCTTTAGACAAATCCGCATCAAAGATGAACCCGGATGCTACCTATGCATTGCCCATAAAGCTTGAACCTTCAACGAAAACTACCGATTGAGTTTTGGCTGGTGCCGGGGGCGGGAGTCGAGCCCGCGACTTCTGGGCACCTAAATTAGGAGATTTGCTCTCCAGATCATGAGTCTGGCGCCATAACCAGGCTAGGCTACCCCGGCTTCCTTTTCTTTGCTATTCTGATGAAAAACATTGAATTAAGGTTTTCTGGATTCTCTCTCCAAAGAATTGGCAAGACTTCATGGTTGATGTTAACCGCAACATTGCGAGTCTTATGATTATGTCTAAAATGTTTTTGAGATAACCCTTTTTTGAAGTTTTCCACAACTTAATTTTGAAATACCCTTAAGAATTAGAAGTGAGACTTCGTTTGTGTGATCTGCGTTGAATCGAAGAATTGTCTTGCCGATGATTTTTGTGCTTTTTGTCATTCTTTTTTCAGGCGTAGAATCTGCATCAGCGCAAGTAGAAGTTGGCGTAAGTGTTGGGCAGACTGCTGAATATACTTATGCGGTGAGTATAGCCTATAGAAGTACTGTTAACGGAAGTTTGTTGGGGTCAGTTCCATACCAAGTTGGGTACATTGAGACTATCACAGTTCAAGAGATCTCTGGAACAAACATTACACTTCAAAGCGTAAAAATTTTCGTGAACAACCAAAGTAACGCAACAAATCTGGGCTGGGTTGATCTAAGCACAGGAGAGGGACCTGCAAGTGGATACATTATTTTGGCAGATTGTAATGAGGGTGATCTGATATACCCAAATTGGGAAGGTGGAACTCAAAACTTAATGTATGTATACATGATAAACGACACTTTTCTAATGAATGATGGGGACACAACCATAGAAGTGAATCACGCAAATGTTTCAACCACATTATATAACCAAACAACGACTATGGACTATTATTGGGAAAAAGCAACGGGTTTGCTGATCGGATTCACGCAATGCAGCATGGAAGAACAGGAAAACGTGACACAAAATGTCTATTATCACTTTCGAAAAGTCGGTCTACCGCAAGTTTTCTATCCGCTAATTGATAGAACTGACTATCCAGTGACTGTGGACAGCAGCTCCGCCATATTGGGCTTTGCTCTCAATCAGTCAGAGAGAAAGATTAGCCTATTTGTTTCCGATTCAACTGAAACTTCTGGTTTCTGTGACATAGCAATTCCTGATGACCTGATGTGGGGCAGTTTCTCATTGAATTTCGACGGGTATCCATTGGTGGAGGGGGTAGACTACACACTAACTCATAATTCTACCCATTATAATTTCCATATGACGTACAGTGCTAGCATACACATGATTGAAATCGTAGGCTCACATGTTATTCCAGAGTTTCCATCATGGATCATTCTGCCATCATTCATGGTTGCCACTTTAGCCGCAGTAACTTTCTACCGGAAGAAACTACGATAGAACATTGGATTCAATCGATTAATTAGTTAGTTAGTAAAAGAAGGGAATTTAGAACTCTTTTGATGTCTGCTTAAAGTTTGTTATTGTAAATTGTGACATACTGATAGGTTAAAGCACCTAGCATCCTCTGATGCCCTAAAGCAATTTAAACCGGCAATACATCTGATTTTGCCCCTTGAAGTCTCCAGATGCCATGGATTAATATGAATAATCATTATCTTTAATCAATAGAAACTGTATTATGGATTAATGCTAATTACAAAAATCCTTGTTAAATTCTTATTGTGACTTCTCAAAGAATATAAAGTATTCTTGCATATACTAGAGCTTGGTCTACAGCCTATGAGACGTTCAAAATTAGAAATTCACATAGACATTCTTCGAGCTCTGGCTTACCATGGAAGATTAAAGCCAACCCATATCACATATAAAGCCAACGTAAACTGTAGTGCTTTAAAAGAATCCCTAAATTTTCTGCTGGAACGTAACCTGGTTAAAGAGCAGATAATTGGCAAAAAAAGACATAAAAGGAGAGTCTATGCCATTACAGACCTAGGTCTAACTGCACTCCGAAACGTCAAAGAAATAGACAAGGCTCTCCATGTTTTTGAAGAGCCAAATGTGTCAGGAATTGAGTTGCCATACGAAAATCATCGAGCTCCCTTCTAAGTAACCCTTTCAGATCAGATGAAAATCGAAGAAATTCAAAGATCAAACTAACTTTTATTTTGATGGACCAAATCCATAAGAGAGGTTGTTGGCAGTTTTAGGTTAGGCTTGCACCAACTGTGCAACTGCAAATGTGCGTCCAACCTTCATTATTCTAAACTTGACGTGATCTCCCTTCTCCGTGTTTGCCCCAAATATGATCAAATCCTCGATTTCGCCCTCGTATTCTATTCCAAGTTCAACTGGTGCTATATGGTTGAATCCAGATCCGCGGTTTGAATTGAATGAGTATGATTGTTTTGTCAGCTAGAAGCATCCTGAAAAATTAGAAAGCGGTTTATTCCTTCCACTTTTATGAAACGCATCCAACCGCTGAAGCCCCTAACCCCTAGTCTATCTTTAACCTTTGGAAACTCAACATTGAATGTAATATCGGCGATCTTCTGTCTTCTTTATTCTGCCGAGAAATGCTCCGGCAAAATAATCTAACCACATTTGCTCTTGATAGTCTAAAGCTGCCTCTCTAATTGTCACAGCCCTGTCCTTTGAAACAGCTCCCGCTTTTTTGAGTTTATGAAGAATTTTATAATGCATCTTGAATTGAAACCCGGAGAGGGACAAGCCATAAACCTTCTTGTTTATGTTTGATGTCTTCAGTAGAATAGAAAGACAAATGACAAATGTTGTGAAACGCTTCTGTCATTTATCTTTGCTGAAATTCCACCTAAATATACTATATATGTTGCCCCTATTTATATCCGGTTATAATTAGTCTCTGCTCTCGCGAATTTTCAGGAGTTGTTTTTTGGAGAATATTTGGGTAGTATGGCGTTAAAAAAAAGAGAATGATCTGTTTTTTGTTTCCTGTGGGTCACTCGTTTTCTTCGTTCCACTTCTCTATCTTGAGTTTGTTGTCTCCTACGGTGAAGCTGATTTTCACTGGAACTGCAGAGTTTGTTTGGAAGGGGAACATGCTGTCTTCAGCCAAGTCTACAGGGACGTAGATTAGATATTTGTCGTCTTTTCTCTTGAAGAGTCGCCCTTTTGCCGTATTTACCATGTTGCCACCAACTAGGAATAATGCTGGAAGCATTCGCGTATATTTAAGGTTTTTATGCTCGTCATGGCTCATGGTGACGTTATATTGACACTAAGGTAAATCTCCGTCATACATTAAGAATTCAACTTTTAATTATTTTTTGCTCTGCTACTCGTTGAATTTCCCTAGAACCTTATAACCCTCAGTCAACCTTTTTTTTGCCCACATACTTCTCAAAAAGTTTCTCCCAGTCAATCTTGATCATTGCCACAATTATAAGAATGAGAAGGGCAAAAGTAATCACTGTTCCTACCACTCCGGATCCGCCAAATAGGACTTGAATTAACTCGATGGATTGCTGACCGCTGTAAGCCAGAATAAAAGTCATCAGGGTCTTACCTAAAAGTGCTGGTATGAAGGCTTTCCAAAAGGTGTAACGCATGACGCCCAACGGAATGAAAAGCAGATCATCTGGTAGAGGCGTCAGGGCAAAGAGAAAGATTGCAACGGGTCCGTAACGGTCAAAGAGTTTCACCATGTAATCCATCTTTCTACGTCTTTCCTCGCTCACTACTGCTCTTCCATAGTAGCCGAGCGCGTATCCCGAGAATTCGCCGAGAGCAGAACCTAATCCGCCGCTGACTGCGACAAAAAAGGGGTTCAGAACAGTTCCTAATAGGTAGATTACGATAGTGTAAGGTATAGGAAAGACGACGGATATGGAGCCGATGAAGCTTATTATGAAGACACCGAGGTAACTGAATTGAAGCGCAAATTGCTCCATCCACTCTAGAACCAAACAGTCCCTCTCTCCAAGACTTAGTGCTTGTATTTCACCATACCAATGTTGCTTTAACTTTTTTCGGAAAGAAACTGAATGATCATGGAATCTTGGATATATTAAACCAAGTTCTGGAAATTAACGAACAAAAATTTCCATCCTTTTTGCTTTATACGATAGAGTAGGATGTCTGGAAAATGAATGCTAAACAAGCTGTGGCTATCATCGTAACTCCCCACAGTCTCGAGATGTTGCTGCTTAACTTGTTCAACGCAAACAGCATCAAAGTTGCAATCACCATGAAGGGTGCAGTCAACAAAAGTTCAGATAATGAGACGCTGAATGAAGAAGTTAGTCCAACAAGTCCAAACACAAGAGTAAGTGTTAGAATATTATCGCCTATCACGTTGCCGATCACCATCTCCTGTTCCCCTGCAAGAGCTGCAGCAACAGATACAGCCAATTCTGGAACAACACACCCAAGAGCAACAATTGTAAGTCCCACATAGAACTGATTTAAACTAAAAATTTCAGCGATGGAAAGGGCACTGTAAACAATTAGAAACGTGCTGATTACGAGAGCGCCACCACCTAACAGTATGTCAGCGCTTACGCTCCTCAAACTGCGTTTAGGTTCTTTACGTTCTTCATGGGTGCCGCAGTTTCCTTTGCGAATAGAGTAATAGATGAAAACTGGGTATACTGAAATAAAAACTGCGCCTATCCACCATGTCACCATACCCGTTATTGTCAGTAATGCAACCATCAAGAGGCTTAAACCAATCAGGAATAAACATTCTTTGCTTATGAATGAATTCTTTATTTTAATTCCCCCTACTAAGCCACAGACTCCTATGATGAGCGGAATATTGTAAATATTAGAGCCAATTATGTTCCCCAAAGCTAACTGCGATGAACCTAAAAAGACAGAAAACAGAGAACTTAAAAGCTCAGGTAAAGCTGTCACGGAAGCAACAAAAACTGTTCCCACAACCACTCGACTTATGTTTAAACAGGAAGATAGCCCAGAGGCTCCCCTAACTATTCTCTTAGATCCCCAGTAGAGCAGCAGCAAGCTTACAGCCAATGCTAAGATGCTTAATGCTAAAGTTTCCACGAAGATTCCACCGTAGTTCCCATAGCAACTTCAAGGCGTCGATATAAACCTATCTAAAGACCGCCAAATGTATGTGCAGCAGCAACAACAGATTTTTGACTAAAATGTAAGAATTTAATAATCTTGCCGAGATAACCAAGGATTGATCTACAATGAAGAATGGTTTTAGAGGCACGATCTTAAGGGTGAACCTGAATAAAGAGAAATTATCTTCTGAGACTCTCGAAGAATCTTTTTATCGTCGCCACTTTGGGGGTAGAGGACTAATATCCTATTATCTCCTCTCCGAACTAGAGCCGAGAACAGACCCTCTTGGTCCAGATAACAAGCTGATTTTTGCTTGTGGTCCAGTGACTGGGGCTCCCATCAGTGGCAGTGGACGCAACAGTGTAGGAGCCAAATCGCCCCTCACAGGTGCATACGGAGAAGCTGAAGTTGGAGGCTTCTGGGGGGCAGAACTAAAGCAGGCAGGCTTCGACGCCATCATCGTTGAAGGAAAGGCATCAAGTCCAGTCTATTTGTGGATTCACGACCAAAAAGTGGAAATTAGGGATGCTTCCCGTCTGTGGGGACTTGAGATCAAGAAATCCCAGGAAACGATTCGAAGTGAATTAAGCGACAACAGGGTGAAAGTGGCTCAGATTGGTCTTGGAGGAGAAAAGCTGGTTCGGTACGCTTCTGTAGTTAATGACCTGAATCATGTGGCTGGTCGATGTGGCATGGGAGCAGTTATGGGATCTAAGAACCTGAAAGCCGTTGCAGTCAAAGGAAGCACAAGAGTCCCAGTTCGCAAACCAAAACGGCTCGGAAAGCTAGCCAAGTGGATGGCAACAAACGTGAACAACGTTGCTCACGCTTTACATACTTATGGAACAGGGGCTGAAATGGATGCCATGGAGGAGACTGGGAATCTTCCAGTTCGCAACTTCAGGGATGGCGACTTCCCAGAAGTGGATCAAATTTCTGCTGAAGCTATTAAAGAGCATGTGCGAGTGGGAATGGGAACCTGTTTCGCTTGTGCTATTGCCTGCAAAAAAGAGGTCAAAATAGATGGGTCTTGGACTGTAAAACCAGAGTATGGCGGACCTGAATATGAAACCTTGGCTTCTCTGGGGTCAAACTGTGGAGTATCAGACCTCAGGGCAGTCTGCAAAGCCAATGAACTCTGCCAAAGATACTCTATAGACACGATAAGCACAGGAGTTACGATAAGTTTCGCCATGGAATGTTTTGAGCATGGGTTACTCAGAAAAGAGGATACTGGCGGCATGGATCTGAGTTTTGGAAATGCAGAATCTATGGTTAAAATGGTTGAGCTGATCGGCGAAAAACGTGGATTAGGTGCATTGTTGGCTGAGGGCACCAAACGGGCTGCTGAGCACATCGGAAATGGTGCAGAGGAATTTGCGGTTCACGTTAAGGGACAGGAAGTCCCCATGCATGATCCCAGATTGAAAAGAGGTGAGGCTCTAGGCTACGCAGTATCTCCGACAGGAGCAGATCATGTTCATAATATTCATGACACTTTCCTGTATCCTCAGCTTCCCAAGAGCTATAATAGCCTCGGAATCTTGGAGGCTGTGCCCGTCGAAGATTTTGGACCCAAAAAAGTGCGGCTATACAAGTATGTTGGCGAGTGGCGTACCCTCAACAACTTTCTGGTGATGTGCCTCTTTACGCCATGGAGTGTAGTACAGAAAGTTGAGATTGTACGCTCCGTGACAGGATGGAACACCACAGCCTTTGAGTTGATGAAGGTCGTGGAAAGAGGAAACACGCTCGCAAGAATCTTCAACATCAGGGAAGGCTTCACTGAGAAGGACGATTGGCTTCCACCCAGATTCTTCAAACCCAAAACATCAGGCGCCCTAAGTAAGACCTCTGTAAACCCCGAAGAACTGCAGAAGGCAAAGCTCACCTACTATGATATGATGGGCTGGACTGAACAGGGAATCCCAAAACAGAGCGCATTAGAGGAGCTGGACATTGTATGGGCTGCCGACAAAATCTCTGTGCAATAGATGAGTGATAAACTAATATCCTACAGTTTTTAATTAGGGGTCATCCATACAGGATAACGTTTGAAGGTGCATAGTTTGCCTGTGAAGAGACAGAAATGGAGCAAAGGCTTCGGTGAATGGTTTCGGGATGTGCTCATAAACGCGGCCATAATGGACTACCGATATCCAATCAAGGGCTCAGGAGTCTGGATGCCCTATGGTTTCAAGATCAGAAGGAACATCCTCCAGATTCTACGAGATTTACTTGATTCATCAGGTCACGAGGAGACACTGTTTCCATTACTGATTCCAGAAACCTCTCTGGCGCAGGAGTCCGCTCACGTGAAGAGCTTTGAGGGAGAATGCTTCTGGGTAACCCATGGCGGTTTTGAACCCTTGAAGGTCAGGTATGCTCTGAGACCCACAAGCGAGACTGTTATAGCTCCCATGCTGAAGCTTTGGATTCGCTCCCACGCAGACCTACCCCTGAAACTGTATCAGGTTGTGAACGTTTTCCGTCATGAAACCAAAGCAACACGTCCCATCATAAGGATGCGGGAGGTCGCTACCTTCAAGGAAGCCCATACTTCCCATGCCACTTTTGAGGAAGCTGAAGAACAGGTGAAGGAGGCTGTGGAGATCTACAAGAGGTTCTTTGATGAGGTTGGTGTTCCCTATTGCGTTTCCAAGAGACCGGATTGGGACAAGTTCGCTGGAGCCCTTTACACAATAGCCCTTGACATGTTATGTCCCGACGGCAGGACTCTCCAAATTGGAACTGTACACAATCTAGGGCAAAACTTCGCCAAAGCTTTCGACATAACTTACGAGACAAAGGATGGCGGTCAGGAGCATATCTGGACGACCAGTTACGGAATTTCTGGAAGAGGAATCGCCGCTGTTCTGATCATCCACGGAGACGACAACGGTATCGTGTTGCCTCCAAAAATAGCGCCCATACAGGTTGTGATCGTTCCAGTTATGTATAAAGGAAAAGAAGAGCAAATAAACCAAGCCTGCGCGGATGTTGCCGCTAAGCTCAAGGACGCTGGTTATCGGGTTGAGTCGGATTTGCGAGGGGATTTGACTCCCGGTAACAAGTTCTATTACTGGGAGCTGCGGGGCGTGCCCATCCGAATTGAGATCGGTCCCCGAGACTTAGCGAATGGAGTGGTGACTATTGTTCGACGGGACACTTTGAAGAAGCAAACATGGAAGATGGATGATGTAGTCTCGGCTGTGCAAAAATTTGTGGAAGAGATGACCCATGACTTGAAGGCGAATGCTGATGCTTGGATGAGAGAAAGGGTTTACCGTGTGAACAGTTTAGCTGAGGCGAAACGTTTGCTGGAGAAAAGGGCGGGAATTGTTGAGGTTCCGTGGTGCGGCAAGGATGAGTGTGGTCACAGTTTGGAGGATATAGTTGAGGCACGGCTGCTAGGATTTCCTGAGGACACCAAAGAAAAGGTAGATGGGAAATGTTTTGTATGTGGAGAAAAGGCAGTGAACATTGTAAGGGTTGCCCTCGCATACTGAGACAGTGCGGTTGATGGTGTCTCCGAAGCTGTTTAATATGTTGCAACCACAATTTCTAAGAAGCAAAATCGTTAAGGTTATTCCAGCAGATGTTGAAATGGAGAAGCTTGGCTAATTAGAGGTTGAAGGGTTGCTGACAAAACTTAAACAAAGAGCCCAATTGTGGTTCAATTCTGAAGCGAAAATGCTTCATAACCTAGGTTTAAAGCCAAATCAAGTGAGCATTCTAGGGATAGCCTTTGCCGTGCTTTCCGCACTCACTTACTGGCAATGGAAGTTCAATTCGCTCCTTCTAATACTGGCGCCTCTTCTGATGCTTGCCTCCGGTCTCCTTGATGCCCTAGACGGAGCATTGGCGAGACTATACGGAGAGACCACAAACTTTGGCGGATTCTTCGATTCCCTTCTCGACAGATACGCAGACGCAATTATCATCTGCGGAATCATCCTCGGCGGATTAGCCGACGTTAAATGGGGACTTGCCGCGCTCATGGGCTCCCTGCTGGTCAGTTACGCTCGGGCAAGGGCAGAAGCTGCTGGAGTCAAAATGGAATCCGTGGGCTTAGCTGAACGAGCTGAGCGCCTAATATTACTGGCCTTAGCAAGCTTCCTCAGCTT
>Ga0209427_10010661_pt1 | contig 10159 bp, 8 predicted proteins | sample DeeMarSWOR136_30_FD_187465 | JGI IMG/M metagenome (GOLD analysis project Ga0209427, IMG submission 187465) | Marine sediment microbial communities from White Oak River estuary, North Carolina - WOR-1-36_30 (SPAdes) (version 2) | ecosystem: Environmental > Aquatic > Marine > Intertidal zone >...
TATCATAAAAATTGAAAAGATATTTGATGATCGATAAAAATCAAATTCGTGATAAAATCAAAAACATGCCCAAAATCGAGCTGCATCTTCACATGGAAGGGGCGTTTACTATTGAATTTTTATTTGATCTGATTCAAAAGTATGGCGGCGATTCTTCGATCAAAACGATTCATGATCTGGAGCAGAAATTTGTCTTTCGAGATTTTACTCATTTTATTGAAACCTGGTTCTGGAAAAATCAGTTTTTTAAATCGGCTGATGATTTTGAACAATCGACTTATTTTACATTGAAAAATTTACATCAGCAAAATGTGATTTACGCCGAGGTTTTTTATTCGCCCTGGGATTTTGTGCAGTTTGGCTTGCCGTTGGAAGCCATCACCGAAGCGACGCTGGCTGGCATTCAGCGAGCAAAGAATGATTTTGGAATTCGATGTCACTTGATTGCTGACCTGTGTCGAGATTATGGCGCAGAAACTGCCATTGATCGTTTCAAACAAATTCTCCCCTATCGAGATAACGGCGTAATCGGCATCGGACTGGGCGGCAGCGAGCAGAAGTTTCCGCCTGATCCGTTTGAAAAGGTGTACAAATTTGCAAAGGAAAAAGGTTTTCATCGGGTGGCTCATGCTGGTGAGGCTGTGGGTCCAGAATCAATTTGGAGCGCAATTCAGAAACTCAGCGTTGAAAGGATTGGTCATGGAGTTAGAGCCATTGAAGATCCCAATCTGGTTGAAAAATTGAAAAACGATCAGGTTCCCCTGGAAATCTGTGTCAGCAGCAATTTGAAAACCGCTGTATTCCCTTCAATTGAAGCTCATCCAATCAAACAGTTTTTTGAAAATGGCTTGTTTGTTACCATTAATTCTGATGATCCCACCATGTTTGGGATAACGATTACTGATGAATACCTTCTATTGTACGAAAAATTGAAATTTAACCTTGAATCAATAAAGCAATTAACTCTTAATGCAGGGAAGGCATCATTTTTATCCGACAATGAAAAGGAGATTTATAGAAACCAAATCGATAGCTATTGGGAATGAAACAACGCATATCTCAAACTATGGCACAGTACTTGCAATTTTTCCCTTGATTTTTATTAAAATTTCTGATAAAATAATTTATACTCATTAAGGTTAAAAATTTCATTATATGGAGTTATCAAGTATACTGATTCCATCGCTCCAAGCGATGGAATCAGTTGTCCCCCTGCCTTGATTCGACCATGAAAAACTAAACCTTAATAAGTATATAAAATTATATCAAATTGTTAAGCTATTATTGATGGAAACTACATGCAAAAATCATCCGGATCAACCAGCGAAAAGAAAGTGTTATTACTGTAAGCAACCGATCTGTTCCCAATGTCAGATTCAAATATCCCACCATATCTTTTGCAGTCAAAGTTGCTACCGATCGTATATTATTGGTAAACTTTCATCAAGCCAAGCTGAACAATACCTTTATTTCAAACTGAAAAATTTGCTATATCTGATCTGGAGCAAAATTGAGAAAACACCCGGCTATTTAATTACTTTTTCCCTTCTGGCGGTGGGACTGATAATTAGCGTAACGCTAAGTATTGTCAGTCTCAATCGTGTTCATAAGTTACAACAGACAATAGACAATCTAAACAATGCTGCTATGTTAGTCGATAGTACGAAAAGCGTAGCAGAAATTGCCAGAGATATAGACACTTTAACGATTGTTTCACCTCCAGCTAATGCAATGATCGTTCGTAATAAATTTGACATTGAAGGACAGGCAGAAGAAAATAGGGTTGTAACACTTTCAGCCAATGGCAAATTGATCCAGACAACATTGGTTGAGAGGGGAAATTTTTCATTCAAAGGTGTCGAAGCAAAACCAGGAGATAATTATTTTACGGTTCGTTCTATTAGCGAGGACGGTTCGACCATAATTATTGAAGAGATTAAATTCAAATATGGTACCCCCACACGTTCCTTTTTGGCCAGGGATTTCATAAGGGGAAATTTAAATGAGAAAAAAATTGCACTTACATTTGATGGAGACTATTTAAATAATGTGACGGCTGAAATTTTAGACATTTTGAAGCAAGAAAATGTCAAATGTACCATGTTTTTGACCGGTCGCTATATTCGTCGCTATGCTGATATTGTTCAACGAATGGTTGCAGAGGGACATGAAGTCGGTAATCATTCATGGTCCCATCCTCATCTAACAACATTTGAGCAGGACCGTCAGCATCAAACACTCCATAATATTACCGAAGAGGTGCTTCAGCAAGAATTATTTAAAACAGCCGAATTATTTCGCCAGGTAACTGGAAAACTTATGCGGCCTTATTGGCGAGCTCCTTATGGCGAACATAATGCTGAAATAAGAAATTGGGCTGCAAATGCTGGATTTCGCCACATTGGTTGGACAGTAGGGAGAAATTGGGAAGATGGTATGGATACACTCGATTGGGTAGCGGATAAGACAGCAACAGCTTACCACAGCGCCGACGAAATAGCTGAAAAAATACTATCTTTTGCTGATCAAGATTCCTATGGTGCCAATGGTGCAATTATTTTGATGCATTTAGGAACACAAAGAAATGACGATTATCCCCATCAAAAGCTACCTTTCATTATTCAGCAGTTGAAGAAACGAGGCTATCAAATTGTGACGATTTCGGAGCTGCTGTAATTATATTTTATGATAGAGTTGTCCACACGCTGCTCCAATATCAACACCTTTGCTTCTCCTCACTGAAATCACAACATTCATATTCAAGAACGGTCGAATAAAGGCATTGATTGTTACTTCTGAAGGAGGTCGCTGTTTTTTATCAATAGAATTGTAAGGAATGATATTGATTTTACATTTTAGCCCCTTAACCAATTTTGAAAGATTCAAAGCATGTTCAACGCTATCATTGACTCCGGCAATCATCACATATTCAAATGTAATTCGATGTCTGGATTTATTAGCATAATATTTCGCAGCATTGATCAATTCATCAATAGGATATTTTTTATTAATTGGCATTAATTTTGTTCGTATTTCATCATTGGCTGCATTCAAGGAGATAGCTAATTTGTAGCGCAAATCCTCCTTGGTAAATCGCTTTATCGCAGGAACAATCCCGCTGGTCGAAATGGTGATCTTCCGCTTTCCAATCGCAATCCCTTTGTCATGAGAAATAATATCGCAAGCTTTAATCACTTCATCGTAATTCAAAAAAGGCTCTCCCATGCCCATGATGACAATATTAGTTACTTCAACATTCAAGGTTCTTTGAATTGCCAACAACTGATCAATGATCTCGCCGGCTGAGAGATTGCGTTGAAATCCCATTTTTCCAGTAGCACAGAAGCTACACTTTAAAGCACAGCCGACCTGGGAGGAAAGACAAACTGTGCGTCGCTTTCCATCGATCATAAATACACTTTCAACACATAGCCCATCATTTAATTTAAATAAAAATTTTGTAGTTTGTTCATCTATTGAAGTAACCTGTTTTTCAATTGAAATATGGCCGATATCAGCCATGTTAGCTAACTGTTGCCGTAGTGACTTGGTAAAATTTGTCATCTCATCAAAGGATAGAATAGCTCTCTTGTAAATCCAATTAAACAACTGCGCTGCGCGATATTTTGGTTGACCAATGGATTTAAGAAGCGCTTCCATTTCCTCAAGGGTCATCCCTATTACATTCGTAGTTTTCATGTGTTAATAATTTACGAAAATGAAATACTGGTTGCAAGGAAATTCATTGATTTTAGGAAAAATATTTTTTATTTTATGCTCAGGTGAAACAAACTATTATCAGTGTCATATAAGAGATAGTTTAAAAGTAAGTTAAACACATTTGATTTTTGATGTAAAATTTTATTGCACCGGGAAACGGAGGACGTATGGCGGAGAAAGAAATGGTGGCAACAGATCTTGATATAATGAATGAATTGAAGCAGGCTCATGAAAAGATTGTTAGCGAAATTGGAAAGATCATTATTGGACAGAATAAAGTAATTAACGAGCTTTTAATTGGACTTTTAGCCCGGGGGCATTGTCTGTTAATAGGAGTTCCTGGACTGGCAAAGACATTGCTCATCAGTACATTAGCTCGGGTTCTAAATTTAAAATTTAATCGTATTCAATTTACTCCTGATTTAATGCCATCTGATATTACCGGTACAGAACTGATTGAAGATGATTTGACGACCGGTAGAAAAGCATTCAAGTTTGTTAAGGGACCTGTTTTTGCCAACATCGTTCTGGCAGATGAAATCAATCGAACTCCCCCTAAAACTCAAGCAGCGCTTTTGCAGGCGATGCAGGAACATGAGGTCTCCGCAGCCGGGGAAACCTATAAATTGGAAGAACCATTCTTTGTTTTAGCAACCCAAAATCCCATCGAACAGGAAGGAACCTATCCTTTACCCGAAGCTCAATTAGACCGCTTCATGTTCAACCTCTGGGTTGATTATCCTTCCCATGAGGAAGAAGCACAAATTGTGAAATCCACAACCAGTGCTTATCAACCAGATTTGAAAATTATTCTAAAAAAAGAGGAGATATTAAACTTGCAAGACCTTGTGCGTCGGGTACCAGTTTCTGATCATGTGGTAAATTACGCCGTTGATTTAGTGAGTAAGACAAGACCTGAAAATAATGGTGTTCCTAAATACATTCAGGATTGGATTAGTTGGGGAGCTGGTCCCAGGGCTTCGCAATATCTGATTCTTGGTGCCAAAACCCGCTCTATTCTTGATGGTCGTCCTACACCGGATATTGCAGATGTAAAAGCTGTTGCCAAACCGGTACTCCGCCATCGCTTGGTAACAAATTTCAATGCCGAAGCAGATGGGGTTGGTACCGTTGAAATTATCGAGAGATTATTAAAAGATGCTGAGGCTTAAGTTTAATGATTGGGAATGAAAAAATTGATTATAAAAAATATCTGAAGCCAGAAGTTGTTTCTCGTCTGAAAAATATGAAGCTACGTGCTCGGCTTGTCGTTGAGGGTTTTATCACTGGTCTCCATCGAAGTCCTTACCATGGATTTAGTGTAGAATTTTCTGAATATCGTCCGTATATACCTGGTGACGAAATTCGTCACATCGACTGGAAGGTTTATGGAAAGACGAATCGCTTTTATATCAAGCAATTTGAAGAAGAAACAAATTTAAAATCGTATCTGTTGCTCGATGTTTCTGGTTCAATGGGATACTCTTCTCATAAAATCACGAAACTCGAATATGCTTCCTATCTTGCTGCAGCGCTTACCTATTTAATGATCGAGCAACGAGATGCGGTGGGATTGGTAGCGTTTGATAAAAAAATCAGAAAATATCTTCCTCCACGATCAATAACAAGTTATTTGCCACAAATTTTGAGAGAGCTTGAACACATTGAATGTAGTGAAATAACGGATGTTTCCAGCACATTTCATGAAATGGCAGAGCGTATTCATAGAAGGGGATTGATTGTTATTTTATCGGACCTGTATGACGAACCGGAGAAAGTAATTTCTGGGCTTAAGCACTTTCGACATAAAAAACACGAAGTCATTGTTTTTCATATTCTTGATCCTATGGAAATCAACTTTGATTTTAATCGAAATTCATTATTTAAAGATATGGAAACTGGGGATGAGCTTACGACGCAACCCTGGCATATCAAAGCAGAATACCAGAAGCGAGTAAAGCAATTTATTGAAAATTATAAGCGCCAATGTCGCTTAAATGGCATCGATTATGTTTCTTTGAATACTTCACAGGATTTTGATCTCGCATTAATGGAATATTTAATCAAGAGGAAGCGTATTGGTGGATGACTTATTTCAGATATAAAAATTCGCTATAAAGAGTGAAAAAAATATTTCGAGAGTGAGATAAAATAAGTTACGCAGTATGGTTTTATAAAAGGGATTAAATGGCAATCTTTCTTTTTTGGATTGTAATTATTGCTCTTATTCTTGGAGTTTATATCTGGCGTCTATATAGACGTTCGCCTAAGGGTTTTCGTTTTCAGATTAAATTGACGATTATTTTCTTCCTGCTTGTCCTCATTCCTTCAATACCATTAACCTTTTTTGTCAGTGATTTGTTAACCCGTGGCGTAGAAATGTTTCTTTTACCGGGAGTAGAAAAATCCCTTTCTCAATCACTGGATGTTATAAAATTTCAACTTGAAGAAAAGGGCGATCAATTTTTCAGGTTATATCCAGAGATTAATGATGTGGATAATAGTTTGTTAGAAAAGCATGGCATTGTTTATTTAGCGAATTTTCTGGTTGAAAACAAGCTACAGAATTTGAAACATCTTATTGGTCCTCAAGCTAAATTTATTGAACAGAGTCCTTGCCTAACAGGGGGTATCATTAATTCCATCAGTCAGGGCGAAATGAAAAGCAGCCTCTTTTCAATCGGATCGGGAAGTATTTGTGAAGTTTACCAGATTTCGAACAATGGTACGTTACGGGTTGTTGCCTTTTTAGTTGAGCCCAAGCTTGTTGATGCAAAAGACAAAATCTCTGAATCTTTAAGACTCTATAAATCATTATCAGTTTTTAAAGAATCAGTTGTGGAGGGACAAATTATCTGGGGACTCTCCACTATCTTTATTATCTTTTTGACACTATTGGCTGTTTACGCGGCAAAACGGTTTTCTCGAGGGATTAGTGAACCAATAAAAAAATTAGTGATTGGTATGCAACATGTCGCTGCTGGCGATCTCTCTCATAGAGTTCAGACAAAAGCCAAAGATGAAATAAGATTTTTGATTGAATCTTTTAATAAAATGGCTGATGATCTTAAAGCCAGCCAGGAAAAGTTGGTTCAGGCAGAGCGTTTAGCTGCCTGGCAGGATGTCGCACGTAGAGTATCTCATGAAATTAAAAATGCTCTAACTCCTATTCAACTATCACTGCGTCGGTTGTTAAATCGGCTTTATCCTGATGACCAACCAATTACCGATAAATCATTAATTACCCTGCAGGACGAAATTGAATCATTACGACAAATAGCTGAGGAATTTACCCAATTTGCACGAATGCCTGAAATTAAGCCAGAGCAGGAAGATTTAAATGAGATCATCCGCAACTTAATCACCTTAATTGAAGCAGAACCACATGGTATTTCAATCAAATTGGGTCTCGATCAGAGCCTCCCTCTATTGTTACTGGATCGTAACCAGATTCGACGTGCCCTTCATAATGTAATTAAAAATAGTGTTGAAGCAAGTAATGCTGGGAGTACAATTTTCATTGAAACGAAACGATTGGTACAAGATAACCGAAGAGTAAAAATTGAAATTCGTGACCAGGGAACTGGCATAGAGTCTGAAGTTTTGGCAAAAATTTTTGAACCATATTTTACCACAAAACAAAGAGGAATGGGACTGGGGCTTGCTATTGTCAAACGTATTATTGAAGACCATGATGGTGAGATAGAAATTAAAAGCACCCCTGGAAAAGGAAGCCAGGTAACAATTTATTTTTAGAAGGTGAAATAGGACTTTCTATAAAAGTATTGAATAACAAATTAAATCAGTTGTTAGATGATTGTTCTGAACGAACTAATCGCACATAATGTTTTATATCGGTTGGAGAGAAGTTACACCTACCAAATAAGAAATGAATAGCCCAAACCCGAGAATCATCTTTTGCCTGATCTGCTGTCCAAATCCAAACTTGTTCACCATCAAACACAGAATCAATATAAAGATAGCCATTTTTCTGTGTGGGTTCCAATAAACTCATCGCCTCTTCCAGAGTAGGCAATCGCCAATCCTCAAAACCAGCATAGCTCCTCAGATTTAGCTCTTTTACCCATTCTTCAGCATCCTTAAAATTCATTTCTTTTGGTGAACCGCTTTGTTGCCACATCAAATTTGTTGCTTCGTCAACAATGACTTTTTCACTGTTGATGGTGGATTCTTTGTATCGATGATTGAAACCAATGCCGTCTGGATTCAAAGATTGGTCAAAAAAGTCATGTAATCGAATAGTATTATTGACGTCAACTTGAGATAATTGAATCGGCTTATTTCTGAGTGAAAACGTTCTTGGGCTAACAATATATAATATTTTCTTTAAAGCATGATGATATTCGCTTTCGGGGAATAAGTCAATCCAGCGGATATTGATATTGCGTAATTTACTAATATGTGAGGGTTCATATTCATTTAATCTAACAGGGATAATACGAATATCATCATCACGACACTCTTTGAGGATTTCGAAGGCAATTTTCATTTCTTTCGGTACAGTCCCTGTTTCAGTTACTGTATACGATGAAAGTAATACCAGGTAATAGCTACATTGTTTTATTGCCTTTTCAATGCTGTCTCTCCAGTTTTGCCCTGGTAAAAGTGATTCACTGTCAAACCAAATATTTAACCCATATCGTTTTAGATCTTTATAAATTCTTTTCGCCATGCCGATGTCTTCGTGGGCATAACTTAAGAATATCTTTGGCTTTTCCTCGTCCATCCTTTCACTCTTATATGATTCCAATAGATTAGGAAATTAACTGAGTTTATTATTTTGTTAAAAGGTGAACTGAAAATTTTTAGGTAGCCTTAGTATTTATTTCATAAATACAATTATAATAACTTCATTTGAAAAAAGCAAATTAAAAAATTTTATTATATTTTTTTGATGGATTTATTCTATCCTGTGGGCTATATTAAGCAAGTAAACAAAGCAGGTTTTTCTTAGAAACCTTGTTTGTTCATTCATTTTTCAGGCATTGAAAAATGGTGAATTAAGAGATTTAGATCACTTATTTATTTTATCTCAAACTCTTAGTATTTGTGGTTGGTTATCTGAATAATGCTTTTATACTCCCCCATGTATAACGAGCACCTGATATAGAGGGAGTCACGGAAACTATCTGAGAGTAAATAGAGTTCGAATTATCCAGATTAATTACCTTTAGACGATAATGAAAAGTACGATCAATTTCCGGTTTAAATACTGTTTTGTCGACAAATTTATAATCTTTTCGTATAGAGGAAACACCTGTTCCATCTAAGAAACCAATTTTCTTGAAATCCGTTCTGTTCAAACTACGCTCTATCTGAAAACCTTTACAATTTGTTTCACTCAAAGTTGACCAATATAAAGTAACCTCATTATGGCCTGGTTCGCCCCTAAAATCAATGATCACAGCGCCGCCATAAATTGCTATACTAAAAAAAAATAGAATTAGAACTAATATCGAAAAGTGCGTAAAACTGTATCTCATAAGCATAAGTCAAACTATAAAATATTTCAATTTCTACTTATTTATAAGATAATTGATTATTTGAAAAAGTCAAGCGATTTTTTTAAATCTTTTAAAATAATTTTTATGATCAATTGAAAAAGATGGACTGTTTTCAAATTGAGGTTGACAAAAAAAATAAAATTTGATATATTTACCTTCAGTCTAAAGTAGTTTTATAGTGATTCTACTACTGAGAGCGATGAAATTAACATATTTCACGACAAGACCACTTTGAGGATAAGATATATACTATTTTAAAAATTGTTTGATATATTCGAAAGGCACTTCATGCCCAAAATTCTCAAAAGTTTGCCCAACAGATCAGATCATACAATTGATCAATATTTACATGAAATTGGCGAAGTTCCTTTATTAATACAAGACGAAGAAATAGAACTTGCTAAACGAATTCGAGAAGGTGATGAACAAGCTTTAGAAAAATTAACAAAGGCAAACTTGCGTTTTGTTGTGAGTGTGGCTAAACAATACCAGAACCAAGGATTATCTCTTGGTGATTTGATCAATGAAGGAAATCTGGGATTAATTAAAGCGGCGAACCGTTTTGATGAAACCAGGGGATTTAAATTTATCTCTTATGCTGTCTGGTGGATTCGACAGTCCATACTACAAGCTCTTGCTGAACAATCAAGAATTGTTCGATTACCGCTCAATCGAGTTGGCACGATGAATAAAATCGGCAAAGCCTTCAGCGCATTAGAGCAAGAGTTCGAGCGTGAACCCTCTGCTGAAGAAGTTGCCCAACAATTAGAAATAAGCGATTTTGAAGTTTCTGATACGCTTCAGAAATCTGGGAAACATCTTTCTCTTGATGCCCCATTTAGCGAGGAAGAAGAAAATCGTCTGCTAGACATCATTGAGAATCAGGAACAGCCAGCGCCAGATAATACTCTCAT
>Ga0209427_10010662_pt1 | contig 10159 bp, 4 predicted proteins | sample DeeMarSWOR136_30_FD_187465 | JGI IMG/M metagenome (GOLD analysis project Ga0209427, IMG submission 187465) | Marine sediment microbial communities from White Oak River estuary, North Carolina - WOR-1-36_30 (SPAdes) (version 2) | ecosystem: Environmental > Aquatic > Marine > Intertidal zone >...
ATTTCGTTCGGCCGGTCAGTTCCTTCACTACTTCATTGGCTGTCAGCGCACTGTTAGCCCACAACACTCGCATTACCAGCCATTCCGATTCGGATATCCTTGGAAGTGTCTTCATACATTAAACTCCTAAGATTACAAGTGTAATTTAATATAATGTATTACAATTGTAATCCATTGTCAACAAAAAAATTTAAAAATTTTGATTTTTTTCATATCCCCTTGCAGAACGCCCCGAAAATTGCTCAAATCACTGTTTTTTGTCAATTAACAGCTTCTTCTACACAAAAAACCCGCTCAAAAAAAAGAAATCGGCTGATATTTGCCCTTAACGCCTATACCACTGAACAGCTTCAAGATACTCCGCGCTGAACCTCCCGAAAGATTGTTGAAATTCTGATGAAATCTTTATATTTTGCGACTTGAAATGTACACAAGCGCCACAGTTAGGGGAATATGACTTATTGAAAAATCCCGGCTTAAGCAAGACGCTGATACGGTAAACATAGGTAAAGGAATAAAGATGAAAAAAGGAATCTTAACTGTATTTATAATCACAATGCTGTGTTCTCTTTCTCCAGCAAAAGAAGAAAAATGTAAAGCATGGAAAGGCGATATTGAATATCTCAAGACGGAACTGCCCAAAAGACATAAGAATCTGTTCTTTAGAACGGACAAAAGGACATTCGAGGGCAAGCTAAATGATCTAAGTAATAATCTGTCGGACAAGACTGATTTAGAAATTGTTTTATCTCTTCAAAAGATTATTGCGGAAATGGGAGATGACCATACGGGTATTGATTATCAACCAATAACGCAAAATGCCGGCATATTCGCTCTGACATTATACTGGTTCTCAGACGGTTTGCATGTTCTGGGGGCACTTAGCAGTTACGAATCGGCTCTGGGGGGCAGAATTACGGCCATTAATGATATTCCCATTGCCGAAGTCACCTCTCGGCTATCGAGCCTGTTGGCAAAGACCAACGATGCACTTCTCAAACACAGAATACCCAACATGTTGCCCTCAATCGCTTTGTTGAGACATTTTGACATTATTACCGGTGACTCTGCCAAATTTACTTTTGTCAATCAGGCAGGAATCACAGAGAGCCTCCTCATAGAAAAGTTGGATATTACAAAATTGGGACCCAATATGAGGTTTGTGGGGTTTACTCCCGAATCCTATCCACTGTGTTGGCAAAATCGGAACGCCCTCTTCTGGTCGCGATTTCTCGAGGAGGATCGTATCCTTTATGCACAGTACAATCGTTGTTGGGGCAAAGAGCTTGAAGAGATGCACGGCTCGAAAATAAAAGCCGAGGGACTTCCATCTTTCACAGACTTCACCTCGAAAATCCTGAAAGACCTGAAAAAGCCTGAAACAGAGAAGTTTGTCCTGGATTTGCGTTTCAATCCCGGCGGTTCCTCCCCCCAGGGAACCAAATTTGCCATGGAAGTCGGTAAGATAGCTAATATCAATAAAAAGGGACGCCTGTTCGTCATTATTGGAAAGCGAACTTACTCATCGGCGGTCATAAACGCTATCGCCTTCAGGAAACATACCGAAGCTATTTTGATTGGTGAGCCGACAAGCGGAAGGCCGAATCATTTTGGAGAAGTCAAAAAATTCAAATTACCTAACAGCGGTTTGTTCGTAAGCTACTCCACTAAATACTTCAAATACTTAGATGAAGACCCGGATTCACTCATACCGGATATAACGGCTGAGACATCCTTTAAGGATTTTGCATCGGGTAAAGACCCGGCGCTCGATGCAATAAGACAGTATAAGATTAAGTAAGAAACACGATAAAATCGGGTAAGGATTTACAATTGAAATTATCGTCCAGGGCATAGTCCGGCAATACCTCGGCATAGTGATGCTGAAGTGGTTGTTAGGGTAAGGAATAAGGTTTATCCTCTATCCTTGGTTTTGCCTCAGCAAGGGGTGGAAATTGATCCTGTTCTAATATACCCTCAGCAAGCAAAAAAACACGTTCCTATGCCGTTTTAAATTTGCCCTCAACGTCTATACCACTGCACAGCTTCACGGTAGGTCCGCAACGTGGAAGAAACCATATTGCTGACCGTGTGATTTTTTCTCAAATACTCCTGTGCTCCTCTGGCAATTTTACGTGCCAATTCCCGCCTGCCAAACAGCCGTTTCAGACTATTATAAATGCTAAGCTCATCATCAGGATCAAAAGTAACGGCTGTCTGTCCCTCAATAATCAAATCATCCACGCCGCCCTTACATCCTGCTACCGCCACCCCGACACCCATTGCCTCAAGTAGTAAAGGATTAAAGGCGGTAGTGGCCGCAGGCTGAATAAAAATATCTCCGGCGCAAACAACTGAACGCCAGGGCCTTAACCTCGGAACAATGGTGACATTTTGCAAAAGCCCAAGTGCCGCTAACAATCTTCGTATCTGCCTCTCCGCCCGCCCGCTGCCCATCAAAACCGACATAAATTCATACCCATCAATTGTCAAATGTCGAACCGCACCAAACAGATTCTCAAAATCATCAACATTATTGAAAGGATGGGCTATAACAATACTCGGTACTCGGGAAGGTTCGCAAAAACATCCGCTTCTTTCCCCTACAAAAGTACCGATATTTATCTGCTCGATCCGCTCGGCATACCTGGGATGAATTCCCGCAACATTAGATGCGATACTTTTAGTAGGCACAATGATTCTTGCACAATGGTTCGACGAAATAGATAGCGGATGGATTTGCCTTTGACACACGAAGTTTTTCCACCGCTGCTGCAGAGAATTAACCGTCAGTATGTAGGGTAAATCCAGTTGACGAGATATTTGTTTCGTAAGTCCCGCCTTGCTTTCACAAATACAGTGTATAACATCAGGCTTGAATTTGATAAGCTGTTCAACGAGTTCCTTTCTATTTATACGCCCTATTAACGGCAGGTCAATAACCGGATGCCTGATAACTTCAACTACACCGCAGACAACAGAGTCCATATCGAGCCTAGGCGGACAAACCAAAGCCACCGGAATTGATTCATCTGCCAATCCAACCAACAGATGCTCCAAAGAAATCGAATACTCCTGGACCGTATGTTCGGATACAATCAGAGCCAGACGAAGCGGCTTCTCTGTCGCAGCCCCTGAGTTCGACTCTCTTTGTACTCCACTCATCCGCTTACCTTAAACATGATTTCAGACCGTATCTTCCAATGATAAAAATCGGCATTGGATTTCCATCAAAAACAACATAAACCGTCAAAGATAAATAATAAATAGCAAATAATAATAAATCAATACCCAAACAATTCACACAGTTATTAAGATCCATCAGGGATGAAAGCTCCTGACAGGTATATAAGCAGCTTGATCATCTCGTGGAATATGAAACCTCGAGATTATTTTTACGTTCAATATAAACAGCACAAAAAGGAACTATCTTATGGATAGATAGCTGCCGGTTTCAATCAGTTTGCCGGTTTATCTTTCCTGTCCAAATCCAACGAGTGTCTTCTAATTGGATGGCTTGACTTCTTAAGATAAATCACAAAATAGCGTTTTACGTACTTAAATCCGTCCTTCATTACTCATTCTTGCAGAATATTTAAAAATTTTTGATTTTTTACGCACAATCACTTGATTTTTATGGTAGTATTATATAATAATGTGAGAATTGAAGGCAGGTTAAAAACTGTCATAATATATATTTGTGGTCATCATAAAATATTTGTATCTTTCATACCAACCCCTGCCTTCCAAATGTAGTTTCTATCTTATTTATCGTGCTGCGCGTATTGCTCAGAACGCTTAGAAGGAGAAACAAAGTGCGAAAGGTGCGGAATTTGGGAGTCAATCAAATTCTATCAATGCGCAAAAAGTCCCAATTCATACCAACCAGCTACAGGTGCGTCGCCTGTAGGTCATATATATTTATCATAATTTTTGAAAGGGCCCGAAAATGAAGGAAAGAGCAAATATTTTAACAATGTTGTTTGTAGCTCTGGTAATCGGTCTATCCTCAAACAAAGCCAATTGCCAGGACGTTGTCAGTGTTGTCGCACTTGCCCCCAAGACTATGTACGCCAACACTCCAGCCACGGTCTCTATCACAGTGGTAACCATTCCCGACCGCAATCCTGCCGTCGTTCCTGTGCTTATATGGTTAAGGTCAAACTCTATGCCAGGGCCTGGGCCGATCCCTCCTCCGCCGCCGCTTCCAGGTCCTCCGGGGCTTCCACCACCGCCTCCCCCGCCGCCACCTCCACCACCTATACCAGACGAAACATCGTTGGAAGACGCCTCGCAATCTTTACTGGTCTTCAAAGGTATCACGGATGAGCGCGGACGGCTTACTGCCCAGTTCGACGCTCCAGATGTCGAACCAGGACAGTACATACTTGTGATAGAGGTAGAAGGTATCGAAGAAGCCCTGGATGCTCAGGTTCAGCTCCACAAAATGCCGGTTCTGTTCATTGAAACTGACAAACCCATCTACAAACCAAGCCAGACTATCCAGGGTCGTATTCTTGTATTGAATAATGAACTCCGGCCAACTTCCTCCAAAGTCGACGTCGAGATCAAAGACGCCAAAGGCATCAAGATATTCCGAAAGGAACTAAAGACAAACGCCTTTGGTGTGGCGCCATTCAAACTCGACCTTGCAAATGAGCTTAATTTCGGTACCTGGAAAATTGCTGCCGAATCCGGCTCAGCCTCCGCCCAAATCGATATCAGAGTAGAAAAATACGTGCTTCCACGATTTGAAGTCGAACTGGCCACTGTCAGAGATTACTTCCTCGTGGATGAGGATATATCAGGTACAATTAACGCAACATACTTCTTTGGCAAGGCTGTTGACGGAATAGTAGACATTATGGCCAAACGCTATGTAGGCGTCTGGGAGGAATACGCAACTTATACTGCAACCCTAAACAATGGCAGTGCCGACTTTCAACTGCCGCCTGTAGACTATGTAACCGGTACACCTGGAGCAGATGGGGCCGGCAGCGTTCAGCTTGACGCTGTGGTTACCGATACATCAGGCCACGAAGAAAAAACAACTAAACTACTTAAGATAGTGGACTCTACTATCCAAAATCGACTCATCGCATTGTCAAAATCCATCACTCCCGGCCAGCCATTTGATGTCCTCCTTGTCGCTACAACGCCCGATGGCAAACCAGCCACCGTCTCAGCAGAGGTCACATGCGAATATTTCGGTGATATTCAGCCTCCTGAACCACCACTACCTCCTGAACCACCGTTGCCTCCTGAACCACCGTTACCTCCTGAACCACCGTTACCGCCACCTCCGCCACCTATGCCTCCACCGCCTCCACCACCGTTTATAGAGAATTCACTGCTATACAACTCAACGAATACCGAATCTGGATTGTTCTCTACGGACACCCGTGTGCTTCCCATTGTCAGCGGCTCCGTTATCATCTCGTTTAATGCACCCGAGGGTACCGACTACGCACATATCCAAAGCTCGGTTAGTGCAAACGGTTCTGATGCCGACGATGAATTGACCATTTATGCAACTTACTCCCCTACTGACAGCTTTTTACACCTCAGAAGAATTTCAGATGATCCCATCCACGTTGGAGATGTTGTCACTATCGATGTGTTTCAGACGCACAATGTAACGATTTACTATGATGTATTTGCAAACGGCCGCACTGTTTGGTCCGATGCAATAACCTCACCTCAAATCGTATTCCAGGCTACACCACAAATGGTGCCTGCCGCTAAGGTCGTTGCCTATGCTATTAATCCTAACAATGAGGTAGCGGCTCAGATGTTATCGTTTGAAGTGGCATTGGATAATGCCGCCGGACTCAAAGTTGAGTTCGACGCCAACCAGGTCCTTCCCGGTGATCAGGTCCAAGTCTCCGTTAAGGCTGACAATGAAGCGATGGTAGGCCTTGCTATAGTGGATGAATCTGTTTACGCCTTAAACGATGGCCGTCTCAATATGAGCGAGGTATTTAAAGAACTTGAAAGTCGATTCATGGAACCTCAATTAGAGGTGCATCAATACGGGGCATACGAGGTATTTGATGAGGCAGACCTCCAGGTACTGATGTCTAACACCGTCATGGTACCAAGTGGCCAAACCGGCGGCGGTGGGGGCGTGTCTCCGCCGCCGCCCGCACCACCGCCACCTCCTGCACCTCCCGGCGGTGGGGGAGGTGGTGGTGGAGGTAATCCGCCTCCGTTACCACCTCCGGATATCCCCGATCCGTTAGCCGAGGTGACCCGGATTCGCCAATTCTTCCCGGAAACATGGCTGTGGATGCCTGATTTGCTAACACTGCCGGATGGGACTGCTGCTGTTGACCTCACAGCCCCCGACAGTATCACCACCTGGCGGCTGCACGCCGTCTCTACGTCCGAAAATGGCCTCGGAATCTCTGAATCCGACCTTCTTGTCTTTCAGGAATTCTTCGGTGAGCCGGACCTGCCGTATGCCGTTACACGCGGCGAGCAGTTTCCGGTCCGAATCCAGATATTCAATTACCTCAACACTCCCCAACTCGTTTACGTTGAGTTGACTGGTGCTGAATGGTTCGACCTGCTTGAAAACGGTGCCCAGCAGATATATATCAATGCAAACTCCGTCGGATTAGCATCATTCTTAATCCAGCCTACCCAGATCGGACGTCATAAACTCGAGGTCACACTACGCTCAACACTCCGTGCCGACGCTGTGCGAAAAGAACTCATCGTCGAACCTGAGGGCACTCATAGAGAGATAGTCACCAATGCAATGATACGTGCGGGTAACACAGTTACACTCGATACTACAATGCCCGAGTACCGCGTACCCGGTTCCGAAAAGCTGCTTCTAAGCATCACACCAAGCCTCGTTGCACAGAGTATCAACGGAATTGACGACCTGCTGCACATACCTTACGGCTGCGGTGAGCAGAACATGATATTCTTTGCACCGGACGTCGAAATCCTCCGCTACCTCGATGCAACTGGACAATTGACACCTGAGATCCGCGCCAAAGCCGAATATTTTATTACGACCGGTTATCAACGTCAGCTGACATATCGCCGCCAGGATGGCTCATTCTCTGCATTCGGGGATAGGGACAAATCAGGCAGCCTCTGGTTGACAGCTTTTGTCCTGGGTACTTTCAGCACCGCTCGCGACGTACAAACGATAGATGAAACGGTTCTCAGCGATGCTGCTGACTGGATTGAATCGCACCAATTGGCTGATGGTTCATGGGAACCGGTTGGATTCATTCACCACAGGGACATGATAGGTGGTCTTACAGGCAGATTCGCACTCACTGCTTTTGTTACAATTGCCCTAACCGACTACGGCACGGCTTCAAATGATGCTCTGGCCGACGCCACTCAATATCTCACAACTAATCTGCCTACTGTTCAGAACAACCCCTATGCGCTTGCCATCTCAGCTTTGGCACTCTCACGGGTCAACAGCAGTGACGTTCATAAGGTTGTTGGCCGACTGCTCGAAATTGCAATCACAGACGGTAAGGGTATCCACTGGGAGCCTCACGCCGTCGAGACCACGGCCTATGCAGCACTTGCCATGATGGAGCTACAGAAGCCCCAGGCCAATGATGTCATAAAGTGGCTTGCTCTGAATCAAAACAGCCGTGGAGGTTTTGGCAGCACCCAGGACACTGTCATGGCACTAAAGGCGTTGATGACAGCCGCTCGAATGCAAACACGAAATGTAAACCTAACCATAACCGCGACAGCCATTGATAGCAATGTTGCCGCCGACGGTACAATCCTGGCTCAGTTCAACATTGACAGCAGCAACTTCGATGTGTTACAGATTGCTGAATTACCTTCGGTAACCGGCATTGAGCTAAGTGCCACCGGCTCTGGGGAAGCTCGTTTCCAACTCGTCCGCAGGTTTAACGTATCACTTGCCAACCAGATCATTGAAAACAATATGGCCCTACAGGTTAAATATGATACAAACAACGTCCATGTGGACGATATCGTGAACGTTACTGTTGTCGTCAATTATTTTGGCCAGGCCGGTGAGTCCGGGATGATGATTGTCGATGTTGGTGTGCCTACAGGATTTTCTCCCGTACAAGAGTCCCTCGACGCCCTGATTGAAGCCGGTTTTGTAAGCCGTGTCGAAGTGGCTGGCAGAAAGGTCATACTTTATGTCGATGGCCTAAACAGCGGCGAACAACGTACCTTCACGTTTCAGGTCAAGGCTCGTTTTCCTGTCCGCGCCCTCATCCCTGACAGCAGAGCATACCTTTATTACGAACCCCAAATACGCGCCGAGGACCAGGGCATAAAAATAACAGCTGGTTTCCCCGACGCCGGGCCTGACAAAACTGCCTACGCCGGCCCTGATGGCTTCGCAAATGTAACTCTCGACGGAACTAATTCTTTCGAAGGCAATATTGACGGGCTGACATTTAATTGGAGTTGTATTGTTGACGGCAACACCTTAAATGCAGCTGGTCCCGTAGCCACAATTCAACTACCCGCTGGCAGGCACATCATTGTGCTAATTGTAAACGACGGTATTCGTGATTCGGCACCGGACCATGTCGTTATAACAGTTATTGAGTCATTGGAATTGCCTTTGAACATATCCCCGGAAGTAATCAAACCTCATAGCAGGATGCCGAATATTTTGGCACTGCTTCAGCTGTCTGATGTTGTTACCTTAGATCAAATCGATCCAAATCAGACACTTTTAATTCATCCGGGTGATATCGAACCAATACATCAAAGAATAAATCAGTCTGGTTCGGGTAGCTCTCAGCGCACAAGTATTCTTGCATTGTTTAAAAAAGATGAGCTTATGAATACTGTAGATAATTATGATCGAGTGGAATTGAAAGTAGTCGGCCGGCTCAAGACAGGACAATATTTCTATGGCGCTGACACTGTTAGAATAATCGATGCACACAACGGCCATCCTAAAGATGCTTCTGATTAAGATGCCTTAAAGTTTATGTACTCAGGGAAGGTGAGGAGTAAGGAAGGGCTGGGATTTCGAAAACTTCCAGCCCTTTTTATGTTTTGCTGAATTCTTATGCAAGAACAAGTTTTAAAAAAAAGCAACCTATTGGTAGAAGCTATTAAAATAAAAAAGCCAGATCCTAACAACAGCAGAATCTGGCTTCGGAGGAGGGTGATGAAAAGCAATATAATTGCAAATTTATATTACACCAAACCTCTAATTTCTATTATACCTTTATTTTTATAAATCGATAAATTATCCAAATTTTCTTTAAGAAAAATACGAAAAATCCGGCTTTTTTTACCAAGAATCAACCTTTAATTGGTTAAAATCTTAAAAATTTTTCCTTTTTCTCGAAAAATAGCTGTATTTAGCCCAAAAACCAACATAATTTACGCTTGATAAAACAATTTTGTTCTCATATTTTAACCTAAAAGCTGTTATATATTTTAAAAAATCAGAATAACCGGTATGGATACAAAAATTACTATTTCCGACCTTCTGGCTCAAAAACGCCAAAATCACAAGATTGCTGCCATTAGCTGCTATGACTATACCACAGCAAAACTTATCTCTCAAACCAGTGTACAGATGATATTGGTGGGTGACTCCGCCGCCCAGGCCATACTGGGCTTCGATTCGACCCTCCCGGCCACGATGGATTTTATGGTTGCAATAACCGCTGCCGTTCGCAGAGGAGCACCGAATGTATATCTTGTCGCAGACATGCCGTTTCTATCCTATCAGGTAAGCAAATCAGAGGCTGTCAAGAATGCCGGACGATTCGTCGTTGAAGCAGGTGCACAAATGGTAAAAATCGAAGCCGGCGGTGCATACCTCGACACAATAAAGGCAGTAAGCGATGCTGATATGGCCGTCATGGCACACATTGGAATAAGGCCTCAGACCATCAGTAAAATCGGCCGCTTAAAAGCCGAGGCAACCACCGCTGAGATGGCCTTGGAGTTGATAGCCCTTGCAGAGCAGATGGTACAGGCTGGTGCCAGTACGCTCCTGATTGAAGGAGCCGCCGCTGAAGTAGCCGAGATTATCACAAAACGCTGCGAGCTGCCCGTAATCGGTTGTGGTTCCGGGCCGGGATGCGACGGCCAGATCTTGATTGCTCCCGATATCCTGGGGCTGATACAGGGGCCGGGTCCAAAATTCTCAAAGAATTACACC
>Ga0209427_10010665_pt1 | contig 10157 bp, 9 predicted proteins | sample DeeMarSWOR136_30_FD_187465 | JGI IMG/M metagenome (GOLD analysis project Ga0209427, IMG submission 187465) | Marine sediment microbial communities from White Oak River estuary, North Carolina - WOR-1-36_30 (SPAdes) (version 2) | ecosystem: Environmental > Aquatic > Marine > Intertidal zone >...
AGAGCATCGATGGCACGATCTTCACGTCGGGGAGCTGGGACTTTATCGACACCATCCACTGGGAGAACAAGCTCAAAAACGGACTCGGTGTCACCTTTGGACTCGGACTTACTTTCTAGCGAGGGGTAGGCATACCATGAAGGCAATGAAATCGTTGCTTGTTACTGCAACCTCAATCCTCATCACTCTTTCGATACTCACCACGTGCGGAAGTTACAGCGATATTGCAGAGGAGAATGATCCCACCACTCCCATGGGGGAGAACAGCAAGACCTACATGCGAACCACGACAGACGGATCGATCAATACCGTAGAGATGGTCACAATGCAGGACCCTGTAAACAACCGCGGTGAGATCGATATCGTGCAGGTCGACGACGATACCTCACAGATGGTAAGAAATGTGGTGATGCTCCGCTCCGCCTATGAGATCAGCGGCGGAAAAATCATACTCTATCCCCTGTTTCGCTATGACGGTGATTATAGGCAAAAAAATCCGCAGAACAATCTAGGTGCCACCAGGGAGGAGTACTCCCAAGGTTTTTCCACATCCTTTGACTACACCGATAACGGTGGAACACCTCCCACCATTACGATTGACGTATTCACGTACACCTCTTTTCCCCATGTGCTGCAGGACGTGATTGATCTGGGAGCTGTTCAGGAGCGGGCCGACCGGATGATGCTCTTTACCGATCTCAGCATGATGCACTCGCAGATAAAGGTCAAAGGATTCGGTGGTATGGCCATGAGCCAGTACTTCGGACCGCCCTCCAAGTTCAAGGGAACGCGGGTGGGTACCTTCGACCTCACGCTGTCGGGGCTGTCATATGTTACCTCGCACTTCGACTTCGATAACTACAGCGACTACGAGGGTCTGTCCCACAACGGCAGACAGACGAGCTCGACCGGCAGAGAAGGCGACGGCACCATGAGCGATACCGTGTACTTCACCGCAATCGGTAATTCAGAAACAGTTCAGGGAGGTGTCGATTTCAGCCCCATCGTTTTGACCGGCACCGTATCGTCGAGTGGTTATTATCGTGTTACCGTGGCCGGGGTCCCCTGGGACGTGCCGCATCTTACAACAAATCCGGGAAATCCAGGGGGGATCTCTTACCTCGATATTCTTACTTTTGACGCACAGGCTGGCAAGCTGCCTATACCCGCTGTCCAGTAGAAACCATTGCTTTTCAGCTCCATTCCTTTCCGTGTGCCATGAACGTTGCTCATGTTAAACGGCAGCTGACAGAGTCCTGAGCCCACTTTCGTATGAAACCAGATGACGGCCAGATGGATACAGGTTTTGAGTATATCCTTTTTGGTTGGAAGGTAGTACACCAACTCACTGGAGGACGTATTTTATTACAACAAGAGCTTCCTGATTTCATCGATGACTTCATGTTCAAAGATATCCCCGATCCTCGAACCATGAAAAGGTGTCCCTGACCGTGTCGACCAGGGGGCGTGGCCGGTACCCGAGCTCCCTCGATGCCTTTTCGTGGGAAACGTACCGGTGGTTCCGCAGCGCATTGAGCGATTCATGGGTGTACAGGGGCTCGGTATGGCGGATCGAGGCTGATATCGACACAAAGGGCACTCCCACACGCGCGAGCCACATGGGCGCGGTGAACCGCGTTACCCTGGCGCCTGTCACCTCTTCCACCATAAGGGCGAGGTCCTGGACGGACAGCCAGGTTCCTGACAGGAGGTAGCGGTCCCCGGGCTTCGCCCGCTGCTCCGCCGCGAGGGCTCCCCGCACCACGTCCCGCACGTCCACCCAGTCGAACCCTCCGGTCACGAGGGATTTCAGGTCGTGATTATAGATGGACAGGAGCGTCTTCCCCATGTACGACGGCTTGAAATCGTAGGGCCCCAGTATGGCAGTGGGGTTGAGAATAACGGCGTTGAAACCCTGGTTCACCGCCCCGAGCACGAGCCTATCCGCCTCCGCCTTCGAGCGGTCGTACACGGGAGCATTCTCGCCGGCAAGCGGCCTGCTCTCGTCGATCACCTCATCCCTCGGGATGCTTGAGAGTGCGTGTATGGAGCTGAAGTGCATGAGCTTGCCGACTCCCGCAGCTCTGCTCGCCTCGATAACGTTGCGCGTACCCTCAAGGTTGATGCGGGCAGAGAGCGGCGCATCGCGTTTCGAGATGGAGATGTGCACCGCAAGATGGTACACCACGTCGGATCCGTCGAATGCACGCTCCAGGGAATTCCGGTCGAGCACATCGGCCTCAACCTGCTCCACGTCGAGCCCCTCTAAAGCGCGCCGGTCCCTGTGCACGAGGGTACGAACCCTTCGACCCTGTTCGATCAATGACCTGACGAGATTGGCCCCCACATGGCCGCTTGCACCGGTTACGGTTACCATAGCATACCTCTTTCCCTCAGGTAATTGCACACCAGCGAGCCTAGCTATCTCTCACTCTCTGTGACGAGGCGCCCAGGAAAGGAGCGCCCATGGCCCCGAGCAGCGTCACCCCTGCGGCCAACAGAAAGGCATTGCGGAAAGACCCCAGGGCATCGGCAATCATACCGGCCACCGTGGGCCCGAGAAGCTGCCCGATGCCGAAGAAGATTGTTACAAAGCCCAGAGCGGCAGATGCCAGTCTGTGTCCTACCAGGTCACCGCAGGTTGCCGATACGATGGCAGGTGCGCTCCACGCCGTGAGACCGAAGAGCGCGGCGGAGACCGTCAGACCCCACCTGCGGTCCGAGAGTGCGAACAGGGTATATGCGCTGACCTGAATCAGATATACGGACAAGAGCGCCCATTTCCTGCCGATGCGGTCCGAGAGGCCGCTCCACAAAAGCCCGCAGGCCAGGCTGAACCATCCGATGAGCATGTACAGGCTCCCTGCCGAAACCCGCGTGAAGCTTCTCTCGCCCACCAGGTACTTGATGAAAAAGGTCGCATAAATGATGTATGAAAACCCGAACGCCGTGTAGAGCAGGCCCAGGTACCACACCGAGGATGAGCGGAACATCGTTCCCCAGTTGAACTTCCCGGTACCGGTGGACTTTTGTGATGGCGATGAACTCTCCCCACCAACGGGCGCAAGCCCCTTCTGCGCCGGGTCATCCCGAAGCAGGATGAATGCAACGATGGCGCATATCAGGGATGCGCCGCCGAACAGAAACCAGGTAAAGCGCCATCCCTGTCCGGGCACCGCAGTGATAAACCGCGGTACAAGCGGCCCGAGGAGAATAAATGCAACGCTGGAGCCGGTAACCCCGATACCGGCCGCAAAGCCCCTCAGGCGGATTCCAAACCATGAGGAGAGCATTGCCATGACTGGCACGTTGGTCGCTCCGCTCCCGAATCCCACCAGGGTGAGCGCTGCCAGAGCAGTCCAGAACTGGCGTACAGTCCCCGTAAGGCACATGCCCACCCCCGCAAGCAACAGGCCCAGTGAAATGACGAGCCTTGCCCCGTAGCGCGATGCGAGGGTGCCGCAGATGAGGGAGAAGAGCAGATAGCCCGTGAGGCTCACCGTCGCCAGGGTGCCGCTGCCCGTGTTGTCCAGGCCCAGCGCATCCTGCATGGAGGGCAGCAGGAGACCGTATCCGAAACGGGCAAGCCCGATCGATATGAACACCACCCAGACGCTTATGGCCAGAACAGTCCAGGCATAGTGCAGACCTCTCTCCTTCCGATTCTGAGAGTTTGTGTTCATATCTTTGCAGGGGCTCCGTGAAAAAGGCTCTCATGGAAAAACTGGTGTGAATTGTGCATGCTGAATAATATACTATGAGAGCGGAAGTGCACAGGAAATTATATCACAGGTCGCCTCATGAACAAACTTGAACAGGCAGCGCGAGCAATCAACAGAGCGCGGTACCTGAGCAGCTTTACCGGTGCGGGTATATCGGTGGAAAGCGGCATACCGCCCTTCCGTGGCGAAGGCGGGCTCTGGAACTCCTACGATCCTGCCCTCTTTGAAATCGACTACTATCTGAACAACCCGGAAGAATCCTGGCCTCTCATGGTGAAGCTGTTCTTCGAAACCTTTGAAAAGGCCGAGCCGAACCGCGCCCATCGGGTTCTCGCCGAACTGGAACAGAAAGGCATACTCAGGGCGCTCATCACTCAGAACATCGACAACCTCCACCACAGGGCGGGCTCGAAACATCTCGTGGAGTATCACGGCAATTCGAGACAACTCGTGTGCACCGTGTGCGGGAAGGATTATCCGGTCACACCTGAACTTTTCAATCCCAGTGTACCGCACTGCTCCTGCTTGGGCCTTCTCAAACCCGACTTCGTGTTTTTCGGCGAGGGCATACCACTGAAGGCAGCTCTCGAATCGGAGAGGATCTGTTATGAAACCGATGTGATGCTCGTGATCGGCACGACTGGTCTCGTGTACCCCGCGGCGCTCATTCCGCGCACCGCCAGGGCGCAGGGCGCATTCATCATCGAGGTCAATCCAGAGCCTTCCGAGTACACCGGAACCATTACCGATCTGTTCCTGCAGGGCCCGGCAGCGCAGGTGATGCATGAAGTGCACCAGGCAATAGAGAACGCTCCGTGAAGTTTGTACAGGAAATTCTCTCGGCTTCGGTATGGTTTGGATCAAACTTTAAAACATCGCGCTATAACACTTCGTTCCTCGCGTTTATATTCTGAACGGGAAAGCGTGTGCCCAAAATATCCATATTCAATTTATCATTGGAGGTAGATCCTCCGGTGCAATGCGCTTAACACGAAACGAACCGCTCACTTCCTGAGGAGTATCCCCAATAGCAGTGGGGAGGACAAAAGTTGCATTAAAAGTGCCTTCAACTGCTTCCCCAATTGCTCCAAAAGAATTAATAGTAACGGTTCCTGAAGACAAAAAGTAATAATAAACTCCCTCACCCTCGGATATATCTATGAAAGCATATCCGTAATCAGGAAGTTGATACTCACCCGTATAATTCCCCGCAGTCATTACAGAGAGGGTTCCTCCTACCTCAATGAAAAAATCCGGATTTTCATCCATTGTATCCGAGCTGCTTCCTAAAAATTGAATATATTCAGCAGGTCCATTAAAGAGCAGAGGAGTAGTAACAGCAGCGTAAGGCACATCCACATCGCTGGATGGATGGCCGTAACTGCAGACGTATTCTTTTCCCTCAAATATAAACTTGATGTAATACTCATCCCCAGCAGAATCACAGCTGGCAGCAAATACAGAAGCGGGCGCGAGAAACACAATCAATACAAAGCACAGCACAATGAGCCTTCTCATAATACACCTCCCTTTGTAATGATTTATCCTCATATAGCATAAATGGATCTATAAGTTTGTCAAACTCTATATAATGTCACTTTCCAATATGGACACTCATGATTTTTCTCAAGAAACTGCATCAAACCCTGCTTCTTGACCGAAGTTCTCGAAGATTGCCTAGTATTATATCAGAGTACGCTACACTTTTATACCGGTACATGACATTCGACTAGGTGAAGTGCGAGCGATCGTGAATCGATTTCTTCACCATCCTTTACTGCTCTTTATATGCATGCATCTCATACACGTGTCAAAATGAGACCCGTTCCCCCTTGTTGTTCACCTGATAGAGCCGGTTCATGATCTTCTGTATGTAGGCTCCATCCTTCAGCGAGGGCGAGGCAGGCTTGTTCTCGTGCACGCACCGCATGAAATTGTACTGGCTCCCCAGATGCCCCCGCAGCCACCCGATGTCGAACCTGGGGCCGGGAAAATTGCCCTTCGAATCGGGGTCCTTGTTCATGGTCTCGATCGCCCTGTAACCCTTCCTGCCGCCTATGGGAGAGTCAGGATCGCGGTTGTCGTATGCGTATACGTAGTTCTGGTCCATGGAGTTGAACTTCAGCGCGCCGTCAGTGCCGTAGATCTCCAGGCACAGATCGTCGTTGCTTCCGGCGATTATCTTGGAGACCTCGATGGTGCCGATCGCCCCGTTTCTCATCTTCGCATTGAGCAGGATGTGGTCCTCCGACTCGATCTTCACCATGTTTCCCTGCTCGTCGGGCCTTTCCGGCCAGAGGATGACGCTTTCCATGGAAAGCCGCTCATACTCGCCTAAAAAATAGTACACCAGGTCGAGAGCGTGGGAGCCCATGTCTACCAGAGTGCCGCCCCCTGCAAGGGCTCTATCCTGCTTCCAGCCCCTGAACTTTTTAGTCTTGATATTGCTCGAGTGATAGTAGGTGGCACGGAAGGTGATGAGATTGCCGAAAAAGCCATCGTCCACGAGGGCCTTGATCTTCTTCGACCAGGGATAGAATCGGTTGTGGAAGGCCATCTGGGCGATCATGCCCGACCTCTCATGCGCCCGTACAATCTCATCCGCCTCCCCATCGGTGATGCAGAGGGGTTTGTCGGCGTATACGTGCTTGCCTGCCTGCAGCGCGGCAACGATCTGCTCCCGGTGCACGTTGTTCGGCGTGCACACATCGATGACGTGTATGTCTTTCCGCTCTATAAGCTCACGGTAATCGGAGGTCGCGAACTCATAGCCGAAATCATCCCGCAGCTGCTCCGCTTTGCTCAGCGTGCGGTTACAGATACCCACCAGTTTTGTCCTGAACGGAAGCCCGTCATAGAAGAGCGGCATGTTCACGTAGTTGTAGGTGTGCGTTTTTCCCATGAATCCCGCTCCGATGATGCCGACGCCGTATACCTTCTGTGCCATGGTATGCCTCCGGTGAAAATAATATATTCGTTTCGCGTGGATCACGCGCGCATCATACACATATAGAACCCCAAGAGAAACTGTACACCGAAGCGTGGTCTGGTGCCACAACCTTATTCCGCGGTATCTGCGATGATGACCTCAACGCCACGTTTCCTGAAGCCTTCGGCGTCTTTCCTGTCAACACCGCCGTCGGTTATAATGGTATGCACAAGATCGGTACTGGCGTAGCGTACAAAGGATTTACGCCCGAACTTCGAGCTGTCCGTCACCACGATGACCCGATCCGCGATGGTGACCATACGTTCCTCGATTTTCGAGAGGTGAAGATCAGAGGTAAAGAACCCGTGCTCAAAGGTCAGCCCGTCACACCCCATGAACAGCTTGTGGGCGTGAAAATCCTGCAGGTTTCGCTCGGTAAGTGGACCGAAGAGGTCAGGTATCTCACGTCGTAAAAAACCTCCGAAGATGAGCACGTCGATGCTGGAGTTGAACAGTGTACTCGCCACTGCCAAAGAGGTGGTTGCCACGGTGACGACAAGGTCGAGTTTTACCAGCTCCTCGGCTATGTACAGCGTGGTGGTGCCGGTGTCCAGAATGATATTGTCGCCTGGTTCCAAAAGGGAGGTGGCCGTACTGGCGATCATCTTCTTCTCCGCAATGCGCTCCTTAAGCCTCTGACTGAAGGTGGAGTCCAGGAAGAGCTTGCGCTTGGCTATGACACCGCCGTGAATCCTTGTAACATAGCCCTGATCCTCGAGGTAGACGAGATCGCGCCGTACCGTCATCTCTGAAACCCTGAATGTCTCGCGGATGTCGGCTATGGAGACCCGTTCGTTCTTCTCGATAAGCTCGAGGATCTGTGACTGGCGAATGTTCATCGTAAAACCCTACGAAAGGTGTGTAAATCGTCGAAAACGGTTGATTTTTTTTAATCATAATGTTACTTTGTGGTAAATTCAATCACTTTTTAACATTTTTGAAGACCAGGGGATTGAAGTATGACTGAAAAGATGGAAGCAGCCCTCTTCTACGGGAAACCAGAGGACATGCGGATCGAATCCGTGGATGTTCCTCCCATCGAGGCCGGCGACATTCTATTGAAGATACGGGCAAGCGGCATATGCGGCTCAGACGCCCGGAGCTATTTCAAGGGTATCGAGGAGCGGTACAAGATACCGATTATTTTCGGCCATGAGTTCACCGCCGAGGTACACAGAGTGGGAGAAGGTGTCCGCGGCTACAATTCCGGCGAACGGGTAGTAGTTGCCCCCATCTACGGCTGCGGGCAGTGCGAGTTCTGCGTGTCCGGCAAGGAGAACCTCTGCGATGACGTGGTGGTGTTCGGCTGCACCTACGACGGCGCCAACGCCGAATACATGCGTATACCCGCCAAGGGAGTTGAACGTGGCGTGCTCGTCAAGCTGGATGATGAAGTCTCCGATTATGCGGGCACCATGATCGAACCGGTGAGCTGCTGCCTTCACGGACAGCGCCAGATGGACATGCAGCCTGGGGATTCGGTTCTCATATTCGGGTCCGGCCCCATCGGTCTCTCCCATATGCTTCTGGTAAAAAAGCTCGGGGCAGGAAAGGTGGGAATCATTGACATGGTGGAGGGAAGGCTCAGAGAGGCAGAGGCATTCGGAGCGGACGTTACCTTCAACGCTGAAAAAGATACCTGGGAAAAGGCGGTATTGAGCACATTCGGCGCCAGTGGCGTGGATATCGTCATAACCGCCGCACCGAGCGTAGCTGCAATTGAAAACGCCTACAGGGTCGTCAAGAAAGGAGGCAAGCTCCTCATCTTCGGCGGTCTTCCCCACGGCAGCATCTGGAACATGGATCCCAATGTGGTTCACTACCGGGAGGTTACGATCTATGGAAGCATTGATGCCACCATCGACGACTTCCGCAGGGCCGCTTCCATGGCACCGTCCCTGGACCTGGACCGTTTCGTTACCCACAAGCTCCTCCTCAAGGATGCGAACGGGGGTATGCAGGTCATGAAAAACCGGGAGGGGCTGAAGGTCGTGCTCGACATGACCTCATAGGAACCTGCTGTGAAACACAGACCGTAACATACAATACTATAAAGGAGTCGCACTCATGTTCGAGAATGTCAATCCAAAGGACCTCGAAGAAGGTCGCAGGTACCTCATGTCCGGATCGGTGGGCGGCGGTCTGCCGGTCCTGATCGAGAGCGGTAAAGGCGCAGTCATCAAGGACATCAACGGGAAGGAGTACATAGACTGTACCTCCCAGGCCTGGACCTTCAACATCGGTTTCGGCCATCCCAAAGTCATCGATGCGGCGATCGAGCAGATCAGGAAGATCACCCATGTAAGGACGAGCTTCGAGACGATACCGAAGCTGCTCCTTTTAAAAAAGCTCGGCGAGATCGCACCGAAGAATTTAAAAAAAATCAGCTTCTGCCTCCACGGCTCGGTGGCCAACGAGTCGGCCATGAAGCTTGCCATCACCAACAACCCAGAGGGCATGATATTCCTGACACCCTTCGAGAACTATTCAGGCAGAACGCTCGCAACCATCGCAGCGAGCTGGTCCTACCATCCGATCTCGAAGCTCTTCTCCCGCTACATGCAGAACAACGCCAGGATACCGAACGCCTACTGCTACCGCTGCCCCATGGGTATGGAGTACCCCAAATGCGGCATCGCCTGCGCCGAGTATGTGAAGACCATGATCGAGCGTGGAACGGAACCTGTCATCGCCGTTATGCTCGAGCCCATGCAGGCCTCGGGAGGCATGATACCGCCTCCGGAAGGCTACCTGAAAAGAGTCCGTGAAATCTGCGACGAGCACGGCATCCTGCTCATCTTCGATGAGATACAGACCGGTTTCGGCAGGCTCGGTGCCATGTTCGCGAGCGAGCTTTACGACGTATACCCCGACATCCTCACCTTCGGCAAGGCGATCGCCGGTGGATTCCCGCTCGCGGGTGTGATGCAGCGCTCCGATCTCAAGCCGCCGGAGCCGGCCTCAGATTCCTTTACCTTTGCGCATTTTCCCGTCTCCTTTGCGGCTGCCATCGCCACCCTCGAGGTAATCGAAGAGGAGAACCTCTGTGAGCGTTCCCGGAAGATGGGTGCATACTTCACCTCAAGACTGAAGGAACTGCAGAAGAAGTATGAGATGATCGGCGACATCCGCGGACCGGGGCTCATGATCGGTATCGAGCTTGTCAAGGACCGGAAAACCAAGGAAATGGCAAACGACGCATGCCACGCCATCGTCAAGGAGGCAGTCGAGGACGGCGTCATATTCGGCGAGAGCAAGTTCAAGGGCATCGGTAACGTTCTCAAGATCAAGCCTCCACTCGTGATCAACGAATCCCAGGCCGACAGGGTGCTCGAAGTATTCGAGAAGCTGCTCAAGAAACACATGAAGAAGTAAGAGGGATTCATACAGAGGGACACATACCCGTGCATGGGATGCAGGAGTTTGGGGGAGTGTTGCGAAGGGAT
>Ga0209427_10010666_pt1 | contig 10157 bp, 5 predicted proteins | sample DeeMarSWOR136_30_FD_187465 | JGI IMG/M metagenome (GOLD analysis project Ga0209427, IMG submission 187465) | Marine sediment microbial communities from White Oak River estuary, North Carolina - WOR-1-36_30 (SPAdes) (version 2) | ecosystem: Environmental > Aquatic > Marine > Intertidal zone >...
AGGTCGTTGCCACTTATCTGCAGTTCCTTAACCAAAAACCGTTGGCTTGTATCCTCGGGAAAAGTCAATTCTCCAAAATATTTTTTGACTTCTGCCTTTCGTCGTAGTTTTTCTAAAACCCGTTCTAACTCAGCTTTTCTGTCTTGTTGTATAGGGGTTTGAGCAAGACAGGGTGTCACCAGGAACAAAAATAACATTACTGTTAAGATCGTTGTCCTTTTTGATAAACTCATGTGTATCCTCCTTAAATCCATAATAATAATTCCAATCTTTGTCGAAGAGAGAGAAGAACCTCCTGCCTTTCATAGCTAAGGCTCCTTCCCTCCGGAAATAAGCAAACTTCTCTACCCTTGCCTTTGCTTCATTAAACACTTGATACAAACGAAATTTACAGAGAAAACATTATATTATAGATATCTCCCAAAATGCAATATAATTTGACCTCCCATTTAATACACTATTATCTCAAAAAAGGTGTAAAATGTAAAGAAAAAACCGAAGAAATTGTATTTTTTTCATATACTTTTAAAGGAATTTTTACTGTAGGTTTCTCATTTCAGTAAAACTGAAGTTTGTATTCCTCCATACTTCCTCGTACTTTTAAATTCTATTTGCCAAATAAGTTATACACAAAATCGCCATGAATTCAATAAAAACTTACAGGGAAAATAACAAAATGTGAGAAACTTCTTAGAGACCACGTGACTTTGGGCGGGAACTTATCGGACGTTTAGCTGAAAAACTATGCAAAACATAACAGCATTCTGGGTACGACAAAAAGAAACTACGGCAAAAATTATTAACAAAGGCATCGTTGTGTGTCCAGTGAATGCTGGCCTACGGCCCGACGAATTTCTAAATTTAAATATTATTATTTTGCCAATATCTTACGGTGATGTGCTCGTATGGGTTCGCGACGTGAATGGATATGTAAAAACTTGTCTTAGGTCGAAAACGATCCGCCGGACTGTCCTGAATTGACTGATTTAATATCCTCCCGCCTGCAGGCGGTGTATCTTGCAAGGCTCAAAACCTAATTCTTCCCGGACTTAATTTTCTGTTCAACTGCTGTCGGAAAACTGTCAGTCAAATTAAATCCATCACTGAAATAGCCGATATACCTAACGGTTGGAATATCGTTTTTATCTTCGTGCGACAACCTTATCACGGGAGGAGTTCAAATGAGCGACACTACCCGCTAATTCTGTCGACGAGCCATAGAGTATGGACAATGTTCAGGATATAACCATTATAGAATCCCGTGGATTTATGTAATTACGGGTATCGTGATTTGCTGAATCCGGTGGGCATGCTTTTTTGGAGGAGTGTGCAAAATGCCAAGCAAACAAACATATATGATTAGGGCCTTAGTCAGAAATCCACATATCTGCACAGATTTTACCTTTAATAAGTGCCCGGCTTGTAACGCTCAGGAAATTATTTGGGACAAAAGAAAACAGCATTGTTTCAAGTGTGGTTTCAATCTTCAAAAATATATAGAACAAAAAAAGCTGAATTAATTCAGTTACTCAATATTGCAAGCTCTTTCTTTAAGTATTCTACCGTTCTTTCAATGGTCAGTTGTCCATCCATTCAAAATTCCGGCACCTGCCTCAATGTACATATCCTGACAAGATCATCCCTTGAAGAGCTCATGAGAGCTGCAAGGGACGTCGTAAACGCTGCGGCCCGACTGAGCTCGCCGAAGTCCGTATAAGGGAATTCAGCGTTTGTGTTTGCGCTGGTCGAGGCGCTCACCCAGAGGACGACGTACGGGGATGTCCAGCCCGTCGCCAGATTCGAGCTTGTCGAAGAGCTGCTTCTTCATCTCCTCGATACGCTCGCGGTAAGCGGGGACGTTGATAAGGTTGTGTCGCTCGTGCGGATCGGTCCGCAGGTCATAGAACCCGTCGTGGTCCCACAGACCGTGATAGAAGATGTACTTATAGCGCTCGGTGCGAATAGCAAAAACCGTCGGCGTGGCGGGGAAATTCCACTCCCAGTAGTACTCGTAAAGAATGTAGTCTCGCCACTGAATCGACTTGCCGCACAGCAGCGGCAGGAAGGAGCGCCCGTCCATTTTCGCCTCCTTCGGCGGCTGCATGTCGGCTGCTCCCAGCATCGTCGGGGCGATATCGATGTTCTGTACCATCTGTGTGACCTTCGTGTCAGGCTCGATCAACCCCGGGGCGTACGCGAGCATCGGCACTCGAATCGACTCCTCAAATGCATCCCGCTTATCGTAGAAGCCGTGCTCCCCGAGTGCAAAGCCGTTGTCGCCCATGTAGAGCACCAGCGTTGACTTACTAAGGCCTGTCTCGTCCAGGTAATTCAGCACACGCCCGAGATTCTCGTCCAGCCCGTGCACGGTTTCGCAGTACTGCAGGTACAATTCATCAAACGACGGCACCGGGTCATTGTCATACTGTCCGGTTTCCATGTGATCGACGCCGTGGATGCTGTAACGCCGCTCGCGAACCCAATACGGCTGCGTCTGATAGTTGCGTTCGGTGTTGGCCATCGTTTCCGGGCGTTTGACCTTGGCTTTTTTGTAGCGGCCCTGGTGGCGTTCGGCGGGCTGGAAGGGGTAGTGGACGGCCTTGAACGACAGATAAAGAAAAAACGGCCGGTTGGTATCCCTACCATCCTTAAGCCATTCCAGCGCCAGGTCTGTCAGTATATCAGTCGTGTATCCCTCGAACTTCTGGCGTTTGTTATTGATGTTAAGTATAGGGTCAAAATAGGTGCCCTGGCCCTTGAAGCTGGCCCAGTGGTCGAAGCCGGGTCTCGGGGCATCGTGGTCGTGACCCATGTGCCACTTACCGACGAAAGCTGTCTGATAGCCGGCATTCTGCAGGTACTGCGGGAAGAATACAGTTTCTTCCGGCTCCGGACGTTGATTATCGACGATGCGATGGTTGTGCATGTACTGTCCAGTAAGTATCGACGCCCGGCTCGGCGAGCACAATGAGGTGCTGACGAACGCATTGACCAGGTGTGCGCCTTGTTGAGCCATACGATCCATGTTCGGCGTCTCCAGGAACGCCGGCGCCCCTTTCATGAATCTCATAAAATCGTAGCGATGGTCGTCGCTAAGTACAAAAACAATGTTCCGCTTTATCGGCTTGTTGTCCCGGGCCTTTAGAGATTTCCCTGCGGCACCAAAAAAGGCCCATGCAGCCGTACCGCGGCAGGCTAACTCGAGGAAGTTACGCCGGCTGCAGCAAGTCCCTCGTGGATTACTGTGAGTTGTCATATTCGTTGCCTCCTGCTGATAAGAATACGTCTCTTTTCGAAGCAAGGCTGCCATCGTCAAAACGTGTTTCCATACAATGCGCAATACGATGGCCAACAATCCGTACCCAGAAACGCAGCCTGATGCCGGTCTAACACTACTTCCCAGCTAAGCACACAACACTTCCGTCCCGTAAGGAGGCAAACAGGCGAGAACCTGCTGCGATCATGCCGTCGAACACCGGGGGATACTCAAGTGATGTTTCAGACAGTTTCTTTCCATCCTTGGCCGAAACGGCCACAACCTGGGCTCCCTTACGCGCTTCGAAGGCGGCGTAGGGGTCTTTCGAGTCAAAAACATCCGGAGCGCCGGCTATGAATATAGTATCGCCTGCCTTGACCATAGCACGGATTCGTAGGGGCAGCCATTTCATCCAAACCGGCGGTTTTGCTCGTGTATATCCGATCATTTTGTCAAGTCCGAAGGCTTCACTTTCCAGCTTTCGCACCTCATTACCGCGTGCGCGTGAATAATCGGATTGAGGCAGCCACTTAACCGGCTCACCTGCCCCTTGCTCACCGACAATCTGTGGCTCATTGGTGTTGAGGTCGGCAAACAGCAGATAACCTTCCTTGCCTGGGAAGAACATCGGGCTGTGCACGTTTCGACGATAGAACACGCGGACGGCATAAGTCTTCTCGTCATCGACCACGAGGAGCTGGCCGGTCTTCGGGGCCTGGTTCGCCAACTGGAATCCGGGCCATCGCTTCGAGTACATCCAGAACGTTCGGTTGTACCAGGAGCCGTCCAATAGACCGGCCGTCGAGAAGATATGCAGGCCTACGTCTTGAGCACCTTTATTCGACAGGACCTCCACTTCAATCTCCTCCAGCTCGGGTGTCATCTTCTTTTGACGCATGTAGATGAAGCCACCTTCACTGACGAGCACGTCCGAATTGGCCCCCAGTATGAAAAAGGCAAGATCGCGACCTTTGTCCACTTCTCGATGAGGTCCTTCCAGCAGGCCCTTGTGTAGGATTTTGCCTGTGGTCGGCTCCAAACCATAGATGCGAATTCCGCCGTCCAGATATGTGGAGCGTCCCGCCGTGAAGTATGCCACAGCCTGCCCTGAGCTTGTCGAAGGGTCACGGGTCACAAGAACACTACCGTGGACCGGCCAGGCTGACTCGATCTGGTCGAAATGGGCAATTCGCCTATCGATCGGAGCCGCCAGGAACCGCCATACGAGCTGACCGTCCGACGTTCGCAGACAGTACACGTATCCGTCCTTTGAGCCCATAAGTACCTTCCCTTTGTAAATTGTTGGAGGCGAATCAGTACGCCCGTTTGCAGTGTACTGCCACATCTCTTTTCCACTTTCCATATCCAGCGCATATAGGGTGTGTGCATCCGGTCTGGCAACATACACCTTACCGCCGGCAGCCACCGGAGCTGTCAGCGTACCCTTTAGCGTGACCTTCCAATCGATTCTCACATTGGAAGGGATGCGGGTGCGGGTCGTGCCGCTGCGAGACGCATCGTGCCGATATGTCGGCCAGTCGTTCTCAGAGCCGGATTCCGTAACAGTAACTGCTCCGTAAGCGGGGCCTTTCTTAAGACGTTTCTGGTCAGGGACTTCCTCTATAGCATCATCCGGGCCGGCCTTTACTGCCGCATATCCCAGGAACTTCGAACCGGGCTGACAGAAACACTGATCCGGCGGGACATACAACATGCCGTTGGACGGCAACATCCCGTACTTGCATGCACCGCGAAGCCAGTTGTTCTGGCCATGGTTGTCACCCTGGAAGTCGAGGAACTCAGCACCTTCATAGGAACTGATGAGATATCGGATGGTTGCCTTATTGCGGTAGCAACGATGGTGATGTTCCGGACTTCGCAGATTGTTGACGAGGATCCGCTTTTCCTCGTTGCCCGAACGAATATCCCAGCCGATGACCAGTGCATTCGGGCTCTTACGTACAGGTTTGCCATTGTCGTCCACGCTGACAATCCCGCGCCAAACAAGTCCATCGACTACGAACAGGTCGTCCCCTTCTCCTCCGCCGATCGGCGGAACAGTTTTCTGCCAGAGCGGCTTTCCATCCGTCGCGTCATAGGCGGCGACGAACTTTCCACCTTGCATGACCACAACATTATCAACGGTAAGCAGCGTTCTCGGCGTGGTCTGCTTTGGTTGGACTCTCCACAATTCACGGCTATCCTTCAAATCGAGCGAGACCAGGTCTTTGCCGCTCAGATAGATGATGTGTCCATTGTCAATCGCCAATGCCAGAGGGCGGATCTGACCAACCTGCTTCTTCCAAAGCACCTTTCCTGTCCGAGAGTGGACAGCAACCAAAGCCGCTCCAACTGTATCCTTAGCTCCTCTGCGCCGAGCAATACCTTCCGGAACTTGTCGAGTATAGGCTACGGCGATACCGTCACTGACCAGTATCTCACTTGTGCCCTGCGTTGCTTCAACCGTAGCAATGATATCGCCGGTGGCCGCATCCAGTATCGACATGGGAGCTCTGTACGCCAGGGTTGTGTAGAGCCGGTCACCGTCGGCGACGATTCGACGCTGGTTCTCGGCAGGCACGTCGGTTCGCCTGCCGCGTAACGTGGTCCAGTCTTTACCCTTGTATTGCTCAGGGCTCCATTCGCGCCAGCCCCAGGATTCGAGCGGTCGCTTCCAAAGCAGCCTGCCATTGAAAGCGTCTCGGCAAACAAGCGACCAACGATCAGGCAGACGCTCGTCGGTGATGCCGATGAGCCCTTCGTCGAAGAAATAGAACAGTCGGCCGGCTGCCGAGACGGGCGACTGAATCCCGGATGGTGTTTCATGGCTTCGAAGCCACAACGGTGGTGCAACCCACTGAAGACTTCGAGGTGGTCCAACTACAGAATCGTTGGCAACAGCGTTATTACTTGCGTCATATAGGAAATGAGTCCATTCGTCAATATTGTCGGGCCAGGCTTTTACGAATTTTCTCCATTTGCCGTTGCGATGAACGCAGGCCACTCCTCCGGGAGCCAGGACTCGCATCATCTCGTTTCTGGACACTTTACCACTATCCTGCACAACAATCAGGTTGATTAGATTATGCGTGTACGGAAGTACCGACCCCGAAAACTGCTCAACAGAGACGGGCCCATAGATGCCCTGTGCCTGGATATAGCTTCTTGCCTCGGCAACCTTGGCTGGGTCTGCTTCGAGTCCGTGAACCGTATATGAATCACTGACGCGCAGGGCCGTCGTCAACTTACCGTCGCCACAACCAATGTGGACCACGATACCACCTTGCACGCCGCTCGTATCGAGAATCTCTTTGGCCAACGTTGTCACATCATTCTTTTTTGCTTCCACTGTACCAGACGACAGGCAAACAGCTAACAGTATAGGTACCACCGTTAAGTGTCTTGTAAACAACAACTTTATTGCATGATAGTGTTTCATTTTTCAAAACCCCTTTCTGTCCAATTATTCATATTCGTAATCATCATGATTAACATTATCAACATGATGATTTCTTTGAAGACCTGCTGCTACACTTGGTCTCTCGCAGAAGATTACCTCAGAGAATTATAGACCTGGCGGATGGCATCTATGATATAGTCGTTGATCCGCTGGGTGTATTTCGCGCCGACACGGACCTGGACGAAACGGTCGAAGATATCCAGCGTTTGCCGGCAGCTGTCCGGGCCATATTTGATTTTCTTTCCTTCCGGGCTGTTGAACGACGGCCAGTCGGGATGCCGTGTTCGTTTGTTGATTACGGATTCATGGACGGGCAGCAGAACCGACCCCGTTAGTGTGGATGCTGGGACCTTTCTTTTCCTCAGCTCCTGGATGCAACGGTTGCGCATTGCTTTGTCTTTCATTTCGAAGTAAACAGCGTAACCAATGTCGCCTTCCGGATAGGGACGGTGGCGCAGGCGAATGCCGGCAAGGTTTTCAATGCCATTATAGATGGCCTCTGCATTGCGGCGCAGTTGAGCAATCATGGAATCAAGCTTGGACAACTGTGCCCCGAGCACGGCTCCTGTAAACTCATTCATCCTGAAGTTCTCCCCCGCAAAAGTTTGCACCTTGCTGGGCCCCGCACGATCAAGAAAGAGCCCGTGTATTAAGCCCATATGGTGGAAACGCGCCGCGCGTTCGTAAATGACCGGATCGCTCGTTACCAGCGCACCGCCCTCCCCCGAGGTAATCATTTTGTTGACCTGAAAACTATAAATGCCCACGTCACCAATGGAACCCAGTATCTTTCCACGATAAGAGCCGCCGACGCATTGCGCGCAATCCTCCAGGACCGCCACCCCGCGTTTGCGGGCGGTCTCCATTATCGGGTCCATATCACAGGGTCCGCCGAGCAAGTGGACGGCAATAACGGCCTTGGTGCGGGGAGTGATCTTTCGCTCGAAGTCCTTGGGGTCGAGATTAAATGTGCGATCGATGTCAGCAAAGACCGGCAAAGCCCCAGCGTGTACTACACAAGTATAGTCCGACCACCAGGTGTAAGCCGGAACGATCACCTCATCGCCCGGCCCAATTCCGAGACCCGCCACCGCGCAATCCAAAGCCGCTGTGCCTGAGGTCACGCCTAGTGCAAAGCGGGTGCCCATATATTTTGCAAAATTTTCTTCGAAGCGCAACACCTTTGTCGGTTTGCCATATCCCCAAAAACGGAAAGGAGACCGGGCTTCCAATACCTCCAGCAGCGCTTGCTCTTCACGTTCATCGAAGAATTGAGGTCCGACATATCCCGGATCGATATTCGGCATCGTTATCGGTTTTGGGCTTTCTTCACCCAGGAGTCTCTGCGCCCCTAAACCAATCCCTGCGCTGGACAAGGCCAAACAACCTGTCGTCAGGAATTTTCGACGTGTGAGATTTTGGTTTTCCGAATCTTTAGTAACATTTTGTGTGCTCATTTTTCAGCCTCCTTATTCGATTCGTTTTGACAGCTAACTGCTGTTAATCACTTTGTTCCCAATTGGGCTGTTCGTAAGTTAACGGGAGTATATCATAAGTATACCATCAAGTCCGGCAGTTTACAACGGTCGTTTTATATCGGGCTGATGGTGCAGAAGGCAAGCTGACTGCCTATTGGAAATCTTAACATAAAGGCTTGCAATTGCAACGCCATTAGGGATACTATGAGGATTAAAAAGGTCAGCGGCGTGGCCAAGCGACTCATATGAGGGATATCGACCAATATTCAACAAAGAAAGGAAAAGAAAATGATTAAGAAACGGAAGACCATAATTAGTACGACTATTATCTTGAGTGTTCTTGTTCTCTTGGGAGTTTCCTTCTTGCCGAGCTCATCCGAGACAATAGCTCAGAAGAGCAGCGGCATTAACATTCATCCGACAGCGGATGTCCATCCTTCAGTGATATTGGAAGGAAGGGTGACTGTAGGCCCGTACACAAAAATTGATGCCGGTACAATTATCACCGGAAACGCGACCATCGGTCATCATACGCTGATTCGGTGTAATGTAACGATAAGAGGTACAAACAAGATCGGCAATTATACGCACATCTATGACAATGTGAACATCGAAGGTGGTCGGCCTGCCAAAGTCGGTTCATCAAGGGCACAGGTACCGGACCGGTCCATTATTGGCGATGGGTGCTGGATCAATCACGGCGCTACTATGCACGGTACTCAGATAGGTGATGGTGGGGCGGTTGGACTCAATGCGTGCTGTGACTATAACACAAGGATCGGCGCCGGGGCCATACTGGCAAACGGCAGCGCCACCCACGTTGACCAGGTGATTCCTGACAACTGTTTTGCAGAGGGTGTACCTGTGGTTATTAAGAAAGACGATATCACGGAAGAAGATCGTCTGGATTACTTTGGGGTGCTGCCTTCCGGATGGACCCGTTACGAGGCGGAAAATATAGAGGCAGGTATTCGAAAAAAGAAAGGCATTCAGTGAAACGCATCTCACAGTGTTCTATAATGGAAATATGAGTAGAATTCTGAGTCCCTCTCGAGTGCGCTTATTCACTCGGGGCGATCTCGAGTATAGCCTTTTTCATGCAGAAAGAGTACAAACCACAGTCAAGGCCCGAATATAGCAGCCACATTGTTTTACCGTCGGCACTCATCCACTTCGGAGGGAATCGATGATGGTACGTGCGACAGTCTTTCCCATCCTTTACCGACCAATGGTCGTCATAGTAGACCGTTGACCAGGGTCCCCACGGCTCCGGAGCCTCGAAAACACCCAGAGCTGCAGTATGCGTGGCCTTCTCACCGGCAAGATGAGAAGTAGTCAGGATATACCGACTAAGGGCTGCATTATAAGTAATCGCTACACGTTGTGTCCCCTTGGGGTCAGTGAAAATAGGTTTTCGATTTGAGATGTCCGACGACCAGAGGGGATTGCCGTTTACATCGAGACCGGCGAAAAAAACATAGGAGCTCCTCTCTATAACGGTATCCTTTTTCACCCGAGCCATCACGATGCTCGGTGAGTAGCTGTATGCACTGTCATTTGCCTGTGAGGCGACATAAATATAACTGTCTCGCGCTCCTTCATAGTTTTTGCCAAACTGCACAAATGCCGGACAGCCGAACGTATCTGAGAAGCACCAGTCAGCCCACATCCATTTGACGCCAAGATTGGTCGAATAGGCCAATCGAGAATTAGTGAAGTCGTCGGACCCCGGAGGTTTGTAGTTTCTCACAAACATATATAGAACACCATCTACTATAATCATATCGCTGGCCTTGATGCCTTTCGATCCTCCACCTTTTGGTGTATCTGCATCACTCCGGAAATTTTCCGCACGAAAGTCGGGAGGGTCCCTAAAAACCATGGCAAATCCCAGCGACAAGTCCGGGTCCTGCCTGGAAAAACCCTGCCCATCACAAAAGGCTGTAATCTGAAGGTTGTCATC
>Ga0209427_10010667_pt1 | contig 10156 bp, 11 predicted proteins | sample DeeMarSWOR136_30_FD_187465 | JGI IMG/M metagenome (GOLD analysis project Ga0209427, IMG submission 187465) | Marine sediment microbial communities from White Oak River estuary, North Carolina - WOR-1-36_30 (SPAdes) (version 2) | ecosystem: Environmental > Aquatic > Marine > Intertidal zone >...
AAAAATGAAAGAAATGAGAATTCAGGGTCTGAGGTCGGAGAAGATTACATGTCGCGCAAAACCTCTCGCGTTGCAGATGCGCTGGTTGCGTCTGGCGCTCTGAAGTTTGGAGCTTTCAAGCTGAAGTCTGGGGTGATGAGTCCCTACTACATTGATTTGACATGGCTGCTTTCGTCTCCCAAGGATTTCCAGTGCATCGTGGATGCGGTTGCAGATGAGATTCGGGATATCCTCTCCTCCAGAAGAGTCGACAAGCTGGCCAGCATCGAGTTGAAGGGAGCACTGCTCCTCCCGAGCATCGCTGGCAAGCTCAAGCTGTCTTGTCTGGTGGTGCGGAAGACGGCGAAAGGGTATGGTGTCAAGGGTAGGGTCGTTGGGGACGCGGTGAAGGAGGGGGAGCACATCCTCTTCTTCGATGATGTGGTGTCGAGTGCTGAGTCGAAGTTTGAGGGGATCCACCCTCTTGAGGAGCTTGGGGGGACGGTTGAGGTGGTTTTGGTCGTGGTGGACAGAGAGCAAGGTGGCAAAAGAACATTGGAAGCGCGAGGCTATGAGTTGCGGGCGGTTACAACGATTTCAGAACTTGTGGAATCGCTGCTTGAATCTAACAGGATTACCAGGACACAGGCTGATGATATCCTGTATTTCACGGCGGGCCCACGTCAAGCATAGCAAATATAAGCAGCAATCACAACCTATAACAAACCTACAAAAAGGCGACCCCCGATGAGCAAGACGACCGCAGTTTCAATGCCCATATGCACGTCATGCCACAGGATAGTCCCGCCGAAGACCAAATCGGCAAAATTCCTCTGTCCTAACTGTGGCGAGATACTGATCTGGCGTTGCCAGAAATGCAGGAAGTTCGCGAGACCATACAGCTGTCCTAAGTGCGGATTTGTTGGTCCCTAGGCGCATCTGTGGGGCCTTCTATGCTTGAAGGGTAATATGATACTCTCATTTCTGTTTCCTGTATCTCTTGAACCGTCTCTTTCTGCAATATGTTCAAGCATAGATTCTGTGAGCTGTGTACATAGCTCTCGCTATTCTTGATGGCACAGCAACGAATTAATAGATGGTTGGGCTTCGGTTAAAGAGGCTGATGGCGATATGATCAGATCTGAAGATAAGATGATCGGGTATTGTGGATACAATTGTCACTTGTGCGCGGCTCGATCAGATGATATTAAAATTCGGCGGAAACTGGTTGATGCGTGGCGAAAATACCTCGGTCATCAACACTACACTGCAGAAAATGTCGCCTGTGAAGGATGTAAGAGTGCAGGTGATAAGATCGCTGATAAACAGTGCAAGGCGCGCCCTTGTGCTCGAGAGAAAGGTCTTGAGAGTTGTGCTCAATGCGATGAATTCCCGTGCAAGAAAATGAGTCATCTTATGGGAAGCACCGTGGGACTGCTAACCTATTTGGCTCCCAAATTGAAAGACATCACAGAGGAAGAATTCAACCTCTGCATTCAACAATGGAACAGCATGCCTAACCTAATTGAAAGGCTTGTCGAGGAAGGAAAGCTACCGTCATTCGTGCTCAATAGAGTGTAGCTGCTACTTCTTAGCTTAAAGTTGAAGAAATGGAGCACTGGACGCGCGCGAAAGGAGAAGCGACCGAAGCATGCAAGTTCTGCCCGCTTAACGGTGTGTGCGCTTGAAATGGCGCATGTAATCGCCGAGTACATAGTGCCATATCGCTTCGACCAGGAAAAACACCGCCAGAAACAGCAACACAGCTGACCACCACTCTGACGAGTAGAAAGACCACAATGCACCAAGGATCAATGCCATAACCAACTGAACCGAACCGAGCAATTCCAGCTTGATTGTCTCATTCAACTGAACTCTACCTCTGAGAAACTCCTGAAAATTCAAATGTGGTGTCCGTTAATTAACATAATGCATGCATTGATCTCCGTCAGCGCAAAATCAAGAACGTTCATGATGTGGTTCAGAAAATATGGTTCAACCACTAGTTCGCTGATCATTGGTTAGCATGTTGTCGAATAGCTGTACCGCCCGCGCAACAGCTAATATCTCTCCCAGTCTGTGTGTATGTGATCCACTAGATTGCTTACTCTAACTTCTCTGACAAGTTTGCCCTTATCTTCGCGCTCTCTGTTCTCAATAATTACGTCGGCAAAACGCTTCACAACGTTGACTTTTACTTCACTGTGGATGTCAGCTTTCACGATGAAGACGACCGTATAGTTTTGCGTTCTTGCAGTTGAGGCCAGGTCAGAGTAGAACTTGTAGAACGTGCTCTCACTCATGTGCGGAATCATGTTGTCCAAGAAATCGCCGAGAATGACCGGTTTCACGTTGCCGGGCAAAGTCTCCAAGGTTTTGTTCAGGAAAATACTCACCCTCGAAGGGTCTTCTGGGGGCAGAGTTGTGAACTCCTGAGTCGACCCGTCGGAGACAGCACTTATCCAGGCGATCTTCACGTTGTCTGAGATTTGCAGCTGCATTGGGGCAGTGGGGCCAAGCAGCAGTACGGGTGCACATCTAGGCTCCAGACGAATCACAACATCGTGAATGACGCTCTCGGCTCCGATGTTTCCTCTAATGAGAAGGGCTAGGACTCTGTACTGGTCTATGGGTTTCTTCAGGCCGTGCAGAGATAGAGCGCGTGTGGCAAAGGAAAAGAACTCTCCGATCTTGGGTGTTCTTCCAAGAAGTCTATACAGGTAGAGGAAATTCGCGCTAATTCCTGCGATGAATGTGAGTAAGAGAAGTGACAGCATGTGTTCAGGGTAGAAGATATAGCTAGTCGCGGACACCAGGATCCAGCAAGCACCCATGAAATGGATGACAGGATTCTCCGTTTCCATGGCGACTGTGATGAATATGAGCCCCGTCAACACCATCCAAACCAATAGTGCCGAAAGAGCACTCGCTGTAAGATAAACTGAAAGCAATGTGATGACGCCCCCCAACGTAACGTAAACACCAATCAGGCTCTGAAATCTCAGGTGGCTTAGGAAACCTGACATAGCCACTGCGCAGCCTAAAACAACCCATCCCATCGGGAACAACTGGGCCGCAAAGACTAGGCTGAACAGCGCTACTGCGGCGCTTAAGAAGCCACCGAAAATTAGGAATCTTTCACGGTGCCAAATTCCGTGGCTCATGAATCCAGTGGACATGGCAACTGTCCAAATAGCCCATACTTGATCCACCATCAGTCTCTCTTGACCCACGATCGTCACAAAGAAAGCAACGGCAAAACTTACGGCAAACCCGATCCAAACACGCATCTCTTCACGAGTGCTGTTTGCCCCCTTCATAGATGATGATAGATTACCACCGTCTTAAACATCTTGCCCCCGTCATGCGTATGTGGGTAGGTTTCCACCCTTAGCTTCTGAATGTAGACCTACACATTGAGTCTTCAGCTAGTGTTTTATATCACCTGAACCAGACCTAGATTCACTGCAATTGAAGGGAGACTATTTCGATCGACATGAGTTGGCTGGAGAGATTCGCTAAAAGCATTGCTGATACTGCAGGCGAGGCCGTCAAGAAAGAGGTTATGAAGGGCAGCGAAGAACTAGGATCACGTCCAACTCCTTCCCAACGCGCACGATGGATCAAAGGTGCGATGGAACGGCTAGACGCCTCAGTTGACGAGGAAGCAAAGAAACAAATAATGATCCGCACTTGTCCTCACACATATCCGAGAAAGCGCATTGAAAAGCTCAGGAAACAGTACGAGCAGTTGGGAAGCATCGACAAGCTTCTCGAAATAATGTACAATGACAAATCATACGGAGGGACCTCATACTATGATTGTCCTCAAAGAAAAGGAAACACAATCTACATCACCAAAGTTCCCTGCAATCCGAAATCCCACCAAAAGGCACAGACTGAACTTGAAAGAAAGCTGACATATTGCCACTGCCCCTGGGCAAGAGCGGCCCTGAAGACACACGAAGCCGTCTCTCCTACCTTCTGCTATTGCTCAGTTTCATGGGATAAACAACTGTGGGAAGGCATTCTGGAAAAGCCTGTTGAAATCGAGATAATCAAATCTCTCCTCAACGGAGACACCCACTGCGTACATGCCTTTCATCTTCCCCAAGACGTACTCTGAAAGCGCAAGGGACATTTCTCGATTCAATGGCGCGACAAGCGGAAAGGGCGCGCGCAATTCTGTGTAGCTGCAACAGCGCACATGTAAATGGAAGAGAACAAATATCCACTTGTGTTTCTGAGTAAACTCGGGAATCTGAATGGGCGCTCAGACAAGGAATGTGAAAAGTGATTTCTTGGAAGCTTTGTTGTCTGTCCCAGCAATATACACTCCTCTCATTGACTCTGTCTTTTTCTCTTCCTATCCAGTAGACGTGCGACCCCCAACAAGAGATTCAGTCTCGGCACGTCTTGCATGTAACGTCTGTAATCATCGCCAAACTTCGCGATGCTCATCTGCTCTTCTCTCAACACGTCTCTGTAGAACAACGTAAGCCCTAGGACTCCAGAAATCAGACTTAGCCAATGTTGAGACATTAGTACCAGCGAAGCGACAAACAGCATAAAACCCAGATATTGTGGATGCCTAACAATGGCGTAAACTCCACTATCAACGAGAATTGTTGTGTGAACGATGCTTTTGCCTCGTGGTGCTCCACCCTTCTTTCGGAATTCACCTCCAGCCAAGAAGATGATGACAGCACTGAACACCAGCAGAAGCCATCCAGCGTACACGAGGACATTGAGCCTGTAATAGTTGTAGAAAACAAAGACCAATATGATTGGCAAGAACATTAGGATACTGTACCCCCAAAACCATGGGTCACGTTTCCAAGAATAGCTTGATAGAGTCGCTTCTTCCTCTGGCATGATCCAACAATCCTATTGCCGGTCTTTCTTAAATCTTGAGCACCAATACGTGCATGCGTTTCCTCTCTGGTGACCCCTCTTTCGGAGCTTTTCTTCAAGAGATTGTTGCGTGCGGTCGCTTTATCTGGGCGTTAACACCAACATACCTTCTCTGGTCTTTGACCAAGTCAAGTAATTTCAGGTGGTGATTGAAATCGCTGCGAAGAGGGCCGTTCTCGGCTCAGAATTCCCTCACTGCGACCAGATTCAGCTGATAATGATCATCTTGTTCTTTGCGGTGTGGGGGATAGATTCTCTGAGTTTCTTCATCTTTAGATACTCAACGGTCTTAGCTGGGGCGTATTCTCTTCCTGTGCTCTTGCTTCCAGCAGCTCTTTCGTTGGGTTTCGGCTCCTATCTTGTGGCAAAGTCACACAAAGCCGTCTTCAGCGAAATAACTGGCCACCCTAGACTCATTGACTCAGGTGTGTATTCGTGGGTTCGCCATCCCATGTATCTTGGAATCCTACTGTTCTGTCTCGGATTCTTCTTCCTCAGTTCCTCGCTCCTTTCACTTGGCGTCTGGCTAGTGTTCTTCATCCTTTACGATAGGATGACAACGTATGAAGAAAGAGACCTCATTCGGATACTCGGAGAAGAGTACACTGCATACCAACGACGAGTGGCAAAATGGGTTCCTCGCTTGAGACACAGAAGCTAGCTAGAAAGCAAATCGACCGAGGTAGCTATCTAGAGACTTGCTGAAGTGCATGCGTGCGCTACTTCGAAATGAGACAATGCGTGCACACAAACGTGTCTCCCTGCCAAAACATTAAATGTGATACAGACACGTGTCTGATGAAAGGGGGCCGAGCCACGAACGAACCAAGAGAGGAAGCCACGGTCAGTCGAATTCAACGACCAACAGGCATGCTGGGATTCACCATCATCTGGATAGGCCAGGTGATTTCACTACAAGGCACCGCAATGACCGGCTTCGCACTCACCATCTGGGCGTGGCAGATTACACAACAAGCAACGGCTCTAGCTCTGGTCGGATTCTTCACTTTTGCTCCGACGCTCCTAGTCACTCCCTTCGCCGGCGCACTGGTGGATCGTTGGAGCCGGAAGTCTGTGATGATGCTCAGCGACCTCGCTGCTGTCACATCAACCTTGGTTGTGCTACTCCTGTTCTCGACAGGCAATCTGCAGATCTGGCATCTGTTCGTAACAGGGGCCTTTTCCGGGGCCTTCGGAGCTTTTCAGTTTCCTGCCTACTCTGCAGCGATCACAACTATGGTGTCTAAGAAGCAGTATGGCCGAGCGAGTGGCATGCTTTCTACCGCTCAGTTCGCATCCAACATCTTCGCTCCAGCTCTGGCCGCCATCATGTTGAGCATCATAGGCATTGCTGGCATCTTGGTCATTGATGTATTCACTTTCCTAGTGGCTATTGGGGCGTTGCTTCTAGTGCATGTGCCACGGCCTGTGGAAACGCGAGAAGGACAGCAAAGCAGAGGCAGTCTGTGGATGGAGTCGGGTTACGGTTTTCGCTACATCCACGAACGTAAGAGCCTGCTTGCCCTACTAATGATCTTCTTCTGCGTCAATTTGCTTGCCCCATTTGCTTTCACTCTTTTGTCACCGATGGTCTTGGCGCGGACCGGAGATGATGCAACCGCATTAGGAATTGTGCAGTCAGCTATCGGAATAGGCGGACTGGCAGGTGGTACTATCCTCAGTATTTGGGGTGGCCCAAAGCGTAAGATACACGGGATATTGATTGGATTGGCACTCGTTACCCTGGGCATGTTGTTGATTGGGCTGGGGCAGACCCCGCTTTTTTGGGCTCCAGCCGCTTTCTTCACGATCTTCTTCGTACCCATCATCAACGGTTCCAGCCAAGCCATCTGGCAGAGTAAGGTTGCCCCGGATGTGCAGGGGCGCGTGTTTGCCGCGCGAGGCATGATCGCTCAGGTTGGGGCACCAGTGTCTATGCTGCTGGCCGGGTTTCTCGCAGATCGTGTCTTCGAACCATTTATGATGCCAGAAGGTGGTGGGGTCCCTCTGTTTGCGTGGTTGGTTGGTTCTGGTCCAGGAGCTGGCATGTCGCTGATGTTTGTGATTGCTGGGGCTCTCGGGATGCTGGTCGGCCTGGGAGGGTATGCTTTCGCTGCCGTGCGAAATGTTGAAGACCTTTTGCCAGACCAGATCGTAGACGCTGAGCCTGCAGCTGAAGACGTCTGATTCACACCTGCATGCTTGGGATTCTCTGGCTAGTTGTAGCAGGCATTCGGATGTTTTACCAGCGTCTCCGTCGGTCACCGCTCAACTCTCTGGTTAACACGCCGACTAGATCCCGGTGTTTCCTCAATATTTCATGCCACGATTCGCCCTTCTTTGTCTTTCGATAGCCGTCTGTCTTGTTGCCTTCAATAAGCCCGTTTTCCTCAAGATACTTTATCGTGCTGTCCGTTTGATACGGGTTCCCCGCTCTTCTGTAGATATCATACCACAAGGCATGGCCACGTTTGGCTTGCATAGACTCGATGATGTCCAAGTACTCTCGGAGTCTTTCCGCAGCTCTTGAAGGAGGAGGGCCCCTGGATCTACGCACGGCCTAATCCTCAAGCTCTTTTTCGATCTGAATCAGTTTTGAGTATCTGTTCCTGAGCTTGTTGTGCCAGTATAGCAAGAAAACGCCGAATGCAATGTAAAACACCGCGCCAGGTGTCTCAATCATCGCGTAGAAATAGGTGAGTGTGCTTGCGCCTCCTGCAAGGATTTTGGTCCAGTCCGAGATCGCTGTTCCAACCATTATTGCCGAGAAAGCCAAAGTTATGATGCCCGTGAAGAGATACACGAAGATGCTCCTTCTCATGTCTTTGATCATGGTTCTCGCGTCACTCCACAGCGCATCATACAGCGCCTTCAGTTGAGGTAGTTCTTTCTCTTCTTCTGTCATCGTCTTCACCACCATAGATAACTGTCTTAATTCAGAGGCATATATGGTTGGTTCTAGACATTGGGATGTTCTAACTTCTAGAAGTCAGAATTGCACGCTTGCCTTCAGATAGTCTGAGTTCTGTCAGGACTGTATGCATGCGTGCAATGGTTGTTTGTTGCGCATACTATTCTTCTCTTTTCTCCGGCTCCTTTACGAGCATCAGCGTCAAGAGCGATGAAGGCAGAACTGCTATCATTGCGAGTATGAATGGGGCTTGAGGAGCCACGTGTTCATATAGGTATCCGCCTAGCAGGCTGCCTGAAGCCATTACTATGTAGGTGGCGAAGTTGATGAAGCCGTTTACTTTTCCACGTTGCTCTTTTGGTGTCAAGTCAGTCTGAAGCGCGCCAAAGGAAGCATTAAGCATTACCTGCCCTACCCCCATTAGGATCAGTGATAGAGCAACTCTTGCCAGATCCCCGTCAACGAAGACCCACATAGAGAGTCCGAAGATCAGAATGGAAGCGAGAATGGGTATCTTCCTTTTGACTTTGTCTACAAGCTTACCCACAGGTATTGCTAAGACGATTGTTGTTAGCGGTACAAGTGCAGTGACGAAAGCCCACACTACCTCGTCGATGAGGAGCACTCTCGTTGCATATACGACCGTATAGAGGAAAGTGGTTGAAAATCCAAAGATCGCAATAGAAAAGGCTAGAAACAAGTAGAACATGGATTTTGGCACCTTTTTCCACACTCTGAAGCTTTCTTTCAGAGCTGTCGGATAGCTCTGAAATATCTCGTTCAGACGCGGCTTGGAAGAAGATACTACTGTTTCTTTCAAGAAGAAGGATCTGATGAGGGCTGCAATAAGGAAGAGACCCACGACGATGCCGTAAGCGATTCTCATTCCAGGGATTAGGTCGAAGTTAGCACGCAGCAGACCTGCGACGGCTGGACTTGGTGTTGTGGAAACGCTTGCTATTAACATAACTATGCTGAATCCCATTCCTCTTTTCTCGGGCGGAAGAGAGTCAGAGATCATTGCGTTCAAGGCAGGCTGATAGGTTGAGTTGAATATGCTCATTAGAATCACTCCAACAAGTATGACAGGCCACGAGGGCGCGACTGCGTATAATATGAAACTGAAGGTTACGCCGAAGGTCATTGTTGAGATAAGCCATTTTCTTCCGTATTTATCTGCCAAGTAACCGCCTGGAAACTGCAGGGAAGCCAAGGCTAAGAATTGGGAGAGACCTATGACTCCTAGAATAGTCTCAGTGGCGCCGAGTCCGAGTACATACAGGCTGAAGTATGTAGCTGGAAGCTCAACGGCGAAGTCTACTAGTATCCAGCTCACTACCATGACTGCGTAGTTCCCTTTTATGAACGAGAATTCACTCTTGAGGTTTTCAACGAAGCCCATGGTTCCTGCCTCTTTGCTAGCATAGAGGACTGATCCTTTTAGTTTAGCATTGTGGGGAGAAGTGACCACTCGCTGTGTGTGGGGGGCTTAAATTTTAAGAACCAACCAACCAACCAACGCACGCGCGCAACAGAGGTCGAGCTCAAGTGTGCGCTTGCGAGCTTGGTAATGCTCGTTATCTGGCTGTCTTGTCTTCCTGCATCATTCCGAACATGTTGCCCTCAGGGTCTTTGAAATATGCAAACCAACCTACTCCGGGAATTGCAAATCTAGGTCTGATTATTGACCCACCATTGTCCTCAACTTTCTTTATGTATTCGTCAATTGAAGGAACAGCAATTGCATTTACGGTTAAAGGTTCTCCTCCAGTTCTCTTTTCTAGTCCTCCATCAATGCCTGGTTCGTTTTCTTTTCCTGTCTTGACCAACCAGTACTCCATTGGACCTTTCCATTTCTCGATTTTCCAGCCAAAGACCTTTTCATAGAACTTGATTGCCCTCTGAGGCTCATCTGCTTGTATTTCGAAATGAATCACTCTAGGCACACAATCACCATCCACTATGTAGAAGCTTTGCAGCTTAAATGAGTTTCTTGCATGCACGTTTTGGGTTTGGGACTAAAATTTAACCCAACCAACCCAACGAGCTTCGGTCATGTGTTAGCGCATCTAGATGGTGATTATTCTGTAGTTGTCACTTTTCAAGTACTCAGTCAGAAGTCCACCCATGTATTTCACCTCTATGCCAAGCTGCCTTAAGTCTTCAGAAACTCCATACAGGTCTGAACATTTCTTGCATGCAAACAACTTCACACCAGCCTCTTTGATTCTTGAAAGATATTCCTGCAGTTCTTTATCTTCAGTAAGAAGCTTAGAAGAAGGTCCCCACACGATCAACGTGACATTTTTCCATCCCAACTTGAAACGCTTAGAATTAAAAGTGTACATGAAC